>Ga0114129_10004291_pt1 | contig 20145 bp, 14 predicted proteins | sample RhiMetdeltSRZDD1_FD_80071 | JGI IMG/M metagenome (GOLD analysis project Ga0114129, IMG submission 80071) | Populus rhizosphere microbial communities from Tennessee, USA - Rhizosphere MetaG P. deltoides SRZDD1 (version 2) (version 2) | ecosystem: Host-associated > Plants > Roots > Rhizosphere >... | reverse complement strand
TGGCGATACGCTCAAAACCAGCTACGAGCACGACGTAAACTTTCCAGTGAAAGTTGAAAACAAAAAGCATCCCGTTACCCGGGGCATCAGCGATTTTGACATAGTTGATGAAGTGTACGGCGGCGTTGAAATATTACCGCAGGTGAAACCTTTGCTCAGCACCACGCACCCCAAAAGCATGCGCTATCTCGCCTGGGTCAATCATTACGGTAAATCAGATGTCATTTACATACAGTTAGGCCATGGCCCCACAGCTTATTCCAATCCCAACTATCGCAAACTGATACGGCAGGCTATTGAGTGGTCGGCGGGGCAAATGAAAAAATAAGAGTAGACATCGATATAAGATTAATATATTATCATATGAACATTCGTTTACACAATCCTGAAAATGTTTTTCCTCCTTATCGCAATTACAGTCATGCAGTAGAAGTGAAAAGTGGTGCAAATCTTTTATTTATTAGTGGTATAAATGGTTATTTGTTAAACGGCATTGATATGCCTGAAGAATTTGAGGAACAGGCTGAACTTATCTGGAAGCATATAGGAACAATACTTCAATCTGCTGATATGGACTATCAAAATATTGTTTCTTTGCGTTTCTATCTGGCTGACCCTTCTTATGATGAAGCTAACGTAAAAATATTGATGAAATACCTCGGTGATCATGCCCCTGCCCGTACTGTTTTTTGTTGCCGGTTACTTGAAAAAAAATGGAAGCTGGAAGTTGAGGCTGTCGCTGCAAAGTAATCGAACGCATTGGGGGTGGTTTTGGGTAAGCCCGCCTTACTGCATCCTAAACGAATAACCCAATTTATCACTGCTTTCAATGTTCAATACCATCACCCGCTGCATACCCGATTTAAGCGTTGTTTCCTTTAGCGTTGCTTTTGCAGAAGCATCATATAAAATATAAATGGTTGCTCCCGGTTTTTCCAGTTTTACTTTACCGGGTGAAATGATACGCAGGGAATCGGTGCTGTTCAATAACAGGGGAACGTATTCTGTGAAATGCCCGGGATGTTGAATAGCCACTTCGATCGTTTGATCCCGGAATACAATTGACTTTTTACCGGTTGCGCCTAATTGGTAGGATACAGTTAATATTCCGGACTTTAAATCGTGGCTACCAGGGATTGGGTTGCTGGCCTTATTATTTATTGAAAACAAAGCATCCAGCGTATCTGCCTCATACAATCTGCCTCCTTCGGGTTTTGTGCCCCAGGCTGCATCATCGGTATCGGTTTGCGATTGCAAAAACGAGCCGGCCTTCGGATGCCACAACAGGCCGATGCCATAACGCTGTTGTGGTTTTAGCCGCGGACCCGAATTAAAACAGGCGTAATACCCGGGCTGCCGTACATACGTAAATACGGTTGGATGGCGGCTGTCCATTTTTTGGTGAATAAACCTGTTGCTTTTTATGTAGGGCAGATCTTTTACAGCAGCTTCTTTTTGCTGCGGTGAAGGATACCACTGGTAATGTGAACGGTGAAGAAAGGCATAGGGAGAAAATGCGCTGAATGCACCTGTGGTAAGCGGCTGCACATTGGGCCAGTTTTGTTCGAGGTTTTTCCTTGCTTCTGCAATGGCCTTTTTCTTTTCCGCGGTGCTCATGTTGAAAGCTCTAACTCCTGCTACAGCTTCGCCAAGAGGACTTGCCGAAAAATAGCTTCCTGTAGTGGTTGCTTTCTGACGCATTTCTATGGCCCTGTTAATCGTATAGTTGATTGACCCTGGCTCAGGCACTGCATTATAGCTTATCCAGCTATAGTATCTTTTTTCTTCTTCGGTGAAATCCTGCACAAGAGGGGTACCCCGGCTGTAGTGGTACGCCATCCACAGGTTGCTGTGATGGGTATTGAAGTTATAGCCAAAATCGGTACCGCCTGCTTCATAAAAATATCCTGCCGGACTTTGAAAATCGGTTGCCGATTGTTTAATACGTTCAGGCAACAGGCGGCTTATTTCGGCATCGGGATAAAGTGATAAATAAGCCAGTGCGCCTGCCCATACATTGGTGTACTGGTTCGAATAATCTTTTCCGTGTTTGTAAAGATCTTCTATGGTAAGTACCGCCATAATAGCTTTTCTATCGGCAACAATTGCATTTTGTAAAATAAATGTATCTATAGGAGGACCGGCTTTAAGCAGGCGAAGTGTTTCTCCCATAAATTTTGTGCTGAAAGCAGTCGCGGGCAGATTCCATTGCTGCGGGCCATACTCACTAAAACGGCCATCCGCATTTTGGATGCTGCACCAGAACGATAAAGCTGCTTCCAATCTTGGCCGAAGGGCAGGGGAGGCGTAGTATATATTCCATGGACGATTGGTACAATAAAAATAAGTGAGCGAAAGGATGTTTTCCATGATGCGGGCATTATAGGGCTTGTTGACATCAGGGGTACGCCATACCGCTATATTGATAAACCCTTTGTTAGGCCCGGTTTCCATTACACCGTTGGCAAACGTATGGAAATGACTCAGGTAATAGGGCATATCCAGCTCATCATCCGTAAAATCCGAAGGCTTGAATTTAGACAGGTCAATTGCAGGTACTTCGGTCCATTGCGAATGAACTGCCTGAATAAATACGGTGAACGATACAATTATTGCAATGAAAGGTCGGAAAGTAATTCGTTGCATGGTTCTGTAGTTTTAGCGTTAGGCGTTGAGCGTTACGCAGTAAGCATTTCCGATACAAGTTATTATTTCTGCTGGTTTTATAAAGCAAAATGCCTTATTTGGTAAAATAGCTTAGTGAAATGCTTATCGGGCTTTCTAACTAAAAAGCCTGTATGACACCCCTGTTTATATTTTAACGTAGATTTACCGGTTGGCTTGTAGCTAATTTCAGATCCCTTTTTTATTTTAACATCGTTGCACATTGCAAAAACACCTTACCTGAGGTGGAAGGCACACTATACAGGAAAACCCAAACTCAACAGACCTTAGAGAAATGAATAAATTAAAATTCACAAGGGACGAAGGTTCTGACTTCTACAAAGAACTGAACGAAAAAATTGAACAATACTTTTCGGAAAAAGGAATCCGTAAAACAGGCAACAAAACAATGATTTTTAAAATCATACTGTATTTCAGCCTTGACATCCTTTTTTACGGACTAATGATTACGAGTACAACCACAGTAGGATTTTATACATTTTATCTTTTAATGGGTCTATCTGTACTACTGACAGCTTTTAATATTTCTCACGATGCAGCACACGGAGTTGCCGTAAAAAGTAAATTTTGGAACAGGTTTTTATTTTCTCTGAGTTTTAACCTTCAGGGGAATAACGCCTATGTTTGGGGAAAGAATCATAACGAATCACATCATTTATATACAAATATTGAAGGAAGTGACATAGATGTACTTAATAATCCTTTATTCCGAATGACTGAAAGTCAGGAGTTGAAATGGTTTCACCGTTACCAGGTTATTTACGCACCGTTCTTATATCTCCTTTACTCTTTAAATTGGTTTTTCTTTCGCGAAACTTTAATGCTTGTAAATTATTCGAGCCGGACAATAAAAATTGAAATTCCAAAAAATGAAGTGGTTAAATTAATCGTTTACAAACTTCTATATATTGGGTATATGATTGTTCTGCCTGTTTACTTTCTGCCATTTGACTTGACCACCGTTTTGTTAGCCTTTCTGTTAAATCATTTTATTGTTTCCATATTATTTGTTGGAGTATTAGGCGTTTCCCATTTGTCGGATTTTGTAGAACATCCGGTTCCGGACAAAGACAACAAACTAAATATGAGCTGGCCAAAGTTGCAAATGTGTACTTCAGTTGATTACAACGCAGACAGCACATTTTTCAACTGGACCCTTGGCGGTTTCAATGCTCACGCCCTGCACCATTTATTACCCAATATTTGTCATGTACACTATTTGAAAATTCTTCCAATATTTCGTGAGTTAGCAAAGAAACACGGTTTGACCTATATGGAAATGCCGTATCGAAAATCCCTGGCATCACATTTTAGATTTTTGAAAGGCATGGGAACACATCAAAAATTTAATCCGATTCCCTTTGAGAGATAAACACATACATATTGCTCAGGACAGTGAATTACTTAAATCCATTTACCGGCATGTAGATGAGCAACTTGTTATTGATAAAAGAAGTTTCATTTTTAAAATTTTGGCAAAATTCATTTTCTATTTTTCGGCTTCTATATTTTGTTATTCTCTTTTGTACACCGTTAATAGTCCATTTTATTTTGTTCTGTGCTTCATATTGTATGGTTTTGCATCCTTGCTATTTGCATTTAATTTTTCACACGATTTATCACATAACACAATATTCAAAAGCAAAAAACTAAACAACCTTTGTTTTATATTCATTTATGCCATAGTTGGGGCTCATGCCGAAGCCTGGAAACAACGACATATCAATTCTCACCACTATGCACCTAATGTAGAAGACTATGACTCTGACTTGAAAATTTCTAAATTAATCCGGGTGATTCCAAATAGTGAATACCTTTGGTATCACAGGTTTCAACATATGTATGCACCTCTTGCATACACGACCTATTCACTTTTTTGGGTATTTATTAAAGATTTCGTCATTCTGTTTTCAAAAGATGAATACACAGCGAAGAAAGGCTTAAAGTATCACCTTTCATTTTGGGCGCAAAAGCTATTTTACCTGACTTTTATACTTGTTTTGCCATTACTGTTTTCCGGTCAGCTTTGGTATATAGGTTTAACAGGTTTTTTATTGATGCATCTGACACAGTCATTGTTTTTACTTTTCACGTTCTTTATGACCCATCATGTTGAAGAAACAGAATATCCAACAACAGATGAGAAAGGGTATATAAATTCCTCCTGGTTAATGAACCAGATTAAAAGTTCAAATGATATGCACCCATTTAGCGAAACTGCAAACTTTATTCTTGGCGGTTTTAATAATCATATTGCACATCATCTGTTTCCACACTTTCATCATATTCATTATCCTAAACTTAACAGAATATTGTACGGCATCTTATTGGAAAATAATATAAAGCCAAATCAAACAACCTATTGGGGTGGACTTATTTCGCACCTGAAACTTTTAAAACGCATGAGTAAGTAGCTTAAAAATAATAATTTGGGTAAAACTTTATTTATTCAAACAATTTTAAATATTATCTAATTATTAATCAGCTTACTGAAATGGTTATAAAAAGGCTATATTTTGTCTTCATACAATAAACCTTTTTATGAAAAGACAAATCCTTTATGTATTCCTTTTTATTACATCCTGTGCCATTTCTTTTACCAGTTGTAAAAAGGATCTGCGGCATGGTCCTCTTACAAACAATGAGCTTACAGCGTCATCATCACAAAGCAGGATGGCGGCTGCGGCCATCAGCCTTACCGGTTGGATGCAATCATTGCCAAACAGCTATTTACTTTCTCAATTATCAGTTCCTGGTTCGCATGATGCCGGCGCCCGTTACGAACCGGTTTCGGGTACTGCTAAATGCCAGTCATTGACTATTGCCGATCAGTTAAATGCCGGTATCCGTTTCCTGGATATCAGGTGCCGGCATATAGGTGATGCATTTGCTATTCACCATGGATCAATATATCAGAACCTGAATTTTGATGATGTATTGAATGCCTGTTTTTCTTTTTTAACCAGCAACCCCGGTGAGTGTATTATTATGTGCGTAAAAGAAGAATACGACCCTTCGAACAATACACGCACTTTTGAACAAACATTTGATGCATACACCCAAAAAAATCCTTCTCACTGGTATCTGGGCGCTACCATTCCTACGCTGGGTTCAGTACGCGGAAAAATTGTTTTATTGAGAAGATTCAGCAGTTCCACTACTCCTAAAGGTATTGCTGCTACCAGTTGGGCCGATAATACTACTTTTACAATCAATAATACCGAATCGCAATTGCGGGTGCAGGACAATTATGTTGTTCCGGATAATAATGCCAAATGGGCTAACGTAACCAATCTGTTAACGGAAGCGAAAAACGGTAGCAGCACGACTTTATATATAAATTTTACAAGCGGATATAAATCGCTCATATTTGGTATTCCCAGTATAACAACAGTTTCTGATAATATCAATCCGAGGATCACTTCTTACTTTACTACAAACACACACGGAAGATTTGGTATTATTCCGATGGATTTTTCTGATGCCGGCAAAGCGACGCTTATTGCCCAAACAAACTTTTAAGTGATTCATAAAAGGCGAGAGGTCGTTTCAAAAGTAATTTTGAGGCGACCTCTTTTTCACGGGATGCTTCTTTCCATTACCGGTTGGGGTACTATCGCGCGCAATTCCCGGCATACCAGTTCTATTTCTTCCTCCGTATTGTAATAATGCACAGATGCACGTACGATGCCGTCCAGTCCTTTCCGGTTCATATAATACAGCGTGGATTTGGCGAAGCCGATATTTACGTTGATATTTTTTGCTGCCAGTTTTGTTCTAACATCTGCTGCCGGTACTCCCGATATGGAAAAGGTGACGATGCCACAAAGTTCATCGCCCTGATCATGCACAGTGATACCATCTATCTCCACCAGGCGTTGCCGGAACAACAACATTAAATACTGTATCCGATGCCATATCCGCTCTACGCCTATGTTCAATACATACTCCACAGCTTTCTGAAGGCCCAGTATTACTGCAGGGTTCTTTTCATACCATTCAAAACGCTTTGCTTCCTCCCGCACCACAAAGCCCTGCTGATTTACACTGCTAACCGTACGACCATCAAAAAATAACAGTTTTAACTTATCCAGCATTTGTCTGCGTACATACAAAAATCCCGAACCACGTGGGCCGCGCAGATACTTGCGTCCTGTTACGGCCAGCATATCGCAGCCTATGGCCTGTACATCTACCGGCATTTGTCCTACCGACTGACAGGCATCTAATAAATACACAATATTATGTTTGCGGGCCACTTCGCCTATCGCAGCTGCAGGCAATACATTACCTGCGGTGGAGGGCACGTGCGTAATGGCGATCAGCTTCGTACGGGCTGTGATGGCAGCCTCCAATGCGTTGATAGGGAAATTACCTTCGGCATCATTGGGTATCATTTTAATGACAATGCCGTACAATTTTTGCGCATTCAGCAAGCCAAGTACATTGGATACATATTCCATTTCAGAAGTAATTACTTCGTCACCCTGTTGAAAGTGCAGCCCGTTAAAAGCAATGTCCCAGGCGGCGCTGGCATTTTCTACCAGGGCTATCTCATCGGGATGTGCATGTATAAGTTGGGCGATCAGTGTATGCGTATGATCGAGCCGGGCGCGGTATTTGGCTTCTGTTTCATAACCGCCATACAAAGCTTCCTCCCGCAGAAAATCAACCATGGTATTCACCACGATATCCGGCGGCAAAGAAGCGCCTGCATTACCCAGGTGAATGCGTTCAGCCGTGCCTGTGGTTTCGGCCCTGAATGCCTGTATCTCTGCTTCAGTAAAGGGTTTTACTTCCATAAAAGAGAATGTCGGTTTGAAGAACATCCTCTACAAAATAACAGGATTTGTTTTTGCAGGAACAGGTGCAGATTTGATGATTTTTACTATATCAGATGTATGACCCTTTTAAAACTTCTTGTTGTATTTATGTTTCATCATATCATCAAACAGAATTTATATTTCGTAATGATTCTCTATATGAGATCTTAAACTCAAACCCATTACCATCCGGACCTTTTTCCCGCCTGTTTAATGAGTATTATTTTGAAAATAAAATAGACGAGCCAACATATAAAGCACGTTTAGACAGCCTGCATCAAATTGAAATAAAACAGGCTGTGTTTACACCAAAATTGATTTTTGCAAAAAAGATGTTTCATAAAAACAAATTAAGGATTAAGGTGCCAAAGAAGTTGAATTTTATGCGGGATTCAATTGAATTAGAAAAACAATGGGAACAAAATGGAAAGTCCTGTTATATAATAAGAATTCGCAATAAGGAAGATGGTGAAGAAACTAGTTATGCATATGCTAATATTAATCTTCTTGTAAAATACCTTCTATTTTTCAGTAATGGTTCGAATAATTTCTACGGTAGTGAAGTAATGACTCAAAAGGCATTAAAAAAACGTGAAAAACACCTGTTTTTATAATCTTAAATATCAATAATATTGGTAGTTGTTTGTTGTACTGCCACTCGAACTTTTCAGCACAAACTATTTGGGGATGATCGTTGTTGGCCGCCACGTGGTATTCATCTTCTCACTTTGCACATAATATACTCTTTATGATTTTTTTTAGTAAGCTCAGAAAATACCTTGATGACAATGCAAAATATGTCTGGCCTCCGATTTGGGTTATTTTAGGGTTAGTTATGGGACTTTGCTGCATATCTTACCAAAATAGTAAGTTGATAAATATTGGATCTGCTTTTGTGTGGTCTTTAGCATATTTTGTTATTGGTGCTTTGGCTGGAATGATTTTCGGAGTTCCGAATGTTTCACCTGAGAGCAAAGTGCCGACTACTATCGTTCCTAATAATCCACAACCAATTGCCAATATTAACTCTCCTGACATAGACATAAATCAGCAATCAAATCCTGGCTTGCATAAAAAAAGTTTAGCAAATACAAATCTTACTCAAATTTCAGATTGGCTTACAAAAGTTATTATTGGAGCAGGATTGGTAGAACTTAGAGAAATTCCACCTTTCGTTGTTAAAGTAGCAACAAAAATGGCTGCTGGAGTTGCAATATCTCTTCAACCAAATATATTGTCGCAAGTAAGCATGATGTGTGCAGGGATATTGATTTATAATACTTCATTTGGTTTTATTTCTGGTTATCTATTAATGAGAATAATATTTTCATCATTCATATAAATTACAATTCAGCAATCTAATTGTAGCCAACGCTTATTCTTTTTTCAAGTTCAAATTTCACTGTTATGAAAGAAAATGAATTTCTTTTCAATGATCATCATGCCCCTTACCTGACTCGGGATGAAATAATTTCCTATAAAAAACTCCGGGCTTTTATAGGCATCACTGGCATATTGTTGCCCATAGTTGTCGTGCTGGGGTGTTACCTGTTTGGAGCTGGTCAATACTCCTGGCAAAAGTCAGTTAGCCATTATTATTATAGTTTAATGCATATTGTTTTTGTAAGCATCTTGTGTGTCCTGGGAGGTTTTCTTATTACCTATAGAGGCAAGGACCGTTGGGAAAGCCGTCTTTCGAATCTGGCAGGATGTTGCGCATTTGGCATCGCTGCATTTCCTACAGCATTGAAAGGTTTTCAGCCAGAGCGAGACGGAAAAAATCAATATCTTCATTTGATAAATGACGTGAAGGGTTTTTGGGGAAGTATACATTTTGGTTTTGCTGCTGCATTATTCATATGCTTTATCATTTTTTGTTTATATTTTTTTCAAAAACCTGATGAGCATTATACGGGCTTAGAAGAAAAAAAATTCAGAAGAAGGAAACTTATTTATAAAATTTGCGGATGGCTTATTATTATTAGCATCGTAATGATTGCTTTGATCAATTTTGTGATTAAGCCCCAAAAAGGCCTTTTTGTTTACGGAACATTTATTTTTGAAACAACCTCGTTATGGGCATTTGGTACAGCATGGCTGGTAAAAGGTTCATCAGCATTAAAAGAAATGCCGGTCTTAAAAAAACTGGTTCACTCACTGCGGTAATTAGGAGATTGGATGCGAACTATATGAGTGAATCCATAAATGTAGATATCCCTTCCTGGCAAACAATTGCAGACATTTTCAAATGAGCCACTTCTTATTATTTCTATTACCTCAAATACTGCTGTTGTCTTTGAACCTTCTCTAAAATAACCTTTCGTCGCTACTTTAATTTTTATCTCGCTGAGTTCTTAAATGGACAAATCAAAGTTCATCATGTAGCAAACAAGTTCTAACTGGGGCCGCCCTGAATTAAATTTATACATTTCCTTCTGTAACCAGGCACATTACATCTTCAGGACTAATACGCTTCAATACTTTAATTTACCATACAAAAAAGGCTTCATCATATTTGCGCATATAGTAATCCGGCTTCAACAGCGGCTTTGCTTTTTAGCAATGTCGCAATTCACCTTAAGAATGTCGCAATTGCCACCTTATTTATTAAGGATATCGCATTAAGTTTATCGCTGAAATCAATAATACAATTTTATGAAGAAACCGGTTAAGTCAGCAATGGGTTTTATATTTATAACATTACTGATCGATGTAATGGGGTGGGGGTTGATCATTCCTGTAATGGCCGATTTGATTGCTCAATTAAAAGGCATACCCGTTAATCAGGCCAGTACTTATGGTGCTTTTTTGTTATCCGTTTTTGCTATCGCTCAATTTTTATTTGCACCAGTAGTTGGAAACCTGAGTGATAAGTACGGCCGCCGGCCTATCTTACTGTTTTCCTTATTGGGTTTTGGCATTGATTATATTATCCTGGCATTGGCGCCAACCTATGGATGGTTGTTTGTGGGCCGTATCATTGCCGGCATTACAGGCGCCAGCTTTACAACGGCCTCCGCATATATTGCAGATGTAAGTGCGGATGAAACAACAAGGGCTAAGAATTTCGGCCTTATCGGTGCTGCCTTTGGGTTAGGTTTTGTATTAGGGCCGGCTCTTGGGGCCCTGCTGGCCACCTGGGGAATAAGAGCGCCTTTTTATGCGGCAGCAGCACTTTGCCTGCTTAACTGTTTATACGGATATTTTTTATTACCTGAATCATTAAGCAAAGAAAATCGCCGTTCTTTTGAATGGAAACGTGCCAATCCATTCGGCTCCTTAAAATTTTTGACCGCTCATCCTGAGGTTCGTGGCCTGGCGCTTAGCTTTTTCCTGATCTATCTAGGTAGCCAGGCTGTACAGGGCAATTGGAACTTTTTCACTATCTACCGGTTTAGCTGGAGTGAAAAAATGGTTGGCATATCCCTGGCTGTAGTAGGCGTGTTGGTAGGAGCTGTTCAGGGCGGGTTAACAAGGATTGTAGTGCCTAAGCTGGGTAATGAAAAAAGTATCTACCTCGGTCTGGGTCTTTATTCGCTGGGATTGGTTTTGTTTGCCTTTGCCACAGAGAGCTGGATGATGTTTGCTTTTCTGATACCTTATTGCCTGGGTGGTATTTGTGGCCCCTCGTTACAATCTGTTATATCGGTGCACGTACCGCCCAATCAACAGGGAGAGCTACAGGGAGCGCTCACCAGCCTGATGAGTCTTACCACCATCATTGGCCCTTTGATTATGAACGGTACATTTGCTTTTTTCACCACAAACAAAGCGCCGTTTTATTTCCCTGGTATACACTTTTTAATCGGGTCTGCATGCATGTTGATCAGCATTATTATTGTTTGGAAGGTGCTGAACCGCGAGAAGAAGGAACAACCTGAACTAATAAAAGTAATTGCAGGTGCAGGTAAGCTCAGCGATGCACCGGTGCATTAAATGAATATGAAAATCTGTAAAAGGCGCATTCCACCATTAGCGGGATGCGCCTTTTTTGCAAAATTAATGTTACCTTAGTAGCTAAGATATTTACTTAATAAGATATAAAATGAATAATGACGTAATTACACAAATGCGAAAACTGAGCCAGCTCTATGCATACACCTCTATTCAGATGCACGAAGCCATTGGCCGAAAAGCAGGGCTTTCAGGAACTGACCATAAATACTTAGGATTTTTAATAGAAAAAGGACAAATGACTGCAGGCGAGCTTTCAACTTTAACAGGTTTAACCACAGGTGCAGTTACTGGTTTAATTGACAGATTTGAAAAGAAAAAGCTGGTGAAAAGGCAATTTGCTGAAGACGACAGACGGAAAGTTATCATTGTACCAAACACTAAAAATATAATGGCGCTTTTTGTACCGCTTTATAAAGAATTCCGCAACAAATCAGAAAAATTGACAGCTTCCTTTTCAAACAAGGAAATCAAAATCATTGAAACTTACTTTTCAAAAGCCATTGAAATAATGAATGAAACAACCAATAAACTCAACAACAAATAATCGTTAAAATAAATAATATGAGTTCCTATATATTTGGTTTTCATGAAATCGATAAAACAAAGTTGGCATTGGCCGGGGGTAAAGGCGCGAACCTGGGAGAACTGAGCAGGATTGAAGGAATCAACGTGCCGGATGGCTTTTGCATTTCTACTGAAGCTTTTAAAAGAGTCATTGGGGAAACGCCGTCGATTAACGAATTATTGGACCAGTTATCGCTGCTGAAGGCAGACAAGCGGGATAAGGTGCGTGAATTGAGCGGTGCCATTCGCAGGGTCATCGAAGGAATAGCCATTCCTCAGGATATTACGGATGAGATCACCCGCCAGCTCTCCGGATTTGATGGAAAAAATGCCTTTGCAGTACGGTCCAGCGCAACTGCAGAGGATTTGCCAACGGCCTCCTTTGCAGGTCAGCAGGATACATATCTGAATATTATCGGGAAGGACTCAATCCTGAAGCACGTGAGTAAGTGCTGGGCATCGTTGTTTACCGAAAGGGCAATAATTTACCGCATCCAAAACAGCTTCGACCACCGTAAAGTGCAATTGTCTGTGGTTGTTCAGAAGATGGTCTTCCCGCAGGCGGCAGGAATTTTGTTTACTGCCGATCCCGTCACTGCTAACAGGAAAGTGTTATCTATTGACGCCGGCTTCGGACTGGGTGAGGCTCTGGTCTCCGGCCTGGTGAATCCCGATATTTATAAAGTGCGGAACGGTAAGATCATCGATAAGAAAATATCCACCAAGAAACTGGCTATTTATGCGGTAAAAGAGGGCGGTACGAAAGAACAGGAAATTGAGCATGAGCTGCAGAACAGGCAGGCGCTGACGGATAAACAGATCTTACAGCTTGAACGCATAGGGAGAAAAATCGAAGCACATTTCGGCAGTCCCCAGGATATCGAATGGTGTTGGGTTGATGATCCCGCTTCGCAAGGACACGGTACATTTTATATTGTGCAGAGCCGGCCAATCACTACTTTATACCCAATCCCTGATGTGAACGATGAAGAAAATCACGTCTATGTATCTGTCGGTCATAACCAAATGATGACCGATGCCATGAAACCATTGGGATTGTCTTTTTTTCTGTTAACGACCCGGGCTCCCATGCGTACTGCCGGTGGAAGGTTATTTGTTGACATCACACCTATGCTGGCTTCACCTGCCGGCAGAGAAACTTTAGTAAATGTCACACTGGGAAAATCCGATCCGCTGATGAAAGACGCACTTACAACCATCATAGAGCGGGGAGATTTTATAAAATCGTTACTGGATGATAAAAAAGAACCGGGTACTGGTACGAGTACTTGTACGAGTCCCGGTAAAAGCAATAAAGCTGTGTCGCCTCAAAATTATCAGGCACTAAACGAATACGATCCAACAATCGTTTCTGATTTGATTAGGAGTAGTCAAGCATCGCTGGAAGCATTAAAACAAAACATCCAAACGAAATCAGGATCGGATCTGTTTGATTTTATCCTGGAAGATATTCAGCAATTAAAGAAAACAAATTCTGATCCACAGAGTTTTGGTGTGATTATGACTGGTATGAATGCTTCATCATGGATCAATGAAAAAATGATGGAGTGGTTAGGTGATAAAAACGTGGCAGATACGATTTCTCAATCGGTACCAAACAATATTACTTCGGAAATGGGTCTGGCGCTTTTGGATGTCGCAGATGTAATTCGTCCTTATCCGGAAGTAATTGACTGTTTACAATATGTTAAAGATGATAATTTTTTGGATGAGCTGGATAAGTTTGATGGTGGAGAGAAATCCCGGGATGCTATCAAAGCTTATCTTAGCAAATACGGAATGCGTTGTAGCGGCGAGATCGATATTACCAAACCCCGATGGAGTGAAAAACCAACTACGCTTGTTCCCATAATTCTCGGTAATATCAAAAACTTTGAGCCCGGTGCCGGCAAGCGGAAATTTGAGCAGGGGCGGCAGGAAGCGTTGAAAAAAGAACAGGAGTTATCAGATCGCCTGGCGCCATTACCGGATGGTGAACAAAAAGTCTCAGCAACAAAGCGAATGATCGGGCTGATCCGGAATTATGCCGGGTATCGTGAATATCCAAAATACAGTATTGTTAACCGTTATTTCGTTTATAAGCAGGCTTTGCTGAAAGAAGCCGAACAACTGGTACAAGCCAACGTTATTCATGAAAAAGAAGATATCTACTATCTCACTTTTGAAGAATTTCGCGAAGTCGTACGCACACAAAAACTGGATTACCAGTTCATCAATCAACGAAAAGACGAGTACAAATTATATGAAAAACTAACTCCGCCACGTGTTATCACATCTGATGGTGAAATCATTACGGGTGCGTACAAGCGTGAAAATCTCCCGGCCGAAGCTATTGCAGGTTTAGCTGTTTCTTCCGGAGTTATAGAAGGAAGAGCACGTGTTGTTGTAAACATAGAAGATGCTGATATAGAAGATGGAGATATATTAGTCACCTCATTTACTGACCCTGGCTGGACAACATTGTTTGTATCCATAAAAGGCCTGGTCACCGAAGTTGGCGGACTGATGACCCATGGAGCCGTTATCGCTCGCGAATATGGCATACCGGCAGTAGTAGGAGTGGAGAATGCCACCAAACTGATAAAGGATGGGCAACGAATTCGCGTGCATGGAACAGAAGGCTATGTAGAAATCCTTTAAACAAAAAATAAATTAACCAACACCTTAAAACTCACATATTTTGAAGAACACCATTAAAATTTTAATAACAGTAATTGGATTATTTGTGTGCCAGGCAAAAATTTTTGCGCAAACCCCTAACTATAGCGGCACCTGGGTGCTAAACTTTGAGAAAAGTAAATTAGAACATAAACCAAATGGACTAACACGTAGTGTGTTTATAATAAAGCAGGAGGGGGATGTATTCAGACTAACCAGGTATCACATATTTGGCGACCGTAAAAAGAAAATAAGTTTTAAAATGAGAGCAGATGGTAAGACAAGACGAGTAAAGCTATTATTTAAAGGTAAACTGGAGAGAAAAGAAAATAGTTTACTGGCTACACTTTGGCGAAAAAATTTTTCGAATGTGGTTAATTATAAATTCGGAAATAGTCAAAACGAATTAATTGCAGATGAAATAATGAAGAGCAAACCAAACAGTCATCATAATATCTGGGTCTTTGACAGGGAAATCTCAAAATAGAGGTCCAGGTAACCCTAATCGCCCTCGTATTCAAAGCCCAAACACCTGCGGAAACCGGGTTTTTAGCCTAATTTTGCCGCAAACTTTTGATCTTGAGCGTTCCTGTGTTTTTGATAACTCCGCCTTTTACGCAGCTTAACACGCCGTATCCGGCGACGGCTTACCTGAAGGGCTTCCTGAACACCAAAAATATACGTTCCTTCCAGAGCGATCTGGGCATCGAGGTAACGCTGGCCCTGTTCTGCCACGAAGGGCTACAGGAATTGTTCGATCGTATCGACCGGGCCGGGAAACCATTGAGCGACAATGCCGCCCGCATGGTGGCCTTGCAGGAAGATTATATTTATACAATTAATGATGTGGTCCTTTTTTTACAGGGGCACAACCCAACCCTGGCGCACCGTATCTGCAAACGGGATTTTCTGCCCGAAGCCGGCCGTTTTGCGCAGCTGGAGGACCTGGACTGGGCCTTCGGCTCGATGGGTACGCAGGATAAAGGCAAGCACTTTGCCACCATGTACCTCGAAGACCTGAGCGACCTTATCGGCGAATGTGTGGATGAACATTTTGGCTTTAGTCGTTATGCCGAAAAACTGGGCCGCTCGGCCAACAGCTTCGACGAACTGTACAATGCGCTGCAAAAGGAATATACCTTTATTGATGAATTGCTGATCAAACTGCTGAAAGCGCACATGGAAAGGTTACAACCCAAACTGGTTGCCATTTCGGTTCCTTTTCCCGGCAACCTGTATACCTCATTGCGCTGCGGACAGTGGATCAAACAGCACTACCCCGAAGTGAAAGTGGCCATGGGTGGCGGCTTCGCCAATACGGAATTGCGTTCGCTCACCGACCCGCGTGTATTCGGGTTCTACGATTACATTACCCTCGATGATGGTGAAGCTCCCCTTGAACAACTGGTGCAACTGGTGGAAGGACACTGTTCTGCTGAAGCACTGAAAAGAACTTTTACCCTGCAGGATGGGGCCGTGCAATACATCAACAACAAAAGCTGCTCCGATTACAAACAGGCGCAGGTAGGCACTCCCGATTACAGCGATTTCCTGCTTGATAAATACATCTCTGCTATTGAGGTTGTAAACCCCATGCACCGCATGTGGAGCGATGGGCGCTGGAACAAACTAACTATGGCGCATGGTTGCTATTGGGGCAAATGCACCTTCTGCGATATTTCACTGGATTATATAAAGCTCTATGAGCCGATAGCCGCCTCGCTGTTGGTAGATCGCATGGAGGAGATGATGAAACAGACCCGGCAAAACGGTTTTCACTTCGTGGATGAAGCCGCCCCTCCGGCCCTGATGCGTGCACTGGCGCTGGAGATCATCCGGCGCAAACTAACGTTGAGCTGGTGGGCCAATGTGCGTTTTGAAAAGAGCTTTACCCGCGACCTCTGCCTGCTGCTGAAACAATCCGGCTGTATTGCTATTTCCGGGGGACTGGAAGTAGCGGGCGACCGCCTGCTGGAGCTTATTCAGAAAGGCATCACTGTAGCACAGGTGGCCCAGGTGAACAAGCACTTTACCGAGGCGGGCATTATGGTACATGCTTACCTGATGTATGGTTTTCCCACCCAAACCGAACAGGAAACGATCGATTCACTGGAAATGGTGCGGCAAATGTTTTCAGCCGGCGTACTACAGTCGGCCTTCTGGCATTTGTTCACCATGACGATGCACAGTCCCATCGGTATGCAACCGGAGAAATTCAAGGTAAAAAGAGAGTCGGCCCTTGTAGGCGCCTTTGCCAACAACGACCTCGTACACATCGATGAAACGGGCGCCGACCATGAAGAATTTGCGTTTGGACTGAAGAAATCACTGTTCAACTATATGCACGGCATCGGCCTCAACGACCCGCTGCAGAAATGGTTCGACTTCAAAGTACCTAAAACCAAAGTAGCTCCTGATTATATTCAGAAAATGCTGGAACCGGATATTTATACGGCTGCCAAACCCACCACTAAGGTCGTATACCTGGGCAGGCCCCCAATCGTAGAACACTTCACTAAAAGTAAAAAAGGCAATAGCTGGGAAATGACCTCGCTAACCTTTCAGGACAAACGCGGGAAGCACAGTATCAGTGTCGCCCGCGAACAAGGCAACTGGCTGGCCGAAATGCTGAAGATGTTGTCGATCAACAATCCTGCAATGCTTACGCTACAGGATGTGATGGACAGCTACAAAGCCGCCGGCCTTGAAGATTTTGAACTCTTTTGGGACAATAAGCCGGTGAATACATTATATAAGGTTGGTTTGTTGAGGTTATAAATAAGACCTGTTTAACCGGACCTATTTTATTAAGTTGAACTATCGAACTACCAATAATTTATAAGTAAAAGGCTGTTTATCAATGATCAGTTGCAATTGATACATGCCGGTCGGCATAGTACTCAGATCGATTATTTTTTGAACACGGCCCGACCACAACGATGCAGGCGCTTCCATCACTTTACTACCAAAGCTGTTATAAACGCTCCATGAAACATTTTTCGGCATACCGGATGACAGGTTGATCACAAAGTTTCCGGTAGATGGATTCGGAGCAATATAAAAATCACTGATGCCTGGAACATCTATAATGCCGGTAGGTGCACAGTCAAAAACTATGGTATTCGATTGTACCGTATCTGCCTTTACACATGGGTTTTGAGGCAGCATCTTTGCATAAATTTTAGCCCCTTTGGAAAGATTGTTAAATGTGATCACCGTGTCATAGGTATTTAAAAGTGTATCATTCTTATACCATAAAAACCTGGGATTTTGACCGGCGCTCGTTGCTGATGTAACTTTAAAGATATAAGGCGTTACGCAGCCGTTACCTGAAATTTGCAGGGTTGGCATTTGCGTCGATAACACCCGGACCGTTATTGTTTTGGTAGTAGTGCACATCCTGTCGTGAGAATAAGCTTTCTCCGTATATACCAAATTTCCGCTTTGAGGAGGTTGAACGGTCACGAGTCCCCCGGTAACATTATTCAAACCAGGACCTGACCAAACAATGGAGTCTGCATCTATACCCACCATTTCATACAGGCTGACTGTTTGACCCAAACAGATTTGCGTGGGATCGGCAACCGGTACAATGCCAGGCGGATATTTGAAGGTTATTGTTTTACCCTGAGATATCTGACCACAGGCATTGGTTACAGATACGTAGTACGTACTGGATGTTTTAACAAATGTGCTGATAGTAGTATCGCCTGTGCCCCATCTAAATTTACAACCCACGCAAGGTGTAATTTGCGCGGTTAGTTTAACACTATCGCCAATACATGCTTTATCAGATACGTGATCGGAAACAATGGTTAGGCCGGTAGGTTTAGCAGGGCCGGCCTCCATAATCAACTTCTTAAAATACAGATTATTTTCTTCGTTCGTTTCATCAACATTATTACTGTTGTCTGCACTCACAATAAGATACCAGGTACCTGCTTCTATGCCACAGGGGATTGTTACCTTTTGTTGCAATGTGGCGGTTTGCGCGCCTGCCTGCAGGTATTGATTTATATTGACTGTGCCTAACAATTTATCTGCATTGCCTGTTTTATTCAGCGCACTGTCTGGCGACAGGTAGATCGCTGTTGAATGATAGCCTGCGCTGCCTGCACCGATATTCTGTTCGCTGAAATTAAGTGTAAGGGTATCCGCGCTCCGGGTAATATTTACAGGAACAGTGATGTCTGTAAGCGTTAGATCCGGCTTTGGTCCGTTGTTGGTAATAAAGGCTGATCCGCTTCCAAACTGGTTGATGTAAAACTCACTGATGTGATAAGCTTCCTGTGTAAAGTATTTGAACTTATACAAAGTGGCTGCAGTATCATTTTGATATACTGTAACCGAGCTGGCAGGTATATCCAGAGCATGTGCCTGGGAACTGTCGCGTGCCTGGTAAAACGATAATTGTTCATGATTAACGATAGCCTGGTTCGCACTTTTTACATCTTCAAAATCTTTTGTTGCGTAGGGGAAGCGAACCAACAGGCTATCAGTAATATTATAGTCTGACAATGCATACCAATATTTATTCATGGCATACATGGGCCCGCCTGAAGTATTGAAGGCGGCGCCGGAGAGATTGAGTGCTTTCGATGTACCAAAGTTGGCATTCGTTACTACACCTATCTTCAATGTTCCATCTGCAAGGCTGCCGATGTTCCGGTTCTGCTTTTTGATAGATAACAGGTAGTTGCAGTCTTTAAAATAATGTGTCCAGCCCAGTGAATCGGTATACTCTTTATTGGCTACTACGGAATCAGCAGCCTTTTGCACGATAGCCGTTCCCTCGAGGCTATTGTTGTATTCGTAGGCGCCGAGGTCCACTGTACCATATTGTATGCGGTCGTTATCGGCAATGTCTTTCAATGTAGGATTGACCGCATTCTGCCCGCGATCTATACAAACAGAACAATGGGTGAGGCGAAGACCATCATCGGCGGTTAGCCATATACCGTCTTTACCTGCCGGATTATCAATATCCACAAATGCAGGATATCCATTAACCGGGTTGGTAGTAGTGTATCCCCCCTGCATTCTACAGTTATAGAGTTTGGAATAAAAACAAAAATCGCTACTCCTGCCACATTCGGAAAAGTACACGTCAGAGAACTGTAAATCGATTTGAGATCCCAGTGCATTTTCATGAAAAATGGTGTTGTAGAAAAGGGCATTGCTTCCCTGATAAGTCTGTTGAACATACGCACCGCCGCCTTCCCAGTTGGATGATACGTTCCGGGTAAAAGTACAGTTGACGTATTTAACATTAACGGGATTATCGTTATACACGCCCCCTGCGCGGTACCCGGCCAAATTGCGATGGAACACGGTATTTGTTATTAGGATATTTTGTCCGTTGATATACAATCCGCCGCCCTGTGTTTCGCTATAGTTGTTGGCAATAGCGCTGTTATTGATGGTTCCGGAAGAACCG
>Ga0114129_10004290_pt1 | contig 20149 bp, 16 predicted proteins | sample RhiMetdeltSRZDD1_FD_80071 | JGI IMG/M metagenome (GOLD analysis project Ga0114129, IMG submission 80071) | Populus rhizosphere microbial communities from Tennessee, USA - Rhizosphere MetaG P. deltoides SRZDD1 (version 2) (version 2) | ecosystem: Host-associated > Plants > Roots > Rhizosphere >... | reverse complement strand
CGATGCGGATGATTGGCACCCGGATCGGCACCGGAGGCACATCGGGTCACGAGTATCTCGACCGGGCAGCCGAGCGCCACAGAGTCTTCGCGGACCTTTCGGCTCTCGCGAGTTTCTACATCCTCCGATCGGCGCTTCCCAAACTTCCTCCCGACGTGAGAAGCCGGATGGGGTTCAGGTTCCGATCTCCGCGGTGATTCTCAGCGCTCGGCGATCCTGACTCTTCAGCGCGCGACGGACCAGCGACGGATCCGAGCCACGACCGGCTGCAGCTCCTGGACTATCATCCGTCCGAGCCGTCCATGGAAGACGAGGTCCGACGCGTCTTCGACACGATCCCCGAGCTGATCTGGACCGCGGATCTGGCCGGGCACGCGGACTTCGTGAATCGCCGCTGGTGCGAATACACGGGTATGACGGTCGAAGAGTCCGGGGGCTTCGGTTGGCAGACGGCGATCCAGCCCGACGATTTGGCGCGGCTCGTGGACTACTGGCAACCGATCTCCCCGGCGGGCGGACCGCGCAGGAGGGAGATCGAGGCGCGCATTCGCCGGTCCGATGGCGTCTATCGGTGGTTTCTCTTCCGCTGCAGTCCCCTGCACGAGGGACGCGGTGAGGTCACGCGGTGGTACGTCACGTCCGCGGACATCGACGATCGCAAACGCGCCGAGGATGCGCTCCGCGCGAGCGAGGAGAACTTTCGCTCGATCGTCGATGGCATTCCCGGCCTCGTCTTCACGACCACGGCCGAAGGCGAAGTCGAATTCGTCAATCGCCAGCTTCGAGAGTACTTCGGAATTCCGCTGGAGGAAGTCAAGGCCTGGACGACCGGTAGCGTCGTTCATCCCGAGGATCTGCCGGAGGTCATCGCGAAGTGGAAACAGGCCGTCGACGCGGGGCAGCCGTACGTTCATGAGAATCGCCTCCGCCGCGCGGACGGCACGTATCGCTGGTTCCATGCCCGCACGATTCCGCGAAGGGACGCTCAAGGGCGGATCCTCCGCTGGTACGCGCTCTTGACCGACATCGAGGACTTGAAAGCCGCGGAAGAGAAACTCCGGCGCAGCGAGGCATCGCTCCTCGAAGCGCAAAGCCTCGCTCATACGGGAAGCTGGAGCCTGGATTCGGCAACCGGTCTCGTCACGAGCTCGCCTGAGATGCGCCGCCTGGCTGCCGCAGGACCCGACGACGACCCCGGCAAGCCGAACTTTTGGTTCGACCGAATCCATCCCGACGATCGGGAGCGCGTCCGCAGGACGTTCGACGATTCCCTCGGCACGAAGTCAAAGTACGAAACGGAGTACCGCTTGCTTCTCCCTGACGGCACGATCCGCTATCTGCGTTCGATCGGCCACCCGGTGCTCGACAAGGCGGGCGAGCTCGTGGAGTTCGTGGGCACTTCGATCGACACCACCGAACAATCACTGGCCACCGAAGAGATCAAACGGCTCAAGGACCGGCTACACGAGGAGAACGTCGCCCTTCGAGAGCAGATCGAGCGCGAGTTCCTGTTCGAAGAGATCGTCGGCTCTTCGCCGGCGCTGCAGGCCGTGCTCGCGAACATCGTGAAAGTCGGGCCGACCGATTCGACGGTGCTGATCCTGGGCGAGACCGGGACCGGCAAGGAGCTCATCGCCCGCGCGATCCACCGGCGGTCACGCCGTGCCTCGAAGGCGTTCGTGGCCGTGAACTGCGCGGCGATGCCGCGCGAGTTGATCGCCTCCGAACTGTTCGGCCACGAGAAGGGCGCGTTCACCGGCGCAATCCAACGACGAATCGGCCGGTTTGAATTGGCGAGCGGCGGGACGCTTTTCCTGGACGAGGTCGGTGAGCTCTCGCTGGATACGCAGGTCGCGCTGCTGAGGGTGCTGCAGGAACGGGAGTTCGAACGGGTCGGAGGCCGGCAGTCGATCCAGGTCGATGTTCGCGTGATCGCCGCGACGAATCGCGATTTGCAGGCGGCGGTGGACCACGGTGCCTTCCGACAGGATCTGTTCTATCGGCTCAACGTCTTCCCCCTCGAAATCCCGCCGTTGCGTGAACGAAGGGAAGACATCCCCCTGCTCGTCGAGTACTTTCTCGACCGTTATGCGCGGAAGGCGGGCAAGGCGATCCGCCGGGTCAACAAGCGGACGCTCGATCGCATGCAGTCGTATCCCTGGCCGGGGAACGTGCGGGAGCTGCAAAACGTGATCGAGCGGTCGGTGATCGTCTGTGACACCGATGAGTTCACAGTGGATGAGAGCTGGCTGTCGAGGCGACCCCTGGTCGACAGCGGGGCCACGTTGCCCGGACAGCTGGTCGCGCACGAGAAGGCGATGATCGAAGAGACGTTACGCGCGAGCGGCGGTCGAGTGTTCGGGCCGACCGGAGCGGCGGCGAGGCTCGGGATTCCGCGCTCGACGCTCGAGTCGAAAATTCGGGCGTTGAAGATCAACAAGAATCGTTTCCGCACACGACCCTCCTGAGTCGTTGGCGACAGTTCGCCATTTGGCGATATCTCGTCAGCTGCTAGCCTAAGTAAGCGCTTTTGTATCAGCTAGTTACTTCAGGAACGTCCTTTGCATCTCCATACCTACGGCTCGTGATGCAGACAGCACAGCAAGAAAAGACTGACAGCGTTTCGCAGACCACCTTGGCCGATAGGGGCGATCTGGCGTCGGGCGGCGTCGAGCCGCCGTTCCCGAGTCGAAACGCGCGCTGGTTCGCCTCCGTGTTCGCCCGACCAGACATTGCGCTCGCTGGAAAGTGGCATCGGCGAGGTCGAAGGCGCGCGTCGCCGGCAAACCTCTTGCCCGCAGATTTCCTGCGTGAGCAGTCCATCCGAATTCAACTGATTTATCTCGTCGGAGTCGTTCTGTGGGCCATCAACCTGGTCATGGACAACTTCTGGGCGCCGCAGGGGGACCGGGGACCCTATCGGCCTCTCATCGAGATTGCGGGAATCGCCCTCTGCTTCGCCACCGCCTGTTTTGCCCGCTTCAGCAGGGCAAGCGATGAGACGAAGGCGAACGTCGGCGTCGCATTCATGATCCCAAACGCCTTTGGTCTGGCCTTGCTCAATAGCTGGCCGGCACAGTCGCCGACCGCCCGGCCCCTCTCGAGCATCACGGTACTGATCTTGATCTTCGGGATGCTGGCGCCTTCGCGTCCGGCGAAGCTACTCGCAGCCGCGAGCGTTGCCGCATCGATGGACCCGCTCGGCGTCTTGGTGGCGCATCTTCGAGGACTGCCCGTACCATCGCCGATCCATACGCTCTTGTTGTTCTATCCGAACTATGCCTGCGTCGTTCTCGCTGTCGTCCCTGCTCGGCTTGTGCATCGATTCGGACGCCAGGTTCTTGAGGCTCGAGCGCTTGGCAGCTACCAGCTCGTCGAACGCCTCGGCGCGGGAGGAATGGGCGAAGTATGGCTCGCGCGCCACCGCCTTCTGGCGCGGGGTGCCGCAATCAAGCTCATCCGTTCCGATGTGCTCGGAAACGGGAGGCCGGACCTGGCAGCCGCCACTTTGAGGCGATTCGAACGCGAAGCCTGTTCGACGGCATCCCTCACCTCGCCTCATACGGTGCGCGTGTTTGACTTCGGATTGACGGACGACGGGGCCTTCTACTATGCCATGGAGCTCCTCAACGGATGCGACCTCGAGTCGCTCGTGAGGAAGTTTGGCCCTCTGTCGTCGGCTCGAGCTTTGTATCTCGTACGCCAGGTCTGCCGTTCATTGTCCGAGGCGCACAATATGGGACTCATTCACCGCGACATAAAGCCAGCCAACATCTATGTCTGCCGGGTCGGAGTCGAGTATGACTTCGTCAAGGTCCTCGATTTTGGACTCGTGCGCCATGAGTACCGGGCGGACACTCCGGCCCTGACAGCGGGAGAGATCGTTATCGGCACACCGGAATACATGGCCCCCGAAACCATCCTGGGCAAGCCGCCGGACCGCCGCGTCGATATCTACGCAATTGGTTGTCTGTTGAGCTTCTTGTTGACCGGCGAACCCGTGTTTCGCGCGCGAAGCCAGGTGGAATTGTTGCTGCAGCACCTGCACGAGCCTCCGATACCTCCTTCGCAAGTCGCCCGCCAACCGATACCGAGCGTGGTCGATGATCTCGTGCTCGCCTGTCTCCAGAAGGATCCTGCCTGCCGCCCAGCCAGCGTCGACGACGTGTTGCGCCGCGTCATGAGTGCCACATCCGGCGAGGTGTGGGATGAGGATGCCGCACGGGACTGGTGGGAGCAGCATCTGCCTGACCATTGTCGCTGGAGCGGCGAAATCCCTGATCCCGCACCGGTGGCGCACACGGAATCCGCCTTGGTCGTCCCGACGCTCAGACGTTGAATCGAAGGTCGCGCACCCGATCGCAACTGATTGCTAGGCTCGCTCCGGCGAGATTTCGCCAATGGTGAGATCTCGCCAGCCCAGTACCCGATAAGCCCCTTAAATCCAGTAGCAATTCTTGGAACGGCTATTGCCTCTTTGTACGTTTGGCGATGCGAAAGACACAAAGAGCTCTCGAGGGAATGGCCGTAGTCCTCCTGTTCGCGTGGTCATCGAGCCAGACCCAGAGCGCACGAACCGCCGGCGGCCCGGACTCGGTGCAACCGAATTCGCAGGCGCTGGCTGAGGGCCAGACCCGGCGCCCATGGCTGGCACCTGGCGCCGCTGGCGATGAAGTGGCAGGAACGTGGAGCAGCGAAACTTCGACGGCTACGGCCCGCCGTACATGAAGGATGCGCCCTCTGCCGTCGACGTCCATATCGTGCCGAGCGGCGACAAGCCGACGCGTTGCGGGGAACCGCCCGTGCCGGTCATCGCGCCGGCCGTTGCCAACGCGCTGTTCCGGCTGACCGGCAAGCGCTACCGAGCTCTGCCTCTCACCGCGCTCTAGCCGCCTAACTGGAAGACGACTCGAACGATCCGTGAGCTTTCGGAGGTGCTTCTGAAGACGAGTTCGAGGTCCATCCCGACTCGGCGGTTCTCGGCGCGGGACATCGTCGACGCCTGGAACGGGGCCCTGAGTTCCCAGGCCGACCTGCAGACCACCCTGACGGCCGGAGCCTCAGATTCGGCGAGGAGGTAGACCATGGATCCAGCACTCCTCAGCGCTTCTGCGGCCGTCCTGGGTTCGCTGACTGGCGGGTCCGCCTCCATTGCAACCGCGTGGCTGACCCAGAGAACCCAGGGGCGGCGACAGGCCGTGGAAGTCGAGACGCGCAAGCGCGAGGTTCTCTATTCGGATTTCATTACCGAGTGCTCGAAGCTGGTTCTCGACGCCCTCGACCACACACTCGACCGGCCCGAGACCCTGCTGCAAGCCTACACCCTCGTGAATCGCATCCGCCTGAACTCGAGCGATACCGTTCTTCACGAAGCGGAGGCTGCGATGCAAGAGATCCTCGCAACATACCGATCGCCGAATCTGCCGATCGAGAAGTTTCGCGAGATGTCCATGGACAAGGCACACGACCCGCTCAAGGCCTTCAGCGAGGCGTGTCGAGATGAGTTGAAGTCGCTGCAGAAGCACGGGATCTAGTTGAACGAATCGAACGAGGAGACCAGCTCATGAGCAAGCACGTCGCCATTTCGCCCGCCGAGGCTGCGGATCGCCTCGCGATCCGGGAGCTCATCGAGGCTTACGCACACTGCGCCGACCGCCGCGATGCGAAGGAGCAGATGTCGCTCTTCACCGTGGACACCCATTTTGTGGTGTACATGGACGCCAAGGATCCGAAGCCGTCGCAGGAGCTTCACTCACGCGAGGCGCTCGCTCCTGTCTTCGACGATCTCAACCAGTACGCCGCCACCATGCACTTCGTCGGGCAAAGCACGATCTTGACGCTGGCGGGCGACCGAGGCACGGGAGAGGCCTACTGCCTCGCTCATCACCTCACGGTCGCCGGCGGAAAGCGAAGCGTGATGATCGCCGCGCTCCGCTACTACGACACGTTCGTGAGGACCGATGGCGCGTGGCTGTTCTCGGAGCGCCGGCTTTTCGTCGATTGGATCGAGGAGCGTGCTCTGTGACGAAACGCTTGGTCATCGTGGGTGCCACGGGAATGGTCGGTGGATATGCCCTTCGCTACGCCCTCGAGGCGTCTGACGTCGGCGGTGTAACGGCGATCGGGCGCAGGAAGCTTGGCATCTCGCACCCCAAGCTGAAGGAGGTATTTCATCCGAACTTCGCGGACTGCTCGGCACTCGCGGGAACGCTCTCGGGTCAGGATGCGGCAGTCTTCTGCATGGGCACGTATACGGGGGTCGTACCGGACGCCGAGCTGCGCACGATCACTGTGGACTACACGATCGAGTTCGCACGCGTTCTCCGCGGCAGCAGCCCCGAGGCCACCTTCTCGTTCCTGAGCGGGAGTGGCGCGGACCCCACGGGGCGGAGCCGCATACCCTACGCACGCTACAAAGGGGAGGCCGAGACAGCCCTCCTCGCGGCCGGCTTCTCCCGCGTGTACCTTTTCCGGCCGGCCTACATCTACCCGGTCGAGCCGCGGAAGGAACCGAACGTCAGCTACCGGGTGTTGCGGGCTATCTACCCCGCATTTCGCGTGCTGTTTCCGAATCAGGTGATTCGCGCCGACGATCTCGCCCGCGGCATGGTGGACGCCGCGGTTCGTGGAACACCCCGGCATACAGGACCGATTCTCGAGAACGCCGACATCCGAGCAATGATGGCGGCTTCAGTGAAGTGAACTCGGGGATCGGACGCCGGCGTCGGCGAAGCCGGTTGCTCATCGCCGCCGGGGTGACGCCTTCCCGCTCGACGGACGGCGGGTTCAGCCCTCGGCGATGATCTTCAACTCGACGGAGATCGGAACCGGGAGAGCGACGACGCCGACGGTCGTTCGCGTGGGCCGGCTTGGGAGCGTCTCGAAGTACTCCGCGTAGACCCGATTGAACGCAGCGAAGTCGCGGTCGATGTTCGTCAGGAAGACCGTGACGTCGACCACCTTCGCGAGCGTGCTCCCGGCGTCCTCGAGAATCGCCTTCACGTTCTCGATGCACGCGCGCGTCTGAGCCTCGATTCCTTCCGGAATCTGCTCGGTCTTCGGATGCCGCGGGCCGATCCCGGAAAGGAAGAGCAGATTCCCGAGCCGGCGAGCGTGCGGATAGGGACCGAGAGCACCCGGTGCGCGCGAGGAGACGATGTCCGGCTTCCCCGGGTCGCGATTCACGGCGCATATACTACCCGCGAGGTCGAAATGGAATCGAAGGCGCTGAATTTCCAGCGGTGGATCGACGAGCACCGGAGTCTGTTGAAGCCGCCGGTAGGCAACAAGAAAGTCTTCGAGGAAGACGACTTCATCGTCATGGTCGTCGGCGGGCCGAACAGCCGCAAGGACTACCACATCGACGAGGGACCCGAGTTCTTCTATCAGCTCGAAGGCGAGATGGTCTTGAAGACGATTCAGGGCGGAAAGGTCGTCGACATCCCGATCCGAGCCGGCGAGATCTTTCTCCTTTCGCCGCGCATCCCCCATTCGCCCCAGCGGATGGCGAATTCCGTGGGTCTCGTCGTCGAGCGCAAGCGACTTCCGCACGAGAAGGACGGGCTTCAGTGGTATTGCGACAAGTGTTCGTCTCTCCTGTACGAAGAGTTCTTCACTCTCGAGAACGTCGAAAAGGACTTTCCGCCGATCTTCGACCGGTTCTTCGGCGACGAAAAGAAGCGCACTTGCAAGAACTGCGGCACCGTGATGCCCAAGCCATCTGCGCCCGGCGCCTGACTTGCTGAAGATCGACGTCCATACCCACATCCTTCCCGAGAGGCTGCCCGACTTCCGCAAGGTGCCGGGCGGCGAAAGGTTCGTCCAACTCGACCACCATGCGCCCGGCCGCGCGCGGATGATGGTTAATGGCTCCGTGTTCCGCGAGATCCAAGGCAACAGCTGGAACGTGGAGGCGCGGCTGGCCGAATGCGACGCGGCGGGCGTCGATGTACAGGTTCTTTCGACGGTGCCGGTCATGTTCAGCTACTGGGCGGAGCCGTCCCAGGCGCTCGACCTCGCGAGGCGCTTGAACGAACACATCGCCGGGGTCGTGGCCGAACATCCCGCGCGTTTCGTTGGTCTCGGAACGATCCCGTTGCAGAGCCCCGACCTCGCGATTCGAGAGCTCGAGCGCTGCGTGCGCGAGCTCGGTCTCTCGGGTGTCGAGATCGGCTCGAACGTCAACGGAGCGAACCTCGACGACCCGGAGCTCTTCCCGATCTTCGAGGCCGCCGCCTCGCTCAACGCCGCCGTTTTCGTCCATCCCTGGGAGATGGCCGGCCGGGATCGAATGACGCGCTACTGGCTCCCCTGGCTCGTCGGGATGCCAGCGGAAACTTCGCTCGCGATCTGCTCGCTCATCTTCGGCGGAGTGCTCGAGAGGCTCCCGGCCCTGCGGATCGCCTTCGCACACGCGGGCGGCGCTTTTCCGGCGACCATCGGGCGCATCGCCCACGGATACGATGTGCGGCCCGATCTGTGCGCCGTTCTCAACGACGTTTCACCTCGGGAATATTTGCGGCGGATCTACGTCGACTCGCTCGTGCACGACCCGCTGATGCTGCGCTACCTCGTGGACCTGATGGGCCCCGATCGGGTCGCCCTTGGCAGCGACTACCCCTTTCCGCTCGGCGAGGCTCGACCGGGAGAGCTGATCGACTCGTGCGGATTCCCGGAGAAGACCCGCGCGCGGCTGCTGCACGGCACGGCGCTAGAGTGGCTCGATCTTCCCGCGGCGCGTTTCGAGTGAACCAGCCGTTCCAGCCCGGCCGCGACTTCGCGGTTGCCCTGGATCGAGGCGACCCGCTCCTACGGTTTCGAGACGAGTTTCACATTCCCAGGCGCGAGAACGGCGCGGAGGAGATCTATTTCGCCGGAAACTCCCTGGGACTTCTCCCGACGAGGACTCAGAAGTACGTCGACGCGGAGTTGCAGAAGTGGAGCCGGCTCGCCGTCAAGGCGCATTTTGCGGGCGAGAACCCGTGGATGCCGTACCACGAGCTCCTGGCTTCGCCGATGGCCCGCCTCGTGGGTGCCCTACCAACCGAAGTCGTCACGATGAACTCGCTCACCGTCAATCTGCACCTGATGATGGCGAGCTTCTACCGTCCGACTCGCGAGCGGCATCGGATTCTCCTCGAGGAGCACGCGTTCCCTTCGGACGACTACGCGCTCGAATCGCAGGCCGGGTTCCACGGCTTCGATCCAGTCGAAGCGCTCGTGCGAGTGCGGCCCGCGGACGCCGAACGGGTGCTCGAAAGCGACGGTGCTTCGATCGCGCTGGTCCTTCTTCCGGGAGTCCAGTACTACTCCGGCCTGGCCTTCGACATCGAGGCGATCACGCGGCTCGCGCACGCGAAAGGATGCGTCGCGGGATTCGACTTGGCGCACGGGGCGGGGAACCTGATCCTACGCCTTCACGACTGGAACGTGGACTTCGCCGTCTGGTGCACGTACAAGTACCTCAACTCGGGTCCGGGCTCCGTGGGCGCCTGCTTCGTCCACGAGCGGCACGGCATGCGGAGGGATCTGCCGCGTCTGGCCGGCTGGTGGGGCCACGACAAGAAATCACGCTTCCGAATGGAGCCCGGGTTCCAACCGATCCCGGGCGCGGAGGGATGGCAGCTCTCGAACCCTCCGATCCTTTCGCTCGCGGCCATTCGCGCTTCTCTCGACGTCTTCATGGAAGCGGGGGGAATGGAGCCGTTGCGGGAGAAGTCGCTCCGACTCACGGGCTACCTCGAGTGGCTGCTTCTGCGGGAAATCGGCGACTCGGTCGAGATCCTCACTCCGAAAGATCCGAGTCGGAGGGGATGCCAACTCTCGTTTCGGGTCAAGTCGAGCGTGCCTGGACGAACGGTTCTCGAAAAACTCGAAGCCTCCGGCGTCACCTGCGACTGGCGCGAGCCCGACGTGATTCGCGTCGCGCCGGTCCCCCTCTACAACCGGTACGAGGAGGTCCACCGCTTCGTCGAGATCCTACGGAACGCGCTGTAGGATTGAGTGAGACCCGGTTAGTTGCTAAGAGAGCAAGAATCGCCGTCCGGTCGGAGCCCGCCGACGGACGCGTCTTCGTGATCACTCATGGAGCACTCCCCCAACATCAACCGAAGGCGCGGGTTGAAGGCCAAAGAGCCTTTTGGATTTGATGATCTCGGCCACCTTCAGCGGCACCATGTCTTCCCATGACGGATCACCCGCGCGGATTAGAGAGAGGACCGCAGGGGTGTGTAGCGACAACAGGCTCTCGTCGTAGCCGCGGATCGGCTCGATGCTTCCGGTTTCGAGAAGAAAATCGCGAAGATAGTTCCAGGGACCCGGATGAGAAGACGGCGCTGCATCGACGCTCACGATCTTGCCGGATTCATCGCGGGTCGGATAGACGTACATCTTGACCGATCGCTTGAAGAGCCTTCCCACGGATTCCAGCACTCCGCCCGACAGATTCTCGTAGAACTTCTCGTCGGCGATCTGATCCACGGTCGGCATTCCGACGGCAAGGCCGATGAGGCGGTCGGTATAACCGGATATGTAGTCGGCCAGCTCATAGTACGGCTGGAAGCTCGAAATCAGGACGTCGATGCCGAGCACACCAAGGACCTCGGCACGGTCCAGAAAGTCGGCATGCCCGACCACGTCTGGAGCCGACAAGTTTCGGAGCGTCATCTCGGCCAGCACTACCGGCTCCTCTCCGTGCACCCGGGGCTCCGCGAGGAACAGATCGCGTGCCCGCTCCAGAAGATCGATCGTCAGCCTGGTCGGCGGCCGAAAGGTTCCGCGCACCACGAGCACCGACTTCTTGTGGAGAATCTCGGAGGGCTGTTTGACCTCCCCGGAAGCGGTGAACATCGCCGCGCCGGTCATTCCTCGCTCGACGAGTTGGAGGCTCATCAACCGGTTGTCCACGTGAGCGAATGCCGGCCCCGAGAACTTGATGAGGTCGATCTCGACGCGGTCCCGCGAAAGCCCGTCCATCAGCGACCCGATCAGCTTTCGAGGATCGGCGTGCGTATGGACGGCACCGTGGATGAGGTTGACCCCCAGGATTCCGAGGGCCTCCTGCTCGTCGACGCCGATGTCGTCCATCAGATGAACGTGCAAGATGATCTCGGACGGCTCGTCGTGCGGCTGGCGCTGAAATCGGATTCCCGTCCAGCCGTGTCCCTGGCCCGGGTTGCGATGGCTCGATGCCGACACGGTATTGGCGAACGCAAAGAACGCGCTCGTGTCGCCCCGTTTGGACCCCAGGCTGCTCGTGACCTCGTCGAACTCGCGCTCCAGCATCGCCTCGAGGCGCCGGCGGCTGACGTAGCGCTCGCCCGAGCCGTAGAGGGCGTCGCTGACCGCCATGTCGTAAGCCGAGGTGGTTTTGGCCACCGTGCCGGCGGCGCCACCGACGCGGAAGAACCAGCGCGCCACCTCCTGGCCGGCCCCGATTTCGGCGAATGACCCGTACGCCATCGAGTTGAGATTGACCTCGAGCGCCTTCTGGGCCGTTGCCGTCGCCTGAACCACGTCATTCATGTTGTTCGCGCTCCCGGTCAACTCGGAGCGTCGGGAGATGGACGGGCCCTGATGGACGAAGGCGGTCCTCGGGCGCCACGCGCGAGTCGCCTTACTTCCGACCCGAAACGCGCGAGGACAATTCGAGCACTCGTCCATCGCGCAGGACTTTGATCCTCAGCAGATCGCCCTCTGAGAGTCGCGCCAACGCCGTCACGATCCTGTCCAGCGAACCCTCGGCGATCGCAATCCCCTGGACCTCGAGGATGACGTCGCCGCCCAGGATGACCGGCTCTCCCCCGATCGTGACCCGAATCGAGCCCGTGCGCAGGCCGAGCCCCGCACCGGGCGAGCCGCCGGCGACGCGCTCGACGAGAAAACCCGCCGGCTGAGGCAGGTTCAGGGCCCCGGCCACCTCTCGGTCCACGAAGTAGCCGTCCACACCGGTCCAAAATACTCTCTGGTCGAGAAGGAGCTGTCGCGCGACGTTCGACGGCGTGGCAAACCCCATCCCTTCGAAACCGCCGGTACTGGTCAGCAGGGCGGAGACGATTCCGATGACCTCGCCCTGCATGCTGAACATCGGACCGCCGGAGTTGCCCTGGTTCACCGCGGCATCGGTCTGCAAGACTTCGCCCTGGTTCATCCTCCCAAGGATCTTCTTCCCCTGTCTTCGTGCGGAAAGAACGCCAGTCGTCAGCGTGTAGTCGAGACCGAAGGGGTGCCCGACGACGAAGATGGAGTCTCCGACCTCGGCGCGGTTCGAGTCGCCCATCTTCGCGGCGACGATGCCCGACGGCACACGCTCGAGCTTGAGGAGAGCGACGTCCGACCCTAGGGACGAGGCGACGACGTGCGCCGGCACCAGGACCGAGTCGGAGAAGCTGACGACGATGTCCTCGGCGGATTGCACGACGTGAGCGGCGGTCAGGACATCGCCCTCTTGCGAGATGACGACTCCGGAGCCGAGGCCTCTCATACTCAGGTAACCGAGCCCCTCCGGGGCGAGCTCCCTCTGGCGTGTCGCGATCACGACGACCGCGGGTCGCACGCGCCGGAAGACGTCGCGGAGGGGCGGCGTCGCGCTCTGGCAGTCCGAGCCGAGCGGGACGAGGAAGAGAAGGAGAGTCGCCAGCCGGCTCCTCGAGCGGGGGCCCAGGGAGAGGGTCTTCATTCATTCACCTCCGCCGGAGGGGCTCGGCTCGGGGGCCGACGCCACGACCGGGATCGCGGGATGGCCGCGCCGGCGCGCCGCAAGGCGCTCCACGACGACGAACAGAACCGGAATCAGGAAGATGGCGATCGAGGTCGCGGCGAGCATACCGACGATCACGACGGTGCCCAGGATCCGGCGCGAGGCCGCCCCGGATCCCGTCGCGATCCAGAGCGGCACGCAGCCCAAGATGAAGGCGAAGGAGGTCATCAATATCGGCCGAAAGCGCAGCTTCGCCCCCTCGAGCGCGGCGTCCACGACTTCGCGACCCCTTTCGAGCTGGTTCTTCGCGAACTCGACGATGAGGATGGCGTTCTTCGCGGCGAGACCGATCAGCATGATCAGCCCGATCTGCGAGTAGACGCCGAGGTCGTAATGCCGGAGGAAGAGTCCGAGGAACGCGCCAAAAACGGCGACCGGCACGGACAGCAGCACGCTGAAGGGCAGCGTCCAGCTCTCGTAGAGAGCGGCCAGGATCAGGAAGACCATGAGGAGCGACAGCGCGAAGACGCCACCCGCGCCGGAGGCGTTCTTCTCCTGATACGAGAGGTCGGCCCAGTCGTAGCCCATCTCTGAGGGAAGAACCGTCGTCGCGACGTCTTCCAGGACGGCCATCGCCTGGCCCGAGCTGTAGCCCGGCGCGGCCGAGCCGATGACCTGGGCCGCGCGATACAGATTGAAGCGGTTCGTGTACTCCGGACCCTGGATCTGGCGGGTCGTCACGAGCGTCGAGAGGGGAACCATGTTGCCGTCGTTGTTGCGCACGTAGAACTGGCCGATGTCCTCCGCGCGGACCCGATCATCGCCCTCAGCCTCGAGGAACACCCTCCACTGGCGGCCGAAGCGGTTGAACTGATTCAGGTTCAGACCGCCCAGAAAGCTCTGGAGCGTCTGATAGACGTCACCGACGGCGACTCCCAGCTTGAGGACCTTGTCGCGGTCCACGTCCGCGTAGATCTGCGGCGTGGAAGCGCTGAAGAGAGAGGTGACCCCCGAGAGCTCGGGACGCTTGCGGCAGGCCTCCAGGAACTTCTGCAGGTTCTGGTCGAGGAACTCAACGGAGCCGCCGCTGCGATCCTGCAGCCATAAGGAGAAGCCGCCTGCGTTGCCGAGGCCGGGGATCGCCGGCGGGGGGAATCCGAAGGCCGTCGCCTCGGGTACGGCCGAAGCGAGCGCGCCGTTGAGAGTTCTCAGGATGCTCGAGGCCTGGAGCTCGGGTTTCTTGCGTTCGTCCCAGCGCTTGAGCGAGACGAAGTAGAAGGCGCTGTAGGAGGACGAGATCCGCGTCAGCAGGCTGAAGCCGACGACCGTCGTGCTGTACTCGACGCCCTCCGTCTTCGCGAGGATGTTCTCGATCTTCCGGCAGACGGCGTCGGTGCGCTGCAAAGACGCCGCCGCCGGAAGCTGAACGTTCAGGAAGACGTATCCCTGGTCCTCCTCGGGAAGGAAGCTCGTCGGCAGCTTCCTGCCGAAGATCCCGTCGGCCAGCGCGAATCCGAGGAGGATGAGGCCGGCGATCACCGCCTTTCGGATCAACCCGTGCGAAAGGTTCACGTAGCCGCGGGTCACGCGCGCGAACCACTGATTGAAGGCCGCGAAGAAGCGGCCGATCGGTCCCTTCGCCTCCCTGCGGGGCTTCAGCAGCATCGCCGACAGGGCGGGCGAGAGCGTCAGCGCGTTGAACGCCGAGATGATGACGGAGATCGCGATGGTGACGGCGAACTGCTTGTTCAGCCGTCCCTGGATCCCGCTCATGAAGGCGACCGGGACGAAAACGGAGGTGAGAATCAGCGCGATGCCGACCACCGGCCCCGAGACCTCCTCCATGGCCCGGAGAGTCGCCTCTCGCGGCGCCATACCCTCCTCGATGTGGTGCTCGACCGCCTCGACGACGACGATCGCGTCGTCAACGACCAGACCCACGGCGAGGATGAGGCCGAACAGGGACAGCGTGTTGATCGAGAAGCCCAGGAGCGGAAAGACCGCGAACGTCCCGACCAGGGAGACGGGCACGGCGATCATCGGGATGAGCGTCGCCCGCCAGCTCTGGAGGAACAGGAAGACGACGAGGATGACGAGCACGATCGCCTCGACGAGCGTCTTCAGGATTTCCCGGATGCCTTCGGTGACCGGAAGGGTCGTGTCGAGGGAGACCACGTAGTCGAGATCGGCGGGGAAGCGCCGCTTCAGCTCCGCCATCGTCTTCTTGACGCCGTCGGCGACGGCGAGCGCGTTCGATCCGGGCGCCTGGTAGACCGCGACGATCGAGGCCGGCTTTCCGTTCAGCCGGCCCACCTGCGTGTAGGCGAGGGCACCGAGCTCGATGCGCGCGATGTCCTTGAGTCGAACGACCGAGCCGTCCGGATGGGATCGGACGACGATTTGACCGAAGTCCTCGGCCGTCTGGAGCCGCCCCTGGGCCCGGACCGTGTAGGTCATCACCTGACCTTTCGGGGCGGGCTCCGCGCCGACCTTTCCGGCGGGGTTCACGGTGCTCTGCTGCTCGACGGCGGCACTGATGTCCGGCACCGTGATCCCGAGCTTCGCGAGCAGATCCGGCTTGACCCAGATCCGCATCGCGTAGTCACCCGCGCCGAAGACCTGGACCTGGCCGACTCCCTTTACACGGTAGAGCGTGTCATTGAGGTTGATCGTGGCGTAGTTGGCCAGGAAGAGGGCGTCGTAAGTCTCCTTGGGAGAGTAGAGAGCGAAAACGAGCAGCGGGAAACCGGTCGACTTGCGGAAGCTCAGACCGAACGCGTTGACGTCTGCCGGCAGGAGCGGCTGGGCCTGCGCCACACGGTTCTGGGTGTTCACCTGATCGATGTTGACGTCGCTGTCGACGTCAAACGTCACGAACTCCTGAAGCGTGTTGTCGTTGGCGTTGATCGACTGCATGTAGAGCATGTTGTCCACGCCGTTCATCTGCTGCTCGATCGGCGTGGCGACGGACTCTTCGATCGTCACGGCGTCCGCGCCCGGGTAGGTCGTCGAGACGACGATCTGGGGCGGAACGATGTCGGGAAACTGCGCGACCGGCAGCCCGCGCATCGCGAGGAGTCCCCCGAGCACCGTGATGATCGCGATGACCATCGCCACGATCGGGCGGCGGATGAAGAACCGGGACATCGGGCTAGCTCCTCGAGGCCGGTCCAGCGGCCTCCGCCACCGCTTCCGCGGCCGGCTTCGGGTCCACCTGCATCCCCGGCCGGACCTTTTGAATCCCTTCGACGACGACGCGCTCTCCCGGTTGCAGGCCCTTCTCGATGATCCAGAGGGTGTCGATGCGATCACCCGTCGTGACCGCCCGGATCTCGACCTTGCCGTTCGTACCGACGACCGCGACCTGATGGAGCCCCTGAAGCTCCGTGACTGCCCGCTGGGGAACGAGGACCGCGCCCTTTCGGACATCGGTGGCCGCGCGGACCTTCGCGTACTGGCCGGGGCGCAGCAGGCGGTCGGGATTCGGAAAAATCGCCTCGACCTGGATCGTCCCGGTCTTCACGTCGACGTTGCGGTCGGCGAGGACGGCATCGCCTCGAAGGGAATAGACGCGGCCATCGGCGAGGATGAGCGTCAGCGTTCCCTTCTCCTTCGGGGGAGCGCCTCGCATGATGTCCACGGGGCCGCCCTTCTCCGCCCACGCGAGGTACTCCTGCTCGCTCGGGTTGAAGTAGACCTTGATCGGATCGACCGCGGACACGGTCGTCATCGTCGTCTGGCCGCTGACCAGGTCGCCGACCTGGGACCTGGCGATGCCGGCGATCCCGTCGATCGGAGACCTCACCTTGCTCCACTCCAGGTTGAGCCGCGCCTGTTCGAGCGCGGCTTTCGCCGCGTCCACGTTCGCCTGCGCCTGGCGCTCGGCGGCGATCGCGTCGTCGAGCTCCTTCTGGCTCACCGCGCGCGCGGCGGCGAGGGGAGTGAAACGCGCGACGTCGAGCTTCGACTTGCCGAGCGTCGCCTCGTTCTGCGCGAGCACGCCCCTCGCCTGATCGAGCGCTGCCTGAAACTGGCGAGGATCGATATCGAAGAGCACGTCGCCCCGGCGGACGAAGGAGCCCTCGCGGTAGGCGAGCTTGAGAACGTAGCCGGTGACCTGTGGCCGGATGTTGGCGTTGACGAAGCCTTCCAGTGAGCCGATCCATTCCTTCGAGATCGGCACGTCCCGCTGGATTGCCGCCGTGACTGTTACCGTCGGAGGGGGAGGAGGCGGCGGCGCGGCCTTCTTGCAGAAGAGAGAGACGAGGACGATCAGGAACAAACCCGAGAGCTTCTTCATCGGATATCTCCTTCAGCGGCCCGACCGCTCGCCGGCGTGACGGTCGTGCTGCGGCGGCCGATCCGATCCCTTCGAAAATGTCCGGTGGCGACGAACGCCGCCAGTGCGCCCAGAACGAGGTTGCCCGGCACCAGGATCGCCTCGCCGCGCCAGATGTGGAACAGGCTGGCCGTCGCCGTCACCGCGACGAGGCCCGTCGCCGCCCACTTCGTCAGCGCGGGCGCGGGAAGGAGGAGACCCACCGCACCCGCCAGCTCCGCGATCCCGACAAAACGAACGACCCCCGGACGGACCGCGCCCGGCCAGCCGAGGGCCTTTGCGAGATCGGGGATCGGCCTGGCCGAGTGCATGAGGCCGGCCATCCCGAACACGATGGCCAGGAGGACCCGCAGGATCCAGAGGGTGACGGGCGCCCGGTCGCCGGGTGTGGCGCCGCGGAACGGTGCGTCGTCGACTGTCTGGCGGATGGTTTCGCGTTTCTGCATGCGTGGGATTAGGGCAAGGGACGAGCCAGGCGGGCCGATCGCCGTAACTCGTTGCGAAGATTGCGGTTCGACGATTTCGCCGAGAGTTGCCCGGAACGAAACGCGTGCTTCCACGCAGGGGACTGCTCGTTCCTGCGCATCCTGCGCGAAATCGAGCACCGTCGAAGGCGGGACTGACGGTCTAGTCGGCGAGACCGAGCCGGCGCAGGCGCGTGTAGAACCGCGTGCGGCTGAGGCCGAGCGCTGCGGCGGCCCGCGACTTGTTGCCGTTGGTCCGACGCAACGCGTCGACGATCATCTGCCTCTCCAGCTCGGCGAGCTCCCGTGCTTCGTTCGGAGGCGCGGGGGCCACCGCGACGGGTCCACTCGCGGCGGCGGGCATTGCAAGCGGGACGATCCCGAGCTGCTTCGCTGAGATCAGCTCGCCTTCCGTGAGGATCAGGGCACGCTCGATCGCGTTCTGCAGCTCGCGGATGTTGCCGGGCCAGCGATGCGCGAGCAGCAGCTCGCGAGCGTCCCGGCTGAGGCCGGCGTCCAGCTTGCCCATCTTTTCGCTGAGCCGCCGCAGGAAGTAATCGGCCAGGAGCAGGACGTCGTCCCCGCGTTCGCGCAGCGCGGGCAGCCGGATCCGGAAGACCGCCAGCCGGTAATAGAGATCTTCCCGGAAGCGGCCCTCGGCAACCTGGCTCTCCAGATCGCGATTGGTCGCCGCGAGCAAACGGACGTCCGCCTCGAGCGTGATCGTTCCGCCGACGCGCTCGTAGCGTCTCTCCTGCAGGACGCGCAGCAGCTTGGCCTGCGCGGAGGGCGCGAGCTCGCCGATCTCGTCGAGGAAGATCGTGCCGCCGGCCGCCAGCTCGAACCGGCCTCGCTTCTGTCGGTCCGCGCCCGTGAAGGCCCCCCTCTCGTGTCCGAACAGCTCGGACTCGACCAGCGTCTCCGGTAGCGCCGCGCAGTTCAGAGCGACGAAAGGCCCGTCCGCACGGTCGCTCGCCTGGTGGATCGCGCGCGCGAGGACTTCCTTCCCAGTTCCGCTCTCGCCGGTCAGCAGGACGCTCGTCTCGGTGGCGGCCACCTTCCGGGCGTCCTCGAGCGCGGCCACGAAGCTCGGAGCGCGGCCGATGATCGTGTCGAAGCCGAACCGGTCGTCGAGAGTCGTACGCAGGGAGGCGACCTGGCCGGCCAGTCGTCGCGCCTGGGCCTCGGCCGCCCCCAGGCGCTGCTGCTGCTCCGCGAGCCGCTGGTGTTGGAGCGCGAGCACGAGCGCGGCGCCGATCGCCGCCGCGATCTCTCCGTCGCTTCCGTCGTAGTGGTGCGGCCGCGTCGACGCGAAAACGAGGCAGCCTCCGACGCGCTCGCCGAAGAACAACGGCACGCCGATCAAGGAGCGGTGGCCGATCTCTACCATTCGCCGGTCGCCGCCGCGCGCCGGGTCGAGCTCTTGCGGGGCGTCGCGAACGAGCACGGCTTCGCCGCGGGTGATGCGCTCCAGAAAGGAAAACTCGTCGAAGCGTGCCTCATCCTCATACCCCGGAAGGGACCGTCCGATGGTGCCGACCCGCTGGAAGCGGCGGCCGTCGTCCGTGATGAGGGCGAGGCCCATCATGTCGAAGTCCAGGAGGGGGCGGATCGCGTCGGCGAGGCGTTCCAGGACGTCGCCGACGTGGAGGCTCCCACCGAGAAGCGGCGGCAGCGCCGTGACCGCCTTGAAGCGCTCACGCCGGCGGCGCTCCGCGTGAAGTACCACGACCAGCTCAACGAAGGGACCGATGAGGTCCGAGATCTGGCGGGCGGCCGACGCGTGGGTCGCATCGTAGGCTCCCGACGTCGCGCTCATCGCGACGAGCGCGCCGCTGACGCGCCCGCCCGCGTAGATCGGCACGGCGACGCGCGCCCGGAGCCCGAGCTCGCTCAGTTTCCGACGGCGCGCCTCGTTCGCGAAGAGCTCGTCCGTCGTCATGTCGTCGAGCCGCTGAGCCTCGCCGCGGAACACCGGGGCGAGCGCGAACTCGTCCACGGCGATTCGCTCGGCCCGCTGCGGTCCGGTGGTGTAGTGGCCGCCTCCACAGAGTGGCCGCCCGTCCGTGGCGTGCTCGGCGAAGTTGGAGAACGTGGCTCCCTCGTCCTCGCACCGCGCGATCAGGAGATAGTCGTGCGGCACCAGCTTTTGAGCGCGGCCCGAAAACTCCGCGAGAAAACGAGCCGGGTCGAAGCTCTCGTCGAGCGATCGCCCGAAGGCGGCGACGCACGCGAGTAGGTCGGCGAGACCGTCCGGCGCCACTCGAACGATTCTATCCCGGGGCAAACCGTCAGAGCCGGGAGAGCGGCTCCTTGCGCTTTTGGGACGACTCCGTCTCCGAGACCGCTCGAGCTTCGCGAGACGCGAGCACGCGGATCTAGGCCTGCTGCTTCGCCGGCAGCGCCGGAGCGCCGACGCGGAGACTTTGAAGTCGTTGCGTGCTCGTAAAACGGCGAGACGGGGGTCTCGGGCCGTTCTGAAGCCACCAGGCGCGGGCGCGCGACTCGCTCCACATGGCAGAAAGCGCGACCGAGTTTAGCGCGTCCGCGAGCGCCAGCGCCGACTGCGGGCGTTTCTCGGGGGCCTTCTCGAGACAAGACATGATGATGGCCTCGAGTTCCGGCGGTAGGCGGGTGTCGACGAGGCGT
>Ga0114129_10004289_pt1 | contig 20149 bp, 21 predicted proteins | sample RhiMetdeltSRZDD1_FD_80071 | JGI IMG/M metagenome (GOLD analysis project Ga0114129, IMG submission 80071) | Populus rhizosphere microbial communities from Tennessee, USA - Rhizosphere MetaG P. deltoides SRZDD1 (version 2) (version 2) | ecosystem: Host-associated > Plants > Roots > Rhizosphere >... | reverse complement strand
CGGACACTCGGCCTGATCACCTTCCGCAATCCCTACTTGAACGATTCGCTGACCTCCATGCAGCTCGACGTCTTCCGAAGTATGACGAACTACATTACCTATTTCGAAAAGAAATCGGGAGCCAGCATCACGTTCGGACGATGGTTGTCCGAATATGTCACCGGCAGCGTCAGCCTGGTCGCGGAGCAGCTGAACTTCAGCGATCCCACGATCGACGCCCCGGAGATCATTACCAGGCAGTTGGGGAATCAAACCACGACGGGATTTCGAACGTCCTTGGCTCGCGATACGAGGGATTACTACCTGGATCCCCGGACCGGATGGCGGACGAGCGGGGGATTCGATTTGGGCACGCCGTATCTGGGCGGCACCAACAATTTCTATAAATACTATTTCGATGTAATCAAATATACTCCGCTGCCCTATGATACGAGATTCTCGGTTCACGTGCGCTACGGCGCGGCCAGTGGGATCGACGGCAAACCTATCCCGCTGACGGAGCGGTTCTTTGTCGGCGGCATCAACACCATGCGCGGCTTCGTGTTCGGCCGCGCCGGGCCCGTCACGTCGAGCAATTCGCTGATCGGCGCCGCGAAAGAGCTGATCATCAACAACGATTTCATTTTTACGATTTCCTCCGACGCGAAGCTGAACGGGGTGATTTTCTTCGACTATGGGAAAGGATTCGACGATAATGAGCCCCTTTCGTTTAAACTTCGCAAGGCGGCGGGTTTGGAAGGGCGATGGATCTCGCCGTTCGGACCATTGCGAGCGGCCTACGGGCTCAACCTCGACGCCCGTCCGGGTGAGCGGAAGGGCGTGTTTGAGTTTACGATCGGCTCTCTCTTCTAGGGACATGATGTTGAAAAAGTCGCTGATCTCACCCGCCCAATCCCAGCGCGCCGGGACGCGCTTGTCACCCAGCTGCGTTCTCGCACCGCTCAGAGGCTCCACTGCCGGCTCACCATCTCGCCGGCGCGCACAAACTTGGCGTCATTTATTCATGACCCCGTGCGCCTCGCTGCGGCCTTGCTGGACGAATTTTTTGAACATCATGCAGGCGCTTGGTCTCGCGCTCTCAATCTGCCTGATGGCCGGCTGTGCCGGCGCCAAGATCGAGGGCAAAATCGGCTTGGTCGATCCCACGCGCCTGCTGAACGATTCGAACGCCGGTAAAAAGGCCAAGGATTCGCTGAGCGCCTTTTCGAAGAATCGGCAGGCGCTGATCGAGATCGAAGAAAAAGAGCTGCGGCGCATGGAAGAAGATTTTGTGAAGCAGGCCAGCGTGCTGAGTGCCGCCGCCAAGAACGAGCGGGAACAGATTTTCAGACGGCGCATGGCGGAGTATCAGCAGAAGGCAGGCGAGCTGAATCGAGAGGTGCAGGAAAAGCAGAAAGACGTGTTGGACGGATTCCGGGACAAGGTGGATCTCGTCGTCGGCAAGGTGGCGAAGCGCCACGGGCTCCAAGTGATCATCGACAAGGGAAAAGGCGGACCGGCCATCTACGGAGACCCGGACCTGGATATCACCAACGAGGTGATCGAAGAGTTCAACCGCGAATATCCATGAACCTGTGGAGCGGAGCGGAAGAAGAGGAGGCGATGCAATGAAACAAGCCGTAGTGAAAGGACTTCTGACGGCCGTGGCCATCTGGCTGGCGACCCTGCCTGTCTGGTCGGCCGATTCATCGAGAGTGGCGGTGATGGACCAGCAGGCGGTGATCGAAAAATCAAAAGCCGGCAAGCGGGCGCTGGAAGAGTTGAAAGCGTACTCTACCACGAGGCAGAAGATCATCAACTCCGACGATCAGGAGTTGAAGGAGCTGGAGCAGTCGATTCAAGACCCGAAACTCACGGAGACGGCCAAACTGGAAAAACAGGGCCAGTTTCAGTCGAAGCTCGAGGCCTATCAGCGGCGGCTGGCGGACTTCAACCGTGAGATTCAGCAAAAGCAGCGAGAAATGGTCTCGGAGTACTCAAAAAAAGTTCAAGATGCCGCTCAGGTGGTCGCCCAAAGGGATGGATACATTGCGATCATCGATAAGGGGAACGATGCGGTGATCAGAATCATCATCTATCATCAGCCGGCGTTGGATCTGACGGATCAGGTCGTGAAGGAATTCGACAAACAGAATAAGTGAGGATGCTGAAAATGACCTCCAGCTTTGTTCTCGCATCGCTTAGAGGCTCGACGCTGAGGATGAGCTTCTTGGAGGTACGGATGCCAGAAGGAATTTATCCGTTCGCCAAGAACCATCAAAAGGGCGAACGGTTCACACGAAGTGCGGTGTGTACCTCCTCGCCTCTGCGCTCGCTGCGGCCTTGCTGGACAGTCATTTTGAGCATCCTCGGTTAAAAGTCTCGAAGGAGGAGCCGACGATGGACGTGATGGAACAGGCCGACATCCAAGGGTTGCTGCCCCATCGCTATCCCTTTCTGCTGGTCGACCGGGTGTTGGAACTGGAGCCGGATCGGCGGATCGTGGGAATCAAGAATGTGACGATCAACGAGCCGTTTTTTCAAGGACATTTCCCCGGGCGGCCGGTGATGCCCGGCGTGCTGATTCTCGAGGCGATGGCGCAAGTCGGCGGACTGCTGGCATTCAAGTCGATGGGACAGGCGAAGAAACCCGTCGTGTACTTGACCGGCGTGGATGCGGCCAAATTTCGGAAACCGGTCGTTCCGGGAGATCGGCTCAGGTTCGAGATCGACGTCGTCAAGAAGCGAGCCCCCTTCTGGAAAATGCAGGGTAAAGCCTTCGTGGAATCGGAACTCGTGTGCGAAGCCGAAGTGACCGCGATGGTGACGGAAGAGAAGGACGGCGATGTGAATCGTTAACGTGAATCGTGAAGAGAGGGTTCTAGACACCCGGGCGATTCGCGAATAACGGTTGACGATTAATGTGAGCTGGAGGTATCGCGTGCAGATTCATCCGCAAGCCCTTGTCCATCCGAAGGCGAAACTGGCCGATGACGTGGTCGTCGGGCCATTTTGCGTCGTCGGAGAACACGTGAGGATCGGCAAGGGGACCAGGCTGCTTTCTCACGTCACGGTCGAAGGATGGACGCAGATCGGTGAACGATGCGAACTCCATCCGTTCGTGTCCGTGGGGGGGCCGCCGCAGCATCTGCAGTATAAAGGAGAGCCGACGAAGGTCGTGATCGGAGACGACAACATTCTGCGCGAGTATGTGACGGTCAATCGCGCCACCGAGGAAGGCGGAGGATCGACCACGATCGGTTCCAGGAATTTCCTGATGGCCTATGTGCATGTGGCGCATGATTGCCACCTCGGAAGCCATCTGATCTTGGCCAACGCGGCCAGCCTCGCCGGTCACATTACGATTGGAGATCATGCAATCATCGGCGGACTGTCCGGAATCCATCAATATGTCCGAGTCGGAGCCTACGCGATGGTCGGAGGTTGTTGTGCCTTGGGACAGGATCTCCCTCCGTTCATGCGCGCGGCCGGCGGGTATCGCGCCCGGATGTACGGGCTCAACTCAGTCGGCTTGCGCCGGCATGGCTTTTCTGCCGACCGCATCGCGGTGCTCAAGCGGGCGTACGACCTGCTGTTCCGGTCGGGGCACCGGATGGCGGAAGCGGCCAAGCTGGCCAAAGTAGAATTCAGCGATCAGCCGGACGTGATGACCGTGCTGGCATTTTTGGAAGGCACGAAGCGGGGCATCAGCCGATCGGTGGGTCTCGATCAAGAGCAGGAGGAATGAGGTGACGCAGGCGCCCCTTATCACCGGCAGCGAACGGCTGGGCCTCATTGCCGGAAATGGGCGCTTTCCGATCATCTTTGCGGACAACGCGCGAAAGCTGGGCTATCACGTCTCGGCTGTGGCCCACGAGGGGGAAACCGATCCCGAGCTCGCCAACCACGTCGATCGCATTCATTGGATCAAGATCGGCCAACTCAACAAACTGATCAAGGCCTTCAAAGACGACCGGGTGCATCAGGCCGTCATGCTGGGCGGCATCAAGAAGACCCATGTGTTCACGACCGCGCGGCCCGATTTCCGCACATTAGCCTTGGCGACCAGGCTGGCGTTGTGGAAGGACGACGACATCCTGCGCGAGTTCGCCAAGGAGCTGGAGCAGGAAGGGATCACGATTTGCGAATCGACGTTCGGACTCGAAGGCATTTTGGCCGAAGAAGGAATCCTGACGGCCCGCACGCCGAGTGAAAAGGAGTGGGAAGATATTCGCTACGGCTGGGAGGTGGCTCACGACATCGGCCGCCTCGACATCGGACAGTGCGTGGTCATCAAGGATCGCATTGTCGTGGCCGTAGAAGCCGTCGAAGGGACGGACGAGGCGATCAGGCGGGGCGGGCAGTTGGCGAAAGAAGGCGCCGTCGTGGTGAAACGATGCAAGCCGCAGCAGGATCTGCGATTCGACCTGCCGGCCGTCGGTCCGCGCACCATCGAGATCATGGCGTCCGTAAAGGCCTCGGTGCTGGCGGTGGAAGCCGGGCGCACCATTCTGCTGGATCGCGACCTGGCGTTGAAAAGGGCGAAAGCCGCTCGTATCGCCGTGGTCGGACTGGTCAAACCGGATGTAAGCGGAGGTTGACGACAGACGTGACACCCTTGCGCGCAGGCGTCATCGGCGTCGGCCACCTCGGCCAACACCACGCGCGCCTCTACGCGTCCCTGCCGGGATCCCAGCTCGTCGGCGTATGCGATCAATCGGCGGAGCGGGCCAAGACCGTCGCCGAACGACATGGAGTCCGCTCCTGGACATCGCTGGAAGATCTCCTGCCGCAGGTCGATGTCGTCAGCGTGGCGGTGCCCACCTCGGCTCATTACGCTGTGGCCAAGGCCTGTTTGCTGGCGGGCAAGCACGTCCTCATTGAAAAGCCGATCGCCGTCACGTCCGGGGAAGCCCACGAGCTGGTGCATTTGGCCAAACAGGGCGGCCGGTGCCTGCAGGTCGGCCACAGTGAACGCTTCAATCCGATCATGCAGGTGATGCGCCCTCACATCGGCCGGCCGGTCTTCATCGAATGCCATCGCCTGAGCAGCTTCAGCGAGCGGGGAACCGACGTCGACGTCGTCCTCGATTTGATGATTCACGATCTCGACATGGTGCTCTCGTTCAATCCGGGTCCGGTGGAAGACGTGCAGGCCGCCGGGGTGCCGGTGCTGTCTTCCACGATCGATATTGCCAACGCGCGGATTCAATTCAAGAGCGGATGCGTCGCCAATCTTACCGTGAGCCGCGTGTCCACCAATAAGATGCGTCGCCTGCGTCTGTTTCAACGCGACAATTACGTCTCGATCGACTTCCAAACTCGTCAAGGCATGGTCTGCCGCCGGGAAGGCAAGGAGGGACAACGGCCGACCATCACGGTCGAGCAGCTGCAGGGCGGAGAAGAAGAGCCGTTGAAGCTCCAACTCGAATCCTTTCTGCAGGCGGCGCGAACCGGGGTACGATCGGTGGTGTCCGGCGAAGACGGCGCGGCCGCGTTGGAGCTCGCCTATCAAGTGTTGAAGGCGATCGAATCCTTCACGCAACGGCACCAAGCTCAGCCTTAGCTGAACCTGAGCCTCGTCCCATATGCCGCGTATTCTCATCGTGACAGGCGAAGCGTCCGGCGATCTGCATGGGGCCAATTTGGCGAAAGCCATTCATTCGTTGGATCCCTCAGCGCAGTTGGTCGGCATCGGAGGAGCGGGTATGCGAGCCGCCGGCGTCCGGCTGATACCAGGCGTGCCGCAGCTCGATGTGATGGGATTGATCGGACTCTCCTCCGTCCGCGCCATGCTCCGGCGGATCTGGGCCATCAGACGGGTTCTCAAGGCTGAAGCCTGGGATCTCGTGGTGTTGATCGACAATCCCGGTCTCAACTTCCACTTTGCGAGGGTGGCCAAAGCCGCAGGGCGGCGCGTGCTCTACTATATTGCGCCGCAGGTATGGGCCTGGCGGCCCGGCCGTATGAAATGGATTCAGCGCCGGATCGATCACGTCGTCGTCATCCTCCCGTTTGAACGGGATCTGTATCGCCGTGCCGGAGTGCCTTGCACGTTCGTCGGCCATCCGCTGCTCGATGTGGTGGCCTCGGCGTACGATCGCCCGGCGCTGCGGCGCCGATTCGGCTTGGACGAAGCGGCTCCTGTGGTCGGACTGTTGCCGGGGAGTCGTGTCGCGGAGATCAACATGCTGCTTCCCGTGTTGTTGGAGACCGCCTCCCGCCTGGCCGCTCATGACCCGAAAACGCAATTTATCCTGGCACAGGCCTCATCGGTTGACGATAATCTGGTTCAATCCCTGTTGAAAGCCAGCCCTGTGCCGGTCAAAGTCGTCAAGGAGCAAGCCAGCGAAGTCATGGCCGTTTCGGACGTATTGCTCGTCGCGTCAGGGACGGCGACCTTGCAGGCCGCGGTGGTCGGGACGCCGATGATTCTCCTTTATAAGACGACGCCGGTGACCTATCGACTGGCCCGTTGGCTGATCCGAGTGAAATGGATTGGGCTGGTCAATCTGGTAGCCGGCCGTTCGGTGGTGCCGGAGATCATCCAAGACGAGGCGACGGCCGAACGGCTGAGCCGCGAAGTCCGCCGCCTCCTGAGCGATCGCGGCGCATATAGTAAGATGAAAGACGATTTGCGGGACGTTCGGCAATCCCTCGGAGAGCCGGGCGCATCGCAGCGCGCAGCCAAGGTGGTGTTGGAAGAATGTCGGCGTTAGATCGATTCATGCGACTGGTCCGGTATCTCCGGCCCTACCGGCTGCGGTTGACGGCGGCCTTCGTCTGCTCGGGGTTGGTCGCGGCTTTTTCCGGCGCGTACGCCTGGCTGGTCAAGCCGGTCCTCGACGAAATTTTCATCAACAAGAACGAAACGCTGTTGGTCGCCCTTCCTTTGGCGCTGTTCGTCGTCTCCGTGTTGAAGAGCGGCTTCAACTACGGCCAAAATTACCTCATGAACTATGTCGGGAACCAGGTGATCACCGACATCCGGCAGGAACTGTTCGGGAAAATGATCCGCCTGCCGGTCGGCTATCACGATGCCAATACGTCGGGTCGGCTGGTTTCCCGAGTGGTCAACGACGTGACGCTGATGGCGAATGCGGTGGCCGGTGTCCTGAAAGATATCTTCCAGCAAGGGCTCACCTTTCTCGCGATGCTGGGCGTGATCTTCTACCAAAATTGGCAACTGGCCGGGCTGTCGATCGTGATCGTCCCACTCGCCGTAGTCACCATGGTGCGGATGGGGAAACGATTGCGCGCCTTGGCGGCGAGCGGCCAGGAACGTATGGGCGACATGGCGTCCACTCTCCAGGAAACGCTGTCGGGCATCCGCGTGGTCAAGGCCTATGGCCGGGAGGAGGCGGAAGCCGAGCGGTTTCGACAGAGCAATAAGGCATTTCTCAATACCACGATGAAGGCGATCCAAGTCTCATCCCTCGGGTCGTCGCACATGGAAGTCATTGGCGTCGTCGGCGTGGCGGCCATCATCTGGTACGGCGGCTACCTCGTGATCAACGGCACCATGACGCCGGGCGCATTTTTCTCGTTCCTGACGGCCATGTTCATGGCCTACACGCCGATTCGCAAATTGTCCGGCTCGAACAATACCATTCAGCAGGCGCTCGCGGCGGCCGAACGAGTCTTCAACGTCATCGATCTCAAGACCGAACAGGAGGAAGAACGGGGACAGTTGACGTTGCCTCCGATCACGCAGTCGGTCTCGTTTCAGGACGTCACCTTTCACTATGACGGCCAAAGCCTGCCGGCCTTGACCGACGTTGATCTGACGATTCGCGCCGGCGAAATGATCGCCGTGGTTGGCAGCAGCGGAAGCGGCAAGACGACACTCGTGAACCTGCTGCCGCGTTTCTACGAACCGACGGCCGGCCGCATTCTCATCGACGGCGTCGACATTCAGTCCTATAAGTTGGCCTCCCTGCGCGCGCAGATCGGCATCGTGTCCCAAGAGGTCGTGTTGTTCGATGATTCCGTCCGCAACAATATCGCCTTCGGACGCCGGGATGCGACCGATGAACAGATCGTGGCTGCGGCCAGGCAAGCTTACGCCCATGACTTCATCCACCGCCTTCCTCAGGGCTATCAGACTGTCGTGGGAGAAAGAGGCGTCAAGCTGTCCGGCGGGGAACGCCAGCGGTTGGCCATAGCCCGGGCGATCCTGCGCGATCCGCCGCTGCTCATTCTCGATGAGGCGACCTCGGCGCTGGACACGGAATCAGAGCGGGTCGTCCAGCTGGCGCTCGCCAATTTGATGCAGAACCGTACGACCGTGGTCATCGCCCATCGGCTGTCGACGATCCAGCGGGCCGACCGCATCGTCGTGCTCGATCGCGGAACGATCGTTGAAATGGGCACGCACGACATGCTCATGGCTCGCGGAGGCCAGTACAAACGGCTCCATGCGATGCAGTTCCAGGACGTGACCAATGAGTAGCAGGATGTTGAAAAAGGCCGCCAGCTGCGTTCTCACATCGCTCAAGGCCTCAACGTACCGAAAGATGTACGACTCGCCTCAAGACACTGCCGGCTCACCATCTCGCCGGCGCGCACAAACGTGGCGTCACTTATTCGTGATGCCGTGCGCCTCGCTGCGGCCGCACTCGCGGAACGGCGCGTCCCGGCGCGCCGGGGTTGGGCGGGTGAGACCAGCGGCCATTTTGAACATCCTGCCGGCAATTTTAATGCAGTCTGCGATCTTCAGCGGTCTTTCCAGGTGGACAAATGGCTGAGCAACGGCAAACTGATTCTATGCGCAAGGGCATCGAGCGCTGGCTCAAGCTTACGGTCTTCCCACCGATCGGAGTCTCGGTGATCAAAGGGATGGGACGATCCATGCATATCGAGACGAAAGGTCAGGAGTCGATCGACCAACTGTATCGGCAGGGCAAGCGCGTCATCATCGCGTTTTGGCATGCGCGCCAGCTCATGATGCCGCTGACCTATCGCGGGACTCAGGCGCATATTTTGATCAGCCAGCATCAGGATGGAGAGATCATCGCGCGCATCGTCGAACGGTTCGGTTTTCACGCGGTCAGAGGATCCAGCACCAGAGGGGGGGTCGAGGCCTTACGGGAGCTGATTCGATTGGGCCGCTCCGGAGTAGATCTCGTCGTGACGCCGGATGGACCGAAAGGGCCGGCGCAGGTGGCGAAGATGGGCGTGATTCAGCTTGCGAGAGCCTCGGGACTTCCGATCGTTCCCTTGGCCTTCGGCTGCTCAAAAAAAAACTCTTCGCGAGTTGGGATCGGTTCATGGTCCCGTACCCCTGGTCGCGCGGCCTCTTTCTATGGGGGTTGCCCCTCTGGGTGCCCCGAGAAACGGACGATCACCAATTGGAGGCCAAGCGGCTGGAGCTGGAAACCTCGTTGAACCGGCTCACAGCGCAGGCTGACGAGGCTGTGACAGGACGTTGAAAAAGCCCGCCAGCTTTGTTCTGGGGGTGGCTTAGAGGTTGGACGTGGAAACCAAAGTACGCCTCGCCTTTAAGACACTGGGCGCTCACCGACTCGCGCCCGTCCGCTTCTTCGCGTCGCGGACCTCGCTGCGGCCGCGCTCGCGGAACGGCGCGTCCCGGCGCGCCGGGGTTGGGCGGGTGAGACCAGCGGCCTTTTTGAACGTCCTGTCGGCTCTCATAGCTTGCCATCTGACGAACTCTTATGTGGTACTTCCTTTATAATGGACTGCTGCTGATCGCGTCCCCGGTTATTCTCGCTCTTCTCCTGTCCAAACAGCGATGCCGAAGAGGACTGCCGCAGCGATTCGGATTCAGCCTTCCTGCTATTCGACAGGACGATCGACCGCTGATCTGGGTGCATGCGGTGTCGCTGGGAGAAGTGGTTGCGGTGGCTCCGCTGGTGAGAGAGCTGCATCGGCGACATCCGGATCATCGGTTCGTCGTCTCGACGGTGACGGAGACCGGCCGTGAAGCGGTGGAACAGCAGCTGGCCGGCCTGGCCGAACACTGTTATGCGCCCCTCGATTTTCCGTGGGTCATCTCGCGCATGGTTCAGCGATTGCGGCCGGCGCTGTATCTATTCGTCGAAACGGAGCTGTGGCCGAACTTGCTGCGCCATCTTCACCGTTGCGGGGTCCCGACCGTGCTGGTGAATGGACGACTCTCGACCAATTCGTTCGCGAGACAACGATGGAGAATCGTGCGATCGTTCTATCGTACGATGATCGAGAAACTGAGTCTGTGCTTGATGCAGTCCGAACGGGACAGGGAGCGGATCATCGCGCTCGGAGCCGATGCCGGGGTGGTTCGGCGGACCGGCAACATCAAGTTCGATCGGCCGGTTCCTGTTGCGAGAGACAGTCGATCCACCAGGGCCGGTCTGGGATTACAAAAGGACGATCGACTGATTGTCGCAGGGAGCACGCATCAGGGCGAAGAAGACATGCTGGTCGATGCCTACCGAACCCTTCTCGAGCGTCATCCCTCGGCGCGGTTGCTGTTGGCTCCCCGGCATATTGAGCGGGCCGATGACGTCGAGGCCATGGTCCGAGCGAAAGGATTGACCGTGCAGCGGCGGAGCGCGATCAGCTCCGGTTACGGCTCGACCGGGAAAACGCCCGTTCACATCATCATCCTCGATTCGCGCGGCGAGCTCGCCGATCTGTACCAGGAAGCAGTCGTGGCCTTTGTCGGAGGCACGCTGATTCCGGTGGGCGGACATAATTTATTGGAGCCGGCACTGTGGGGAAAGCCCGTCTTGTTCGGCCCCTATACGGACCATTGCGCCGAGATTGCCCAACTCTTACTCCAGGCCGGAGGCGGCTGCCGCGTCACGCGCGAAGTCCTCGCGCAACAGCTCGTCCGACTGTTCGAGCAGCCGGAGGAATGCGCGCGTATCGGTCAAGCGGCTCGCTCGGTCGTCGAGCAGAACCAAGGCGCCTTGCAGGCGACCGTCGATGCCATCGATGGGATCCTTGTTTCAGCCGGTTCGAGGACGACATCACCATGCTCGCACGATCCGCTTCCGCTCATGGCGGGACGGTAGTCGCTGTGTTCACCCCAGGCTCTCAGGTCCGATGGTGGCTGCTCTGGGCGGCTGTTCCCTACGCCATGGCCGCTCGTCTTCGCGCGATGCTATACCGATGGGGATGGCTCGTGCAGCGCAGACTCCCGGTTCCGGTGATCAGTATCGGGAATCTGACAGTGGGCGGCACCGGAAAGACGCCGGTCGTCATCCTTCTGGCTGAATGGTTGCTGGCGGAAAAGAAACGAGTCGCGATCCTCAGCCGCGGATATGGTCGAGCGAGTGGAGCGTCGATGTTGTTGGTGTCGGACGGAACACAGGTCCTCGCGGGGCCGCAGGAAGCAGGCGACGAGCCCCATCTGATCGCGCGCCGTTGTCCTCAGGCCATTGTGGCCGTCGGCTCCAAGCGTTACGAACTGGGCCGCTGGGTGCTCGAGCGATTTCCTCTCGATTGCATTCTGCTCGACGATGGGTTTCAACACCTCGGCTTGCATCGGGACGTCAATCTGTTGCTGATGGATGCGACGGATCTGAACGGACAGCGCGCAGTCATTCCAGCCGGACGCCTGCGCGAGCCGCTCGAAGCTGCGGCACGGGCGACGGCCATCCTGATCACCAGAGCCGAGTCCTCTGCGGCGGTCGAGCTGGTGACCCGTCGCCTTCGAGAAATGATCGTGCCCATGCCCGCGCCCATTGAGGCGGTGTTTCGGGCCGAAGCGCTGGTCTCGGTGACCACGACGGTTCAGCAGCCGCTCCAATGGTGTCTGGGAAAAACAGCAGTGCTGTGCAGTGGCATCGGCCATGCGGCGTCGTTTCGCGCAACGGCACAGGGGTTGGGACTGACCATTCTCGGCGAGGTCGCCTACGCAGATCACCATCGGTATACGAGCAGCGATCTCGATCGGCTGCGCGCCAAAGTGAAAGAGGTCAAGGCGGACGTGGTCATCACGACAGAAAAGGATGCGGGCAAGCTGGCTCCCCTCTTGACTCCAGCGGACAGCGGCTGGTGGGCTGTTCGTCTCAGGACGGAGATCACCGCAGGAGAAGAACGGCTCAGGCAGTCGGTTCTTCGATGTTCGAGCATGACTCCGCCTGCAGTTTATGCGTAACAACAAGGTGAACCGCATCCTGGTCCGGGGGCCGAACTGGCTCGGCGACGCCGTGATGTCTGAGCCGGCGCTTCGAGGACTGAAGCGAATCTTTCCTCATGCCCATCTGTCTTTGCTGGTCAAACCGGCTGTTGCAGAACTCTTCAAGGATCACGCATCCGTCGATCGCCTCCTCGTCTATGAAGATCGGGGGCGTCATGCAGGACTGGCGGGCAAGTGGGCCCTGGCTGGTGAATTGCGGCGTGCGCATTTCGACGTCGCCATTCTCTTTCAGAATGCATTTGAGGCTGCCCTTCTTGCCTTCTTGGCCGGAGTTCCGCGGCGGCACGGGTATGCCACCGATGGGCGAAGTCTGCTCCTTTCAGAACCAGTCGACCAGCCGGATCGTCGCCTGCTCGTTCATCAAGTGCACTATTATTGGAACCTGCTCAAACCGCTTGGACTGACCGGGGATCCGCCCCAGCCGGAGCTGTTTCTCTCGCCCGAGGAAGAGCAGTCTATGACGGAGCGGCTGCGACAATCGGGCATCGCAGAGACGGATCTGGTGATCGGCATCAATCCCGGTTCAACCTATGGAGGAGCCAAGCGGTGGTTGCCCGATCGGTTTGCTCAAACGGCCGAACGTCTCTGCCGGACGATGCAGGATTCTCATGGTCGAAGGACGGCAATCGTCATTCTCGGAGCCAAGGGAGAAGAGCCGCTGGGCCGGGACATCGCCGCTGGCCTCTCCTGTCGCTCCGCGCTGTTGTCCGGCGCGACGACGATCCGTGAGCTGATGGCCGCCCTCAAGCGCTGCGCCCTGCTGCTCACCAACGATACGGGGCCGATGCACATCGCTTCGGCATTTCGAGTGCCGGTCGTGGCCGTCTTCGGTCCGACCGATTGGCGGACCACGTCACCTTATCGAGCGGATCATGCGATTGTGCGTCATCCGGTCGAATGTGCGCCCTGTCTCTTGCGCGAATGTCCGATCGACCACCGCTGCATGGCCGGAGTGTCGGCCGATGAGGTCCATGAGGCGGCGGTCAAGCAGGTGACGGGGTTAGGGGTAAGGGGTCAGGGGTTAGAGGAAACCATCCTTTCGCCTCGCGCCGGCCTTACGCCTCACGTGCCGCTCGAAGGTGTCACCGTCTTTTTGGACCGTGACGGGACCTTGAACGAAGATCCCGGCTATCTCAAGTCACCGGGAGACCTCAAATTGCTGCCCGGCGTGGCGGCCGCTCTGGCGCGTTTGAAGGCAGCCGGTGCCCGGCTGGTGGTCGTCACGAATCAGTCCGGTGTCGGACGGGGGTTCTTCACCCTCAAAGATCTCGAAGCCGTGCATGCTCGTTTACAAGGTCTGCTGGAAGGGGAAGATGCCGCGCTCGATGCGATCTACTTCTGTCCCCACCATCCGGACGACGGATGCCGTTGTCGCAAGCCCGGCACCGGCATGGTAGATCGGGCCGTGGCGGAATTAGAGCTCGATTTGAAACGCTCATACCTCATCGGCGACCATGAGCGCGACATGCAGCTGGCCAAAGCCATCGGCGCCAAAGCGGTCCTCGTGACGCCGGAACCGGTGGAGGAATCGGCGCGGGCTGCATTGAAGGCGAAACATGCGATGCCGGATCTGATCGCGAAATCGATGGCAGAAGCGGTGGGCTGGATTTTGGCAGACGCAAAGACAGGACTCAGGTGAGGGTCGCGCTCGTGACAGTGAGGCAAGATTATCTCAGATTTCTCAGTATGGCCTTCGGGTCATTGAGGGAACTACACTATCAATTAAATTTGTCGAAGCGGTTGGGCTTCTTGCAACGAGGATTCATCTCTGCTTGAACTCAAGGTAGTAGAAACAGAGAAGGTTTTGAATGGCTTGATTTGTGCCTTGCGAGAGAATTTATAGCCCTCAGTCTTCAGCCTGAATACCTTAACTTATGCCCGACTACCGTCGAATTCTCTTCATCAAGCCCAGTTCGCTCGGAGACATCGTTCACGCGATGCCGGCGTTCTCTGCGCTTCGCCGGACCTATCCATCCGCCCAGATCACGTGGTTGGTGAAGCGGCAATGGTCGAACTTGGTCGCACGCATAGAGGGCATCGATCGCGTCTTGCCGGTTGGTTCTGGTCTGGGAGGATGGCTTGCCGAAGTGCCGGCCCTGCGGGCGCAGCGATTCGACGTGGCGGTCGACCTGCAAGGATTGTTTCGGAGCGCGGCGATGGGATGGTTGAGCGGCGCCAGGGAACGAATCGGATTCGCCAATGCCCGCGAAGGGAGTCCGTGGTTTTACACGCGCGCGGTGCCGGTGCCGACCACGGAGCTCCACGCGGTGGACCGCTATCTGCTGGTGGCTCAAACGATGGGGGCGAAAGCCGGTGAGAGGGTGGAGTTCAAATTCCGCATCCCGCAATCCGATCGCGAGGAAGTCGATCGCCTCCTCACGCAGGCCGGTGTGACGCCCGGAATGAACTGGTTGGCCGTCAATGTCTCGGCCCGGTGGCCGACAAAACGCTGGCCCGTTGCCTCGTTCGCCGCTACGGCGGATCGTATCCAAGAAGAAGGTCTTGGCCGGGTGGTCTTTGTCGGCGGTCCCGATGACCGGGCCGACGTGGCGGCAGTGAAGGCCTCGATGAAGACGCCGGCCATCGACATGGCCGGTGCCACTACCGTCGGCCTGTTGCCGGCGCTCCTGGCAAGGGCCGCCCTGTTCCTCACCAACGACTCGGGACCCATGCATATTGCGGCGGCCGTCGGCACGCCGGTGGTGGCTCTCTTCGGTCCGACCAGCGCGGTACGAACCGGCCCCTATGGTCCGGGTCATCGTGTCTTGGCAGGACAAGTCGCCTGCAGTCCCTGTTTCAGCCGGTCTTGCAGCAATCCGCTCGTTCTCGAATGCTTGAACCAGGTGACGCCGCACCATGTGACGGCGGCCGTTCGTGCCCAACTGACTTCTCACGTGGCTTCTCGATGAATGTGTTGCTGGTGCGCCCGGACGGCATTGGAGACGAGATTCTCTGTCTGCCGGTGGCGACGGCGCTGCGACAGCTGATGCCCCGGGCTCGGGTGGTCTTTCTCTCCAGCGACTACGCCGCTCCGCTGCTCCAACATCACCCCGACGTCGACGACATCTGGACGGTGACGGGACGGGAGTCGCTGCACGAGTTGACCTCGTTGTTTCGGCGGTCGGTCGATGCGGCGATCTTTCTCAAACCCTTTCGTCGTCTGATGTGGGCGGCTTTTTTGGCCGGGGTGCCTCAACGAGTCGCGACGGGGTACCGGTGGTACAGCCTATTGGCGAATCGCCGAGTCTACGAACACCGGAAAGATTTCTCCAAGCATGAAACGGAGTACAACGTCGGGATGCTCAAGGGATTGGGATTGGACCTGCCCGAGGTTGTTCCGCCCAAGCTGGTCATCACCGCAGAAGAACGTCAGGCGGCGAAGGATCGACTCAAAGGGACCAGAATGCTGCGAGTGGTCCTGCACCCCGGTGGATTCGCCGCTCGCCGCTGGCGTGGCGAGCATTATCGGGAGCTGGCCGAGCGCTTGCAGCAGGACGGCATGAGCGTCGTACTGACCGGCAGTGCGGCCGAGGGGGAGCAGTTTGCCAAACAGATCTTGTCCGCCGCGCCGCTTTCCGAGGGCGCGCTCAATCTTGTGGGACAGTTGTATTTACGCGAACTGATGGGGGTGATCGCCGAGTGCCATGCGGTCGTATCGGGAGCCACCGGGCCCGCGCACCTCGCGGCGGCTTCGGGAGTGCCGAACGTCAGCCTCTTCGATCCTCGCCGCAACAATCTACCCACTCGCTGGCAGCCGCTCGGACAGGGAGTCGTCCTGCGTCCGGAGGTGCCGACTTGTGAGAAATGTATCTACGAAGCCTGCCCTTATTGGGATTGTTTGGACCGGCTGACCGTGGAATCAGTGGCGCAGCAGGTGAGGCAGGTGGTCGGATCTCCGTCGCCGCTCAGGGTGGTGCATCTCTAGCAGGATGTTGAAAAAGTTCGCCGGCGTCGTTCTCGCCGCGCTTAAGGCCTCAACGTACATAATAAAGTACGCCTCGGCCTTTCGCTTGCTGCGGCCTTGCCGGCGAACTTTTTGACCATCCTGCGGGACGACATCGAGGAAGACAAATGATGGTTAGGCGGCCTGTGAAGCTTTCGGTCTATGTGATCGCCTACAATGACGAACCCAACATGCGGGCTTGTCTCGAATCGGTCATATGGGCCGACGAACTGGTCGTCGTTGATTCATACAGTACCGACAAGACGGCGGCCATCGCCCGCGAGTTCACCGACAAGGTCTACCAAGTCGAGTTCAAAGGGTTCGGTCATCTCCGCAACGAAGCGCTGTCATACTGTTCACACGAGTGGATCTTCAGTCTCGACAGCGACGAACGGATGACGCCGGCGTTGCAGGAGGAGATTCGGACTGTTCTCGATCGCGGGCCTGAGGCTGATGCCTATTTCGTGCCGCGCAAGAATTACTTCCTGGGTCGATGGATCAAGCATTGCGGCTGGTATCCGGACTATCGGCAACCGCAGTTGTTTCGAAAGAATCGGTTACGCTACCGGGAGGAGTTGGTCCATGAGAGCTTCACGTGCGACGGTTCTGTCGGCTATCTCCTTCAGCCGGCCCTGCAGTATCCGTTTCGGGATATCGACCACTATATCGCCAAGCAGGATCGCTACTCAGATTTGATGGCGAAGCGGATGGTGGAACAGGGTCGGCGGTTTTCTCCCTATCAGCTGGTGACCCATCCCCTCGCCTCGTTTGTAAAGATGGCTCTCTTGCGAAGAGGTTTTCTCGATGGCATGCCGGGGTTGATTCTCTCGGGTCTCTATGGCTATTACACGTTCATGAAGTACGCCAAGTTTTGGGAGTTGACCAACAAAGGTTAAATGAAGTGACGATCAGCGGCTTCACGTTTTGTCGCAACGTCGTCAAGTACGATTACCCGATCGTGGAGTCGATCCAATCGGTGCTGCCGATTTGCGACGAGTTCATCGTCAACGTGGGCCGGTGCGACGATGGCACGCTGGAGCTGATCCGATCCATTCGAGATCCCAAGATCAAAATCGTGGAATCTGTCTGGGACGAAGCTCTCCGAAAAGACGGGTTGGTCTATTCGCGGCAGACGAACATCGCGCTCGCGCAGTGCACAGGCGAATGGGCATTCTATATCCAGGCCGACGAGGTGGTGCACGAGGACGACTTGCCGGTTCTTCGACGATCCATGCAGCAGCATCTCGGCAACCCGACAGTGAAGGGCTTGTTGTTCCGATATCTGCATTTTGTGGCGGATTATCGGACGACGAATCCCTGGTTCTATCACAAGGCGGTGCGTGTCATTCGGAACAACGGGGAGGTCGAGTCTTGCGGGGATGCGGTGGGATTTCATTTCAAGCCCACGCGACAGTACTTGCAGAGCGGGCCAAAAGAGTGGCTCGCATGGTCCGGAGCCCGGATCTTTCATTATGGGTGGGTCAAGGAACCCAAGACGATGCTGGCCAAAGTGAAGGAACAAGTCGGCTTCCATCACGGCCACCGGCCTCCGCCCGAGCAGGTCAGGCTCATGAAACAGGAGACCTTTCAGTACGAGGACTACGCGCTGCTCAAAGAGTTCTCCGGCCGCCATCCGGCTGTCATGCAGGCTCGGATCGATGCGTCCAAGCGGTGGGCCGCGCGCCGCAATCGATGGCTGAACTGGAGGTTCTATCGCGAGATCTCAAGACGCGGATTTCGAGGGTAACGGCGCGTGACCTCTTGTCCTATGTTGAGTATCGTCGTCGCGGTCCACAATCAGCTCGGTCACAACCAATTTTTCCTCGAGGGGATCAGGAAGTACACGACCGGTTCCTATGAGATCATCGTGGTGGACAACCACTCGACGGACGGCTCCGCGGAGTTTTTTGAGTCGAACGGTTGCCGCGTCATTCGGAACGAGCGGAACCTGTGCTATCCGGAATCCATGAACCTCGGCTCGCGCATCGCGCAGGGCGAGTTTCTGTGCCATATCAACAACGATCTCTATGTGGCGCCGGATTGGAACGGGCTGTTGATCGGCGCAATGGAGCGGCGCCGGTTGGATGCGGCCTCGCCGCTTGGATTGGAGATGATGCCCACAGCGGCATTGACCGATTGGATAAGCGGGCGTTGGGCCGCGATCGGCCAGGGGCGGTTGTCGAGCGGTAAGGGTGTCGATCAACTCCGGACGATGGTGAAGGCGATGTATGGGGATTGGGAAGGCTATTGCGGCGAAGTGCATCGCGCCTTTGCGCAGACGGTGTTCGAAGGGATCATCGGGTCCTGTGTGATGATTCGCCGAGCCGCCTACGAGAAGATCGGGGGTCTCGATGAGCGGGTGCAAGCCGCCGACTGGGATCTCTATTACACGTTGCGAAGACGTGAGATGACGATGGGAGATGTTCATCGTTGCATGGTGGTGGGGGCGACGTTCGTGCATCATTTCATTCGTGCCACTGTCAAGAGCAAGCGGGAGCCCTTTGCTTGTGCGCATGAGCGATGGTCGATCGACCGGAAATGGGACAAGGCGGAGCAAGCGAGGCTCTGGTGCAAACCGGAAGAATTTTCCCCGCCGACCGGACACCACTATCTTCGACGGCATCTGATCAAGCCGGTGAAAAAGCTGATTCAGGAGCTGGATCGGGCGAGCGCTTGGAGACGACTATGGGTCCGCCCGCAGCTGGTGGTCGAGCAGTATCGGAGAAAGTTTTCGGAATCGTAAGAGGAACCGGTGCCCACCCTGACCTGTCTGGTCATTACCAAGAACGAAGAGGCGAACATTCAGGACTGTCTTCGAACAGTCCAATGGGCGACCGAGCGGGTGGTCGTCGATGCGGAGAGTGGGGATCGCACGGTGGAGCTCGCTCGAAGCAGTGGTGCCACGGTCTTCGTCAGACCGTGGCCCGGCTTCGGGCCGCAAAAGAATTTCGGCATGGAGCAGGCTCAGTCGGAATGGATTCTGATTCTCGACGCGGATGAGCGGGTTACCGACGATCTGCGTCATGAAATCCGGGCCTGTCTCGAGGAATGGAATCACGGTTCGCCTGCGGCCTATCGAATTCCGAGACGAAATTTTTTTTACGGTGTCTGGCTCCGGCATGGCGGAATCTATCCGGATTACCAAATTCGGCTGTTCCGGAACGGATGCGCCAGGTACAACGATGCCGCCATGCATGAAAATCTGTTGGTCGACGGTCCAATCGGCACATTCGCCAGTCCGCTGGACCATTACACCGAGCGCAGTATCAAAGACCATTTCAAAAAGTTCGGCTTGTACACGACTCTGGCCGCAGAGGAAAAGGCCAAGTCTGTTCGCATCGTCCATGCGGCCGATCTCCTCATCCGTCCGTTGGTCGTCTTCATGAAGACCTATGTGCTGAAGCAGGGATTCCGCGACGGAGTTCGCGGGCTCATCGTCTCCACGTTCGCGAGCATGTATACGTTTGCCAAGTATGCCAAGCTGTGGGATGCCAGCAGGCCATCGGTTGGCACGGGGGACCTCAGGCAGTGACAAGGCGGATTCTGTACATCCATGGCATCGGCGCGATCGGCGGGGCTGAACGTGATTTGGCGGCGGTGCTGGCGACCCTCAACCGAGCGGAGTGGGAACCCCACGTCGCTTGTCCTTCTCACGGCCCTTTCCACGCCATCCTCCGTCAAGCCGGTGTCATGGTTCATCCACTCGTCCTTCCTCCGTGGCGAAAATGGGTCTCCCTGTTCTCCCGCCGACCGGCTGTTACGCGGTTGCGCGGCTTGATTGCGCACCTGCAACCAGCCCTGATTCATGTCAATGACATCTGGTGGGTTCCTCATGTCATGAAGGCTCTGGCTACCCGGTCCCCGAGTGATATTCCCGTCGTAGCCCACGTTCGACAGGAAATTGAGCCGGAGAAAGTTCCTCACTATCGCCTCGATCAGGTCGAGGCCGTCATTGCGATCTCACGTCACGTGGAACGAGCCCTGGCGGCCGGGGGGGTGAATGCGCAACGGGTTCAGACCATTTATAGCGGCCTTGATCTTACGCCGCAGTCGCAATCCGATGGCGACCGTCAAGCCAT
>Ga0114129_10004288_pt1 | contig 20151 bp, 13 predicted proteins | sample RhiMetdeltSRZDD1_FD_80071 | JGI IMG/M metagenome (GOLD analysis project Ga0114129, IMG submission 80071) | Populus rhizosphere microbial communities from Tennessee, USA - Rhizosphere MetaG P. deltoides SRZDD1 (version 2) (version 2) | ecosystem: Host-associated > Plants > Roots > Rhizosphere >... | reverse complement strand
GGTGGACGCGCTCTGGACGACGAGCGCCTTGCCGCTCGGCACGCTCATGATCCGGTAGTAGCCGCTGAAGCTGCCGCCGCCTCCGGGCGTCGGCGTCGGCAACGGCGTGTTCGTCGGGCCGGGACCGGGCGTCGCCGTCGGGGCAGGGGTGGGCGTGGGCGAACCGCCGCCGCCGCCACCCACGTCCGCCAGCGTGGTGCCGATGCGCAGGCCGTCGACCCAGTTCGACGCGTCCGTGCCGGAGAGGCCGTATACGCCCCACTTGGGGCAGTTTTCGCCGCCGGTGTCGAGCGTACGGCCGAAGTAGCGCGTCTGGCCGGTGCTGAACGTCTGCTGCACGCCGTTCCACCACAGGTCGGCGGAGCCGGTGGACGCGCTCGTCGAGATCTGCAGGCGCATGCCCACCTGGTTCCACTGGTTGGACGAGATGGAGTGCTGCCAGATGTACACGCTGCCGCCGCCCGGGGGCGTGTACATGAAACGCACGGTGCCACTGACGTTCTTGATGACGAACGGGAAGTTCTGCTGGTGCCCGGTGCCGTACGACTTCCACTGGAAGTTCGCGTTGTTGTTGGCGGTGGTGTTGATGCGGTAGCGCCAGCCGAGGTAGATGAGCTGGCCGTCCGTGACCTTGTAGTGCGAGCCGTTCACCGTCACGCCGTGGTTCTCGCAGCGGTTGCTGTCGGAGGGCTTGTGGTAGCGCCACACCAGCCCGTTGACGCCGGCCGGATCGTTCACGGCGGTCAGGCTCGAGCTGCCCTCGCCGAAGCAGTTGCCGGTGCCGGTGTTGCCGAAGATCCCGATGCCGCGCGAGGCATCGCCGTCCCAGATGACGCTGGCGCCGGCGGTCCCGGCAAGGAACGTAAACGCGGCGGCCGCAATGGCGAGGCCGCGACCCATACCACACTTCTCGGGCATCGAGTCGTCTCCTTTTTTGAGTGGACTTTCCAAGAGACTACCGATGGCCGCAAAGGGCTACAAGCATCCGGTTGCTCAGGCTGGGTCTCGACCTTAGTGGTAGTCCCCGGGCCCCCCTTTGTTTACGTCGACGGTAAGGCCTTACGATTCTTGAAAATGCGGGCGCCCATCCGGGGGAGAATGGAGCCGTTCTGGGGCCGTTCGGCCCGCGGCATGTCGGTTGCAGCTCAGGGCGATCCAGGGAGGAGTGCGCAATGAAAGGGTGGAGCGGCCCGGCCGCGCTCGCGCTGATCGCGATGGCGGCAGGACCGGCGGCGGCGGGGACCTACCAGATCACCGCATCGAAGTATGAGTTCACGCCGACCGAGATCACGGTGGACGAGGGGGAGACTGTCGTCCTGGAGATGCGCTCGACCGACGTCGAACACGGTCTCGAGATCAAGGAGCTGAAGGTCTCGACCAAGATCCCGAAGACCGGCGATACGGTGCGGCTCGAGTTCGTGGCCAAGAAATCGGGGACCTTCTCCTTCAAGTGCAGCGAGTATTGTGGCAACGGCCATTCGCGCATGAAGGGGCGCCTCGTCGTGCGCCCCAAGACCACCGCAGAGGAGAAACCATGACATCCGCGCTCCGCCTCGCCGTGCTCGCCGTCTTCGTGGCCGCCTCGTTTCCGCGTTCCGCCGTAGCCGCCGACACCGACGCCAACCCGAACGCCAACGCCGACACGGGCATCGACGCTGCCGAGCCCGACGTCTCCGTGATCGCGCTGCCCACGACGCTGTCTCTGCCCTCCGGCGGGTTCATGTTCCGCGTCACCCATCGTTTCACGCGGCCGCTCGGCGACGGCAGCTTCGGCGACCTGGCCCAGGACTTCTTCGGCTTCGACTCCAGCGCGTCGGTGGGGATGGAGCTGCGTTTCGGTGTGAGGCGTGGGCTGCAGGCCGGCATCTACCGGACGAGCGACCGGACGATCGATCTGTTCGCCCAGCAGACCCTGATGCGCCAGGGCCCCCGGCCGTTCGGCGCGGCCGTGCAGGCGTCGGTGGAGGGGCTCGACAACTTCCAGGAAAGCCACTCCCCGCGGGTGGTCCTCATCCTGTCCCGCAAGCTCGGCGAGCGTGGCGCGTTCTACGTCGAGCCGGGCTGGGTAGGCAACGCCAACCTCAGCCCGCCGCAGTCGGGCTCCGAGGACAGCGCGTTCGTGCTCGGCGTGGGCGGGCGGCTGAACTTCGGTGAGAACTACTCGCTTCTCGCGGAATTCCAGCCGGTGATCGCCGGCTACCGCGGCATCGCCACCAGCGGCGGCGAGTCCGATCCGCACGTGGCGTTCGCCTTCGAGCGGCACGTCGGCGGGCACGTTTTCCAGATCAATTTCTCGAACCACACGGGCACGACGCCGGCCAACGTGGCCCGCGCGCAGGACAATCGTGTGGCTGGCTGGTATATCGGCTTCAATCTCTCACGCAAATTCTATTGAGACCGCGATCGGAGGATCAGATGAATGGGATGCGCCGTCTGTCGCGTCGTGAAGCCATGCTGCTGCTGGGAGGGGCCACCATCACCGTCACGGTGGCCGCCTGCGGTTCCTCTCCGTCCGGTCCGTCGCTGCCGCCCCCGGGTCCGGGCGACAAGGACGGGGCCATCGCGGAAAACCACGGGCACCTGGCCCGCATCACCGCGGCCCAGCTCGATGCCGGCGGCGCCCTTCTCCTCGACATCCGCGGCAGCGCCGATCACCGGCACACCGTGGCGCTCACGGCGGACGAGGTCGTGCGCATCCGCACCAGCACGCGGGTGTCGAAGAGCTCGTCGACGGAAGACAGCCACACGCATACCGTGACGTTCAACTAGCCAACGGCCGGCAGTTTTGAGTCTTGAGTTGTGAGTTTTGAGTGAGCTCAACGGCCTGGGTTACCGGTCGGACGTACGTCGGCCTGCGCCGTCGGTCAGGCCGGCGAGGCCTCACTCACGACTCATAACTCACGACTCATGACTGCCTATTGCTGGCTCCCTAGAACGCTTTGACGAAACCGGCGCTCAGTGTCGCCCGCGGGCCCAGTTGGCTCTCGTTCACGCGCACCCAGGCCGGGATCTGCATCGTCGCGTACAGCCCCATGTCGGGGCGGAGGCGGTAGCGCACGCCCGGCGAGACGAGGACGAGGGTCAGCCCGGTGGAGGGGACGCCCGAGCCCTCGAAATGATGGCGCGCCCCGCGCTGGCCCTTGACCAGGACCTGTCCGGTGACGCGGGGTGAGAACGGGTGGCTGGCGCCCAGCGCCACCACGACGTCGTCGCCGTAGCGGTATCCCGCCGCGCTGGTGGTGGCCTTCTGCATCGAGGCGGTCAGGCTCACGCCGGTCGAGCGGATCTTCTGCGCGTACTGCAACGATCCCACGAAGTCGGCGGCGCCGGTGCCGGGCTGGATCATCGGGTCCACCACGCCGTCGATCCCCGCGACTTTCGACGACCCGGTGGCCAGCTTCACCGTGAGCCCGGCCGTGATCTCGCGAGAGCCCGACGACCATACGCCCTGGCGCAGGCCGAGCTGCAGATCGCCGAGGCCGCCGGCGGAGTTGTGCATCGCGGCGGTGGTGGTGTTCGAGCCGGCGGGGTGCTCATGTCCCGGCTCGACGGGCGCGTCGACCCCTCCGATCGGGGGAGCGACGAAATGCAGCGAGTCGACGCTCGTCTGTCGATAGACCGGGAGCGTGGCGTAGGCGGAGAGGGATCCCGTGATGCCGCGCGAGACCTCGATCTGCAGGAACGTCATCGACGCGCTCAGCTCCTGGTGCGTCGCCGCCTCGAAGCCGCCGCCCGCGAGATCGATCCGCGGCCGATACACCTGGCTCGTGGACTGGCTGCCGTAGAGCCTCCGGCTCTGGTCGACGTGGCGGACGGACAAGTCGAACCGCCACTGGCCGGAGCTCATCGCGCCGTCGGTATAACGCATGGCCACCGCGCAGGCGGTGGAATCGCAGGTCGACGACGGCGAGGACAGCCCGACCAGGGTGGAGGCGACGGCGGGAATCAAGATGCGGCGGGACAAGCGTGGCATTGGGACCCTCGAGGCTGTTTCATGATAGCAACCTGCGTTCCAGCGTAGCTCTTTCACCAAAACTACTTTGAATTCTTCTTGACTTGGTCGGGGAGCGGTCCCTATCATGCCGGCCAACCGTCACTCACTTTGGTGCATAGGCCGGCACCCGGGTCGCCTCCGGGACTGCGGGGCCGTGTTTCGTCACCCTGCGTCTCTCGTCGAGGTAGCCATGAGAACCGTCTCCATCCTTTGTATCGGTGTGCTGGGCCTGGCGGCGGTGTCCGCCGATGCCGGGGCCGTGCGTCGCGCCCGGCGTCCCATCAAGGACCGGTACATCGTCGTGCTCCGCGACGACGTCGCTCGGACCGCAGGCATCAGCGCCGATCAGGAAGCGGACGACCATTGCCGGCGGCACGGAGGCCGGCGGCATCACGTCTACCGTCATGCGCTGCGCGGCTACTCCGCGGAGATGACGGAGGCGCAGGCGCGTGAGACCGCCGACGATCCGATGGTCGCCTTCGTCGAGGAGGACGGTCTCGTCTCGATCGACGCCACGCAGTCGGGCGCGACGTGGGGTCTCGATCGCCTCGACCAGCGCGCGCTTCCGCTCTCCGGGACGTATCGCTACGACTTTACCGGCGCCGGCGTGCATGCCTACATCATCGACACCGGCATCCGCACGTCGCACTCGCAGTTCGGCGGCCGCATCGGGAACGGCTTCACCGCCGTGGCCGACGGGAACGGTACGAACGACTGCAACGGCCATGGCACCCACGTGTCGGGGACGGTGGGCGGCAGCACTTACGGCGTGGCCAAGGGCGTGACCCTGCACCCGGTGCGCGTCCTGAGCTGCACCGGCTCGGGCGCGAACTCCGGCGTGGTGGCCGGCATCGACTGGGTGCGCTCCAATCACATCAAGCCCGCGGTGGCCAACATGAGCCTGGGCGGTGGCGTGTCGAGCGCGACGGACAACGCGGTGGCGAACGCGACCGCCGCCGGCGTGACCTTCGTCGTGGCCGCCGGCAACAGCAACGCCGATGCCTGCACGTCGTCGCCGGCCCGCGCGCCCTCCGCCATCACCGTCGGCTCGACGACGAGCGGCGACGCGCGCTCGTCCTTCTCGAACTGGGGCTCCTGCGTCGACATCTTTGCGCCCGGTTCGAGCATCACCTCGTCGTGGAACACGAGCGACAGCGCGACGAACACGATCAGCGGAACCTCGATGGCCAGCCCGCACGTGGCGGGTGTGGTCGCCCTCGTCCTGCAACAGCGCGGACACACTGCGCCGTCGACTGTCTCTTCCATCCTGACGAGCGGCGCGACCATGGGCGTGGTCGGCGGAGCGGGCAGCGGCTCGCCGAACCGGCTCCTGTATTCGCTGGTGGCCAGTGGCGGCGGATCGCCGACACCGACGCCCCAGCCCACCGCCACTCCGAACCCGCGAGCGACGGCGACGCCGACGCCCACGCCGAGGCCGACGGGCACGCCCTGCCCCGGCTGCGGCGGCGCGTTCCCCGGCTACTACCGGATCACGCCCCGCCACAGCGGCAAGGCAGTGGTCGTGCAGAGCGCCTCGACGGCGAACAGCGCGAACGTCTTCCAATGGACGTACGGCGGCGCGGCCACGAACGACGAATGGTATTTCGTGGCCGTGGGCAGCGGCTACTACCGCGTGGTCAACCGCAACAGCGGCAAGGACATGGTCGTCCAGAGCGCGTCGACGGCGGAAGGCGCGAACATCTTCCAGTACGCGTACGGCGGCACCACCACCAACGACGAGTGGGCCCTGGTCGCGCTCCCCGACGGCTACTACCGCATCACCAACCGCAACAGCGGCAAGTCGGCGGAGGTCGTCGGCGGCGGCACCGCCGACGGGACGAACGTGGCGCAGCGGACCTACAGCGGGGCGACACACCAGCAGTTCCAGCTCGTCTCGGTGCCGTAGAAGGCGTGAGTCATGAGTTTTGAGTTGTGAGTGAGTCCACTCGGACGGACTCCGGGGGACAGGCTGCGGACGGTTTCGGACACGGCGAGGGGGGCGGTTGGTGGTACGACCACTGGCCGTCCCCTATCGTTTTGCGTAGGTCTACGGAGCCCGCTTGGGCTACGGTTGGTTTAGATCATTCGTGTACTTGTCAGACCACATGGCGGGGGCTATAGTCGGCCTTTGGTCCGGCCGTCAAGAACCCAGGGAGGCCCCGCGCATGGATCCGAAAAACCCCATCACCCGCCGCGACTTCGTGAAGACGGCCGGAGGCGCCGCTGTCGGCGTCTCGCTCCTGCCCGGCGTGGGCGCGGCCGCGGAGGCCGTGGCCCCCGGCCAGCGGCGGCGTTATGCGCTCGTCGGGACGGGGGATCGCGGCACCAGCATGTGGGGGCAGGGCATCGTCAAGAAGTACGCCGACGTGATCGAGTTCGTCGGCCTGTGCGACATCAATCCCAAACGCGCCGAAGCCGGGCGCAAGCGCATCGGCGCCTCTTGCCCGACGTTCACCAGCTTCGACGAGATGTGTGACAAGGCGAAGCCCGATCTGGTGATGGTGACGACTGTCGACGCGTTCCACTCGAAGTACATCGTGAATGCCCTGGACCGCGGCATCGACGCCATGACCGAGAAGCCGATGGTCATCAACGAGGAGCAGTGCCAGGAGGTCCTGGACGCCGAGAAGCGGAACAATCGCTCGATCGCCGTCACCTTCAACTATCGCTTCGCGCCGAAGCACCGGACGATCAAGGAGACCTTGATGTCGGGGGCGATCGGCAAGGTCCTGTCCGTCGACTTCCACTGGTACCTCGACACCAGCCACGGCGCCGACTACTTCCGCCGCTGGCATCGCCTGAAGGCGGGCGGCGGCTCGTTGTGGGTTCACAAGGCCACGCACCATTTCGACCTCATCAACTGGTGGCTCGATGCCGATCCGGTCGAGGTGACGGCCTTCGGTGAGTTGGGCGTGTACGGGGCCAAAGGCCCGTTCCGGCACACGCACTGCCGGCCGTGCCCGCACAAGAAGGAATGCAAGTTCTATCGCGACATCACCACGGATCCGAAGTTCGTCCAGCTCTACATCAACTGTGAAGACGCCGACGGCTACTATCGCGACGGCTGTGTCTTCCGCGAGGACGTGGACATCTACGACACCATGACCGCGAACGTGAAGTATTCGACGGGCGCCATCATGAGCTACTCGCTGAACGCCTCGATGCCCATCGAGGGTTATCACCTGGCGTTCAACGGCACCAAGGGCCGGCTGGAGATCCGCGACTACGAGAAGCAGCCGTTCCCGCGGCCGGCGGAGACGGAGATCCATCTCATCCGCAACTTCGGCACGCGCGAGCTGGTGCCGATCCACGCCTCCACCGCCGGCGGCCACGGCGGCGGCGACGATCGCCTGCGCGACCTCATCTTCCGCAAGCCGGGGAACGTGCCCGCGCACCTGAGCCTGCCCGGGTCGCGCGCCGGTGCCATGTCGTGCCTCACCGGCATCGCCGCCCGCAAGAGCGTCGAAGGCAAGAAGCCGGTCCAGATCGCCGACCTCGTCAAGATCTGAGAAGACAAGCCGGATTCAACGTCCTTCCGTTCTTTGTGCGTCCTTTGTGCTCTTTGTGTCTTTGTGGTTATTGCGGCACGTTACAGGCTGACGGCCTCGGCGAGCCAGATCTGGAACTCGCAGTGGCGCCACTGCTCGGCGAAGACGCCGTCGCCTGACGCCCAGCGGACGATGTCGCGATAGATGCGGCGGCCGACCTGGCCCACGCTTTCGGTGCCGTCGAGGACGGTGCCGGCGTTGACGTCGATGTCCTCCGGCATCTGCTCGAAGCAGGCGGTGTTCGACGAGATCTTGAAGACGGGGGCGATGGCGTTGCCGATGGTGGTGCCGCGGCCGGTGGTGAAGCCGACGACGGTGGCGCCGGCGGCGACGAGCCCGGGCGTCGAGTACTGGTCGTAGCCGGGCCCCTGCATCATCCACAGCCCGGCGCCCGGGGCGCGCTCGCCGTAGCCGATGACACCTTCGATCGGCGCGCGGCCCGCCTTCTGCACCGCCCCCAGCGATTTGATGGCGATGTTGGTGAGGCCGCCTTCCTTGTTGCCGGGGGACGGGTTGTGATTCGGGTTCACCCCCCAGCGGTTGGTGTACGCCTCGTACCAGTCGAGGGCGCCCTTGACCTGCCGCCACACGTCCGGCGTGCGGGCGTGACGGAAGAGGACGGGCTCGGCGCCGAACATCTCCGGAATCTCGGTGATGAGGGTGGAGCCGCCGCGGGCGATCAGCAGGTCGCTGGCCACGCCGAGGGCGGGGTTGGCGCTCACCCCGGAGAAGGCGTCCGAGCCTCCGCACTTGACGCCGAGCGTCAGCGACGACACCGGCATATCCGTGCGCGCGGTCTCGTTCGCCTTCGGCAGCAGCTCGGCCACGCGCTTCAAGCCTTCGCGGACCGTCGCACCGGTGCCGCCCGCCTGCTGGATTCCCATCCTCACGATCGGCTTGCCGGTGGATCCGACCTTCTCGTTCACGAACCGCGTGAACGCCGACAAGTTCGTCTTCTCGCACCCGAGCTCGATGACGAGGGCGGCGCCGACGTTCGGATGATCCATGTAGGCGGCGAGGATCTGCATCGTGCGGTCGACGGCGCCGCCGTCGGGACAGCCGCAGCCCTTGTCGTGGGGGATCGCGCGCACGCCGTCGACGTGAGGGTACTGTTCGCGCGTATAGAGGCGGCGCTCCGCCTCGTCGACGATGAGCTTCGACTCGTGGCTCGAGCACATGCTCGTGGGGACCACGAGCACGTAGTTGCGGGTGCCCGCGCGGCCGTCGGCCCGGCGGTAGCCGCGGAACGTCGAGGGCAACGTGTCGTCGCCGGGCGACGCCTCGAAGTGGTGCCGCGGGATGTCGACGGAAGCGGGATCGATCCGCGGGATGTCGGGCTCGACGCGGTCCGGGTCGGCGCGGCAGCCGCGCTCGAGGCCGCGCGAGATCGCGAAGGGGCAGCCGTATTGAATAAGGTAGGAGCCGGCCGGGATGTCGCGGAGGGCCACGCGCTGTCCCGGCAGCAGCGGCTCGCGCAACTCGAAGGCGCCGGCGATGGTTTCGTAGGTGCCCGGCCCCACCTGCGTCTTCGCGAGCGCGACGTTGTCGTGGGCAGGATCCACGATCATCGCGTAGCGATCGAAGCGGCGGTCCATCGGAGCCCCTAGTATAGACGCGCCGCCCAGTGTGCCCTTGGGCGCAGAGCACCTCTGGATCAGACGTCATTGTCTGCGCATCGGCCAACCTCTTTCTAAAACGTAGGTATTGCCGCGAGCGCCACATGTCGTAGCTCACGCGCACGTGAGGCTACAAGCTCAACGATTGCAACAGTAATGGGCGCGAAAGGCCTGCCGTGTTGCCTTGCCCGCAACGCCTGGTACATCGCTTGCTAAATCGGACTGCATTCCCCCCACCGTGTGGTGCGGTGTCTCGAGGTAATCGAATCGAGTTATGTGGGTGCGCGACGCCAAGCTCTCGGTCAAGCTCGGGAAGGAGGACGCCAAGCCCGTCGCGGCGTCCGAGAAGCCGCACCGAGATGCGCCGGAGCGGTGCCCCGTCTGCGGTGCCAGCAAGAGCGAGTTCGCGCCCGGCGTCGCCGCCACCGGTACCTTCGAACCGGTTGTTAAGCCTACGCCCGCCGGCCGCCGGCTCGTGATCGTGGGAGGCAGCGTGGGCGGCCACACCGCCGCCCAGACCGCGCGCGCGCTCGACCCCTCCGCGCAGATCACTTTGATCACCGACGAGAGCGTCTCGTTCTACAACCGGCTGAACCTCACGCGCCTGCTCGCCGAAGAGGTGAAGCGCGACGACCTGTTCGACTACATGCCGTCATGGTACGAGGAGCAGCAGGTCGAGATCCTGACCGACAGCCGTGTCATCTCTCTCGATCCAACGAATAAGACCGTCCTGCTCCAGGAGGGCCGCGAGATCGCCTACGACGTCTGCATCCTCACCCACGGCAGCTCGGTCTCGCTGCCGCCCTTCTACAGGACCGACCTCGCCGGCATCTGTGCGCTGCGCACCCTCGACGACGTCGACGGGCTCATCGCGTCCGTCAACCGGGGCACGAAGGTGGCAGTGATCGGGGGCGGGGTGCTGGGGCTGGAGGCCGCCTACGGAGTCAAGAAGCGGGGCGGCTCGGTGCAGGTCTTCGAGTACTTCTCGTACCTGATGCCTCGCCAGCTCGACGCCGCTTCGGGCCAGATGTTCATGCAGGCGGTGGCCGCCAGGGGCATCGAGTCCTACGTCGGCGTGGGCGTGAAGGAGCTGGTCGGGAAGAAGAAGCACGTCGCCGGCCTGACGCTCGCAGACGGCCGCACCTTCGCGGCCGACCTCGTCATCATGTCGACGGGCATCCTCCCCAACACCGACTGGGTCAAGCGCTCGGGTGTTGAGTGCGGGCGCGGCGTCCTGGTGGACGATCGCATGCAGACGTCGTCGCCCGACGTGTACGCGGCGGGCGACGTCGTGGAGTGGCGCGGCACCGTCATCGGCCACTGGACCAACGCCATCGAGCAGGCCAAGGTCGCGGCCACCAACGCCATGGGCAAGACGGCCTTCTTCCAGGGCGTCCTCCCCGTGACGATCTTGAAGTGCGTGGGGATCCCGCTGGTGTCGATCGGCGACATCAAGGAAGACGGCGGGCCGATATCGTCCCGTACGACAGTGGACGCCGCCGGCAACTATCGCCGCGTCATCTTCAGGCACGGCATACCCGTGGGATGCATCCTGCTCGGCAGCACGAGTGGCATGGGCGAGCTCCAGAAGCTCATCGAAGGCGGCATCGAGCTCGAGAAGCTCAAGCACAAGATCGTTCCCGAAGAGACCCTGGCGGCGGCGCCTTAGATGAATCGCGAAGCGAGTCGTGTGCTCCGCCGGCAAGCGCTTCAACAAGATGGTTCGAGATCGGCCTGATCGATCGTGAGGGCCGCGTCTCCTCGCAGATCGGCGGCGACGCCGAGACCAAATGGAAGGACGACTTCGTCAGGAAGCCCGCCTGAACACGGCAACTGGAGGGCGAAACGTGCTTGAATGACCGATGCCCGTGCCCGAATGACCTATGCGCTCCACTGCCGCGTGAAGAAGGTCTTCCGCATCCAGATCCGCTTCCAAGGATCCGAGATCCGCCGCGGCTGAACGTCCAAAAGGTATGATGAATCCCATCCCTCGCACCTCTCGCCTACGGCTTGTCGCATCCGTCGGCGCCTTGCTCTTAGCGGCCGCCGCTTCCCTGGCGCACCCGGAAGCGACGACGGCTATCGCCCCGGGGCCCAACGCGTCCCACGTCGTCGCCATAGATGGCGATAAGGTTGAGGTCGCGGCAGGAACAACCTATTCCTTCACTGTCGATACGCCCGCGGACAAGGGACTGGTGTCCACCGTCCCGAACGCTACGACCCTCCTCGGGCAAATCGTCGCCGCGGACGGATCGCGCCAAACGTATCGGATCACCGGCAAGGATGGGGCGGAGAAGGCGGGCGCCATCGAAACCGGCGACCGCCTCGTCGTCACCGCGGCCGACGGAAAGAGGGCGCGCACCTACGGCCTCGAGCTGAAGCCCGCCGCGCTCACGGGGCAGCTCCGCCTCGAGCGCGACGCCATCACCGTCAACACGACACGGGACATCAGGCTCTTCTTCACCGCCGGCCAGCGCAGCCCCGACGCCACCGTGCGGATCGAGCTGCCCGCCGGTATCCAGGTCACCCTCGACAACACGACTGTCAATGTCATCGGCCGGGGCGAGGTGACGCTTCGCGACCTGCCGAGTCAATCGATCGGGCGCGTGGGCTCCGCCTATTCCTACTCGAAGGTGGGCGAGGTGGAGATCGCCAAAGGCGCCAAGGGAGCGGCGATTCTCACGTTCAAGCATGTCGACCTCCGTCCCAGCAACGGCGCCGACCTCGAGATTCGGACCTCCGGCGTCCAGATCGCGAAGGCGGGAGCGTATGTTTTCCGCGCCACCTACACGACCGCCCAGCCCGAGGTGCTGACGAGCGCCGCCGTCGGCCCCGCGGTCGCGACCCTCACGGCGGGAACCGCCATCTCGGACTTCGCCCGCGTGGTCGATCGTAGCCTTCGCTACGAGGAGACGCCGGCCACCTACACCTCGGTGAGCTTCACCTGGACCGCCAGCCGCAACGCCCCCGTGCGCATGGTGCACTCGACGGACGAAGGGAAGACCTGGCACCAGGCCTCGGCGCAGGTCGACCCTGAGAAGCGCACCGCGAGCATCATTGGCCTCGCCCCCGACATGCTCCACACCTTCCGGCTGCAGGTGGATTCCGGCGAGAACAAGGGCGCGTCCAATCCGGTGTACTTCTATTCGGGCAAGCTCGACGTCAAGAGCCGCGGCGTCGTGGGCGACGGCACGCAGGACGACACCGACAAAATCAATGCCGCCATCGCGCATCTCGCGGACCTGGGCGGCGGCACGCTGCTATTCAGCGAGGGCACCTACAACGTCCGCACCGTGCATCTGCGGAGCAACGTCTACCTCTACGTCGATCGCGGGGCCACCCTCCTTGCCATCAAGGGCGGCGATGCGCCTGAGGCCACGTGGTTCAGCGACCTGAAATACCGCCACGGCCTGTCGCCCACCGATGTCGGGCCTTACGAAGATCCGGAGAACTGGCTCACGAAACAGGACGTCGGCCACCACTACTTCCGCAACTCCATGTTCTTCGGCGAGCGACTGGACAACGTGAAGGTCATCGGCAACGGCCGCATCTCCGGCAACGGCGTTCTCGCCACGAGCGACAACGTGATGCGCAATCCTCCGGGCAGCCGTTGCGACAAGATCTTCACGCTGAAGCTCTGCACGAACGTGGAGATCGGCGGCGTCATCCGCGACGAGGATCTCTGGTACGACGCGGCGAAGGACGAGCCCTACTCCATCGGGAAGGGCGGTGCTACGAGCTTCGACGTGAGCCACATGCTTCAGATCGATCGCGGGGGCCACTTCGTGCTGCTCGCGACGGGCACGGACAACATCCACGTGCACGACTCCTACTTCGCGAAGCACTCCCAGGAGAACGTGCGCGACATCTACGATTTCATGCAGTGCAACAACGTCACGGTGACGAACATCTATTCGAAGCTGAGCTCGGACGACATCGTGAAGTTGGGCTCCGACAGCTCGCTCGGCTTCACGCGGCCGGTGAAGGGCTGCCGCGTGCGCAACGTCATCGGCGACACGCACTGCAATCTCTTTCAGATCGGATCGGAGACGGTCGACGATATCAAAGACGTCCACGTCGACAACATCTACGTCCTCGGCGCCAACAAGGCCGGCTTCTCGATCTCGACGAACGACGGCGGGCACGTCCAGGACGTCCACCTGAACTGCGGGCATACGGGGCCGCTGCATTCGCGGTCGAAGATGGTGCGTACGCGCACGCCGTTTTTCATCTCGATCTCGAACCGCGGCCGCGCCCTGGGCGCCACCGTGGCCCGGCACACGTTCGACGAGAATGGCAAGCTGCACAAGGACGAGCTGCTCAACTCCAACATCGATATCGGCATCGTGGAGAACATCATTCTGAACGGCATCGACGTGGCCGAGATGTATGCCGGCAGCGCGTTTCGTGCGCCGCGATGGAAGGCGTACGACGGCAGCCAGGCGAGCCAGGCGCCGATCATCGCCGGCTACGAGCTGCCCCGTCCCGAAGTGGTGGAAGGCGGCCGTCTCAGTTTCAGGCTTCCGAACGGCAAGCACACGGGCTACATCCGGAACGTCGCTCTTGGCGACGTTCACTTCCTCGCGAAGGGCGGAAATCCCAAGTCGGAGGCAGAACGGCTGCCGCCCGAGCTCGGAGTGGGACAATACAACGCCGCGGATCTCGGGGTCCTTCCGGCCTACGGGATGTACGCCCGCCACGTGGAAGGGCTGACGATGACGAAATGCTCGTTCAACTACGAGACGCGCGACAGCAGGCCGGCGATCCTCCTGGAGGATGTGGTCGGCGCGAGGATGAGCGACGTGAAGCTGGTGCGCGCCGCGGACCAGCCGACCCTCGTCAAGTTGCGCGGCTCGCGGGACGTCGCGATGGAGAGGGCCGTCTATTTCGAGGACATCTCGGACAAGGCGCCGGTCGCGTTGCCGGCCGCCGAGGGGCTCTCGACCGATGTGAGCGTCGGCGCGAAATAGGGGTCTGATGTGCCCGAGCGTAGCCTCGCCGCCGCTGCGCATCGCCGGAACACATGAGTCCCTCAGGCCCGTCGCCGAAGGTCTAGATCGACAACTTTGTCTTATTCCGAAGAGTGGCCCTACGGGATTGTCCCAAAGGCGCCCGAAGCCCTCGCTATAAGTCCTTGTTTTTGAACGTATTGCCGCTCCGTTGCGCTTGGGAATGCGCCTTGCAGACGGGATACGCATCAGGTTGTGTTCAGGGTCGCAATCGGAGGGTCCTTTATGGCGGCGCCGCAGAAACTGGTGGTCATCGGCAACGGGATGGCGGGAGCGCGCGTCGTCGAGGAGATCCTGAAGCGGGCACCGCGACAGTTCGAGATCTCGATGCTCGGTGCCGAGCCCTACGGCAACTACAACCGCATCCTCCTCAGCAACGTCCTCAACGGCACCCAGCAGCCCACCGACATTTTCATGAACCCGCTCGCCTGGTACCGCGAGAACAACATCCGGCTTCACGCGGGGGTGAAAGCGACAGTCATCGACCGGGCCCGCAAGATCGTGCACGGTGCGTCGCTCCACAAAGGCGCGCGCGCCTATGCGGCCGACGCCGCCACCAACGGCGGCCCGGCGGTCGAGGAGCCGTACGACGTGGCCATCATCGCCACCGGCTCGCGGCCGTTCGTGCCGCCAATGGAGGGGTTCGGCGGGCCGGGTACGTTTTTGTTCCGCACCATCGACGACTGCGAGCACATCGCCGAATACGCCAGGAACTGCAAGAAGGCCGCGGTCATCGGCGGCGGGCTGCTGGGCCTCGAGGCCGCGCGCGGTCTTCTGACGCACGGAGTGGAAGTCACGGTTTTAGAAGCCGCGCCGCAGCTCATGATCGCCCAGCTCGATTCCGAGGCCGGGCTCATGCTCAAGGCCACCATGGAAGGCATGGGGGTCAAGGTCCTGGTGGAGAAGATCACCACCCGGATCGTCAGCGAAGGCGGCCGCGTGGTCGGCCTGGAGCTGAAGGACGGCTCCCGCATCGACACCGACATGGTCGTGGTCAGCGCGGGGATTCGGCCCATCACGGAGATCGCGACCGCTTCCGGCCTCACCGTCAACAAGGGGATCGTCTGCGACGACCAGATGCGCACCAGCGATCCCGACATCTTCGCGCTGGGCGAGTGCGTCGAGCACCGCGAAAGGCTCTACGGCCTGGTGGACCCGATCTGGGAAATGGCCGGCGTGATGGCGGACGTGATCACGGGCGTCAATCCGCGGTCTGCCTACCTCGGCTCGAAGCTCGGCACCAAGCTCAAGGTGATGGGCGTCGAGCTGGGGTCCATGGGAGAGACGAAGCCCAGCGAGCCGACCGACGAGGTGGTCGTCTATCGCGAGCCGGCCCAGGGCATCTACAAGAAGCTCATCATCCGCAACAACAAGCTGGCGGGGGCGATCCTGCTGGGCGAGATCGAGTCGGCCGACACGCTGCTGCAGATGTTCAAGGCCGGGACGAAGCTCCCCGATCGCCGGGCCGACCTCCTGTTCGGAGCGCCGACCGGTGTCTCGCTGCTGAACGCCGCTGATCTTCCCGACAACGCGCAGATCTGCAACTGCAACGGCGTCAGCAAACACGACGTGGTCTGCGCGATCCAGGAGAAGAGCTGCACCAGCGTGGCCAAGGTCGGCGGAGCGACCAAGGCCGGCACCGGCTGCGGCTCGTGCAAGGGCCTCGTGGCGCAGATCATCGAGGCGTACGCCGGCGAGGTCGGGTTCGATCCGTCCGAGCACTATTACGTGCCCGGGGTGCCGCTCGAGAAGTCGCAGCTCGTGGCCGAGATCAAGAATCGCGGCCTCAAGTCGGTCAGCGCGGTCTTCCGCGAGCTCGGGGGAGGAAAAGAAGACCCCGGCAGCAAGGTCGGCCTGTCCTCGCTCCTGAAGACGCTGTGGCCCGGCGAATACGAAGACGAGCGCGACGCGCGCTTCATCAACGACCGCGTACACGCGAACATCCAGAAGGACGGAACGTTCTCGGTGGTGCCACGCATCTATGGGGGCGTCACCACACCCGCCGAGCTGCGGCGCATCGCCGACGTGGCGGTGAAATACGACGTGCCGATGGTGAAGATCACCGGCGGACAGCGGATCGACCTCCTGGGAATCAAGAAGGAGGACCTGCCCAAGGTCTGGAGCGAGCTGGGCATGCCCAGCGGACACGCGTACACGAAGTCGTTCCGCACTTGCAAGAGCTGCGTGGGCACGGACTTCTGCCGCTACGGCGTGGGTGACTCCATCGCGCTGGCGCAGAAGATCGAGCGCCGATTCCAAGGCGTCGAATCGCCGCACAAGATGAAGCTGGCCACCGCAGGCTGTCCCCGCAACTGCTCCGAGGCCTACGTGAAGGACCTGGGCGCGGTCGCCATCGAAGGCGGGATGTGGGAGATCTACGTGGGCGGCGCCGCCGGCGGCAGCGTGCGCAAGGGCGATCTCCTCTGCACGGTCAAGACCCACGACGAGGTCCTGCAGATCATGGGCCGGTTCATGCAGTACTACCGCGAACACGGCAAGTACCTGGAGCGCACCTACGGGTTCTGCGAGCGTGTCGGCATCGAGAACCTGCGCCAGATCCTCATCGAGGACAGCCTGGGGATCTGCGCCCGCCTGGACGCTGATATCCAGAAAGCCGTGGACGCGTACAAGGATCCCTGGAAGGAAGCCGAATTGCCTGCTTATCCGCACCAGTTCAGCGGTGCGGAATTGGCCCACGCCCTGGAGGTGGCAGAAAACAATGGCTAGTCAAACGACGGAAGTGACCCGAGCAATCAATCTGGGCGCCCTGGACAAGATCCCGGTCGGCCAGGGGCGCTGCTACATCGTGGGCGGCCAGGAGCTGGCGGTGTTCCGGCAGCGGGACGGGCGGCTCTTCGCCACGCAGAACCGCTGCCCGCACAAGCAGGGCCCGCTGTCGGAAGGCATCGTCGGGGACGGAAAGGTGATCTGCCCCCTCCACTTCCACAAGTTCGACCTTGCTCAGGGGACGGGCCACGAGCCGAGTGAGTGCGTCCGGACGTTCCCCGTGACCGAGCAGAACGGAGAGATCCTCCTGGACTGTCGAGTCGTCCCTGAAGGCTGAACCGCTCGTCTCCATCGGCGCGATCAAGGAAGACGGCGGCGGCATTACCTCGCGGATTACCATGGATCCCAAGACGGGCACGTATCGACGCGTGATCTTCCGGCACGGCATGCCGGTGGGCGGCATCCTGCTCGGCACGTCGGCCGGCATGGGTGAGCTGCGCAAGCCGATCGAAGGCGGGCTGGAGCTCGAGAAGCTCAAAGCGAAGGTGGTGCCGGAAGAAGCCGTCGTGCCGGTGTGAGCGAACGAAACGGAAGCCACAGAGGCACAGAGGACACAGAGAAACGGCCATGTTGACTTTCATCCGCTCACTCGACCGGCACGGGCTGCGGGCGGGGTTCGCCCTCATGGCCCTGGTGGCCGTCGGGATCGCCTTCGGATCGCGTGGCCTGCGTGACTACGACCTCGCCCTGCTGCCCTACACCTTCGGCGTGCTGTTCGCGTCGTTCGCGGTGGCGTACCGCTACGCGGTGTGGCTGCAGAGGCCGGCCACCAGCGTCTACTGGAAGCGCGGCTGGCAGCTCATCTTCAGGAAGGGCGACGTCGTCAAGAACCTGTTGTTCCTCGCGCGCTCGGTATACGACAACCTTTTCGCGCAGAAGTTCATCCGCCGGCGCAACCACGTGAAGTGGATCGCGCACTTCTGCTTCGCCTGGGGCTGCGTGCTGGCGGGGGCGGTGACCTTTCCTCTCGTCTTCGGCTGGCTCCATTTCGAGACCCGGCCCGACGACCCGCACTGGTACCGGGTGATGGCCTTCGGCATCCAGGTCCAGGAGTTCCACACGGAGTCGATCACGCGCTACGTGATGTTCAACCTCCTGAACGCCTCGGCGGTGATGGTCATCGTCGGCGTGGCGTTGGCCCTCCACCGGCGGCTGAAAGACGCGGAGTCGCTCGCACGGCAGCAGTTCGGCAATGACATCGTGCCGCTGGTCCTGCTGCTCGCCATCTCGTTCACCGGCCTGATGCTGACGTTCAGCATGCACGCCCTGCACGGCTACGGCTATCCCTTCATCTCCCTCGTTCATGCCATCGTGGTCACGGGCACTCTGCTCTATCTGCCCTTCGGCAAGTTTTTTCACATCTTCCAGAGGCCCGCGCAGCTCAGCGTCACGTTCTACAAGCAGGCCAACGCCGCGTCCGCGCCGGCGGTGTGTGCCACCTGCGGCCAGGGCTTCGCCGGCTCCATGCACGTGAAGGACCTGAAGGAGGTGCTGAGCGAGGTGGACATGGACTGGAAGATGGCGGGCGGGCCGGTTCGGCATTACGCCGACGTCTGCCCGCCGTGCCGCCGCCGGCTGTTCGGCTTCACTCAGGGGCGTCTCATGGGGCGCGCCGGCAACGTGAGCCCGCTCGACGTCGCGGAGGCCGCCGATGACGATCCGCGGCCCGTCGCCGCCGGGGGAGGACGCTAGTCATGGCCGAAGTGCCCGCCCTCCTCGACGACCTCATCAAGCGCTACGGCCCGAGCCTGAACGACGCCCCGCCCGGCGGCTGGGAGTACGCGGGCGAGCCCGACGCCCTGGTGAAGACGCACTGCTGCTTCTGCGGTGTGCAGTGCGGGATCCAGCTCAAGGTCAAGGACAACGCCGTCGTGGGCTTCGAGCCCTGGGAAGAGTCTCCCGTCAATCGCGGGATGCTCTGCCCCAAGGGCGTCAAGCGCTACCTGCAGGGCAGCCACCCGGACCGGCTGAAGGCGCCGCTGGTCCGTACGAAGGGCGGCTTCCGTGAAGCGACGTGGGAGGAAGCCTACGCGCTCGTCGAGAAGAACATCCGGCACATCCAGGACACGCACGGCCGGGATGCGTTCGCGGTGTTGTCGGGGGCCTCGCTCACCAACGAGAAGGCGTACCTCATGGGCAAGTTCGCCCGCGTCGCCCTCCGCACCAAGAACATCGACTACAACGGCCGGCTCTGCATGGTCTCGGCCGGCGCCGCCAACCGCAAGGCCTTCGGTATCGATCGGGCGGCCAACCCCTGGAGCGACATCCCGCTCGCCAAGTGCGTGATCATCGCCGGCGCCAACATCGGCGAGTGCTTCCCGATCCTCACCGACTACATCTGGCGCGCACGGGACAACGGGGCGAAGATCATCGTGATCGACCCGCGGATCACGTCGATCGGACGCACCGCCGACCTCTTCCTGCCCGTCCGTCCCGGCCGCGACAGCGCCCTCATGAACGGCCTGCTGCACGTCTGCATCGAGCGCGGTTTCCTCGACGGGGCCTTCATCGAGAAGCACACCGCCGGCTTCGATGCCGTGCGGGAGACCGTCAAGCGCTACACGCCGGCTTACACCGCCCAGATCACCGGCATTCCCGCCGCCGCCATCGTGCAGGCCGCCGAGTGGTGGGGCCAGGCCCCGACCGCGATGCTGCTCCACGCCCGCGGCATCGAGCACCACACGAAGGGCACCGAGAACTGCCTGACGTGCATCAACCTCGTCCTCGCCACCGGCAAGATCGGCAAGCCCGGGTCCGGCTACTGCACCATCACCGGCCAGGGCAACGGCCAGGGTGGGCGAGAGCACGGTCAGCGGTGCAATCAGCTTCCGAGCGGGCGCGACATCGACAATCCGGAGCACCGGAAGATCGTGGCCGAGCGCTGGGGCGTCCCTGAGGACTCGATTCCCGGCGTCGGTTTGCCGTCCACCGAGATGCGCGAGGCCATGCACGCCGGCGACATCAAGGGGCTCTTCTCGATCTGCTTCAACCCGATGGTGTCGCTGCCCGACGCCGATTACACCCGGACCGCCCTCGAGAAGCTCGAGTTCTTCGTCTGCGTCGATTTCTTCATGTCGGAGACCGCGCGCCACGCCGACGTCGTCCTCCCCGGCTCGCTGCACGAAGAAGACGAAGGCACGATCACCACCGCCGAGGGGCGCGTGGTGCGCGTGCGCCAGGCCGTCACGCCGCCCGGC
>Ga0114129_10004287_pt1 | contig 20151 bp, 21 predicted proteins | sample RhiMetdeltSRZDD1_FD_80071 | JGI IMG/M metagenome (GOLD analysis project Ga0114129, IMG submission 80071) | Populus rhizosphere microbial communities from Tennessee, USA - Rhizosphere MetaG P. deltoides SRZDD1 (version 2) (version 2) | ecosystem: Host-associated > Plants > Roots > Rhizosphere >... | reverse complement strand
CGACCACGTCGAACAGCGACTTCTCGCCCGCCTCGTGGCCCTTGGTACGGGGTAGCCCGCGCTTCTTCGCCCACCGCCCGTTGCCGTCCATGATCACGGCGCCGTGGTCCGGTACGAGGTCGGCGGGCAGGTCGGGCGGGCGTGCACCGGACGGGTGCGGGCCCGGTGGGCGCACCTGTACCCGCGCCGGCCGGGGCGCGCGGGAGAGGGCTCGGATCACGCGTGCTCCTGAGGGTTCGCGGACGTGCCTCGATCAACCAACGGGAGCGAGCGTAGCCCGCGTTCGAGGTGCCATTGGAGGTGTGCGGCGACCAGACCGCTGCACTCCCGCCGGGCGGCCAGCTCGGCGGCATCGGCGACCGGCCAGTCGCCAGTGGCCAGCGCGGCCATCAGGTCGAGCGTGACGGGGGCGGGGCGGGCGGCGCCGGGCGGGCGGCAGTCCGGGCACACCGCGCCGCCGGCCGGTACGGAGAACGACCGGTGCCGGCCGGGCGTGCCGCACACGGCGCACTCGGTCAGCGCCGGGGCCCAGCCCGCGACGCCCATGGCCCGCAGGAGGTACGCGTCGAGCACGAGCGTGCCCGGCCGTTCGCTCTCGGCCAGCGCGCGCATCGCCCCGAGCGTCAGCAGGAACAGGCGGAGCGCCGGCTCCTCCTCGATCGGGGTGAGCCGCTCGGCCGTCTCGGCGATCGCGCTGGCCGTCGTGTACCGCGGGTAGTCGTCGATGAACCGTTTGCCGTACAGGTGCAGGCCCTCGACCTGCGCGACCGTGTGCAGGGTGCGGCCCTGCGCGATCTGCAGGTCCACGTGCCCGAACGGCTCCAGGCGGGCGCCGAACCGCGACGACGTACGCCGGACGCCCTTCGCCACGGCCCTGACCCGGCCGTGCCGGCGCGTCAGGAGCGTGATCACCCGGTCGGACTCACCGATCTTCTGCACGCGCAGGACCACCGCGTCGTCGCGGTAGAGCTGCCGGCGGAACCCCGTCACCTACCCATTATGTTGCCGTCGCCTTATGTTGCCGCCGCCGGCTCGGGTACGGGCACGGGCACCGTCGTACGCCGCCGGCCGCCGGGGAGCAGGACCGGGCGGCGGCGTGCCGCGACGTCCTCGACCCAGCCGAACAGGGCCACGGCGACCGCAAGCCCGGCGACGACCAGCAGGAGCCGGCCCACGATCCGGTGGAACTCCCAGAGCCCGACCGGACCGAGTACGGCCGCCAGCCCCACCACGACCGGCATGTGCCACAGGTAGATCGTGACGGCCCGGCCGTTGAGTACGGAGACCGAGCGGCTGAGCACGGGTACGCGCTCCAGCCAGCTCATCGTGGCCGGCGCGAGCCCGAGGATCAGGATGACGAAGCCCATTGACCACAGCCCGTCGCCGAGCCGGATGTCGTTGAGGTCGTACCCCCGGGGCCCGGGGTGCGTGAGGAACCACGCGGCGCCGGCGGCGGCGAGCGCACCCGCCGTGGCGAACAGCGCCCGCCGGGACAGCCGCTTGAGCATGCCGTCGTGGTGGGCGAAGCCGACCAGCCAGAAGGCGAAGTACAGCGCGAAGTCCCGGAGGAGGTTGATCGCCGGCATCCCGAACTGGATGGCGACCAGCAGGCCCAGCGGCAACGCGATCATCGGGATCGGGAACCGCCGGAACAGCGGCAGCGCCAGCGGCGACAGCAACACGAACCAGAGGTAGTCGCGCAGGTACCAGATCACGCTGAGCGCCATCGAGCCCCAGCCGTTGGCGGGTGGGTCCAGCACCGGCAGTCCCCACAGCACGAGGCGCCAGTCGGTCTTCATACCCCACCACACCATCGCGGGTACGAAGATCGCCGCCATTATCCACAGTGGAGGGAGAAGGCGGCGCAGCCGGCGGCCAACGGCGCGTACGCCGTGCCGGTCCAATGACGCCGCCATCAGCGAGCCCGCGAGAGCGAACATCATGCCCATTGCCGGAAAGACGATTGTCAATGCCGCCCAACCGGTGGTGTGGTACACCACCACCCGGGCGATCGCCAGTGCCCGGAGCAGGTCGACGTAGCGGTTTCGGCTCTGCACAGAACCATCCGTAGTAACCAAGCCTGCGAGATCCCTGTGAGGCGACAGTGGTTCTGTTGGCCTACCCGAGGTCAGCGGGCCGCAAACGAACCACGGCGTGAGGCATCCCACATCGACGTGGACTCACAGGAAACACCCAGATGTCAGAAGCCCAGCTTCCGTAACTGTTTCGGGTCGCGTTGCCAGTCCTTTGCGACCCGGACATGCAGGTCCAGGTACACCTTCGTCCCCAGCAATGCCTCGATCTCCTGGCGTGCCTTGGTGCCGACGTCGCGCAAGCGGGTCCCCCGGGCCCCGATCACGATCGCCTTCTGGCTGGTCCGCTCCACGTACACGTCGGCATAGATCTTGGTGAGGCCGCCCTCGGCGATCATCTCCTCGACGACGACCGCGATGGAATGGGGAAGTTCGTCCCGTACGCCCTCGAGTGCGGCCTCGCGTACGAGCTCGGCGATCAGCACCTGCTCCGGCTCGTCGGTGATCATGCCGTCGGGGTAGAGCTGCGGCGACTCCGGCAGGTACCCGGCCATCACGTCGACGAGCGTGATCAGCTGGTCGCCGGTCACCGCGCTGACCGGGACGATGTCGGCGAAGTCCCCCAGCTCGCCCACGGTGGCGAGGTGCGCGGCCAGCTGCGCGCGGTCCACCTTGTCCGTCTTCGTGACGACCGCGATCACGGCGGCCCGCAACCCGGCCACCTCGGCCGTGATGAACCGGTCACCCCGGCCGATCGGCTCGTCCGCCGGCAGGCACAGGCCGATCACGTCGACCTCGCTCCACGTCGAGCGGACGAGGTCGTTCAGCCGCTCGCCGAGCAGCGTACGCGGGCGGTGCAGACCGGGCGTGTCGACGAGGACGAGCTGCGCGTCCGGCCGGTGCAGGACGCCGCGGATGACGTGCCGGGTCGTCTGCGGCTTGCTGGACGTGATCGCGATCTTCTGGCCGATGATCGCGTTCGTCAGCGTCGACTTGCCCGCGTTAGGGCGGCCGACGAAGCAGGCGAACCCGGCTCGGTAGGGGCGCTCGGCTGGCGGGTCGGCGGCCCCGGTCACCGCGTGACCGTGTCCAGCAGCGTGCCGTCCGGCGCCGCGAGGTGGACGGGCGCCCCGGGGCCGAGCTCGCGGAAGGCGGCGTACCCAGCACTGTCCACTGTGGACGCTTCGGTGACGACGGCGGCCGCGGCCAGCTCGGCGGCTCCGGCCGACACGGCGAGCGCGACCGCCACCTGCAGGGCCGACAGCGGCATCGCGCGCAGCTCGACCGTCGCGCCGGCGTACGTACGCCCGTCGGCGTCGCGTACCGCCGCGCCCTCGATCGCGCCCACCCGGGCGCGGCTGGCCCGGCCGAGCGCCACGAGTTTGGCGTCCTCGGCACTCAGGTCGGGACGTCGCTCAACCTCAGGACGTCGCTCAACCTCAGGACGTCGCTCAACCTCAGGCGTCAAGGTACTGCCTCTCGTCCTGGGAGTCCGGCTGGTCCGGCTCGGGGTCGACGTCGGCGGCCGCCCGCCGGACGAGTACGGTGTCGATCCGGTTGCGGCGGCCGGTCGTACCCTCCGCGATCAGCCGTAGCCCGGCGACCGTGGCCGCCGCGCCCGGGATCGGTACCCGGCCCAACGCCTGCGCCAGCAGACCGGCCACGGTCTCCACCTCGTCGGCAGGAACCTCGACGTCGAACAGCTCGCCCAGGTCCTCGACCGGGAGCCGGGCGCTGACCCGGACCGAGCCGTCGGGCAGCCGCTCGACCGGCGGGCGCTCGACGTCGTACTCGTCCGTGATCTCGCCGACGATCTCCTCCAGGATGTCCTCGATCGTGACGAGGCCGGCCGTACCGCCGTACTCGTCGACGACGATCGCGAGGTGCGTACGCGCCGCCTGCATCTCGGAGAGCAGGTCGTCGACCGGCTTCGACTCGGGGACGAACGTGGCCTGCCGCATGGCTTCCAGTACGGTGAGGTCACCCGCGTCCCCGGCCTGGTTCCGCCGGACGATGTCCTTCAGGTAGATCACCCCGAGCACGTCGTCGAGGTTCTCGCCGATCACCGGGATGCGGGAGAACCCGGAGCGCAGTGCCAGGATCAGCGCCTGCCGGACGGTCTTCGTCGCCTCGATCCAGACCATCTCGGTACGCGGGACCATCACCTCGCGCACGATCGTGTCGCCGAGCGCGAAGACCGAGTGGATCATCTGCCGCTCGCCGTGCTCCACGACGCCGCGCTGTTCGGCCAGGTCGACCAGCTCCCGCAGCTCCACCTGGGTCGCGAACGGGCCCTCCCGGAACCCGCGCCCCGGCGTGACCGCATTTCCGATGAGGATGAGCAGCGACGCGAGCGGGCCGAGGGCCCGGCCGAGCCAGCGCACGAGCGGAGCCGCGTAGCGGCCGACGGCGTACGCGTGCTGCCGGCCGATCGTGCGCGGGGCCACGCCGACCACCACGAACGACACGATCACCATCGCCCCGGCCGTGACCAGGGCCGGGCGCCAGTCGACCGCGCCGAACGTGTCGACCGCGACCAGCGCGACGAGCGTGGTGGCGGTCAGCTCGCAGGCCAACCGCAGGAGCAGCAGCAGGTTGAGGTGGCGCACCACGTCCGAGGCCACCGCCTGCAACGCCCTCGCGCCGCGGACGCCCTCCCGCGCCAGCTCCGCCGCGCGTGCGGCCGACACCGCGCCCAGCGCCGCGTCGGTCATGGCGCACAGTCCGGCGAGTACGACGAGGCCGGCCGCGCTCAGCAGCAGCGTGCCGTCGGGCAGCCCGCTGGTGGTGGCGGTGTACATCGCGACGTTCATCACGATCTCCGGGTGGCCCGCCAGCTCTCCAGCAGCCGGCCCTGCAGGGCGAACATCTCCCGCTCCTCGTCCGGCTCGGCATGGTCGTACCCCAGCAGGTGCAGGACGCCGTGGACGGTGAGCAGGTGCAGCTCGTCGTCGGGTGCGTGGCCGGCGGTGGCGGCCTGCTTGGCGGCCAGTTCGGGGCACAGCACGATGTCGCCGAGCAGAGCGGGCTCGCCGCCGTTGCCCTCGCTCGGGCCATGGTCGACGCTGCCCTCGTCCATCGGGAAGGCGAGCACGTCGGTCGGCCCGTCGCCACCCATCCAGCGGTGGTTCAGCTCGCCCATGTAGTCGAGGTCGACGAGCAGGACGGAGAGCTCGGCGAGCGGGTTCACGCCCATCTGGTCGAGCGAGTACCGGGCGATCGCGAGCACCGCGTCGGTGTCGACGTCGATGCCGGACTCGTTGGCTATCTCGATGGACACGGTCCCCCCGAAGGTACGGATATCACCGGCGGCGGCCGGAGCGGTGCGCGGTGCGCCCGGGCACGGCGTGGACGGGCGCGGGATCGGCCTGCTGCGCGTCCCACCGCTCGTACGCGTCGACGATGTCACTGACCAACCGGTGGCGGACGACATCGGCGCTCGACAGTGTGGAGAAGTGCACGTCCTCGACCCCGCCGAGGATGTCCCGCACGATGCGCAGGCCGCTCTTGGTGCCGCCGGGCAGGTCGACCTGGGTGATGTCGCCGGTCACGACGATCTTCGAGCCGAAGCCCAGCCGGGTCAGGAACATCTTCATCTGCTCGGGCGTCGTGTTCTGCGCCTCGTCGAGGATGATGAACGCGTCGTTGAGCGTCCGGCCGCGCATGTACGCCAGCGGCGCCACCTCGATCGTCCCGTTCTGCGTCAGGCGCGGGATCGAGTCGGGGTCGATCATGTCGTGCAGCGCGTCGTAGAGCGGGCGCAGGTACGGGTCGATCTTCTCGTACAGCGTGCCCGGCAGGAAGCCCAGCCGCTCTCCCGCCTCGACCGCCGGCCGGGTCAGGATGATCCGCGTCACCTGCTTGGCCTGCAACGCCTGCACGGCCTTGGCCATCGCGAGGTACGTCTTGCCGGTGCCCGCCGGGCCGATGCCGAAGACGATCGTGTGCGCGTCGATCGCGTCCACGTACCGCTTCTGGCCCAGGGTCTTCGGCCGGATCGTCCGCCCGCGCCGGGAGAGGATGTTCAGGGTCAGTACCTCGGCCGGCCGCTCGGCGGTGCCGTCGGAGAGCATCCCGACGGTGCGGCGCACGCTGTCCGCGGTCAGTGTCTCGCCCTTCTCGATGAGCTCCAGGAGCTCGGTGAACACCCGTTCGGCCAGCGCGTTGTCGGCCGGCCGTCCGGTGATCGTGATCTCGTTGCCCCGCACGTGGATGTCGCTCGCGAGCGCCTGCTCGACGTGGCGCAGCAGCTCGTCCTTCGGACCGAGGAGGTTGACCATCATCTGCGAGTCCGGCACCGTGATCTTGGTGGACGCCCGGGGGCCGCTGGCGGCTGCGCCTGGTGAGGGCGCGGCTGGCGCGCTGGGGGGTCGGCTCGTCGTCATGGGTCGGCCGCGCGGGCCTGTGCCTCCTGGGTATCGCACGGGTCGGACCTACCCATGGTATCGGCAGGTCACTCCCCTGGCCCGCCGGATTTCGCCGCGTCGCTGCCGGCTTGTCCGGAGCGCGACATACCGGGGCTTACTGGGCGTTCCGTCCGCGGTCAGCTGGCGTCGAATGTCTCCTGGGTACGGGTGAACCGGTAGGTCGCCCAGTGCAGGTGGGCGACGTCGCCGTTCCCGTCGCGGGTCAGCCGCAGCAGCTCGCCGGTCTCGCGGCCGGATACCGTACGGAGCAGGTCCGGGCCGGCCGGCGCGAACACGGCCGGTGGCCGCCCCGGCGGGTCGTCGGCGCCGCGGGCCTGCAGGGTGCCGTCGTGCCACGAGAAGACGTACTCGTAGCCCTCGCCCCACCACCGGCCCAGCACCGGGCGGTACTGCTCCGGCGCGGGCTCACCGGGTACCCATGGCGGGATGTCCGCGGGGTCGTGCTCGACCGCGGCCTCCAGCAGCCGGTGCGGCAGTTCCAGCATCCCGGCCGCCGTCCCCGACGAGCCGAGCACCGCGGCCCCGAGCGCCGCCGGGGTGCCGGATCCACCCCGGCGCCCGTACACCCCGGCCAGGAAGCCGGGCATCGCGCCGTCGTGCCCCACGTGCACGATCCGATCCTTCTGCGGTACGAGGATGAGGCCCAACCCGAACCCGACCGTCCACAGTGTCTCGTCGGTGACCGTCAGCGGCCAGCGCATCTCGTCCAGTGTGGACGGTGCGAGGACGGCGCCGGACGGGTCGACCGAGGCCGGATCGGTCAGGAAGGCCGCCCACCGCGCCATGTCGGCCGCCGTACTCCACAGCTGGGCGGCCGGTCCCACCGCCCCGAAGTCCGTCGACGGCTCGGGCCGGGCGTGATCGGAGTACGGCTCGACGAGGTAGCCGACCGTGGCGCGGGCGGTGGGCTGGACGGTCGTCTCGGCCAGTTCCAGCGGGCGGAGGATGCGCTCGGCCAGTACGTCGGCCCAGGTGCCACCCCTGATCCGGCCGACCAGCTGACCGAGGATCGCGACGCCGAGGTTCGAGTAGTGGTACCGGCGGGCCGGCGGCAGGACCCGTTCCGCCCGGGTCAGCTCGCCGATCAGCCGGTCGGCGTCCGGGGCGTCGAGGGTGTCCCACACGTCGCCGTGCGGCTCGCGCTGGATGCCGGCCGTGTGCGACAGCAGGCGGCGTACGGTCAGCTCGCCGTGGGCCGGTACGTCGAGGTGCCGGTCGACCGGGTCGTCGAGGTCGAGCAGGCCCTCGTCCCGGCACTGCAGGACGAGGACGGCCGTGAACGTCTTGGTGACCGAGCCGATGCGGAACTGCGTGCCACCATCGAGCGGCCGGCCCGGGGCGGCGGTGCCGACCTGGAACGTCCAGAGTGGACGGTCAGCACGGTGCAGCGCCACCGACAGCGCCGGGATCCGGTGCTCCGCCTGGGCTTGGCGGGTGAGGCGCTCGTACTGCCCGTCGGGGGTGGTCATCGCAGACAAAGCATCGGGCCGAGCGGCTGCCCGCCGACCACGTGCGCGTGGACGTGGAAGACCTCCTGGCCCCCGTACCCCCCGCTGTTGAAGATCGTGCGGTAGCCCTGGTCGCGGAGCCCCTCGGCCCGGGCCACGGCGGCGGTCGCGGCCAGCAGCTCCCCGGCGAGGGCCGGGTCGGCCTCCGCGAGCGCCGCCACGTCCGCGTAGTGGACCCTGGGGATCACGAGTACGTGGACCGGCGCCTTCGGGCCGATGTCGCGGAACGCGAGGGTGGACTCGGTCTCGTGCACGATCGTGGCCGGAATCTCGCCGGCGGCGATGCGGCAGAACAGGCAGTCGTTGGTCACGACGGCGATCGTAGGCATGATGGCGGCATGAGCGGACGGCGGGTGTTGGTGACGGGCGCCTCGCGCGGGATCGGGCGGGCCGTCGCGTCCGCGTTCGCCGCGCTGGGGGACCGCGTGGCGATCCACCATCGCGACTCGTTGTCGCTCGCGGAGGGGCTGCAAGCGTCGCTGCCGGGCGGGCCGCATCCGGTCGTGCAGGCCGACCTGGCCGACCCGGCCGCCGTTGCGTCCATGGTGGACGGTGCCGCGGCCGCGCTCGGTGGGCTGGACGTGCTCGTCAACAACGCGGGCGTGTTCACGGCACACCCGGTGATGTCGACGTCTTACGAACAGTGGCAGGCCGCATGGCGGCGGACCCTCGACGCGAACCTGGTCGGGCCGGCGAACGCGATCTGGTGTGCCGTACGCCACCTCGGCCCGGGTGGACGGATCGTCAACGTGTCGTCGCGGGGCGCGTTCCGGGGCGAACCCGGACAGCCCGCGTACGGGGCCAGCAAGGCGGGGCTCAACGCGATGGGCCAGTCACTCGCGGTGGCCCTCGCGCCGTACGGCATCGCGGTGTCCACGGTCGCACCCGGCTTCGTCGCGACCGACATGACCAACGAGCACCTCAAGCCGCCGCGCGGCGACGAGATCCGGGCCCAGAGCCCGTTCGGCCGCGTCGCCACAGCCGAGGAGATCGCGGCGGCGGTGGTCTGGCTCGCCTCGGCCGAAGCCGAATGGGCATCGGGCGCGATCCTGGACCTCAACGGCGCGTCGTACCTCCGCTAACGCGCCGCGCCGGCCCGTGCCGCCGCGGGTCACCAGCGGCCGAGGCGCGCCGACAGGACGGCCAGGGCGGCGACGCCGGCCGTGGACGTACGCAGGACGGTCGGGCCGAGCCGCACCGCCCGCGAGCCGGCGGCGGTGAACGCGGCCAGCTCCTCGTCGGCGATCCCGCCCTCGGGTCCCACGACCACGGCCACGTCGCCGCCTCCGGGTAGGTCCATAGTGGACAAGCGGTCGGTCGCGTTCCCGTGCAGGACGTACGCACCGGCCACAGTGGACAGTCGCGTCGCCAGCGCGGCCGTCGTCACCGGTACGGACACGTCGGGCAGCCAGGCCCGGCGCGACTGCTTGGCGGCCTCGCGGGCGGTGGCGACCCAGCGCTCGTACGACCGGTCACCCCGTTCACCCCGCCACTGCGCCACCGAGCGGGCGGCGGCCCAGGGCACGATCTCGTCCACGCCGGCCTCGGTCATCGCCGCGACGGCGAGCTCGCCGCGGTCTCCCTTGGCGATCGCCTGGGCCACGAGGAGCCGGGTCGGCGGCGGAGGTGCGTACCCCCGGGAAAGAACCGCGACGATGAGCGTGCCGCGGCCGGCGGTCACGACCTCGGCGGTGGCCGTGCCGCCCCGACCGTCGGTGAGCACGAGCCGTTCGCCGGCGCGGAGCCGCTGGACCGCGGCGGCGTGGTGCCCCTCGGGACCATCCACTGTGTACTCGTCGCCGGGCGGCAGCTCGGCGACGAGGAAATACGGAAGGGTCACGCGTGACCGTTGAACGCGTCCCGCATCCGCGAGAAGAACCCGCCCTGCTTGGACAGCTCCGCGACCTCCTCGCCGCGGGACCGGGCGAACTCGCGCAGCAGGTGCTCCTGGGTCGCGTCGAGCTTGGTGGGTGTGCGCACGTCGAGGTGCACGAACAGGTCGCCCCGGCCGGCGCCGCGCAGGTGCGGCACGCCCTTGCCGCGGATCCGCAGCGTCGCGCCGGGCTGGGTGCCTGCCCGCACGTCGAGCGCCTCCTCGCCGTCGAGCGTCTTGATCGTCAACCGCGTGCCGAGGGCGGCCGCGGTCATCGGGACGGTCACCCGGCAGTGCAGGTCGTCGTTCTTCCGCGAGTACACGTCGTGGGGCCGCTCGTGGATCTCCACGTAGAGGTCGCCGGGGGGCCCACCACCCGGCCCGACCTCGCCCTGCTGGGCGAGCCGGATGCGCATGCCGTCCTCGACGCCGGCCGGGATCTTCACGGTCAGCGTGCGGCGGGTACGCACCCGCCCGTCGCCACCGCAGGTCGGGCAGGGGTGCGGGATCACGGTGCCGTGACCGCCGCACGCGACGCACGGGCGCGACGAGACGACCTGGCCGAGGAACGTGCGCTGCACCGACTGCACCTCGCCGCGCCCGCCGCAGGCCTCGCAGGCGGCGGGGTGGGTGCCGGCCGCGGTGCCGGCGCCGGCGCACGTGTTGCAGAGGACCGCCGTGTCGACGGTGATCGGCGCCTCGACCCCGAACGCGGTCTCGTGCAGGTCGAGGTCGAGCCGCAGGATCGCGTCGGCGCCGGGCCGGGTGCGCGGGCGGGGCCCCCGCGCGCCGGCGGTGCCGAAGAACGCGTCCATGATGTCCTGGAACCCGACAAACGGGCCGCCGGGGCCGGGGGCGCCACCGGTCGGGGCGAGCGGGTCGCCGCCCAGGTCGACGATCTCGCGCTTCTTCGGGTCGGACAGCACCTCGTACGCCGCGTTGATGTCCTTGAACTGCTCGGCCGCCGCCGGGTCCGGGTTCACGTCCGGGTGGTACTGCCGAGCCAGCTTGCGGTACGCCCGCTTGATGTCGTCAGCGGTGGCGTCCCGGCGTACCCCGAGAATCGCGTAGTAGTCCTTGGCCACTGCGTTCTGTGTCCTCATATCGTGTGATTCGCCCCGAGATTAGTCAATTTTGTGCGAGAAGATCGCCGACGTAGCGTGCCACGGCGCGAACGGTCGCGATCGTGCCGGGGTAGTCCATGCGGGTTGGGCCGAGCACGCCCATCCCGCCGACCGCGGTGGCACCGGGCCCGTAGCCGGTACTCACGACGGAGGTGGAGCGGAGGTCCTCGACCTCGTTCTCGTCGCCGATGCGTACGCGCAGCGTGGTGGCATCGACTTCGCTGAACAGCTTGAGCAGGATGACCTCCTCCTCCAGCGCCTCGAGGATCGGCCGCAGCATCCCGGGGAAGTCGAGGACACCGCCCCGGGTCAGGTTGGCCGTGCCGGCCAGCATGATGCGCTCCTCGCCCCGTTCGACAAGGGTCTCCAGCAGCACGGTCGCGAGCGAGATCATCGCCGGGCGCACGGTGCCGCTGGACTCGTCGACCAGCGCGTGTACGAGGGCGGGCGTGTCGCTCAGCCGCCGGCCCGCCAGCTTCTCGTTGATCAACTGGCGCAGGCCGGTCACGTCGTCGGCGTTCAGCGGCGCGGGCAGCTCGACGAGCCGCTGCTCCACCCGCCCGGTGTCGGTGATCATGACGAGCAGCAGCCGGGTCGTGGAGATGGAGACGAGTTCCAGATGCCGGACCGCCGACCGGGACAGGCTCGGGTACTGCACGATCGCCACCTGGCGGGTGAGCTGGGCGAGCAGCCGGACCGTCCGGTGCACCACGTCGTCGAGGTCGACCGCGCCGAGCAGGAACCGCTCGATCGCACGCCGCTCTGCCGGGCTGAGCGGCTTGATGCGCGACAGCTTGTCGACGAAGAGCCGGTAGCCGCGGTCGGTCGGGACGCGCCCGGCGCTGGTGTGCGGCTGCCGGATGTAGCCCTCCTCCTCGAGGACGGCCATGTCGTTGCGCACGGTCGCCGGGGACACGCCGAGGTGGTGCCGCTCGACCAGGGCCTTGCTGCCGACCGGCTCCTGGGTCGCGACGTAGTCCTCGACGATGGCGCGCAGGACCTCGAGCTTGCGGTCGTCGAGGGTCATGCCCGCCTCCTTCCGCCCGTCCTTCGTGTGCCGGACTACGACCAGCCGCCCGGTTACGGGCGGCTGGCACTCCCCGAGAACGAGTGCCAGTCTACGTCCCGCCGGACCGCTCAGCGAAGATCACTTTGGCAGCCGGTGATGATTAGCGAAGAATGCCGCTTTCTGCCGGACGCGGGAGTGAACGCAAACACGACCCACATAACAAGACGGGCCGAACAGTGTCCAGAAAAAGTCAGCAACCTTGCTAGCGCCGGTTGATCCGTACCCCTAACGTGGCCCCATGACCGAAGCTCCTCGCCCTCCGTGGGATGGGCAGTCCGGACCGCCCGGGCCACCTGGGCCGTCTGGGCAAGATCCGAACGCCGTACCGCCTCCGTACTCGATGCCCGACGCTCCCGCGCCGGGATACGCGCCGCCACCGGCCGACCAGGGCTTCGGCTCCGCCCCTCCGCCAGGTGGTTACCAGCCGGCCGGGTACCCGCCCGGTCCGGGCATGGTCCCGCAGGGGTACGCGAACAACGACGAGAAGACCTGGGCGCTGATCGCCCACTTCGGTGGTGCCGCCGGCGCGCTGCTCGGTGCCGGTGGTGGCGGCTGGATCGCCCCGCTGGTGGCGATGCTCGCCAAGGGCAACGAGTCCCCGACCGTCCGGGCGCACTCCGTGGCCGCGCTCAACTTCCAGATCACGATGACCATCGCCGCGATCGTGGCGTGGACGGTCGGCTGCCTGCTGCTGTTCATCCCCGGCTTCGTGGTGTGGGCCGTCGCGGTGATCTTCGGTGTCATCGGCGGGATGCGGGCCAACGAGGGCCAGCTGTACAAGTACCCGTTGACGATCCAGCTGATCAAGTAAACGAGTCTTGAAGGCCCGGCACCGGATGCGGTGCCGGGCCTTCGCCATGCTCGGGGGCGCGCGGCGGGCGGGCCCGCGGGGCGCGGGGCGGGGCGGTCGGCCCCGCGGCGCGCGGGCAAGATCGGCGTCTCTGACCCGGAAGTGAAGGCGGACTTGGCTTTCTGCCCACAGACGCCGATCTTGGGGGCCGGTGCGCTGGGCGGGCGACGCGCCGGGCGCCGCGCGAGCACGCCCGACCGCGGCGAGCACGCTGAGCCGCTACGGGAGCAGGTCTCGGATCACCGCGTCGGCCATCAGCCGTCCCGGGAGCGTCAGTACGGCCCGGCCGCCCTCGTACGCGGCCCGCGACAGCAGCCCCCGCTCCACCGCATCCCCCGCGGCCGCCTGCCCGTAACTGTCCAGTGTGGACAGCCGGATGCCCTCGGCGAGCCGCAGGCGCAGCATCACGTGCTCCACGTACCGGTCGGTCGGGGTCAGCGCTTCCCGGGCCGCCGCCGGGCTCGAACCGGATGCCAGCCGGGCACCGTACGTGGCCGGGTGCTTGACGTTCCACCAGCGCACTCCGCCGACGTGACTGTGCGCGCCCGGCCCGAGGCCCCACCAGTCCCCGCCCGTCCAGTACAGGAGGTTGTGCCGGCAGGGTGTACCCCAGTTGGACACCTCGTACCAGTCGAGACCGGCCCCCTCCAGGTACGACGCGGCGGCCAGGTACCGGTCGGCGGCCACGTCGTCGTCGGGGTGCGGCAGCTCCCCGCGCCGTATCCGGGCCGCGAGCCGGGTGCCGTCCTCGACGATCAACGCGTACGCGCTCACGTGGTCGACGCCCGCGGAGACGGCGGCGGACAGCGACTCCGCGAAGTCGTCCGCGGACTCGCCCGGCGTGCCGTAGATCAGGTCGAGGTTCACGTGCGCGAAGCCGGCCGCCCGGGCCTCCTCCGCCGCGGACGCCGCTCGCCCGGGCGTATGCCTCCGGTCGAGCAGCGCCAGCACGTGCGGCGCGACCGACTGCATGCCCAGCGACACCCGCGTGAACCCGGCCGCCCGCAGCGCCCGCAGCGACGAGGCGTCCACCGACTCCGGGTTGGCCTCGGTCGTCACCTCCACGTCCGGTGCGAGGTTCCACGTATCGGCGATCCCCGACACCACCCGGGCCAGATCCGCGGGAGGCAGGAGGGTGGGCGTACCCCCACCGAAGAAGATCGTGTCGACGCGGCGCGGTGGGGTATCGGCCAGGACGCGCCGCGCGAGCGCCAGCTCGGCCAGCACGGTGTCCACATAGGACTCGGTCGCGACGGCGCCGCCCAGCTCGGCGGCCGTGTACGTGTTGAAGTCGCAGTACCCGCACCGGCTGGCGCAGAACGGCACGTGCACGTAGACGCCGAAGCCCGCGTCACCCGGCGCGGCACCGGCCGGCAGCGCACCGTCCGCTGGCACCGGCTCACCGTCAGGCAGATGCACGCCTCTAGTCTGCCCGCATGGCTGACACACTCGTCCGGCAGCACACCGCCCGCGGTGTGGCCACGCTCACGCTCGACAGCCCGGCGAACCGCAACGCGCTCTCCGCCGCGCTGATGACCGAGCTGCTGGCCGCGTTCGCGACGATCGCACGCGATCCCGCGGTCCGTGCGGTCGTACTCACCCACACCGGCCCGGTGTTCTGCTCCGGCGCCGACCTCAAGGAGACGGCGGCGGCGGTCGAGGCGGGCGCGCTGCCGGCGGCGCGGATGGGCGACGTCCTCGCGGCCGTGGCCGAGTGCCCCAAGCCGGTCGTCGCACGGGTCGGCGGGCCGGCGCGGGCGGGCGGCATCGGGCTGATCGCCGCCGCGGACCTCGCGATCTGCACCCGGGAGGCCACGTTCGCCTTCTCCGAGGTGCGCCTCGGCGTGATCCCGGCGGTCATCTCGGCGACCGTCCTGCCCCGGCTCGCCCCGCGGGCCGCCGCCGAGCTCTTTCTCACGGGCAACACCTTCGACGGGGTACGCGCGGCCGAGATCGGTCTCGTCACCGCCGCGGTGCCGGCCGAGGCTCTCGACGCGACCGTCGACGGGTACTGCGCGGCTCTCGTCCGGGGGGCGCCGCAGGCGCTGGAGGGCGCGAAAGCGCTGCTCAGGCGTACCCCGAAAGATACGCTCCGTAGTGACCTGGCGGAGCTGACGGAGCTCTCCCAGGGCTACTTCCTCTCCGCGGAAGGACGGGAAGGGGTCGCCGCATTCTGGGCGAAACGCGACCCGGTCTGGGTACCTGAGTCCTGACTGCGTGCCATCCGGATCCGCGATACGGGGCGCAGCGGCGCGGCGGGTCTACGCTGTGGCCACTGCTTCATCCGGCCGCGGGAGGTGACTGTGCGTATCCGTGTTGCTTTGGGGGTCTTCGCGGCGCTCGCGGTCATCGTGGCCTTCGGGACGTACGTGGCACTGCGCACGGGCGCGCCGCACGTCACCATCCCCCGGCCGGGGCGGGCCTGCACGGTGCAGGCGGACGGCCAGGTCTCGCTCGACGGCACCCAGATGGCCAACGCGGCCACGATCGCGGCGGTCGGCATCACCCGCGGGCTGCCCGAACGGGCGATGGTCGTCGCGCTGGCGACCGCGCTGCAGGAGTCGAAGCTGGAAAACCTCGCCGGCGGCGACCGCGACTCGGTCGGTCTCTTCCAGCAGCGACCCAGCCAGGGCTGGGGTACGGAGGCCCAGATCCGCGATCCCCGCTACTCGTCCGGCCGGTTCTACAACGCGCTGATCCGGGTCAAGGGCTGGCAGGAGATGCGGGTGACCGAGGCGGCGCAGCGGGTCCAGCGCAGCGCCTACCCGGAGGCGTACCAGCGGTGGGCCGACGAGGCCGAGGTGCTCACCAAGGCCCTCCTCGGGCACGCGACCGGCGCGGTGGCGTGCGCGTTCCCCGGCCAGCCCGCGGTGCAGGGGGCGGCCGCGACCGCGGCGCTGACCGAGCTGCTCCGGCTGGACTGGGGTGCCGTCCCGATCTCGGCCACCCAGGGCCTGACGCTTACTGTGCGTGACACCCGTCACGGCTGGCAGTACGCACACTGGCTGGTCGCCCACGCCAACGAGCAGGGTGTCCGCAGCGTCCGCTACGACAGTCTGGTGTGGACCGCCAAGGGCGGCACCTGGACGAAGGCCACGGCCGACGCATCCAGCCAGGTCGTCGCCGAGATCTATCCGGGCTGACGACGGTTCTCGACGAAGGCTACTGCGCGCTACGATCGCACCTTCGTGGCTGGCTGTGCGCCGAGCGATAAGGGGAGGACATGCAAGGTACGCCGGATTACCGCGGCCTGACGGGCTTCGAGCCCATCAGCGATGTGGCCCGCAAGGAGTTCCTGGAGCAGGGTTGGGTACTGATCCCCAACGCGCTGACCGAGAGCCACCGCCAGCAGCTGGAAGACGCGGTCGACCGGGTCTACGCGGAAGAGATCGCGGCGGGCAAGGGTACGAAGGACGGCACCGTCCACCTGCTCGGCTTCCTCACCCGGGACGACATCTTCGCCAACCTGCTCGACCACCCGACGGTGTTCCCGCACATCTGGGGCAACGCCGGCTGGAACATCTACACGCACCACAACCACCTCGATGTCACCCCTCCGGCCCTCGAGCCCGAGAAGCCGTACTGGGGCTGGCACCAGGACGGGTACCGGCAGAACTCCGACCCGGAGACCATGGACCCGAACCTGCCGCGGCCCATGTTCTCACTGAAGGTGGCCTACCTGCTCTCCGACCTGTCGGAGACCGGGCGCGGCGCCACGAAGATCATCCCGGGCAGTCACCTCCGCAACTCGCTCGACCGGCCCAAGGACCTGAGCATCCAGAACCCCGACCCCGAGGGCGCGCTGGAGATCACCGCCAAGCCGGGCGACGCCTTCATCTTCGACCGCCGGCAGTGGCACTCCCGGTCGACGAACCTCTCGTCGATCACCCGGAAGATCCTGTTCATCGGGTACACGTACCGGTGGATCCGGCCGCTCGACGACATGCCGATCGACTACGACAGCCAGTGGTGGGCCAACCGCTCGCCCCTGCAGAAGCAGCTGCTCGGCGCCGGTACGCACACGGCCAACTACTGGGGCATCAACTGGGACGGGTACATCGACGACGAGATCCCGCTGCGCAAGGAGCTGAAGGAGCGCGACCTGCTCGACCGGTCGATCCCCTGGTTGCGCTAGTTCGTCACCGCGGTCCGGTGTTCTGCTTTGACCCGCGCCTTGAGCATCAGCTCGGGCGCGGTCAGCAGTTTGGGCAGTAGCGCGGGCTCCGTGGTGATCGCGCGGAACGACTCGCCGACCGTCAGGCCGTGGGCCGGCCGGTGCACCACCTCGATCGCGTCGCCCGGCCCGATCTCGCCGGGCGTGTGCACCCGCAGGTAGGCCCCGCAGATCCCGTGCTCGGTGAACCGCTTGATGAGCCCGGGGACACCCCAGAAACCCTCAAGGACCACACAGGGGGTACGGGGGCCGCTGACCTCGAGTACCGCCGACCCGACGGCCCAGCGCTCCCCGATGAGCGCGCCGGTGAGGTCGATGTCCACTGTGGACAGGTTCTCGCCGAACTGGCCCGGCGCGAAGACCCGGCCGAGCTCCCGTTCCCACCAGCCCACGTCCTCGCGGGCGAAGGCGTACACGGCCTGGTCGTCGTCACCGCGGACGACACAGTCGCCGGCGATCCCGTGGACGGTGACCGTGACCCGGGACACGACCGGGCGCTTGTCGATTCCCGTACGGCCCCTCGGCCCGGTCCAGTCCCCGGTGCTCTCCCGACCCACGTTCACCGACTGCACGCATCCCATCCGCGTACCCTAACCATGGCTGTGGGGTGCCGGGGACACCCGGCACCCCACTTCTCCCGCCGCCCCGCGGGTTGTCAGGGAATGCTGCGTGTACCGCGTCCGGCCATGCCACTCACGAGAGCCACCGCCAACGCGGCCAGCGCCACCTGGATGAGAATCTCGATCCAGTCGATGCCGTTCGTGTCGGCGACACCGGTTGAGCGGGCGATGACCGTGCCGAGCAGAGCCGCACCCACGCCGATGAGGATCGTGAGCCAGATCGGCAGGTTCTGCCGGCCCGGTACGACCAGTCGACCGAGTGCACCGATGATCAGACCGATGACGATCGCCGAGATGATGCCCCACGGACTCACTAGAGACCTCCCGAGACTGCAATGAACAACGGTCTCGTGGTGCCCGCGTTGGTCCATTTCCAAACGTGACTACTTCTTGGCGGCCTTCGCATCCGGCTGGTCCGAAGTGGACAGAGCGGCGATGAAGGCCTCCTGCGGGACCTCCACCCGGCCGACCATCTTCATCCGCTTCTTGCCTTCCTTCTGCCTCTCCAGCAGCTTGCGCTTGCGGGTGATGTCGCCGCCGTAGCATTTCGCGAGTACGTCCTTACGGATCGCGCGGATCGTCTCGCGCGCGATGACCCGGTTGCCGATCGCGGCCTGGATCGGCACCTCGAACTGCTGCCGCGGGATCAGCGTGCGCAGCTTCGCCGCGATCGCCACCCCGTACGTGTACGCCTTGTCGGAGTGCACGATCGCGCTGAACGCGTCGACCGGCTCGCCGTGCAGGAGGATGTCCACCTTGACGAGTTCGGCCTGCTGCTCGCCGCTGGGCTCGTAGTCGAGGCTCGCGTACCCCTTCGTACGGCTCTTCAGCTGGTCGAAGAAGTCGTAGATGATCTCGGCGAGCGGGAGTGTGTACCGCAGCTCCACCCGTTCGGTGGACAGGTAGTCCATGCCGAGCAGCGTGCCGCGCCTCCCCTGGCACAGCTCCATGACGGCGCCGACGTAGTCGTTCGGGGTCAGTACGGTGGCCCGCACGACGGGTTCGTGGACGGTGGCGACCTTCCCGGACGGGTACTCGCTCGGGTTCGTCACGACGTGCTCGGTGGCGTCCTCCATGCCGACGCGGTACACGACGTTGGGCGCCGTGGAGATGAGGTCCAGGCCGAACTCGCGCTCCAGCCGTTCCCGGATGATCTCCAGGTGCAGCAGGCCGAGGAACCCGCAGCGGAAGCCGAACCCGAGCGCCGCGCTCGTCTCCGGCTCGTACGACAGGGCGGCGTCGTTCAGCTTGAGCCGGTCGAGCGCGTCGCGCAGGTCCGGGTACTCCGAGCCGTCCATCGGGTACAGCCCGGAGTAGACCATCGGCTTCGGGTCCTTGTACCCCCCGAGCGCTGTCTTCGCCGGCCTCGTGTTGATGGTGACGGTGTCGCCGACCCGGGACTGGCGTACGTCCTTCACGCCGGTCATCAGGTACCCGACCTCGCCGACGCCCAGCCCGCGTGCCTTGATCGGCTCGGGCGAGATCACGCCCAGCTCCAGCAGCTCGTGGACGGCACCCGTCGACATCATCTTGATGCGGTCGCGCGCCTCGATCCGGCCGTCGATCACGCGTACGTACGTGATCACCCCGCGGTACACGTCGTACACCGAGTCGAAGATCATCGCCCGTACCGGCGCCTGGGCGTCCCCGACCGGGGGCTTGAACTGCCGGGCGATCTCGTCGAGCAGGTGGGCGACGCCCTCGCCGGTCTTGCCCGAGACGCGGAGACAGTCGGACGGCGCGCAGCCGACGAGGTTGGCCAGCTCCTCCGCGTACTTGTCGGGCTGGGCGGCCGGCAGGTCGATCTTGTTGAGCACCGGGATCACGTGCAGGTCGTTCTCCAGCGCCAGGTACAGGTTGGCGAGCGTCTGCGCCTCGATGCCCTGTGCGGCGTCGACCAGCAGGACGGCCCCCTCGCACGCGGCGAGGCTGCGGCTCACCTCGTACGTGAAGTCGACGTGTCCGGGAGTGTCGATCATGTTCAGGACGATCTGGCTGCCGGCGAGCTCACCCTCGCGTACCTGCCACGGCATCCGGACGGCCTGGCTCTTGATCGTGATGCCCCGCTCCCGCTCGATGTCCATCCGGTCGAGGTACTGGGCCCGCATCTGGCGCCCCTCGACCACGCCGGTGAGCTGCAGCATCCGGTCGGCCAGCGTGGACTTGCCGTGGTCGATGTGCGCGATGATGCAGAAGTTGCGGATGCTCGCGGGGCTCGTCGCGCCGGGTGCGGTTGCCACGTTCGTCCGTTCGCTCGGTGAGAGGCAAGAGTGGCCGTGTCGTACGGCCACCACACCCATCGTCCCATGCGCCTGGGGGACCATCGACAGGTGCGTGCGATCACGCTGCCCCCGGTGCGGTACGACGCCACGGCCGAGCGCCCGGCCTGGGCCGAGCTGCCGGCATTCGTCCGCGAGGCGATCGAGGAGCGCCTGGGTGCGCCCGTGGCGGACATCACGCCCGCGGGGGCCGG
>Ga0114129_10004286_pt1 | contig 20153 bp, 20 predicted proteins | sample RhiMetdeltSRZDD1_FD_80071 | JGI IMG/M metagenome (GOLD analysis project Ga0114129, IMG submission 80071) | Populus rhizosphere microbial communities from Tennessee, USA - Rhizosphere MetaG P. deltoides SRZDD1 (version 2) (version 2) | ecosystem: Host-associated > Plants > Roots > Rhizosphere >... | reverse complement strand
CCAGTCGCTCTGCGAGCTCCTTGCGAGGGGACCTCTATTGAAACCTCTTGTGAATGCATATGGACACCTCCTCTGAGTGACTATACCCAATGCGGTGTCCAATGAAACTGTACACCAAACCAGCGTTTTACTTTCATCATTTCCGGGTTTAAGCGGATTTCGTTTGCTACATATTCAACAATATCTTTATTGACAACCGAAAGACCAGACGCAACAGTGCGGATGAGCGCATTGGTGCAGACGTTACTTATTTTTCTCGGCAGTCCATTGGAATAAAAATACACTGCCTGCAAAGCCTCTTGATCGAATGGGGCAGCATCAGCCCCGCCTGCCACTCGCCAGCGGAAGTTGATAAGGTCTAAACTATCTTCAAAAGTAAGGTTGGTGAGAGCGCCCCACGTCACAATTCTGTCTTTTAAGGCAGGTTGTCTATCAAGCTTTGTCGAAAGCTCGTTTTGTCCGAAAAGAACGATTTGTAATAATTTTTCCCTGTTATTTTCAAAGTTCAGCAGTTGCCGGATGGTTTCAAAGTTTTTCGGGCGTAAATCTTGGGCTTCATCAATCACGACAACGGTAATTTTTCCGTGGGCATACTCTTGGATTAAGTAGGCTTGCAACGCGTCCAGGGCATCGGAAATTGAGCGTGTCGGTTTATCAATTTTAAATTCTTTTAAAATATCTTTGACTAACTGATAGGCAGATGGGTAGTTAGAGTGGGGGAGTATACGAAAATTGTACTTAGGATTAGAAGCGTATTTCTCCCATAACCGCCTTGCGAGAGAAGTTTTCCCCGCACCGATTTCTCCATAGATGGCAGAAATGCCTTTTTTTTGTGTGATTGCATACTCTGTTTTGTACAGAGCTTCTTTATGTTGAGTACTAAAATAGATAAATCGTGGGTCTGGTGATAGGGAGAAGGCTTCTTCAGCAAGTTTAAAGTGGGCTTGATACATAATAGATTAAATTGCCTAATAATCTACTATATATTGAGAAGTTAGTGCTTGTCAAGCGAAATGTTGTAAGAAATCGGCGTATCTTTGTAATAATTATGAAAAAATCCCGGTAAAACTCACTCCTAATCGCCATCTAGAGGCTTCCCGTAGTCAACAACCAGCATCATATCAAACTGTTCAAGCCAAATGTCGCGCAAAAGATCTTCCGCGCCGGTTGTTGGTTTGTAACTTTTGAGCGCTTTATAGATCACCAGCATATCTTCTTTCTCCAGATACATGCCGCCCTCATCTTCGTCATCTTCTCCTGTCATATCCTCACCAGGGGGTATGAGTCTTGTTCTGGCTTCTTTTGCTTTTTTCTTCTTTTTCTTTGGTTTTTCCATAATCCATATATACTCCTCCTCACCTTTTTGTGTCAATACGCGATCAGCAGACCACCCCTTCTTTTCATCAGTAAAAACCAGCCCATAGGATTGCTGTTGTTTCCTTACGTAACTTTTACCAAAACCCTGCATTTATTAGAAGAAAGGATGTGTATGATGTTGGGGAATGAAAAACGGTCAGGCACAAAATATTTTCCACGGGGGTGTAAGGCAAGTTAAGTACGCAAATGCGCGCGTACATAAAGCCTCAAGTCAGCCTGTGATGGATTTTGACAGTTTGCGTACGTCCACATCGAACACCGCAATTCCTCGTACAAAAAAGCATTCCAAAAAGCGACGGCTGAGCCAAATGGCGACGTGGGTTGAAGACCCCATAGTCTCACAAGTTGAGCGCAAATCCCGCAAGCGGGATTTAAGCAAGTCAGCGGCCCTACGGGAAATCGTGCTCATCGGCCTTCAGCATGACCCGGACGTTGATGCAGCGCTTGAGCGGGAATCCTTGCGGGAGAGCCACTCCCGCGACATCCGCATGCTTGCCTCACGCCTCGCCCGGCTGTATGTGGAACTGCTCTTTGACGTGGGGCATATCAAAGCCCTTGCAAACAACATCTTAGGCATGCAGAAGGGGATGACCCAGGAGCTGCACAAGGACATTTTGCAGGACGCTGACCGGCAGACGAAGCGCAATCTCTCCCGCGCGAATCCTGAGCTTACCCCCTTTATTGACACGATTGAAAAATGGCTTCGCGCGGGAGAGGACGAGGAGAGCGCGGCGGGGACCAATGGTCACAGCGGGAAAGGGGGCAAAGGTATCTGATTATCAAAGCCAATTATTGCAGCAAGAAGGGAGGAGAGCGAAACGCCAGGAACCTTGCCATAGCCAACATCCGCTACATTGCCCACCGCAGAGACCGGCAGAACGAGAAAGTGACGCGGGAACTCTTCGGCTTTGACGGCACCCTTTCCAAACAGACCGCCTACCAGATGGTTCACTCCGCGCCTGAGAAACGCCGGTACTACTACCGAATTATCATTAGCCCCGACCCCAGGCGTGAGGACAAGTACAAAGACCTTGATCTAAAACGCCTCACCATCTCGACCATGCTCAAACTCGAAGAGCGCTACGGCACTCAGATTCAATTGATTGCCGCCATTCACGATGACCACTCGCCCCACCGCCACGTGCATACCCTTGTGATCCTCAACGGCCGCAGACTCACAAGAGAGGATTTTGCCTCGATTCGGGCGCATGCCAGAAACCGCAGCCTTACCCAGCGACGCGTCCTTGATCGTAGACGCCGCCTGGAGCTTTTGGGGGAGCGTTCCCGTTCGTACCGTCCACCCTTTGTCGATGGAGGCAATATCAGCTCTACCCGCGCCCACGGCCACTCCGCTACCACCAGCCACATAGCCCGCTACTATGCCAGGCGGGACAGCGCCAAGGGCCGCTTCTATGCTCCCGCGCCCCGGCTCTGTTCCTACCTCTGTCCTGTCTGCGGCAGGTACTCGGCATTACCCTACAGCAGAACAGGCTACCGCTGCCTTGCCGATGGCACGTATTTACAACGCGAGCGACCCTCTGAGCGTGTACGCGAGAAGACCAGGGAGCGTGGCTTAGCGCTCGAACTTGCTCTATGAGACGAATGCTTGACAACGTCAACATATTCATGAGTCGGCTTTCCAGTCTGCGGGGAGAAGCACGCACGCTCCATCATGCCCGGTTTGCCCGTCCCCATGAACTTCAAAGCTTAGTCACCCACAGCCTGGATGAGGAAGCGCTCCTCATCGGCAGAACGCATCTGGGGGGCATCTACCGCGTCAGTAAAACCCCGAACAGACGGGAGCTTGGGAATATGATGGTGATCGCCCCGCCCCGCCATGGGAAAACGCAACTCGGGGTCACCCAGCTTCTGACCTGGCCCCACTCGGTCGTGGCCGTTGACCTCAAAGGAGAACTCTACCGGGACTCCGGCGGGTTCCGCTCGACCCTTGGCCCGGTGTATGTCATTGATCTTCGAGGTTTTGGCAATCAGTACGACCCCTTGCGCGATTGTACGGGCGAAGAGAGCCTCTATGACGCCGCCAAAAATATCCTCTACGACCCCCACGAAGGGAACGGGCGGTCATTTACCGAGTGGGGGATACTGCTTGAAATCCTCAAATGGCAGGCCTGCCTGGAACTGAACCGAAAGACCGGCGCGAACTACCACCTCTTACCCTTCACCCGCTGGCTCTCCAAACTGGGCATCAATTCAGCAGCGAGAGCCATCAACGCGATCTCACCCGCAATCGCCCAGGAGCTGTTAGACGGGGAGTATGCGGAGGAGGGTGACTACCGGGACAACAAATATTTCGCCAATTCTTGGCAGTCCTCCCGCGCGCGGATGTTCCCCCTTCTTACCGAGAAGGTCGTCCGCTGTTTTAACGGCTCGGATTTCACGGGAGCGGACATTATCGCGGGGGAGCGGCCTGTGTCTGTATATCTTCGCGTTCCCCAGGGCATGCTCTCTTCTAAGGCGCCTGTCCTTCGCCTGATTCTCGAATCCCTCATGACCGAAATGTTTGCCACCTTTGACGAACCAAACGGGGCGGTCTGCCGCCCGGTGCTGATGCTTCTGGATGAGGCGGGAACAGTCGGCTTCCAAAAACTCCCCGAGTATGCCGCCACCGCTGCCGGACGGGGCGTCAGCCTGTGGCTCGCGCTTCAGGACATCGGCCAGCTTGAGCGCTACGGGGCATACCAGGCCCGCGCCATCCGCAACAGTGCGGCGGCCAAAGTCTTCTTCCACCAGAATGACCCCGCGACCGCCAAACACATAGAGGAGCTTGCGGGCTATATGTCCGGCTATAGCCATTCCGAGACTCTTCGGGACGGTGAAGTCTCCTCGCAGGGACGCTCCGAAACCGCCGTCGCCCTCTTCCCCATGCGCGATTCCATCGAGCTTGAGAAGGAGGACATCATTTTCTTTGTCGACAACCACAAGCCCAGCCGGGGCAAGAGCCTGGCCCCCTGGCACGTTCCCCTCCTTGAGAAGCGCCGGTCGATTCCTCCGCCACCAGTCAAAGAATTGCCTCCTGTACCGGAGATTGTGCTGCCGGGTTCATTCCAGTCTCCTTCCTCCTCCTGGGAGCGCCGGACAGGCTACCCTCGTTTTCCGCTCGACCCGGAGGAGTTTAATTAACCCCTGAGAAGCCCCGAGAATCGAGTTCCCGTGGAGGAGCAAGAATACGCCATCTTCTGCCGTTTTGTCCGTTTGTGAGCCATTCTAAGGCCGTTGAGAGGCATTTTTTGTAGTCCTCCCGGACGTGTGGACTTAAGGACTATATTTTTGGGCGCAGATTTCCTGTTCTCTCCGTACCGTTTTCAGTACGGAGGCATCGCTTTGGCATGAATACTACCCCTCGTTACCGCCTTTTATGCCGTTTTCCCCGTTTTCCCCGGGTGGGGTTAACCCCTGGGCGAAGTACCAGGGATCACTGCCGGGCTTGAGCCATTCAGAGGCCTGCGCTTCCGTGCACAAACGTGCAGGTTGCACTAAGGGATGTTTATTGGTCTGGGTGTTTGGGTGACACCGCATGTCACCCTTGTTGTTCACTCTGTCCTGACGGGGGTATTTGCGGTTAATCCCCATGTCCTGATAGGAGACCTCCCGGCGCCAGGGGATCACCACATCGTAGACGTTGATGGCGTTGTGCCCCGGCCACAGCACCTGCTTATATACCCTGAGAAGTCTTCGCTCAAAGATCAGGGATTTGACGAGGCGTTTCACATGCCGAACGGAGAAGCCCGTGATGGCAGCGAGACACTTAAAGGCAACCCTGGCTTGCTTGCCGAACATGTTCGCTTTTGAAAGGATGGCATCGAGTACGCTGCCTTCCCCGGGGGGGAGGATGACACGGCGGTAAATTCGTCGTAAAATAGAGGCTCGCATAGAACGCGCCCTCCAGGGGTGAGTTCGACCTAGGGGCAGCCAGAATCTTTTGCGAAGGGACTGGCTGTCCTGCCAAAAACCTGCCTCATACTACACCATCATCACGCTGAAAAACAGACATTGTGACAGGTCGATGAGTTTGCCTGCCGGCGGCCTGCTTCGCTCCGTCGTACCGCAGGGGTACTCCTCCGCCAAGCTCAATAATTTTTATCGTGGGCATGACACAAAATTCTCCCCATACGGGCGTTGCCGGAGTGTGATCCGGCGAAGCCGGAGAACCGGAGGCAATGCAAGCCCCCGGCAGGGGCGTACTCGTCACAATGGGGGAACAAATGCCTGCCTTCCCATACAGTACTCCTTGTTATTTCCACCCCCTGCCAATAAACATCATTACTGCTTCTCCTGGCCAACGAGGTAGGAGTTAGAGTAGGAGTTAGACTGGGAGTTGGAGTAGGAGTTTGTAGGAGGTCGGCTCCTACCCCAACACCTACCATTTTTTTGCTTTTCTCTTGTGTTTTAGAGAGCACAACAGTTATAAGGAAAGGGTCTAAGGTATTGTGCTTATTGGGAAAAGAGGCTCAGGCCTTCCTGCTTTTTCGCGGGAGGTTGTCAGGCGCCGTTATCACTCTCCGCTGGCCGCTTCGCGCCTGACAACCTCCCGACTACCTCTATCTATCCTCATTGGCTACCAGATCTATTTCCACAACGCACACGTCGGGAGGCCTGACCTGTGGTATGCCCCCTCCCAATTCATTCCCTTTCACCCCTTCTTGTCCGGGGGCATGTATTGTAGTGCTCCGCACTGGCTACCTGCCTTGAAGCTCAGCCTCGTAGGAACGTTGCTCTCACTAGGAGCGTCTCAGCTCATGCTCCGCTGTCTCCGGCTGGACGCCGGAGGTGTGCTGCTCCTGAACGTCGCAGGATGGCGCACTGCGGTGCGCTTCAGGATTGCCTGGACGGCAATAGCAGGCGCAGCTGGACGCTGCACTTTGTTGCTTCTGGACGTCGCAAGAGCCCTCCTGCCTGGAGAGCGTGAGGGGTTGCTCTCTGGAAGCCGTCTCCAGCCTTTCCATTGTGTAGCGGTCAAAATTTGCTATGCGTCAAGGCAGCCTCGCATAAGCTCGGAAAACACTGCGGTGTTTTGCCTTGACCCGCAAATTCTTGCCCGCTCTGGGTATTGACGGCTGGAGACGGCTTCTCTGACTGTCTCAGCCGGAAAGGAGGTGTGTGCCATGAGGACATATAAAATCCGCGTACTTGTGCCTGCGGAATTTCTCATCGAGGCCAACGATGACAAGGACGCCCTGAAGAAGGTTGCGGAATTCTACACGGGATATTACTCCCAAGACTTCCGCGGCTGGATTGAACCGTTAGTCCAACCGGAGGACGTGACGTAGTTGCTCTGCTGATTGGTTGTCAGTGTGCGGCTGGCAACCAAGAGCAGGGGAATTACCCCCTGAGATTGGAGGTGAGAGACCAATGGCTCTCTATACCATCATCCGGGTCTATGAGGTGCCCGCTGAGAATCAGCAGCAGGCCACCGACCGGATGCTTGAGGCACTCGTCCTGCACGTGGAGCGGGACTACCACGTCAAGGACATCATCCGTGCTCCCGGCTCAAAACCCGGCCAGGGCAAACAAGTTGACCTCAAACCGCCTGCAGGCTGGTTGAGTCTAATGATACAACAGCTTACCGGCAAAGCCCGTTGAGCGGTTGTCGCTCCCCCCAAACCAAACTTGGGGGGAACCGCAACATCTCAATGTGAGATACACATTTTAGCAGAAAGGAGGTGATTACTATAATTTCCTACACGTTAGTCAAGTGTGTCATTGATTGTATCGATGAGGTTACTGCGGAACCGGTCAAACGGTATGGCAAGACACAAGAGTGGTATCGGCGAATAACGGTGCATACAGAGAGCGGAGAAGCCTTCGAGTTGTTGCTCAAAGCGCATGGAAAACAGCCACTTGAGTTACGCCGGAAGTCGTATTTTGAATGGCTTATCCCGCAACTATTTAAGCCGAAAAATCCGAAGTAGTTTATCTACCGATTCCTTGCAAGGTGACGCTTGCAGGGAAAAGCAGGTCAGCTACTCCAATTCTCGCATACAGCCCTCAACGGCTTGCAATCCTCAGGCCGCCTTCAGGGCGCACGACAGAAACCGCTCTGACGCCTCAAGGCTGTCAGTCGTGCGCCCCCACCGGCGCTTTGCTTGAGCGGTCGGCAAAGCCGCCGCTCCAGCTTCGCGCCACGTAGAGTAAAAAGCCTCTCCGTTTCCCACTTGTCTGCGCTAGGACGCAAACAATGGCACAGGTGTAGATGAATCCGGACGATACCACACCGACTTTTCTAAGAGCGTTTGGGCATCCACATGAAGTGTCTCGTACACCGCCGAAGTAAACCGAAAAATCCCTGCCCACCGTTCCATCTTCAACTCTGCCAATACTTCCCTCGTCCAGGCGGCCATGGTCTTGACGCGGGTTTCCCGATACGCTGAAATCTGCCCCGTGGTTACATAGGCGATCATGACCGCAGGGACGCCAAACACCGTGGCATAGTCGCCGCTGTGAATAAACGCGATTCGCGCGCGCACATGGTTTTTAAACCGCTCCTGGTACTCCGACCCCCTGTCAATTTCGACAAGCACTGGAGACCGAGCTTTATCTGCCACGCGCTCAAAAAGCAGCCAACCGTCAGGGATGACAAGGGCGGCTGTCCGCTGATCCGCGCCCGCCAGCTTCGCCATACTCTTCTCTATCTCATAGCAGAGCTGCATATCTGTCAGCGTGTACTCCGGGTTTGTGTGTACCCACTGACAGGCGCTCACGATAAAGCGCGTGAGGGTCAACTGATGCGCCAGATGGCTGTGACTGAGCCGCTCGGCTTTGTATGGGCGAAAATACCCCTCTACCGGCACTCCCAGATTGATGAGCGCCTCCCTCCCCGCACTGCCTAATGTATAGACTCGTTCACGGCTGCCCGTTCTGCTGGGCATGGCAATGCGGTACAGGTATGCACGTTCCTTCCCATCCGCACCGCCTGCTAAGACCGCCAGTCGTTCTCTCGCATAGTTGATCGAGGAAGGGGAAAAAAAGAGGGAGGTGATATCCTTGGCCGTTATATAACGGTAGGTGTACACCGCTTGGAGGATATCCTCATCCCGGAAGGTGAGCGGGGGGGGCGGTTGCTCCCGCGCGGTTGTGGCTTTTTTCGCTTTCATGAGGTGTTATCCCTGGGTAAAAATCCACCAAACGCATTGAAATTTCGTGAGATATTCATACAATAGCATATTTATACCATCGGCACCGTCCCTTTCCTGGAGCAAGCAAGGACCATCACGGCTACACTATGAGTAAGGCCTTCTGAATCAACGCCTTCTATTGACAGCGGGTATATAATACAGCTATCGCAGCCCTCATGATGGGGTCGCGCGATGCACTTCTGAATGAACGCGAAAGGGGGAGTCCCAGACGGCCACTCACATCTGAACAGACTGCTCAGGGAGAAGAGCAGAGTTGGGCGAATCGGCCACATGAAGAGTTGGTCAGGGCATTTCGCGGGTTGATCTGGAAAGGGCGTCAGGAAATACTCCAAGAGGGACGAAAAACCTCCTACTTAACGCCTGCAGTCATGATTAAAGGTGAACTCGGTAAACAGGCGAGTCTTCATATGTCTCCCGACCCTTTGGATAAGCAACGAGCCGCGTTTTTTTGGCAAATTGAGAAGGCGTGGGATGTCATCGCCTATGAGCATTACCGATGGGAGGGAATCGGGGAGCCTGACCATGTTGAGCGACATCATGCAGGATTGATGCTCTCTGATACGTATGAACGCGCTAAAGCCCGTCACGAGATCAGGCCGGAATTCATCAAGCTTGACCCCCAACAAGTGAAGATTCTTGACGCGTTAGCGGAAGCGGCGGACGTCCCGCACCAGCGGGGACAGGCAGAAATTGAAATCCCCGAACACCTCAGGGAGTATGAGCAACGGCTACGAGCCGAACACGAACGGCGCCGGGGGCACTAATCCCGCCTGCGTCCATGTTGTCCACATCGTCCATGAATCAGGAGCGGCGAGTACCGCTCTTACGCTGAAGCTGGAAGGACTACCCCGTGCCAGAGCATGAAGTCCGTATCGGAAAGGATACTGAGACTGGCGAGATCAAAACCATCGGTGATATTGACCGCCGCTCCGGCCTCTACATCCTCGGCACGCAAGGCACCGGGAAGACCACCCTGATCAAAAAGATTATTGCGCAGGATATGCGACATGGCCACGGGCTGTTTTTCCTCGATCCGCATGGGGATGCTATTGAGGACCTACTAAAGCGTATCCCCGTTAGCCGCCAAAACGATGTGATCGTTCTTGACCCCAGAGACAGCGAGTACGCCTTTGGGATGAATCTGCTGGCCTGTTCCGACAGCACGAGATGGGATGCGCGGGAGGATACGTTTGACCAGGCGATAGCCATCTTTACCAAACTCTTTGCTGACCCGCAAAAAGGGGACCTGGACGTGTGGTTAGGCAAATACCTTCGCAACAGTTTCTATCCCCTGCTTGTCAACGGGTATACGATTGCCGAGATTCCGCTGTTTCTCAAAGAGAAACCATTTCGCGACCGCCTCTTGCGACACCCAACGATTGAAAACCATTACCAGGGGGTGGCGAAATTCTGGCAGACTGAATTCGCGGGATTGTCCCCGAGAGATCAGCGGAATGAGATTGAATCCACGCTCACGCGCCTTGGCTCCTTTGACCGCCCGTACATCACTCATATTGTCGGCCAGAGTAAGACGAGCCTCAACTTTGCCGACATCATGAACACTGGGAAAATTCTCTTTGTCAAACTTTCCAAAAGACTCGGTGACGCTTGGAAGATCATCGGCACCATGCTGGTCAGCAGCCTTGTCCATGCTGTTCGTGAGCGGGAGCGTATACCGGAGAAGGAGCGGCGCCACTTCTGTATTTTCGTTGATGAGTTTCAGAACTTCGCGAACTCACATGATTTTGAGGTGTTATTTACCGAAGCCCGCAAATACAGTATTGCCACGACGATCGCGCACCAGGAACGCTACGGCCAGTTCGCGGATAACAAACGCATCGCTGGCGCGACCCTGACGGCAGTCCATATTATATGTTTCCGCTTAACGCCCCTGGACGCGCCCGTCCTTGCCCCGGTGTTTGCCAAAAAGGCGTCTGACACCAGGACCTTGCCAGGCGGGGAGCTCGTGCTTTCTCCGCACCCCATTGAGGACATATGGGATGGAAGGCACCCGCATGAGGGAGTAAATAGGGTTCGTCACAGATACTTCTTCATCGTTGATCTTCTGAGACAAACCCCGCAGGAGAAATACTTTGTTTTCGACCCTTCCTGTTTCACTCCTGACGACTTCGAATTGAATCCTCATACATATAAGAGAGAGGATTTTCCTGATTGGGCGTACTTCGGCGCAAGTGCGGATATGCTGAGACGTGGCATGTCACTCCTCAATCAGTATTACTACCATTGCATGAACGGCAAATATGATCCGGAAGAAAAACCAAGCGCTGAGCAAATACAATTATTCATTACAATCACTGAATGTCTGGGGGGCATATTTGGCTTCATGCCACAAATACAGCCTGTTATCGCTGAGGAGAAGCGGCAACGAATTGCTTATTTGATGAATGAAAAACTGAGGCAACATACCGAACAGGAACGCCAAAGATATAGAGATGCGCTCCAAATGCGTCGAGACAAAATTCAGGCGTTAAAAGACCAAATTCAATACCTTAAAGATCATGGAGTGAAAGAAGAACGGTGGGGGTCTGTAAATCATAGCAGCAGCACCGCTCTCCATCCTCGTAATCCGGTTCAGCAGTTTTATCATCCACAACCCACTTCTTATTCTAGTTCTTCATCGACGCCAGTACTCCGGTATGTAAATGGGACAAAGGAAGATTTTGAGAAGCAGGAAAAGTATCTGGAATCGTTACACCGTCAAATCCTTGCACTCGAACGAAGCTATCCGCCTGGGTATATGGAGAGTCAATATACAGATATGTCATTCTCAGTTTTTTCCACTGAAGACATTAAGCAACTCTACACAGTTGCGATTCAGGCCGGTATGCCTTTACATGAGGTTGAGCAACTCGTAGCGTGGGAACTCCAACCAATCACATGGCCAGCCGATTGGGTAATGGGCATTATGATTAAAAGATTTATCACCGCAACTGAAGATACAGAGATTAATGAAGCATTGGAGTGCTACCTTACTGACAGCATTGGCTCTTTTGATGGCCCTTTTTTTGTGAATTGGAAGAATGTATCACAGGATAGCCATTTGTATAGAGAAAATATATCAAGGTGGAGAAGAGAAGGCTATCACTGGCAAATGATGGAATTTTGTATCTTTATCCGTATGCTTTTTCTCTATCTGCCGCAAATTCTTTGTGAAGAACCGATAAAAATTCCAAGCGGTCATTATGATGAATCACCCAAACGTGAGAAGACCCAGGATGAAATGATTACGGAGATGGAGCAGGAGCTTAACTCTTTGCCAAACCACACCGCCTACATAAAGACAGCAGTATGGAAAGGCAAAATGATTCAGCCCTTACCGGATGATGCAGTGCCGGGCGCCCGTCTTGTCGACGGGCGCCCGATTGCCAGGCAAAAAGCTCTCAATGCACAGATTTTACGAAAGCGAAGTGTCATAGAGGTAGAAATCCGGGAGCGCCAAGAGAATTGGCGACGTCTTCCTGACACTGAGCCGCCACGAACGGATACCGGCTATACCAGCCCGCCGTTGCTTCCTTCCGAAGGCGCTGGGCAAGCGCAGGAGCCGCCGCCGACCACGTACCTCTCTGAGATGCCGCCTGCGCTTCACCCTGGCCAGAACGGGCAAGCGCAGGAGCCGCCGCCACCCCACGCTCTATCCGCCAGCACAGATGAGAATGTTCCACAGAGGCGAACTCTCCCGCTTCAGGTTGCATCTTTGGACTTTTTTGAGTCCGGAGAAGATAATGCCCTTGAGGGAGAGCACACATACCGTGTCTTATTCCCGCAATGTGAAGCTCGCTACATCCTGTATGAGCTTCGCATGGAGAATTTGCAGCATCAGCACGACCAGACATACCACCTGCTTGTGCGCTACTTCTTTCCTGACGGCAGCCTGCTGTGCGAAGACCACAGTGACTGTCTCATCGAATCTGAGGATGAGGGGGTGTCGTTGCTCGGGGGAGCGGGCGTTGCGGAAAGGGGTTGCTGGCTGCCAGGCACGTATCGCGTTGCCATCAACCTGGACGGGGTCGCATTTGCGGAGGGATGTTTTACCATTACGGAGGCAGATGTACCCGCACCAACCGCAGAGGACAGCGCCGAAGGCAATGGTCGCTTGGTCTGCGACGTTACAGAAGGAACTGCCGTGGAGAAAATACATTATCCTCTCAACATGGAGCTCATTGGTCGGATATTAGATGGTCTGGGGTTACAGTACAGTGTCGATCCAGCGGGTGACATTGTGATCTCTGCCACACCCGAGAAATTGGGTAACACAAAAGCCTTTGTGTGGATCAATATCAGTGGCGAAAACAAAGACAGATTACTCATCCGGGGCGGGGTCAATGTGAAGCTTCTGGAGAGCGAATTCGCGCAAGCCCTTGCCACCTGTAATGAGTTTAATAAGATAACCTTCTATGGACGTGCTGTACTACATATCAATGACGACAACACTGAAGGCTATGTGTACTTCGACTCACGAGTGATGCTCACGGACGGGGTGGCAGAAGACTTTTTGCGCAGTTTTATCGAACAGAGCTTGTATTGCTCATCCTACTTCTTCTCCATGGCTCACGACGAAGGTTTGTACTGAGTGGCGATGTCTTTAGGCAATTTATCATAACGCCCCCTGCTCCTACTGTCTTTTGTATCGTACGATACAAATGCGCTTCAACATTCCTCTAACCTTCTGCTATCCCTGCACCTGTCTATATTAAATCCCCGTATTTCATAGACAGATTTTGTGTATAGAAATACCCGTTTCTTTTTGCCTGATTCTGGTAAAAAAATCTGTTTGGATGGGTTTTTCTGAACAGGGAGTGCTTAGAAAGGCGGAAGTTTATAATATTCTTCGGTTATATCATCCAGAGAACGAAATCCATTTGGCTGCTCCGCTTTCGGTAAGTGTGGTGGGAGTTGGCCACTTCGTAAAAGCTCTTCCTCCCGACGTAACTCAGGAAATTGATACGTTGCATCTCCTGGATTTATCGGGTCTATTTCTCGTGTACGGGCAGTTTTTTTCCAGCCATTCTCTGTTTCCATGTATGCAGCTTCTTTGAGGATAGGTCTGCCCTGCTCATCATAAAAACGCGCTTCTTCTCCCAGCGGCCAGAGATATCGGTGATAACTACGCACATCACGAACTCGCCGATTGTTCAGGTTCCTACCGTTTACTGTATATCCTTTGAGTACAAGAAAGAGATTGGGATACTCATCATTTCGATACCCTGCCGTAGGCTCATATTTCGACCCACCTATTACACCTAGAGGGCGCTGTTCAAAGAAGCCCACGAACTGAATTAATTGGTCACTTTCGCCTCGCTTTTGTTCAATACGTTTCACTTCAGTAATAAGGTTTTTGTTCCGCCATACGTGGTCTCCTTCTCCATATGTAAACTCAGTATGTCCCCGCCGATTGACACGTTCTGAGATTTTTGTTCCTTCCGGAGTCTCCCAACTTCTTTCTCTGATCATTCCATCACGAAATTTCTTCTCGCGATAATTAAGGCGTAGTTGCTGCTGATCTGGTTTGTATACAGTTTCAGAAGGTGCTGGCATAATGTGCGTATTGTAGCATAAGCGCTTAAAAACTCAGCATATTGACCTCGAAACACCCTCTTGACAAACTATGGGATGTTAATAAATAACCGGTGAGTTCTTTCTTTTCTGGACTCATCTTTAGGGTTTTCCCAGGTAGGCAAGCGAGAGTTTAAACTACTTGGCAGAAGGCTTTTGAGGCGGTGATAGCTTAGAAGCTATTCCATTTACAGAAGGTATATAATTCTGTTGGTAAGCTTGTTCTAGTCTTCGATTCTCATTGGGAGTGTTAGATATGCCGATTAGATAAGGTGCTTCCCATCCGTTTGCAGTAGACAATTCCATGAGTTTTTCTGCAACCTGAGAACTGAAATTATAAATTCCAGTTTTGTCTTTCAGGTTTCCATCCAGCATAACAACTACATTGTTTCTCTGATCTTGAGGTTCTTGTTTTCTGAATGCTTCATATAAGCGTACAGCACTTTCTCCATTTGGTTTGAGTGATAAGACATAACTTATATCGTTTGCAGCTGATGACCTAGATAGCTCCTCTTTAGCATCCTCTCGTTTTATACGCATATCATCAACAACGAGAACTAAAGCCTTGTTGCCTTGTTTTTCCCTTAATGCGGTGAGAAGTTCACTTGCTTCGCGTCCTGCCTCTTCCTGTTTCCGCAATTCATCATCCGTAGGGGTAATATTCCCACCACGACCAAATTCAGGTGCTGCCATAGAGTGTGGATTATACCACATGCCCTTGAAAACTCAGTGATTTAGCCTCAAGCCACCCCACTTACAACACGTTGAGTCTACAGTTGCATGTCTATAAAACGAAGGGTTTACTAAGGAAATAATAAATAACCGGCGATTCAGTAAGTTTCACAAAATAGGTGGGTTCGTGAGACCAAATCGGGATACCAACTCAGGTGTGTATAATGGGATTTGTCGACCCAGGTTATTTTTTTGCGAGGTAGTTCGCGTATCGCTGAGGTTTTGTCGCAAAGTATTTTTCTGCTCTTCTTTGATTAGCGACAAGATTAACAGGTTCTCGTTCGTCGCGGAATTGGGGTTGCATGGATTGCATTATGCTGTTCCATATATTACCAGCGTTGATATGATCGGCAAATTCAAGCAGAACTTCGGGATGAATAATAGAGGAGAGCATTGGGGCATCTTCCCGTCTTAAGTTCGTTTGGGCCGGAGGCGTTACTGTCTGAGTATGAAAACCATCTTCGACAATTAGCGGGTGCGTTATAAGCAGTAAACCAGAAGGGTTTTGAATTCTGTTAGACGGTGCTTCTCCTCTTATGTAAAAATGTGCCTCATGAAGTGCGGGTTGAGATGCTTTTTTTGTGTAATACCCGGTAATCCAGTCATTAGTATCTGGTTCATCACCACCATATATAATAGAATTTGCAATTAAGCTTGACCCGATTTGCCAGCCATCCGGTTTTTCGGGATATATAATCGGATTATTCAACTGGATTAATCTTGCACCATGATCTGTAGACCAACCCATTAGGTCTTCAAGTTCTCCGGATTGTTCAAATTTTTGCCACCAGGGAATGATTGTTTCTTGGAGGCTTCTTTGTGCAGATGGGATTAATTGTTGGCGTTCTGTATGGAGATTTGCTTCAGTAGTTTGGGCAAGGGCTTCTAGAGCACGGTGATTGTCTTGTTGGAGTTCAATAAATCGGCTTTCTTTTTGCGTTTGAAATAATCTTGTGGGCTCTGTTGTATTTCTCTTGTCTAATTCGTGGTGAGACATAATTTTTTTGCATTATAGGAGAAGCCGGGAGAGATTGCAAGCATTGGAAAATTTCAAACTCTTTGAATAATCAGCGAATACAACCAAATTCAGCCAACGAACCCAGTGGTCTCTAAAAACGTCGGGTTTATAGGACTCAGGCGGTATCAAAAATGGGTCGAGAGATGAGTGTCGGAATACTCTCGATTTTCTTCATGGCTCTATATTCTGCCCTTTGTGCTTGCACCTCCTCAGAATACCTTCCTGTAATTAATGTGATAATATACATATAACAATTCTAATATGGAATGGCTTATCATTATTTCCACGCTCTTAGTAATCTTGATTCTATCAGTTATTCTCCTCAAAAAAAGACCTACAGATTTACCTGAGAAATCAGACGCCATCCAACAATTTTCACAAAGTGAGAATCCGTCTTTTAAAACCCGCACCTCATTCCTGGATGAAAATGATCTTTTTGTTTGCTTTATTCTTACTTTAATAACATTCGTTATAACTCTATTATTAATTAATAATTATGGAAGCGCTTTTTTTTATGGAAGATGTCCAGAGTCTATAGCAGGTCTTATTATCACTCCTTTTATATTTATTCAATTAGTTCTTGGAATGTTTTTACCATTTTTGGTATATCCCCTTTCTTTTGTTGTTAATTCTCTGTTTTACTTTATTATTTTTTACATTCTTGCTTTTATTACCAGAAAACTTTTAGGCAAGAAAGATAAATTTTTAAACCATCATTTACCATCTTTAATTATTTTGATAATTTTCTTGCTCAGCTATATTTTTTCTGTAGCTCTGTGCCGGTAATCTACCCCAAGTAAGTCGCAGCAGAATTTAAAGAGGAGAGGATACTTTGTGTAGGAATCTCTTTCGTCCTATCGACCAGTCGCAAAATCCTCCCTTTTGCGGGACTCATGGGGTATCAAATTCCGTCCGATTTGAGACTAAATCTCAGATTTACAAGGGTCGGGAAATAGCTCTACTTCATTTCTTTCATTCGCTGTTTTAATTGCGGCGATCTCCATTTTGTTAGTTTTACTTGGTCAGGATTATTTACACAATTTTCTAAATATGAACGCATTGTGGCAATATATTCATCATGCTGGACTAATTGGGGGCTTACGATTCTAACATCCCTATCCCATGAATCGCCCCCAGTTCTTTCATTACCATATACATGAAGAGTATTATCTTCCAGTAAAGCTACTCCATTATCATATCTCCTATCGAGAACGCCATAAAAATAATGATCACGTTGTAGGTGTCGCTGATACATTGTATTACCGAGCCTTTTACTACCATTGCTTAAACTACGAATAGCGACTCTTCTTTTATCAGGAAACCTATAATTCCTGTCGAAAATCAATTGCCAAGATTCCTCATATCCATTATTCGTCATACTTGTGCTATCAACAAAATAGGCTGATAACTCAAAATTTTCATTATTGAGTATATCTAAAGCTCTTACCGCTCCTCCTGGAATAATCCGCTTATTAATTATTTCTGTCATCAATAGTGACGTGGCTGTAAAAGGCTCCTCTCGCCATAGTTTTTCCTGTTCGCGCGCTAGTATTTTCTTTTGTTCTTCCGGAGTGGCTTTGGCAAACTCATAGTGCTTTAATATTTGTTCTTGACCAGCTTCGCCAAATATTCTTGCAAGTGACCAAAGCTCGTACCTGTTATCTTGATCTGTTCTGTCAATTTCCTTTTGGGATTCCTGGCGTTTTCTAAGGTAAGCTGCGACTTCCGCAGCGCTGAAAGGAAGTTTATATTTTTGGTCTTCAGCGCTCATAGTGAGGCGCATTATATCACATATTTCTATAAACCCTTGAAATCAGGGCACTTCTAGCCTCGATACATCCTCTTGACAAATATTATAAGCCTAATATTCTGCGGTCACTTTTTCCTACAGTCCAGTCCCGAAAAACGCCCGTTTTTTGGCACTATGGTTGAGTATATGTTTTTGATTTGCGGGTCGTTAGACAAACTACCTGGAAGATATTGTATTTTCAGCGTAATCGCGGAATGTGACGATCTTCAACAATGAGTCTCATAAACTCGTTCCACAAATCAAAGTCTCGTTCTCACAAGATTGACGCGTAAACGAGACGTACTGACCCATCGGTCAGTTTCTCATCTCTTCGTTTTGGTAGTTTGTTGAGATTTATCTCAACTTATCATCACCCTGCGTGCCCTTTTTTCTTTTCCTGCTTTATTGTCGCCTGCATAATGGTATCAATATAGGCAAAGACGGTGAGGGGAAAGGTCGGCGACACGGTTGTGAGTACCTTGGTATACTCTTGCATCTTCGATTCTTCAAACGCAGCAAACGTCTCTTCCGGCATTTGCCAGACGCCCCATTCCTTCCCCCGTTTTTGAAACTGTGCCGGATCAACCATGGGAATGAGAAAATGCGTGCTACGCTTTTCAACACACAGCGGAACGAGCACATCCAGCAAGAGCAGTTTGCTCACACGCTGGGTACGCTCCGGATACGAAGCTGCCTGACTTTTCCGTTGTGCTGTTTCGATCAGATTGCATGCCAGTGTCCGAGGAATACCCCATGAAAGTGCATAAAAATCAATGGCTTTTGAACACACTCTCTCCACCTGATATCCCTTGTGGAGCCACAAACCAAGGCATACTCCATGGTGCCTGAGCTACAGACGCCTTCGCAGTGACCTGAGATGGGACGAACCCCAGAGCTGTGGGCTTGCAACCCCTTGAGAACAAAGCACTTTCATGGGGTATCAACGGGAAATCAGCCCCCATACGTGCTGAAATCACGATACGGAAAAGTCAGTCATGCTTCTGTCTGTGCATTTAGCGCTTTGCGACGATAGTTGACAAGATGACTGAGCAGCGTTTCAGTGACAGGAACACGCGTATACGTGCCTCGATGAACATGTCCTCCTTCATCCTTTTCTCCCTCGAAGCTGTGGCTGCAAGGAGAGGTATATGGCTGGTTTGCAAGAGAACAATGCTGTCGTCTGGAGTAGCCAAGAAACCCGACACTCCTTCAGCGCAGCCCAACCTGAGATGAAGCTCCCCGTGCTTCTGGTTGGCGACTTTTTCTCCTCTTCACTTGGCAATCATAGCATTTGTGAAGACCTAGCTGCCCGGCTGGCAGCGTCTCACTGGCCGGTACTTACCACTTCCAAAAGGCCGGGCCGCTTGCCCCGCTTACTCGATATGGTCAGCGTGGCCTGGTGCAGGCGGTATGACTACGCTGTTGCCCAGGTAGATGTCTTCAGTGGGCCAGCCTTTGTGTGGGCTGAGGCCGTATGTCAAATATGCCGTTGGGTTGGTAAACCTTACATCCTGACGTTGCATGGTGGTAACCTACCCGCGTTTGCCCAGAACTGGCCAAGACGGGTGCGCCATTTACTCTGCTCCGCTGCTGCTGTTACCACACCTTCACGCTATTTGCTCGAACATATGGCCCATTATTGCACTCATCTGCGCCTTCTGCCTAATCCGCTGGACCTGAGCGCTTACGAGTTTATATTGCGTAAACAACTGCAACCTTCTCTGGTGTGGTTACGAGCCTTCCATTCCATCTATAACCCTTCCCTGGCCCCCCAAACTCTGGCCTGTTTAATAGATAGCTTCCCCAGTATCTCTCTGGCCATGATCGGTCCAGACAAAGGCGATGGAAGTTTGCAGGCTATGCAGCAGATAGCAACGGCACTAGGCGTTGCGCATCGCATTAGTCTACATGGTAAGGTTACCAAAGCAGAAGTGCCTGCTTGGATGCACAGAGGCGATATCTTCTTGAACACCGCAAATGTAGACAACACCCCAATCAGTGTTCTCGAAGCGATGGCCTGTGGGTTGTGCGTGGTCAGCACGAACGTAGGCGGCATACCTTACTTGCTGGAACACGAGCATGATGCATTGCTGGTCCCGCCCAACGACCCCGCAGCAATGGCCACAGCCGTGCGCCGTCTCCTGACCGAGCCTGGCTTGGCGGAGCGCCTCTCGCGCAATGCGCGCCAGAAGGCAGAGCAATTTGACTGGTCAACTATCCTTCCACAGTGGGAAGCACTGTTGATCTCAGTAATGAAGAGGAACACGCATGAGTGATACTCTGTTGCGACTCTACCATCGTTTGCCGGCTCCTACCCACTCTATTGCCGCAAGTCTGCGTGGTCTTTACTTGCGCTCTTGGCGCTACGGTCCCGAGAGTGAACGGCGCTGAAAGCTGGTGGGTTCAAAAGCTTTCGGCGGACTTCACCGCCGACTGAAAGAGAAAACGGCTGAAAGCCGGTGGTTTGCAACCACGGGCCAAGCGCCCTTCGGGCGGGCTAAAGCCGCCT
>Ga0114129_10004285_pt1 | contig 20153 bp, 18 predicted proteins | sample RhiMetdeltSRZDD1_FD_80071 | JGI IMG/M metagenome (GOLD analysis project Ga0114129, IMG submission 80071) | Populus rhizosphere microbial communities from Tennessee, USA - Rhizosphere MetaG P. deltoides SRZDD1 (version 2) (version 2) | ecosystem: Host-associated > Plants > Roots > Rhizosphere >... | reverse complement strand
GTTAATGCGCACAAACATCCGCCGAGCCCACAGGTCCTGATCCGCGATCACTTCGTCTAGTGACCGGACGGGTTCGAACGGGACTTCTCGCTCGTTGCAGAGGCGCTCCCAATCGGACCGCTTGCGGAGGGCGAAGCGCGACTGAATCGCGTTGTAGTTTTCGCGCTGTCCCTCTGCGCCAACGAACTGCTGTGCGGCGAGTTCGGGCAGCTCTAGCACATCGCACAGGGCGGCGAAGAAGTGCGGTTCATTGCAGGCAATCGTGAATGGACGACCGTCGCTGTCACGGTAAACGTTGTAGTACGCGACCCCCCCCGTCAGATAGGTGGTCCCCGCAGCAGGCACGACCCCGCTGGCCAGTAGTCGTGCGACTTCGACTGCGAGCAGAGCGAGTACGCCATCGACCATGCTGATGTCGATGTACTGGCCGGTACCTGTCCGCTGGCGGACCAGCAACGCGGCAAGGATCGCGATCACCGCATGGAGCGATCCCGCTGCGTAGTCCGCAATGACGTTGATCGGCACAATCGGCTCACGCGCGGCCGTCCCGATCAAACTCAGAGCGCCGGCATACGCAAGGTAGTTGAGGTCGTGACCTACGCGGTTGCGTCGAGCGCCCTGCTGCCCGTATCCGGAGATCGAACAGTAGACGACCCGAGGATTCAGCGCGCGAACGACACGTTGGTCAACGCCCAGGCGCTGGACGACACCCGGGCGGAAACCCTCAACGACCACATCCGCGTCCCGCGCAAGGCGGAGGAACACATCGCGACCGCGTGGGTGCTTAAGGTCAAGCTCGAGGCTTCGCTTGTTGCGCTCGAGCGGGCTGAAGATGCGCCAGCGCCGTGCCTCTTCCCCGGCGGCCCCACCTCGACGCTCTCGCTCGTCGCGTGCCCGCCGCCCACCACCCGGCTCCTCGATCTTGATGACGTCAGCTCCCAGGTCGGCGAGCATCATCGTCGCCATGGGTCCAGGGGCGAGCCGCGAGAGATCAAGTACCCGAACGCCGACGAGGGCCCCAGTTTCAGTCACGTTGTCGCCCTAGGAAGGGACGAGGATCGCGGACGCGCCTGTCTCGATCGCGCCGGCCACGGTCTCTTCCTGAGACAGCATCGCGCCTGCGTTCACGACTCGGAATCCCGCGCTCGAGATCGCGTGCTTGAGGACAACGACCCTGAGGGTTGTGAATGTCTTTCAGTACCGCGAGCAGGATGACTGGTGCGTCAGAGGGCGACGACTCCGATGACACTCAGGTTCGTCCAAGCTGCGCGGCATTCTCCGCCGGCTTGCCATCGAGTCGTGTGAGCGGCAACGTCACGGATCGCGTCGCTCCGAATGTCGGAATGAAGAGCGAGTGCTTGCCGGCGCCTCCGGCAACGAACACGTTGATGCCGTCGGGTCCGTCGCTCAGCGGCACCCGAATCCCCCTCGCGCCGGTCCGAAGCCACGTCGCGACCGGCTCCTGTAGCTGCGCCGGCCAACGCCGCAGTAGGAAGCGCTCCACGTTCTCTCTCGAGAAGCGCTCGATCGGGATCTGCGATCGCTCGAACAGGAATCGCTTGACGTCTGGCTTCGACCAGCCATCGCGTGCGATGACCTCCGCGTGCTCTGGTGAGAGCACCACCCACGGTCCTTCGTCACGGTAATAGGTGTTGTTGCTTCCGGTTTCGCTCATCGCACCTGCGATCGTCGTCAGAACGCCCTCCGCGGAGACGGAGCCGTGATCGTTGATGTTGTGGGGTGCCTCCGCTCCGATGACCGTTACGGTCGACGCTGACGCGTCATGCCCGCGCTCCACATGGAGCGGCGTCCACGGGCTGGCTGCCTCGTTCTCCGCGACGCAGTAGGCGAACTTCGCAGGCGTTCCAAAAGTCGCGCGGTCGAGCTTGCCGGGCACCGCGCCGCCGACATTCGTGAGGACCAAACGGACCGCGCGGCCGATCAGAGCATTCGCGGGGTGGCCCTGTCCAAAGCAGTTGTATCCGCCATTCACGTGAAGCTCGCGAGGGATCGGGCCGTTGAATACGAGAAGTGGCGCGGCGACATGCGTGGTGGCTTGTATGCCCAAGAGGTTGAACTCCTCGTGACACATCGCCTCGATCGCCAGGAGCACGAGTGGCAGGTGCGAGGGCTCGCAGCCGGCAAGCACAGCATTGATGGCGACGTTCTCGACGGTCGCCTCACCGTATCGAGGCGGAATGATTCCCAGGACCGTACTCGGCTCTCGGTCCGACCCACGCAGCATTGCCTGGACGCGCGCTGTGGTGGGTGGAACGATCGGAAGCCCGTCCGTCCAGCCCCTTGCGTCGTAAAGACGCTGGACACCGTCCTCGCTGACCTCGAAACCACGCGCGGTCAGCGGCATGTCATCCACTCCGGGAGCCGCCCGGGTCGCGCTCGCGCTTGTCCCCCGCCGCGAAGATCGGCTTGCTCCGGACCCCCGACTTCGGTTGTGGGAGCTGTCGCGTCGTCTCTTCCGCTGTCAGCTCCTTGGCGCTCCTCGTGAGTGCCGCGACCACGCCATCCGCCGCGGACACCGCGCGCTGCCGTATGGCGGCGGCCGGTTGATCCCCGAATGGGTGCGCCACCACGACGATCGGCAGCGCGACCAGGCCGAGCGCATCCCGCTCGGCAGCCGCGAGTGCCGCGAACTCTTCGGTCGCGATCAGGGCGGTGGGTACTCCTCGCTTCTACAGCTCGACGGCGTCGTGGCAACTCCACGACGTGCAGGCCCCTCAGTCGCATATCGCAACGACGGCCACCGCGCCCATCCGGCCGATCTCATCCAAGCGGTCGCGGCCAAGTGGGACGCTCGCGGTCGGCTTCGTCTCTCGCACGACTGGCATGTCGCCAAGCTGGACGCGGACCAAAGGCTCGAGAGCGTCGTAGAAGGCCGAAACGTTCGGCTTGCTGTTGCTGACGAACACAAGGGTCCGGCCACGTAGGTCCGTGGTTCGCTCGGCTATCTCCCGCCGAAGGGGACGAGGCGTGGCTGTGGGATCGAGCACCGAGATGATTCGGGCGTCCATATCAGGTCACCTCCAACTTCACCTACCGGCCTCTGCCGCGGCGCCCGCGATCGCGCGCGTAACGGTCTGCGTGCCGGCGCTGCCCCCGAGATCCCGTGGCCGCGTTGCGACGTCCAGCAAGACGTGTTCGACAGCCCGCCGGATCCTCGAGGCGGCCGCAGCGTCTCCGAGCCAGTCGAGCATGAGAGCCGCGCAAAGGATCATCGCCACGGGATCCACCGTGTCCTTGCCTACGTATCTCGGAACGGTCCCGTGGACCGGCTCGAAGATCGCGATCCCGTCGCCGAAAGACGCACCGGGAGCGATGCCAAGGCCTCCGACGAGCCCCGACACGAGATCGGCCAGGATGTCGCCGTAGAAGAAGCCTGCGAAGAGCACGTCGAAACGATGTGGGTCGCGTACGAGTTGCATAGCGACGGTGTCCACGAGCATGTCGTCGCATTCGATGTCCGGGAAGCGCGCCGCGACCGCGCGCGACGCATCAAGGAAGAGCCCATCTGTCGTCTTCAGCACGGTTGCTTTATGGATGATCGTGATCTTCTTTCGGCCGTTGCGGCGAGCCCAGTCGAACGCGAACGTCGCCGCGCGGGTCGTCGCGTCCCGAGTCACATATTTCACGGCCATCGCGGCATCGGGGCCGAGCCACTGCTGAGCGCCGGTAAAAAGGTCTTCCGTCACTTCCCGGATCACGACCAGGTCGGTTCCGGGAAAGACAGCGGGAATGCCGTCGAGCGTGTGGGCCAGACGCACGTTGGCGAAGAGGCCAAGCTCGACGCGCAGAGCGATATTCGGGCTCGCGTCACCGACGACCGGATTTATCAGGGGACCCTTTAGCGCGACTCCGCACTCCTTTATCAAAGCGATGGTCTCTCGAGGAAGACGGTCTCCGACCGAGGCGTGCGCGCGCTCGCCGGCAGGTGCGTCGATCCACCTCACGCGCGCGCCCGCGGCCTCTGCAACGGTCTTCGCCGCCTGCACCACTTCGGCCCCGATGCCATCGCCCTCGACCACGGCGACGCGGCGTCGATCCTCCATCACACGACCACGCGCCGCGGATCGAGCGTGTCACGCAGCCAATCGCCCAGAAGGTTCAGGGAAAGCACGGTGAAGAGCATCACCAGGCCCGGGAACAGCGATACCCACCACGCGCTCTGGACGACGGCACGGCCCTCCGCAATCATCGATCCCCACGTGGGTTGAGGCGGTGGCACGCCGACGCCAAGGAAGCTGAGCGACCCTTCGAGGAGGATGACCCAACCTGCTTGCAGAGTCGCGACGACGATGAGCGTGTTGACCACGCCGGGCAACTCGTGCACGAACATGATCCGCCACGTCGACGCGCCTGCCACCCGTGCGAGGGCGATGTAGTCGAGCGTACGAATCCGTAGGATCTCGCCTCGCACGAGTCGGGCGTACGTCGGCCACAGCCACAGGCCGATGATCAGGATCAGCAGTTCGAAGCTAGAGCCGAACACAACGACTAGGACCAGCGTGACGAGAACCGTCGGAAGAGAAAGCTGCACGTCGACCAGTCGCATCATGACCTCGTCGACCCATCGCCCGAAGTGTCCCGCCAGGAGTCCAGCGAACGTTCCGACGGTGCCGCCGACCGCAATCGCGAGCGTGACGACGATGATCGACACGCGCGCGCCGTGCAGGATTCGAGAGAGGATGTCCCTGCCGAGCGCGTCGGTCCCCAAGAGAAATCTCGGACTACCTCCTTCGATCCATGCCGGCGGTAGGTAGTGGTCCCTGAGGTTCCCGAGGGTCGGATCGTGGGGGGCGATGAGATCAGCGAGGAGTCCGGAGAGCACCACCACGCCGAGCACCACTACCGGCGCTAGCGGCAGGCTCCGAATGCGGCGCCACCGCGTCGCCTTTCCCGCCATCGGAGGCGCCATCGTCCCCTCGGCGGGGGGCGCCGTCGGCTGCCTACGCGCGAACACGAGGATCCAAAACGCCATAGGCGAGATCGATGAGGAAGGCGATCGACACGTAGATCACTGCGAAGAAGAGGACGACGCCTTGAAGAAGCTGGTAGTCGCGGGTCTGCACGGCCTGCAGCGCCAGCTGGCCGATGCCCGGCCAGCCGAAGACGGTCTCGACCACGATCGAACCGGTGAGGAAGTGACCGAGAACGATGCCCGCATACGTGAACGGGACGAGCGAGGCGTTCCTGAGCGCATGAACCCACGCGATCTTGAGACCGGACGCTCCCTTGATGCGTGCGAGCTTTACGTATTCGGCCTCGAGCGCATCGAGCATCGCACCCCGGAGAAGCAGAGTGAGGGCCGCCATCGAGTTGGCCGAGAGAGTGACAGCGGGTAACACCAAATAACGCCAATCGCCTCGACCCGCGGTGGGAAGCCACCCAAGCTGCACGGCGACGAGGAAGATCAAGACGATCCCGAGCCAGAAGGCTGGCACCGATTGGCCGACGAGGGCGACGACCCGCCCAAGCCCATCGACCCACGTTCCGCGGCGTGTCGCTGTGATCACTCCCAGGAACACGGACACGGTCAGCGTGAACAGAAGAGCAGCGCCCGCGAGCTGCAGCGTCGCGGGAAAGCGCTCCGCAATCATCTGTGTCACCGGCAGGCGCGCCTGCACCGAGCGGCCCAGGTCGCCGACGAGCGCCTGGCCTAGGAACCTCCCGTACTGGAGCACCAGAGGCTGATCGAGGCCAAGCCGTTCGCCCATGATGCGGAAGTCCTCATCGGTCGCGTACTCATCAAGCAAGAGATACCTTGGGTCACCGGAAAGCCTCGATAGTCCGAACACGAGAACGGACATCACCAGCAGCGTGAGGATGGCGGAACCGGCCCGCCGTGCGACGAAGCGGATCACGTTCGCGCGACGGGCCGGTCAGCAGACGGGCGTCGCATCGGCATAGGACCAATATGCGGCCTCACCGGTGCGAGCGTCCTCCATTCCGCCTTGCCTTACGAGGCGATCTTGCGCTTGGCCTTGAGGTTCGTGACGGGCAGTGACGTCTCGGGCATGTCGACGTCCTCGACGGTCTCGCGCTCGAGTTCCCACATCGCCGGTAGGTCGACGGTCTGGTACAGCAGCTTGCGCGTTTCCCAGTACTGGTCCCGCGTGTATGACCCGAGGCCCTTTTCCTTCAGCGTGATGTACAGGTCCCGCAGCGCCGAGTAGTAGACGATCGTCGCTGCCGTCGGATACACGATGATGTTGAACTTGAGCTTCCGGAAGAAGTCCGCGGGGATGTCTCCGTGCGCGACGGTGAACTGCGGGAAGTCGCCAAGCTGCTTTCGGAAGTACTCGTAGTGCTCGATCTCGCGAGCGCCACGGAAGAAGATCATGTCGACCCCGACTTCGATCATCGCCTTGGCCCGAGCGACCGCCTCTTCGCGCCCGCCATGCTGCGCCGCGAAGGCATCGGTGCGGCCGATGATCACAGTGTCCGGGTTCTTCTTGGCCTTGACGGCGATCTTCATCTTCTTGATGAACTCGTCGCGCGGCAGGATGTGGATGATGTTCTTGAAGTAGCTCGCCCGTTTCGGAACGACCTGGTCTTCGATGTGAAATCCCGCGATACCTGCGGCTTCGAACTCACGAACCGTCCGAACGGTGTGGAGCGCGTCACCCCAACCCGCGTGCGCGTCCGCGAGAACCGGAATGTCGATGACCTTCGCGATCCGCGCTGCGACTTCGACTTGGTCGTTCAGCTGGAGAAGGGGCTCCGTGTGCACGAGGTGGGAGCCGGTCGCGAATCCGCCCACGTAGGCGGCCTTGTAGCCCAGCTCCTCGATCAGGCGACCGCCCAGGGGATCGAAGCATCCCGGGATGAGCAGCATCTCGCCTGACGCCATGAGTTTGCGAAGCGCGGTGGCCTTTGAGTCCATTCCTTCGTTGTCCTCCCGCTAGGTCGAGCGTCGGGTCATCCCTCGACTCGCCAAGATCGCTCCGACTCGATGCGTGCCTAACCGGTCGTCAAGCAGTCGTCCCCCTCGGCTCCGTGACGCGAGACACGCTCGCGTCACGCCAAACGGCGTTCTCGCGACCGCGCGGCCCCCGGAGCTCCAGAATCTCGCGCGCTCCTCGAGCGAACAGCCCGGTGAACGGTTCGGCGACCATCGGGACGCCCATCACCTGGAACCGCCTTAGGTCACTGACCGCGGTGCTCGCGTTCGTCATCACGCGGCAGAGCACCTTTGAGCTCGCGAGGACCTGCTTCGTGATGGCATCCACAAGCTCGACCACTTTCGGATGCGAGGTCTGCCCCGGAACACCAAGCGACTGGGACAGATCAGAGGGACCGACCACCAGACCGTCGAGGCCGTCCACGGTGAGGATGTCTGAAAGCTGCTCGTAGCCCGACCTGTCCTCGAGGATGCCGAAGACGACCGTCTCGGAATTCGACCAGTCGGCGTAGTCGGCCGCCGTCATGCGGAAGCCGAAGCCAGCGGCCCGCGTGCGGCTGCCCGCGCCACGATGCCCGCGCGGCGGGAACTTCGCCGCGTCCACCATTTCGTTCGCGACCTCAACCGAGGACAGGTGCGGTACGAGGATGCCCATGGCACCTGTGTCGAGATACCTATGCACGAGCGAGGGATCGGGCTGCGGCAGCCGCACGATGGGCACGACACCCGCTGTCTCGGCCGCCCTCACCATGTGTTCGACGGTCTCGAGGTCCAACGGTCCGTGCTCCGCATCGATGAACACCCAGTCGTACCCGATGTGTCCGGCCAGCTCGACAAGTGCCGGCGACGGGTAGTTGACGAAAAGGCCGAGGAGGGGCGAATGCCCGGCCAAGAGTTGCCTCAGGCCAGACCGCACTCGCCTCCCCTCCACCCGAACGCTCGAATCGACCTATTCGCTGGAGGCGTATTCGAAGTTGTGGAACCCAGTCACGCCGCTGACCTGCGGAAGAGTCTTCACGCGCTTCCCACCCGCGATGAGCGAGTGCACCCAGGCGACGCCGATCATGAAGTGCTGGTCCAGAACCATCTTGCCCATATCGATCTGGATCTTCCGGCGCGCTTCGGCGTCAGCCGTCCCGTTCGCCTTGGCGATCAGATCGTCGAGCGGGGGGTACTCGGCGCCGAGGAGGGTGTCGGCACCGCTGGAGAAGTTGCCGACGTGGCCGACCACGGGCTCGTCATAGGTAAAGAGGCCGAAGGTGAAGGCGTTTCCCGCCAACGACCGATCGATCGTGCCGGCTCGGACGGTCGCCGTGAAGTCCGCGCGTGACTGCTTGACGCGGACACCAATCGCCTGCCAGTACTGCGCGACAGCCTGACCGACCTCGGGCGCGAGTGGGCGGCTGCCCGCCTCGACCAAGAGGAGGTTCATGTCGAAGCCATTCGTGTAACCCGCGTCCGCAAGAAGCTGCTTCGCGCGGTTGACGTCGTACGTCGGAACTTTGAACGACGGGTCTTCGAACGGCGATCCCGGTACGGCGTAGGGGTACGCTGCCGGGACCGCCTGACCTGCGAGGATCGTGTCGACGATCGCCTTGCGATCGATCGAAATATCGAGAGCCTCGCGGACCTTCCGCGCGCGCGCCCACGCGGTCGCGTCGGCGGGATCGGCTGCCCAGGGAACGGCCTTGCTGAACTTGGCGCGCGTCGGGAGGTATTGGCCCTGGAGCGAAATGATCAGCGCGTAGGAGTTGGGCTGAACGAAGAGGTTGAGCCCGGCGTCCTTGAGCTGCTTCGTCGCCGACAGTCCCACCTGCGCAAGGTCGGCCTCGCCGCGTAAGACCATTGCCAGACGTGTGGCGTCCTCGGGCACCTGGCGGATCACCAGCTCCTGGAAATACGGGGTCTGGCGCCAGTGACCCTCGACCGCCGTGGCGCGGAGAAGCTCGGCGGGTTTGTATTCCACGAACTTCCACGGACCGGTGCCGATCGGCTTGGCGGCCGCGGCATCTTCGCCCGCCGTTGTGATGTAGGTCTTCGAGAAGACGGCCTGCGTCGCCGGGCCTGGTGCCGCGAGCCCGAAGATCGCGGAAATGTCCGGCTTCTTCAGACGCAGAACGAGCCGTTCGGGGCTCGGCACTTCCATCTTGTCGATGATCCCGCGCCATTGCGCGAAGCGGACGTTGATGCTGCCGTCACGGATGACCTGCTCGAGCGTGAACTTCGCGTCCTCCGCCGTATACGGCGTGCCGTCATGCCACTTGACGTCGGTCCGCATGTCGAACGTGTACGTAAGTCCATCGGCGCTCACGGTCCACGCACGCGCGAGGCGAGGGCCGAGTGATCGGTCTTGCTTGCGCTCGATGAGAGACTCGCCGAAAGTTGCGAGTGCCATCGTCGCTGCCGCGTTGTCGAGTCGTGCCGGAACGTACGCGGGATTGCCCAGGATCGGCGTCGCGAAGGTGAGTGTCGCCGCTGGCTTGCGGCTTGCCGCCGTCGACCCGCGTGCTGACGAGGTCGGCGATGCGGTGGACGTGCCCGTCGGAGTACACGCTGCTGCGATCGCCACCGCGCTAACACTTAGCGCGCCTCCCAGTAGTCGACGACGAGTGATCGCGGATCGAATGCTCACGTTGACATCGCGTTCGGGCTGGCCCACTGCGCACCGACCCTTCCGAGTCCTGAGAGGACTCAGCATCCCCAAGTATCCGTCCGCGACTATATACGATATATGCTACGTAAGTGGTCGCCGGCTCGATCGCGAGATGCGTGGCGCGTGCGGCTTGGCAGCGGATCAACGGCCTGGCGCGTCGAACGCATTGACGACTGATGCGGTGACCGACGCGCCTCAGGCGACGACACCACGAGCGGTTCCCCGAGCGGTTCAGCTCGCGTTTACGTGGATGACCATCGGCACTCAGTCCGTTGGTGGCGGCCCGAGCACGCTGTATTTGATGCGTCAGCTGATCGTCGAGCGCCACGGATGGATCAGCCTGCGCGAGTTCCTCGAGGATTGGGCGCTCTCCCGTTTGTCGATGGGGGTCCATCTCATCGCGCTCTGCGGTCTGATCGGCGCACGCCTGGGTGGCGTCCGCGGAGCCGCGATCTCCGTCGCCGACATGCTCACACCCGCCGTGGCCATCACTATCTTGATCACGGCGGGCTATTCGAGGATCAGCGAAGCGCCTCTGGTGCGCGCAGCGCTCGCTGGGATCGGACCGGTCACCGCGGGCCTTGCGATCGGGATGTCGCTCGTCCTCATCCAGGCCAGCGCCAGAAGCGGACGGCACGGCATCACTGATCGTGCACTAGCGGTCGCGGCGACAGCAGCTGGGATCCTCGCTCCGACGTCGCCCCTGCCGGTGCTCGCCGCCGGTCTCGTCCTCGGCGTCCTTTTCCTCGGTGGCGAGCACAAGAAGTCCCCGCGGGTCGAGGTGCCGTGATGGACCCATTCACGCTCTTTCTGATCTTCCTGAAGGCGAATCTGCTTTCGGTCGGTGGCCTCAGCGCGCTCCCGCTCTTGCGAGAGGATCTAGTCGTGCACGGACTCGCAACGGAGCAGCAGATCGTCGAGGCCCTCGCCATCGGTCGCCTCTCGACGGGCCCGAGCGGTCTGTATGTCACGAGCCTCGGCTATTTCGTCGGCGGTTGGCCCGGCGCTGTCGCGGCGACTCTGGCCGCGATAGTCCCGCCACTGACGATCGTTCCCGCAGCCGCGATGCTGCGAAGGCAACTGCTTTCCTCCTGGTTCACGGGCCTGATGCGCGGCGTCACGATCTCGGCATCGGGCCTAGTGATCGCAACAGGGATCGGGCTGATCGAGCCCGAGTTGCCGCTCGCGCAGATCCCGATCTGGCAGTTCGCGATCACGGCGGCGGTCGCGGCGTTCACGGTCCATGGGAAGGTCCACCCCGCGCTACTCATCGTTGGCGGAGGATTGATCGGCCTCGCGCTCGGTCGGTAATGTCGCCGGCCAGATCCAAGATCGATGGAGGGGTAGCCGTGCTGCGCAAGAACGGTATGAAGGCGAAGCTCAAGGCGGGAAACGTGCCGATCGGCGCGATCGTGCTCATCCCGGATCCATCTCTCGCGGAGCTGCTCGGCCTTTGCGGCTTCGATTACCTGCTCTTCGACGGCGAGCACGGCGCGATCACGCCGGAGATCCTCGAAAGGCTCGTGAGAGCGTGCGACTCGGCTGGCGTCGTGGCGATGGCACGGCTTCCGGTCAACACGGCAGACGCGATGCTTCCCTACCTCGAAACGGGGATCCTGGGGGCTATGCTGCCCCACTCTCGTTCGGCGGCGCAGGTGGCCGAATTCGTCCACGCGTGCAAGTACGCGCCCCTCGGTACACGCGGCGTGGGAACGGGGCGCGCGACGGCATACGGCACGATCGCCACTGCCGATCACATCCGCGAATGGAACGCGGAGTTCTTCACCATCGCTCAGGTCGAGGATCAGGAGGCAATCGATGACCTCGCGAATATCACGCGGATCGAGGGCCTCGATGCGTGCTACGTGGGCTCGAACGATCTGTCGCAAGCGATCGGCTTCGCGGGCAGACCGGATGATCCGGAGTTCCGCAAGATCCAGGCCCGGATCGCTCAGAACATCAAACGCGGAGGCAAGTGGGTGGGGCTCGGCGCCAGACCGCCATTCACATCGGCAGAGGCGAGCCGCCTTCGGGGAATGGGAGCGGACTTCTTCTCCTTCAGCTACGTCGGCTTCCTGACGCGTGCGACGAAGGATCTGGTCCGGGAGTCACGGGCTCTCGTCACCCCGGGCGGCTAACCCCGGACGAGGTCGAACAGCGCGCGCGCCGCCGAGGCGTCGACGTGTACGCCGATCAGACTGGGTCGACGTGAAGCGAGCGCTGAATCGACGGCGATGGCGAGCTCGGGTAGCGAGTGCACGTCGTGCCCTTCGCCACCGAAGGCGGCGGCGATCGAGACGCAAGAGCTCGGCTGGATCTCGGTCCCGACATTCCGGAGGCCGCGACGGACCTGCTTGACGGCGATCTGGGTCATCGCGTTGTCGGCCCAGACGACGTAGATCGGCGCGAGCCCGAGCTGTGACGCCACGCCAATTTCGCCCGCGCGCATCAGCATCGATCCGTCGCCCATGAAGGCGACGACGGGCCGATCGGGATGCAGGAGCTTCAGGGCATTCGCGGCTGGGATCGCGTACCCCATCGTTGCCAGACCGTGCGATGAGAAGTACGAGCCCGCGCACAGCGACCGCCAGAGCAGCGCGGTGAACGGCCGTCCGAAACCGGCGTCGACGGCGACGAGCGTGTCGGCCGGTAAGCGATCGCGCAGATATCGGAGCGCGCTCGTGACCGACAGAACGTCGGGTCCGGCAAGCGCCTCATCGACCGTGCCTCGATATCGAGCAACGTCTTCGGTCGTCCAGACGGAAGAAGGAGTGGTCTCCGCGCCGGCACGCCCGAGTGAATTCATCAAAGACGGGAGGTGGCCGTGAAGCTCCGCGGCCACCGGCAGCATGCCCTCGGCCGCGGGATAACTGCGCAACGAGAGGATCGGCATGAGATAGGGCCACGGGCGGTTAAGGAAATCGTTCCCGTCGAGATCGACCGTGATCAGGAGGTCGCAGTCACCCAATAAGCGCGCCTCGATGTTGCCCGCGACGAACGTCCCTGCCGCCCAGGGATCGTTGGCCGGCAGCACGCCCTTGGCCGACGGCGTGGTGAACACCGGCGCCCGGAAGGTGGCCGCGAGATCGCGCACTGCCGACGTGATGTCAGGAGAGCGCGCGCCACCGCCCACGATGACGACGGGCTGGTTCGCCGCTCGCGCAGCGCTACGCCATCGGCGTATCTCGGCCTCGCCATCTTGCGCGACGTCGGACGACTCGAGGGCCGACCGTTTCGGGGGCATCCAAGACTTCTCCTCGACGGCCGGACTGCTCGCAACCTCACTGGAGATCTCGATAAAGACCGGTCCGCGCGGTGGTGTGGCCGCGACATCGAACGCCTTCGCGAGAAGTTGGCGGATCGTCGCGCCCGCGGTCGCATGCCACTTGGTCGTGCCGCGGACGATCTCATGGGAGTCGAGTGCCTGCCGGATTATGAGCGGCAGACGCGCCCGGTCGTGCTGCCCGCTGATCACGATCAGAGGAAGCTTGTCCATGAACGCGTTGGCGATCCCGTTGATCGAATTTGTGATCCCGGGCGCCATCGAGACGATGACGACGGTCGGCCGTCCCGTCACTTCGGCCTCGACACCGGCCATGAGGCATGCCGCGCCCTCGCTCCGCGCGATGACGTATTCGATGCCCGCTCTCGAAATCGCGTCGAGGAGCTCCATGTGGTCCTCTCCCACAAGGCCGTAGACACGCTCGACGCCGAAGTCCCGGAGGGCATGCGCCGCTGCGTCGGCCACCCGAAGCTTCGAGTCCGGTGTCACACGCTGATCCCGAGCAGCTGCCTTGGGTTGTGCCAGACCATCTTTCGCAGATCGGCCTCGGAGACGCCCCCGTCGCGCATTTTGCGGATGAGCTCGCGCAATCCATCGTCCGGGTACGGGTTCTCAGGCTGGCCAAGGTCGCTCGTCAGGACGATGGCTGACGGACCGATCGCGCGCACGTGAGCGATCAGATCTTGAATTTGCACGGGCGGTTTCTGCCGTGTGGTCACATACGCGATCTCCACGAAGGCACCTTGACGTGCGAGCAGCACCTGCTCATCGACCGCCATGCCCACGAGGTGTGATGCTGGATGCGTCACGATGATCCGTGTCACGCCAAGACGACGTGCCTCCGGGACGAGGGTCGCGGTCTCATCCGGGCTGAGATGGCCGGTCGCGAGGATCGCCCCCGAGGCTGCGATCAGCCGAAGGATGTCGGCCATCTCAGGGACGAGACCTCCGCCGCGCGCGACGCGCACGCCGGTGCCGCTGCCAGGTATCGCGGCACGCTCGATGCGATGGGCAGCCGACACCGTCGGCATCCAGACGACCTTTGCCCCAAGCTTCAGCGCGACATCGACCGCGGTCCGATTGAGGCCGCCGACACTCTCGTTCAGCACGATGCTCCCGCTGATCGAAAGCTCGGGAAACTTGGCACGTAGGAGCTGCGCGCGATCCGCCGTCGGCGAGAAGTGATTCTTGAGGACCACGCCACCCATGCCCGCCATCACCGTGCGTGCAAGGAGACCCCAGTCGTCGAGCTTCCGCGGCCGCACGTCTGGCGCGCTGTGAACGTGCATGTCGATAGCGCCGGCGAGGATTGGCTCGGACGCAGGCGGCATATCGACGACGGTCACGTTCGCACATTGTGTATGATGCACGCGAAAGTCCGTTCCGGAGGCCGCGATGAACAGGATTACGCGGTCACGTGTGGGATTACTTTCACCTTCGGCGGCGTTCGCATAAGCGGTGATGCCCAAGTTCTCGACGTGTACGGCCGGCCGCTGCCGGGTCTATTCGCCGCCGGCGAGATGGTCGGAGGTCTGTTCTACTTCAACTACCCCGGTGGCGCGGGACTCATGGCTGGTTCTGTTGTCGGCCGCGGTGCCGGACGGTCGGCGGCCGCGTTCCACTGAGCTGGATCGCGTGCTTCTCAGCGAGCATCTCGACGCGCGCAGCCGTGTACCCGAGTACGTCGCGCAGAACCTCACCGGTGTGCTCACCGAGTGACGGCGCCCGTCGGACGCCGACACCTGACAAGAAGCGCAGTGGCGACCCGATGACACGCATCGGTCCGAGATCGGGATCGTCGATCGTGCCGATCAGTCCGCGGTCGGCGCGCGACGCGTCCTCGAGAGCCTCGCCAACGGTGCGCAGTGGGGCGAACGGGATGTCTGCGCCATCCAGGCGCTCCAGCCATTCGTCGAGCGGTCGTGCCGCGATTATTTCGGATACGATGACGGTAAGCTCCTGCCGATTCTGCTGACGCGCTTGCGCGTTCCGGAATCGCGCGTCCGCGAACAGATGGGGCCGGCCGACCACATCGCAGAATTTCCTGAAGAAGCTTCCGCTATGCAGTGCGACCACGAGGTGGCGTCCATCGCTGCAAAGGAATGAGCCGTAGGGCGCGATGTTGTGATGGCCAGATCCGACACGCTTCGGGCTGTCACCGGTGAAGAAGTACATCTGAGCGAGATAGCCGAGCAGGCTGAGCAGCGAGTCGGAGATGCTCAGGTCGATGCGCGCACCGACCCCCGTCGCGTCGCGCCGGTGGAGCGCCGCGAGGACGCCGATCGCACCCATGAGCCCGCCCGACTGATCTCCGAGAGGTAGGCCCAGCTTCGTCGGGTCACCCTCCTCGTCGCCGTTGATGCTCATGACTCCGGTCAGGGCCTGCGTGACGAGGTCGAACGAAGGCCGTTCCCGCAGCGGACCCGTGCTGCCGAAGCCTGAGATCGAGCACAGGATGACGTCGGGCCGGTGCTTGACCAGCTCTTCGTACGCGAGCCCCAGATCGGCTAGAACGCCGGGTCGAAAGTTCTCGACGACCACGTCGCACTTCGCGACGAGATCCAAAGCGAGCTGTTTGCCCTCGGCCGTCTTGAGGTCGACCACGATGCTGCGCTTGTTCCGATTGACCGCGTAGAAGTAATGGCTGACGCCGTTGCGTATCGGAGGCACGAGTCGTACCTCGTCACCGCCGCCGGGTGCTTCGACCTTGATGACGTCGGCGCCGAGGTCGGCGAGGATCATGGTGCAGAGCGGACCCGCGAGCACGCGCGTAAGATCGAGCACGCGGACGCCTTGCAGAGGCGCGGTGTCGGACTTTGCGGACCGGCCGCTCGCAACGCTCATGTCTTGCCCGGCACGCGGCTTGGCAAGACCACCGTAGCCTGTCCCTTCGCCGTTTCCTCGCCGCGCTGGTCTGTGACGCTCAGCTCGATATCGACTTGGTGCTCACCCCCCTCGATGCGCTTCCCCAACACTCTGCCTTCGCACGTGCTCAGGTCGCCGATGAGGTTGAAACGACGCACCTCGACGGACAGCTGCCGCAGCACACCCTCGTCCCCGGCCCAGTTGGTCACGAGCGTCCCGAGCCACGACACCCGCTCCGGGCCGTAGTCGTACGCCGTGGGGACTCCGGCGGTGCGCGCGAACGGAACATCCCAGTGGACGCGCTCGGGCGGCTCCGGTATCCCCTGCTCGTTGGCGATGCCACCGTCGGGGTGCCGTTCGAGGAACTCGAACCACCGCCCGTGGGTCTGGATGAAGAGGCCGCCCCAGCCCTGTTCGAACGCGATCGCAGTCGTGACGGTGTAAGGACCGCGCACGATGGAAGGAAGCTCGTCCCCATCACGCACGTCCTCCCACCACAGCGGTCGCGCCCCCCGCACCATCTCGCCGCGGTATCGGGCGGCAACGACCTCCAGCTGGTGGCGTGTGTAAGTGGCCGGTTCGAGCGCTCTATATTTCGTCCGCTCCGAGGCGTCCGCGCGCTCGATCCGCATGCCCCAGGAATCGCCGGCCGCGACCTTCTCGCCGGCGGTGGTGCGGAAAGTGATCTCAGAGACTTGTTTGAACATCCGCCCCGCGAATCGGCTCGACAGCTCAACAAGATCCTTGAACCGGACCTGGGCGCTGATCCGATCACCAACACGGATGGGACGCTCGAAGCGCCAATCGCAGCCGGCGAAGAACGCGTGAACACCCGGCAGACCGCCGCGGTAACCGATCGACTGGCGATCGAAAGCGAAAAGGATCGTCGGCGGGGCGATGAGACCGCCCCAGCGGCTGCGAGCGGCGTGCTCGGGATCGGTGAACAGCGGATTGCGGTCGCCGATCGCTTCCGCCCAGTGCCGGATCGCATCCGCGCTCGCCTCCGTGAGATAAGGACTCGCATTGATCCGGATGTCGCGTCCGATCCTCGAGCGCAGCTCGGCGATCGCGTCGTCCGTCGCGCGCACACTCATGCCGGACTCGTCGCGCGGCTTGGGCGGCTGACCGGTGTTGTCGCCGCTGGGTAAAGGTGACACGCGACTTTGGCGCCAACCGGTCCGACGAGCTGCGGCTCGACCTCGGCGCAGATCTGCATCGCATAAGGGCAACGAGTTCGGAAGCGACACGCGCTGGGTATGTCGTACGGCGACGGAAGGTCGCCCTTTACCGGTAACGGACGTCCGCGGCTCGACGGATGGCTGGGCAGCGCCGCTGCGAGCAGTGCCTGCGTGTACGGGTGGCGAGCTCGTTCGAGATCCGCCACGCCGATGTCCTCGACAACCTTGCCGAGGTACATGACGACGATGCGCTGGCTAACGTACGCCACGCTCGCGAAATGGTGGCCGATCGTGACATAGGTGACAGCCCGCTGTGTCTGCAGATCCTTGAGGAGGTTCATGATCTGCGAGCGAATCGAAACATCGAGCGATGAAACCGGTTCATCGAGCACGATGAGTGCAGGATCGAGCGAGATCGCGCGCGCGATCGCCACGCGCTGTCGCTGACCGCCGCTCATCTCGTGCGGGTACCGTTTCAGGTGCGTCGGCTCCAGGCCCACGGCGCGCATCAGCTCTTCGGCGCGGGCCGATCGTTCGCGGCCGCCCAGCTGGCGGTTCACGATGAGCGGCTCGAGGACCGCGCTCGCGATCGTGAGGCGCGGATTCAGCGAGCTCCAGGGGTCTTGAAAGACGGCCTGGACCGAGGAGCGAAAGTGTTTGAGCTGACGTCCGGACCCATGGCTGACGTCGACGCCCTGGAAACGGACACTCCCGGTCGTCGGCTTCTCGAGAAGAAGGCTGATCCGGGCGATCGTGGTCTTGCCACAACCCGATTCCCCGACGAGGCCGACGCTCTCGCCAGCCCTGACGTCGATCGAAACGTCGTCGACCGCACGGACCACCGGTCGAGGCCCGAAGCCGACGTGCGCGGCCGGGAAGACCTTGCTGACATGGTCCAGCTCCAGCAGCGTCATCTGCCGCGCTTCGCTCATGAGGCTCTCCAGCACAACGCCCAGTGATCGACGCTCACGTCGACCTTGGGAGGATCAGCGGTCCGGCAGCGGTCGTCGGCAAGCGGGCATCGCGGCGCGAATGGGCAGCCGCGGATGGTCTCGCCGGCTGCCGGAGGCTGGCCGGGGATCGAACGGAGCCTGTCGGTGCGCCCGAGCTGTGGGACCGACTCGAGGAGCGCGCGTGTGTACGGATGCGATGGCCGGTCAAAGAGCTGGAACACATCCGCTGTTTCCACGATCCGGCCGGCGTACATCACCGCGACCCGGTCGCAGATCTCCGCGACGATCCCGAAGTCGTGGGTGATGAAGATCACCGTCAGCCCAAGCTCCTTCTGGATTTCGCGAAGGAGCTCCAGGTACTGCGCTTGGATGGTCGCGTCGAGGGACGTCGTCGGCTCATCGGCGATCAGAAGCTGCGGCGGGCCGGCCAGCGCGATGGCTCCGACGGAGCGCTGTCGCATGCCGCCGCTCATCTGATGCGGGTAATTCCGCATGCGCGCCTCGGGCGCCGGAATCCGCACCCGCCGAAGGAGATCGATCACCTTTCGCGTGACGCTCGCGCCGTCGCCGCCGGATATCAGGCGGACGGCCTCGCCAATCTGCCACCCCACCGTGAACACCGGATTGAGTGACGTCATCGGATCCTGCAGGACCATCGACATGACGCGCCCGCGCAGCTTCCGAAGCTCACCCTCGGTCAGGCCGAGCGTATCGACGCCATTCAGCCGCACGCGACCACGGACGACCGTCGCATTGCGCGGCAACAGTCCGAGGATGGCGAGGCTCGTGACTGACTTTCCGGATCCCGACTCCCCCACCAGGCCGAGCGTCTCGCCTGCGCGGAGCTCGAAGCTCACGCCGTTGAGCGCTCGGACTGTGCCGTGCCTCGTGCGGAAGTCGATCACGAGATCCTCGACCTCGAGAATCACCTTCTTCGTCGAGGCGACCGAGCGCTCACCGACCATCACCGCGGACATGTTCACTCCCTCGTCGATCTCCGGCTGCTGTGTACTATATGTTCTTCGCAAGGTGGCCGAGCCAAACGTAGGTCGACACACCCGAAGCCGGCCCGGCCAGCGCGTCGCCGGAATCTTGCGCGACGGAGGCATCGCCCTCGGCTCGTATGTTGGGCCGTTCGGCGGTCCGGCGATGATCGAACTGATCGGTCTTGCCGGGTTCGACGCCGCGTTCATCGACCTTGAACACAATGCCTTCGATCTCGGCGAGGTCCGCTCGATGATCCTCGCGGCCGAAGTGGTCGGCATCACCGCGATGATCCGCACATCGGGACTCGAGACCGGGCTCATCCTCCGCCTCCTGGATTACGGGGCTGGAGGCATCTACCTCCCGCACGTAACAAGCGCCGCGAATGCTCGAGCGCTGGTGGACGCGGCTCGCTACCCGCCCGTCGGTGACCGCGGTCTCCTTCCGATGAGCCGCGCGGCGCGTTACGGAGCGTTGGACATGACCGAGCATCAGCGCCGCGCGCGCGACGAAGTTGTGCTCGCGGTAATGATCGAGGACGCAGCAGGTGTCGACCGGATCGATGAGATCGCCAGCGTGAAAGGCCTCGACCTCATCGCGATCGGCCCGACGGACCTATCGCGTTCGCTGGGAGTCCTCGGCCAGCCGGATCATCCAACGCTCCACGACGCGATCACGCGCGTGCTCGATGCGATCCGCTCGGCCGCGATCGTGCGGCCAGCGATGCCAGTCGCGCACCCGAGCTACGCTCGGACGATGGCCGAGCTTGCCGCCCTAGGTGTCGGATACGCGAACTGCGGTCCGGGTCCGGAATCGCGGCTACTCGGATCGCTAACCGCGCAGGTGAAGGATCTGCGGTCGCAGTTCTCAGCAGGAGCACCGACATCGCGCTGAGCGAGACCTGCTCGGCCGGATCGGCCGCGGCGCGGGCGCTCCGATCGGCTGGCACACCCTTCGTGGCCGGCGTCGCGGGACAAGCTTCCTCCCATTCCTCGACGGTCAGCGCGAGGTGGGGATCCCTTCATTTCGGTCGTCCACGAACTCAGGCGCGACGTTCCTGCCATCGGCGCGCGCGCGCGCGACCGGCCGTACCGCCGTCGCGGTCGTCACGCCTGGACCGGGGGCGTCGAACGCTCTCATCAGCGTTCGCGAAGCGACACAGGCCGCCGCGCCGATCGCGCTGATCGTCGGCCAGCTCGAGACGCGTATCCGCGGTCGCAAGGCCCTTCAGGAAAATGGAGATGACGCAGGTGTTCGCCATCCTTGCTCGCGGCGATCCGCAAAGCCAAGGTCGGACGGCCCGGTCCGGTCGTCGTCAGCG
>Ga0114129_10004284_pt1 | contig 20156 bp, 21 predicted proteins | sample RhiMetdeltSRZDD1_FD_80071 | JGI IMG/M metagenome (GOLD analysis project Ga0114129, IMG submission 80071) | Populus rhizosphere microbial communities from Tennessee, USA - Rhizosphere MetaG P. deltoides SRZDD1 (version 2) (version 2) | ecosystem: Host-associated > Plants > Roots > Rhizosphere >... | reverse complement strand
CGGCACGCGTGTGTTCGAACAATGAGATTGCGACGAAGCGCGGATTCGTGTGGACGAACGGCGGCTACATCTGCGGAAACACGATTTCCGCAACCGGCTCGTCCGTGCCGCGTGATGCCCGTCTGGGTCGACGGTCGTTGGTAGCGGAAATTGCAGGACACATCACCGTTGAGCCCAGCAGCGCGAGTCCGACCGAACGACGACCAAGCCAACGAGAAGGGAACCGCGACCATGAAGCTGACGACTACCACGTTCGTCTCCGTCGACGGAGTGATGCAGGGGGTCGGCAGTCCGGACGAGGAACGCGGCGGCGGATTCGAGCGCGGCGGATGGACCACCCCGCTCTTCGACAACGAGACTGCGACCTTTCTAAACGAGATCTACAGTCGCGCCGATGCGTTCCTCTTCGGCCGGCGGACCTACGAGATCTTTGCCGGCTCCTGGGGAGCAGTGGCAGATCCGGGCATCAACCCCATCGCAGCGGCGTTGAACTCGCGGCCCAAGTACGTGGCATCGACAACACTCACCAACCCGCGGTGGGCGAACACGACCGTCCTCTCCAGTGAGGTCGCGGCGGCCGTCGGCAAACTCAGAGCCAAGTCTGGAGGTGAGCTGCAGGTGCACGGCAGCGGCGCCCTGATCCGGTGGCTGCTCAACAACGATCTTGTCGACGAGTTCAACCTTTTCATCTTTCCCGTAGTCGTCGGCGAGGGCACGCGGCTGTTCCCCGACACCGGCCCGGACCGAGCGCGAGTTGCTCGAATCGCGGGCCACTCCCTGCGGGGTGACGATCCAGGTCTACCGGCCCACCGGGCGCCTGCAAGTCGGAACGTCCACGGCCGACCTGAAGCACGTGAAATAGAACCTCATCGAGGGCCGGACGAACGCCGCGACCGACGAACCCTGTCCAGTGGGGCCGCCAGCGGTGCCGCTCATGCCGTGCTAACCGCCGCTGTGAAACCCCTTCGGCAAGAGAGGCGCGCTTCGTCGGTTCGCTCGTCCGCGTCTGTACGCCTTTCGGACAGCCTACTTGTGCTGCTTGAGCTCTTCTCGTCAACACCGCTACGGGTTCTATTCACCGCGCTCTTCGCCTGCCGCCCGGCTCGCGGCCTTGCGCGAGCAGGCGCCGGACGGCGTCCAGTTCGACATCGACGCCTCTGCCACGGAGGGATCGTGAATTACGATGAACAACGCACGTCGTGGGCCGGTGCCCGGATTGAACAACCGCATCGGGATGTTCTCGGCGACGACCGCCCCCTGACCCGCGCGAGCTCGTATCGGGCCGTTGGGAGTATCGAGGCACTGATCGCCTTCGAGCACGTACCACGCTTCAGGACCCGGATGCAGATGGGATCCCGTGCTCGTGTCCGGAGGCATCACGACATACCAGAGCTGAATCTGAAACGGTCCCGTACCCGCAAGCGGCAGGGGCCCGACGCGCCCAACCAGACGGCCCGCACGCTCTTGCGGTTCGGGCCCAAAGCTGAAAAGCCAGGCCTGTCCGCCAGCCGCGGCGATCACATCCTGCGGCGCACGTGCCCGTTCAGCGGCGGCGAGCGTTTCGAAACTACGCAAATGCCAGAAGAGCGGTCCTGCAGGGAATGCGGCAACCGTGGTGCGCACGAGCAGCTGACACCCGAACGGCGCTCCGCCGATCAAACCGTCGTTCTCGCACGCAAACCGCTGCACGGCTCCGGCAGCCGTCGTGGACTGGGCCAGCGCGGCACCTTGCAGCGCGATGCCGGCAATCAGGGCAGCAAGAATCGGCTGACGATTCACCGGTCCGTGTCCTCTCATTCGCCCATACCTCCTCACCACTCGCGCTGCACAACGATACCGCCGAGGCCTTGCTAATAAGGGCCGACGATATGCGGGAGCTCTCCCCGCCATTGCCACTCGTCGTAAAGAAGGGCGATGGCGCAGAAGCGCTCTCATTCGGGCCTAGCGAAGCCAGTATGGCGACGATGTAAGGCGAGAATGTGCACTAAATGCGGTGACCCACAGCAGAGCACATATGATGTGCTTCGTCGAGAGGACGTGCAGTCTTACGACGCGAGTTGGGATCATCATCCGGATCGCATGGTTTTGCGGCCCGTCCTCTGATTCGTGTGGATGTTCATCCGTCGCCTTCGCGACGCGATGACTTATTGACTTACGACTTACGGACTCACTCAGTCCCGTACTGCCAGCGCAGCTCGGTTCTGCTGTATATTGTCGCTACATAGGTAGCGAGGCAACATGCCACGCCCGTCTCCGAATCCGCCCAAACCCCTGTCGCTCAGCGCCGTCGTCGTGCTCGACGCCATCGCGCGCCGCATCCGCCACGGCTTCGACATCATGGACGCCACGCGTCTGCCGAGCGGCACGGTCTACCCCATCCTCGGCCGGCTCGAGCGTGACGGCTATGTCCGGTCGCGCTGGGAGGCAGCCACGACCGCGGTCCGCGAGAAACGCCCGCCGCGCCGGTACTACGAGGTCACCGCCGCCGGCGCGAAAGCGCTTGCTTACTCAATCGAGCACTACCGCACGCTGGGCGGTCGCACGGCATTCGCGGCGTCACGCGCACCGGTCACCGAATGAGCATGGCCGCCGGCCCCTCGAACGCGGCTCGGGCAACTTACAAGCGAGCTATCGGCATCGTCCGACTCGCGAGCGCCATCGTCCCGGCCTCCCGCCGAGGCGACTGGCTGGACGAATGGACGGCGAGCTCTCGTACCGGATCTTTGCGCTCGATCGCGCGGGCACACTCGACGCCCGCGCGGCTGCTGCGATTCTCTTTCGCACGCTGGGGGCGTTTCCGCACGCCCTCTGGGTTCTTCGCAACGAAACGAGGTACGAGCCGATGTTCCAGGACGTTCGATACGCACTGCGCACTTCTCTTCGCCGCCCGGCATTCACCCTCCTCGTCGTGTTCACGCTGGGCCTCGGCATCGGCGCCAACAGCGCCATGTTCAGCATCGTCAACTCGGTGCTCCTTCGGCCGTTGCCGTACGAGCGCTCCGACGAGCTCATCTACATCTACGGCGCGTTCCGCGGCGGCAACCAGGCGTCGATCTCGCCGCTCGACTTCCTCGACTACCGCGAGCGGCAGACGGTCTTCTCGTCGCTCGCCGCGCGCACGGTCTTCGGCAACGCCGTGATCAGCGGAGGCGATCGGCCGGTGAGCGTGCCGGCGTCCATCGCCACCGCCAGTTTCTTCTCGACCCTCGGCGTCCAGCCGATCCTCGGACGCGCGTTCCGGCCCGATGAGGAGCAGGGCGAGCACAACGTCGTCGTTCTCTCGAACGCACTCTGGCAGCAGCGTTACGGGCAAGACCCGAGCATCATCGGCAGGAGCGTCGTCATCGACGGTCGCCCGCACACCGTCATTGGCGTACTACCGCCGGTCGTCGATCGGACGATCAACGTGCAGGTGTGGCGGCCGGTCCCGTTCGGCACAGGCGAGACCGCCGTGCGCCGCTTCCACTTTTTGCGCGGTCTCGGCCGCCTGGCGCCGGGCGTCACCCTTGCGCAGGCGCAGCGCGAGATGGACGGCATCGCGAAACAGCTCGAGCAGACCTACCCGGAAAACGAAACGTGGAAGCTGCGCCTCGTGCCGTTACAGGAGGTCGTCGTAGGCGACGTGGGCCGGGCGCTCATCGTGCTGCTCGGCGCGGTTGGCCTCGTGCTGCTCATCGCCTGCGGCAACGTCGCCAGCCTGCTGCTCGCGCGCGCCACGGCACGCACGGGCGAGATGGCGATCCGCACGGCACTCGGTGCGTCACGTCCGCGACTGGTCAGGCAGCTGCTCACCGAGAGCCTCGTGCTCGGACTGGCAGCCGGCCTCGTCGGTCTCGGGCTCGCCTATTACCTCGTTGAGATCATCCGCGCCGTTGGTGCGGGCATGGTGCCGCGGCTCGCCGAGCTCGCACTCGACCAGACGGCGTTGCTGTTCACGTTTGCGCTGTCGCTCGCGACGAGCGTCGTGTTCGGGCTGGCCCCCGCAGTGCATGCGGCGAAGACCAGCGTGTCGGCCGCACTCGCGTCGCTCGGCAAAGGATCCGGCAGCCGAACCGGCGTCCGATCGCGCAATGTGCTCGTCGTCGCCCAGGTCGCAGTGTCGTTCGTGATGCTGATCGTCGCCGGCCTCCTCATCCGAAGCCTCTGGCAGCTGCAGCGCGTGGACCCGGGGTTCGATCCTCAGCGCGTGTTCACGGCCGACATCACGCTGCCGATGGCCAGGTACCAGGAGCGCGCGGCCGCCGATCGATTCTGGTCCGCGCTCACCGAGCGCGTGAGCGCCATCCCTGGTGTCGAGGCGGCCGCGGGCACGACGCTGCTTCCACTTCGTGGCGGCGGCGACACCTACTTCTACGTCGATGGCCGTCCACCGGCGACCGACGCCGACAAGCTGCACGCAACGGTCGCGGTCGTGACGGATGACTACTTCGAGACGATGAGGATCGCGGTAAAAAGCGGACGCACGTTCACCGCTGATGATCGCGCCGACGGTCCGGGCGTCGTGCTGATCAACGAGCAACTCGCGCGGCGACTGTTTTCAAATAGAAACGCCGTGGGCGAGCGGGTCGTCGTGGACTTCGGCAAGCCGTTTCGCGGCGAGATCATCGGCGTGACGAGCGACGTCCGCATCTACGGCCAGGCGAACGAGGTGCCCGATCAGATGTACTTCTCGGTTCGCCAGCCCGGCGCGGGGTTCGGCGCCACGCGCATGCGGCTCGTGGTCCGCGTGCAGGGAGACCCAACCGCCATCACGCCCCAGGTACGCTCAGCGCTCCGCGAGCTCGAGCCTGACGTACCGCTGTCGTCGGTAGAGCCGATGGACGACATCCTCTCTGGATCGACCAGGAACGTCCGGTTCCGTGCCGGGCTCCTGGTGAGCTTCGCCGGTGCGGCATTTCTTCTGGCTGTGATCGGCCTCTACGGCGTGCTCGCGTATTCCGTCACGCGGCGGTCGCGAGAGCTCGGCATTCGGATCGCGCTCGGCGCGCGATCGGCCGAAGTGTTCGGGTTAGTCGTTCGGGAAGGGATGCTGCTCGTGGCGATTGGCGTCGTGCTGGGCCTGGCGGGATCGTTCGCAGCCACGCAGTTGGTCGCGGGCATGCTGTTCGACGTCGCCCGCACCGATCTCAACGTGTTTATCGCGGTGACGCTGGCGCTCCTCGCCTCCGGCCTGGCCGCCTGCGTGCTGCCGGCACGGCGCGCGACGAAGGTGGAGGCGGTCGAGGCGTTACGGAGTGAGTAGGGGCCGTCGGCGGTCAGCGGTCAGCCGGCTACGGCAAAAGCACCGACATGCGGAGGGCCCGGTCTAGATCCGTCGACAGTCAGCGGTCAACGGGCTACCGCGAGAGCACTGCGGCCTGCGGGCCCTGAACACGTGCACGTCGTGCTTGCGTCTGCGAGGGCACGTCTTCATGACACCCTCCGCAGCGCGCGCCCATCAGGCTGCCCACAAGTACCTCTGTCAAGTCTTTGTCAGGAGTCTTCGGCGCCGTGATTTACGCGACGGAGATCACCGTCCTCGCACGATTCCGCGAACGTATTGAACTTGTGAGAGTTGCTGTGGCTGGCTGTTCGCGACGATTTCCGCAACTGGCTCATCCGCGCGGTGTGAGCGTCCACTCCCCTACACGGTTTGCGAACGGGCCGCACCTCGAGTCTGTTCCCTCGAGCTTTCATCGCGGTCTCAGGTAGCTGTCCAAAACTTGCATACAACTCGGAAGTACCTCGGCGATGCGGGAGGCTAACCTCCGTGCGGTACCGAGCACAAGGAGCACACGAACATGAAGCCAAAGAACACGATCTGCCTCTGGTTCGACAAGGACGCGCATGAGGCGGCGCGCTTCTACGCCGCCACCTTTCCGGATAGTGAAGTGACCGCCGTGCACAAGGCGCCCGGTGACTACCCCGGCGGCAAGCAGGGCGATGTACTGACGGTAGAGTTCACCGTTTTCGGCACTCCCTGTCTCGGTCTCAACGGTGGCCCGGAGTTCAAGCACAGCGAGGCCTTTTCCTTCCAGATTGCGACGGACAATCAGGAAGAGACGGACCGCTACTGGAACGCGATCGTCGGCAACGGCGGCAAGGAAAGCCAGTGCGGTTGGTGCAAGGACCGCTGGGGCCTCTCCTGGCAGATCACCCCGCGCACGCTAACCGCCGCGCTTGCGGCTGGCGGCGGTGAGGCAAAGCGCGCCTTCGAGGCCATGATGCCGATGAAGAAGATCGACATCGCCACCATCGAGGCAGCGCGACGCGGTGAACTGGCTCCGCGATGAAGAACTGCCAGATCGGGTCGCGACGTTGCGCGTGCCGCGCGTCTTACGTCGCGACCTGGGATGAAGCACCGGCCAGGCGTTGACCGCCTGGTTCGATAGTGAAATCACCTTGTGCTAGGCTCTAGAAATCCTATATCGATCGCATGGCCACCATCGGCTGGACCCACGCGGCGCGGCGTGCCGGGGCGAGACTGGCGAGGATTGCGACGAGGATGGCAATCGCGGCGCCGACAATGTAGGCCAGGGGCTCCACATTGCTAAAACAACATTGGACGTGTACCCTACCTTTATCACAACGGCACGTGGACGAACTTGAATGACCTGATGCCTGCGGGAGCGGCCTTCAGACTGCAATTCGCAGAAGCCATCAACAACAAGGGATGGATTGTCGGTGCGGGGACCACGGATCCAAACGGCGCTGAACTCTCGCAAGGCTTCGTCATCATTCCGCCAGACCCTTCCTGCGCGGCGAATATCTCTCCGACTGTCGCGGTGTCACAGGGACCACTGAAGCTGAATAAGAAAACCGGTCGCTATACTCAGACGGTAACCCTGAAAAATGGCGACGGGGCACGCTCGGCTCCCGTCTCCTTGGTGCTGGACAACCTTAGCAGCGGCGCTACGTAGTTCAATGCGACAGGAAGCACCGCTTGCCCGCTCCATCGGGCAGCCCGTATATCAACGTGGACGTTGGGACCGACTCGGTTTTCAGTCCGCGCGAGAGGGCCGCGGTTACATACGCCACCCTCATACTTCTGGGAACCGCACCGAAACTGAACGCCAAAGCCGGTTGCTCGAATGCAACGTTGCAGGGCACCTATGCTGTTCACGCGACGGGAACCGTGCTATCCGGACCCACGACCGGCCCGATTGCATTCATCGGAGCATTCACGTAGACGGCACCGGCCAGCTGTCAGGTACGCTGACGGTGAGAGTGAATAGCGCGAGTGGTCCCACCACGCTGTCAAGAGTGCCTTACGGCGGAACCTACTCCGTCAACGCGGACTGCTCATTTGAAGAAACCTGGATCAATCTGTCGGTCGGTGGGTCGAGCACACACGACGGCGACATCTTTGATCATGGCAGAGGATTCTTCTTTGTGAACATCACAGCCGGGCAACCCACCGTGGTCAGCGGCGAGGGACTCAAGGAATTCCCGGGACAGAACGACCAAAGGTAGTTTGAAGCCTTCGACCAGGAAACCCGGTCGCTCCGAGATTATTCGACGAATGACGCGGTGTGAGTGGGAAAGGGAGATTCACTCAAGCTCTACATCGCAAAACAGTTGAGCTTGACGTACACTCTCGCATCCCATTCCCATGCGCGCCGAGCAGTCGGCCAAACTCGACGACAGCGGGCGTGAGTCGTGTCCGCTGTGCGGCAGCACCAACGCTCAGGCCGTGACCCGAACGACGCTCTGTGTATACCTCCGCTGCGACAAGTGCGAGCACGTGTGGACTGTCCTCGAACGACGAACGATTCTGCGCGCGACTGACACGAGTCGCGTGTTCTGAGGTCATCTACTAGACCGAAACCGATGTCGGTAGCCCCGCAGTCGGCGAGCGGAAAAGGATGCGCCTCAACGTTCCGGGTCGACATGAACAGCAATCTGCTCCCACCGTCAGTCCGCCAGCGAGTCCAAACGATGGCGCGAACTCGAAACGATAGCCCCTGCTCGATCCGCTCGATGCCGTCCCCGTGAACATGGTCTTGTGTCTCCGCGTCCTCGCCGTTAAACTGCAAGCTCTTGATTCTCGCGAACTCGAACAAGACGATAGCCTCCCGCTCCCGGGCGAAGTGTCCTGTCCGGTCCACTCTCGCGGTCACGTTCCATGTGCGAAGCCGAATCATGGACACGCCACCGTGATTTGATAACGACCGAGAGGACTTCCGCGTTGTGAAACGACGGCCAGTGCCCGAACCACGCGACCACCGCCGCTGCACCGGGAATCTCAGGGACCACTGGACTTATGCCAAACTTGACGGCCACTCACGCCAGAGCAGAAAGCTTTGCCATTGAGCGCAAAACGGTCGTCTCCGCCGCGGATTCGCATGGTTCAGAGGCGACGACAAACAGCAGCAGCGTATCAGGCCGTTGTGGAGGTCATTCGAAATGTCCGTTCAGCACCGCATCTTCGCGAGTTCGAGCAAGTCCTGGGAAGCGCTCTGCGCCGAGGCGTCCGCGTTCGCCAGCGAGATTGGACGCGAGAAGTTGATAAACATCTCTGTCGCCGCCTCGGGTGGCACCGAGTGGTTCGGGCGCGGCGGCAGCGGAGTCATCGTCGTGTGGTATTGGGAGTGATGAATCACGGCTCGTTTTGCCGAATCGTCGCGCAGAGAAGTCGGGTTGGTCGGACGAACGACTCAGCCCAGTGCCCAACGACCGCGAAGAGCCAGTGTAGCCAAGTGTGTAGCCTACGGCGCGAACTCCAACGGACGCAGCGGCACGACGCGGACGCGAGAGCCTCCGTTCAGGTCCCAGCGCCGGCTCCAGAAATCGCTGAAATCGGTCGGACGCGCCGAGCGTCGAAGGCGTTCTTGACCCAGCCCAATCTGACCCCTGACCAAGAGCATCACAAGGACCGGGACATCTATTTCTGCTTCACTCCGCAGGAACAATCGCTGTATAAAGGTGCCCTCCACGACACCTCAAGGCGAGGTTTCGGCCGGTTCGCTGGGTCGCATCAGAAAGGGAGGTCGCGTATGCCTGCGTTGTCAGCATCGTTCTCAGGCAGCATCCATACCCAAACCGTCATCTCGGTCGACGACGAGCCCAATCATTCGCTAGGCGTCGCCGAAGTCCGCGGGACGCAGAGTTCCAGCGACCCGAAGTGGAACAATTGCCCGATCAGGTATTGGGGAACCACCGACATGCAGGGGGCCCAGGGTGTGCAACGCGGATATTTTCTGAACGATCACGGCGCCGCTGGCCAGGACCGCGGCACGTTCGAAGGTAACGTGTCCATCGCCGGCGGTGACGTCATCGTGGAAGGCAAGTGGCAATACACGGGCGGCGAAGGCGAATTCGCTGGCATCACAGGTAGTGGCACGTTCAAGACGAGGCTCACGCCTCCGACGACTGTCGAAGTCAAGTGGCAGGGCGAATACACCCTCGTCAAAGCGGCAGGCGCTTAGCGTCGACCGCACACCGGCGTGTGTGCTCGAACACACGCCGGTTGTCTCGGAAGCGCTCCTTATCGGTCCCTGGTCAGGCCCGTTCCCCTTACAACAGCTACGGCCGTATCGGCAGATCGCCAACCAGGCCCCATTGGTGGACGACGAACGTGGCAAGGTTGTACCCCTCGATGCGCTACCAGGCTGCGCTACTCCCCGATTTCTCTATTATGTCATGCCGTTCTCAGCACGAGCCTACCAGTCCAACTGCACCCCTTCATTGTTCGTAGGTCATCCAGCCATGATTCCGACGACGCCGCTGGACATCGCAGACCCAAGCCTATGACACCGGAGCCAACGCGCGTCTGGGACGTTGCTCGTCAGATGGAATCAGCGAAGCTGACTGTGAAGGACCGCGGGCATTCGGGAATTCTTCCTTGCCGCAGGCTTCACAACAACAGCTCGTTGGCCCAGCCGAGAAGCTTCCACTCTCCCTCCCGGCGAACGAAAAGACGGATATTGTGGAACTCTCGTATTGTTCGTTCCACTGGTGTGGTTTGCATTCTGGTACCAGAGACGCCGACGCGAAGAGTCGGCAACGGCAGGCCGTCTCAGCCGATCTCAGTAGCCACGGTGCCGCCCAACAAGGAGTTGAAGCTGACGAAGCCGAGCACAATAGAGCTTCGCAGCTTAACTCCAGTGTTAGCCCGCGAGACACGCCGCCGCAGCGTTTCGAAAAGGTGGGCAATTGCGTGTGCTCGAAGGGAGCGACATCGGAACATCTGCTCGTGGCTTGCGCTCGGATGGTCACGTCAAGGCCAGCCAGTAGCGTCACCTGCGCTGGAGCGGCATGACGAGCGTTGCCGGCGAGAGACGATCACCCTCGGCACATATTCCCCCGTTCCCTCCACCGCCCTCTCGCCTCCACTGACGGCAGCCTGATCGAAAACTTCAATGAAATTGGGGTGCGGCTGTGGACCGGATGCTCCAGCGTCCGGTCCAGAACCGCAGCCAGCCAGCGTCCAAACAAGAGGGGCGATGCGACGATCGAGATCGTCTGTGTCACGACGAGAGCGAAGTGTTCCCACCGCGAGCTCCAGCTATCGACGTGCCCGGCAGTGGGGTGGCCGAGCACAAAGCGCGCAGTGCGATTGCTCGAGTTCTGGCGCAGTCGCGGACGGCAGCAACGGTTTGCGTTATCCCCAGAAAGTCGTCAGGCGCAGCGCAGCAACTGGCCTTCGTGCCGCAACTCTATGCGCGCGCATCAGTGCCAGTTTCCACGATCGGGGAGGGTCCGGAGGCACACCCACCGCTACAAAGTCGAGTAGAATTCGTTCAGTTGAAGAGTCTATCTGTGGCGACCTACCGCAAGTACGATCCGGCAGACACCATTCCGACCGAGCCGCCCTGGCAACCTCCTCTCGTTCCCAGGCGCCCGCCTCCGCCGCATGGCCCTGATTATGCGCAAGGAACCAACAAGACGAGATCGCTGAGCGCCTCCTGTTTAGCGAAAACGAGCGATGTCCTTGAACGCGAAGTCGATTGCGTATTTGAAGGTGGGCAGCGGTATTTACCTGGAGGCCTTGCTCGAGCGTTTAGGGATTCACGACACGATCAGACCAAGAGTGACACGGCCGGACTCGGATATCGTCTCGGAGCTCGTCGCGAAGGGCGAAGTCGAACTCGGGATGACAGTCATCACTCAGATTCTGACCACACCGGGCGTCGATCTCGTTGGCCCGCTCCCAGGCGAGGTACAGTCCTACGTCACGTTTGTTGCCGCGGTCGGTGTCGAGTCGAACGTGAAGGACGCTGCCAACGAAGTGATCAAGTTCCTCAAAGGACCTCGCGCAATCGCGGTTATCACATCGCAGGGCATGGAGCCGCGTTAGGGGCGCACGCAACAGGGCGCGTCCAGGGACAGCCCCCGTAGCGGCGCTTACATTTCGTCAGTCCACTCCATTAGCGCTCCCGGTCCACCACGCGGCCGCCACGCTGCCATCGAACTCGTGAGCTATACATGTACTTGATCGCATCGATAGGTCTGAGCCACTGATATAGCCAGTTCAACTCGTGCAAATGTGGTCCACCCTCTTCAAGTCGTTCATTCTAAGCGGTGCATTCAAGACCCACTCCGTTAGTCGAACCGCGCCCGACTTCGGTTGCCGCCGCCGCGCCGTGCAGTCAGAAGACTCGCTTTCACGCTCGAGGGCACGACCACAGGGCAGGATTGCTCCCAGCGCATCGTACCCCTTCCCGACAGTGTTCGAGGAAACCCGAAAGATTGGCGGGCTCGGAATCGGATGGTCTGGCTAGTTCGGGTTCCAAACCTCCCGCATCAAACGAAGGAAATTCGCCCCGAGGATTTTTTCAACGCGTGCAGAGCTATGCCCGCGAGCGATGAGCAGCTCGGCCAGCTTCTCGAGGCGACGCACGTCATTCAGCTCTGACACGAACGGGACAACATCATCCGCTGCTTCGCCAGGCGCAGACACGCCTAAGGCTTGTCGCCTCCGGACTTGCTCGCGCAGTTGCTGACGGTACTCATCCGTCAGCTCGACTGGCGAGATCCCGCCGTCAGTTCCGATTCCAACGTGGTCCTCTCCGCACACCTTCACGGCATGTTCCAGATGCTGGATGACGTCCGCGGCGGTGGCAGCGCCCTTTGGCCTGAGGAACGGCATGAAGTAAATGCCGGCCACGCCGCCGCGATCCGCGAGGATTCTCAGCTCACGATCCGTCTTGTTGCGTGGACTATCGGCCACCGCGGTGCAACCGGCATGTGTGATCGACACCGGCTTTTTCGACTCGGCGATCGCCTCCATCGTCGTATTCCGGCCGCAGTGACTCAGATCGACGAGCATACCGAGCTGATTCATGCGCTCGACGACGATTCGGCCGAACGGTGTGAGACCGCGATTCTCTGGCTCGAGGCCTGCACTTGCTCGTCACCTTTTTTGTCAGCTGGCTCCGCCACGAGCAGCACGAGTTCACGTACCTGCCCGAGGAGAACCGGGTCCTGAAGGCGCCGCTCCGCAATCAGCGCGTGCGGTTGATGGACGACGACCGGCGCCGCTTGCCTGCCCTCGGCGCTCGTCTTGGTCGACGGGTTCTGACGCAGGTTGCGACGATTGTCACGCCCGACACGCTTCTGCGCTGGCATCGGCAGTGATCGCCAAGAAGTGGACGTACGCGAAGCGACGGCCCTGGACGCCCCCGCGTGCTCGCGGAGATCCGGCGCCTGGTCGTACGCATGGCGACGGAGAATCCGAGCTGGGGCTGCACTCGCATCCAGGGCGCGTTGAAGAATCTGGGGCATCGCGTAGCGCGGTCGACCATTGCCACGATCCTCAAGGAGCAAGGTCTTCCGCCGAGTGATCAGCGACCGACGTCATGGCAGACATTTCTGCGGGCGCATTGGGCACGATCGTCGCCGCGGATTTCTTCACGACCGAGGTCTGGACCCTCCATGGGTTGGTCACGTACTACACCGTGTTTGTGATCGAACTGCAGTCGCGGCGCGTCCACATCGTCGCCTCTACGCCGCATCCGGACGAGGCGTTCATGCTCCAGATCGTGCGACGTCATCGCCGTGCCGTCGCCGGACCGGCCTGAGCTGGCCTGCATTGAATGGGAGCGCTTAAACCACTTCTGACGCCCGCCGTGCCGCGTCATGACGCGCGATCAATGGCCTCCGCTACGCGATTGGCGGAGCGCGTCGCCGCCTCCATGCCCCAATTGAGATTGTCCGCGTAGGCACCGACAAAATGAATGTGGCGGTGTGGTTCGATGAGAACAGGCCAGAACCTTGCCAGCTGGCCGGGCCGATACGATGTCCGCTCGCATGCAGAAGCCCACGGATCCGCGGCCCAGACCACGACATGGGCTTTTTCGATGTCTTCAGACCGTCCGGGATAGTATTTACGGTACGTCGTGAGTGCCCGATCCGACGTGCCCGGACCGGACGCCGTTCCCTCCAGCAGCCCACGCGTCGTTTCCACTTCTTCCGACGCACTCCAGACGTGATATAGCGACGCGTCTCCAAATTCCATGTTGGGACTCACGCCATCACGCTTCCAAAACCTGCTGCGCGTCTGAAAGATGACTCGCGTGTCGTGGTAGTAAGGCACGTTCCCGATCGCGTACGCCTTGGCGGCGGGCCAGGCCGGCTCCACCGACAACACGCGCAACATCGGGGCGGACATGGCACAGACCAGGTAGTCCGCATCGTCTTGCGTGCTCCGCCCACCCTCGCGACACGTGATGCGAACGCCAATCTCTCCGTGCTCGATTCGCGTAACAGGGCACGCGAGCCGGACGCGCGCACCCAAGCGCTGCGCAAATGTGTCCGTCAGCGTCTGATTTCCGCCAACCAATCGGAACACCTTCGGCGGAAAAAGTGGCACACCGCGACGTTTGAGTATGGCAGCATGCCACACCGCCTGCAACGCCGACCCGTTGCCGCCGATGAAGGCCAACGCCGCCGGCGAAGCACCGTCGTTGCGAAACAGTTCTGTGGTGCGAAGCCCGTCGAGATGATTCAATCTGGCGTCGAAGGGCCGGTACTCATCCTCGAAGCTGTCTACATATGGCGCAAAGTAGAGCGACGCCAGTTCTGGAAACGGATGCTCCGTCAGATAGTCGGCCTCGCGGCGGTTCAACCCCAGTGCCTCGAGCACCTTGCGATCTGAGAGCATCTCTGGCGTGTACATCCGGCCGCCGATCCACCGCAGAAGATGCTCTCTTCTCGGGTAGTAGACGTAGCGCAGATTGAACTCGCGGACGTATTCCCAATACCGGTCATATCCGGGCTGCGTGAAGTGCTCGGCGCCGGCATCGGCGTAGAGCCCGTCGTCGAGCCCGTCGCGAAGCGTAAAAACATGGCCGCCGGTGCGCGATGATGCCTCGAGGACCGTCACGTCATGTCCGCGGCGCACGAGCTCCCAGGCGCAACTCAATCCGCCGATACCGGCGCCGGCAACGATGATCTTCTTCGCGCGTCGCGAACGAGTCTCTAGCCGTGGCAGCAGCGCGGCGGCCGTCAGCGTCAAAAGCTCGCGACGCGTCATTGTCGCCGGTGTGGCTCCGGCTCCCGGATCCGAGTATTCAGACATTCTCTCCTCGACTTGATTACTGGGGGTACGCGACGGTGTTGGTCGCCTGATCGATCGTCACGATGGTATCGACACGGCCGACGGAGTACGTGCCGACAGGGCCATTGGCCCATCGGACCTGCAGCCTGGATACAGCCGTGTCGCTGCCGAGGCCGAAATGAACTCGAAGGTCGGACTGCGAGATCTGGCCGCGGCCGCTTGCGACCTCACCCCGGCGAGTGATCCCGCCGGCCGTCACGAACACGACAGATCCGATGGCATCACGAGGGCACTTTTTTGCTGGATCTCCCTTCAACTGCACTGTGATCCAGTGCCCCGCCTTTGCGGCCCCTTCATTTCGCGCCACTGTCGGGCGATCGTCGAGGTTGTTGATGACGATGTCGGCGCCGCCGTCGTTATCCAAATCTCCGACCGCAGATCCCCTCGACACGCGAGGAACGGAAAAACTTTCGCCGCCGGCAGCACCGATATCCTCAAAGCGCCTACCTCTCAAATTCCTGAACAGGAGTGCGCGCTGTGCGTACGACGTGTTCCATGGAAAGCGATCCGCGGCAGGGTAGACGTGGCCGTTCACCACGAGCAGGTCGAGCCAGCCATCGTTGTCGTAATCCAGGAAATCGGTCCCCCATCCGAGGAAGGGCATCGTCGTCAATGTCAGACCCATCGCGCTTGTCGAGTCCGTGAAAGTACGGCCGTCGTCGTTGTGGTAGAGCACGTTGAAGTCGTTGGCGAAGTTCGTCACGTGGAGGTCGTCTCGACCATCGTTGTCGTAGTCGCCAACGGCAACGCCCATGTGAGCCTGCTCGCGCCCCTGGGCGTCGAGCGCTGCTCCGGAAGGGTAGCTTACGTCCTCGAAGCGGCCGGTCCCGAGGTTCCGGTACACGAAGTTGGGACCGGAGTCGTTCGCAACAAACAGATCCAGCCGTCCGTCATCATCCATGTCGAACCAGGCCACGCCGAACCCGTACTGCCCTGTGAGATCGGCAACGCCGGCCTCGCGGCTTACCTCTGTGAACGTGCCGTTCGCATTGTTGCGATAGAGATGATCAGGCGCGCCTTTCAGCCCGCGAGGGCCACACATCACACGCTCGCTTCGATACGTGCACATCGCGGCGCCCGCAGTATACGAGGCGCCCATTCGCGTCGATGCGGCATCTGATGAGGCGTGTTGCGTCGCGGCAGACGGCGCAGCGTTGGAACTGGATGCTTCCGGGTTGGCAGGTGGCGGGAGATTGTGCAGATCGAGGGTCACGTACCCGGCGACAAAAAGGTCCAGCCAGCCGTCGCCATCGTAGTCGCCGAACGCGCAACCGGTGGACCAACTCTCGGTCGAGACGCCCGCCTCCTGTGCGACGTCTTTGAACGTGCGACCGCTCTCGTTGTGGTACAAGCGGTTCCGGCCGAAGTTGGTGACGTACAGGTCCTCGAACCCGTCGTTGTCGAAATCACCGACGCAAACGCCCTGGCCCCAGCGTTCGTTCGCGACGCCGCGCGCCACGGTCACATCGCTGAACGTACCGTCACCGTTGTTACGAAAAAGCGCGCCTGGCGGTGCCGCCGCTCCACGCTCGACGCGATCTAGCGTCGATCCGTTTACGAGGTAGATGTCGAGATGACCATCATTGTCGAAGTCCCAGAGAGCTATGCCCGAGCCCGTTGCTTCGATGAGGTAGTTCTTCTCCGCACTGCCCGACACATGCTTGAAGCCGGCCAGTCCGGCAGCAGTGGTGATGTCGCGATAGCTCACGCCAGTGGCGGCATTCGGTGAAGCAGGCGGTGTTCGCTTCGTCGGAGGGGGTGCCTGTGCGGCCGCGGCGCCGAGAAGGGCCATGGCGATGCAGGAACACACAGCAGACCGCTTCATTGTGAACGCTTTGGTCGGAGAGGCACGCGTCGGGGGGCATCATCGATCCCGAGCGCCTTCTGAGCACCCGTTCGTTCCGCCTGCGCCAACGCGTCGGCCTTCGCAAACGCCTGTCGCGATCGTTCGAGCGACCCGACGGCGCGGTATGCTCGCCCCAGAAGATAGTAGGCCTGACGCATACGAGGCTCGAGCGCCACGGCGCGCTCGAGCGGCGCGAGGGCAGCGGTTGTGTTGCCCGACTGGAAAAGCGAGCTGCCGAGCGCAAAGTACGCCAGCGCCGACTGCGAGTCAGATTTGAGGGCCGCCCGGAACTGCTCAGCAGCCTGCGCATGCTTGTTCTGCATCGCAAGGCAGGCTCCAAAACCGTAGGCGCCTTCGTAGGTCGACTTCACCGCCTGAGCACGCTGATAGAGCGACACGGCTTCATCGCAGCGCGACTCTTCGCGTCGAAGGTCCGCCAGTCCGAGGAGTGCGTCTGACAGGTTGGGTTTTGCGCGCAGCGCAAGCTCATATTCGGCGGCCGCTTCGGCCAGCTTATCCTGCATCTTGAATGACTCGGCCATCAGCTGGTGCACTCGGGCGCCGTCCGGCGCCAGCGCGTACAAGCGGTCGAACTCGCGCGTGGCGAGTTCCCTGGACACGATTCCGAAGAAGTACAGAACGTCGACGTTGCGTGGTTCCAGTGCGAGCGCCCTTCGGAGCAGATCGTACGCGGCGGGAAATTCATCGCGTGCCACATGCGCGCGCGCCGCCAGCACCAGACCTCTGACGCTATGTGGAAATTGTTTCAAATAATCGGAGGCGAGCTGCAATGCCCGATCCGGAGCGCCCGAGTACAACGCCGTAAAGGCCTGGCTGAGACGCGGGTCCCTCGCTTGATCCCGAGGGTCTGCGGCCTGCTTCGATCGCGCGGTCTCGCCCGGTCGCGCCGGCTGCTGTGCGCGAGCGTAGCGGAGCGGTATCGTCGCGCCTGTGACCGCGAGCGCCACCGCCATCACGAGCGGCCGATACCGCACTTCCCTTGTCTCCTCGCCCTGAGAACCCTCTATCGAGACCTTGGACCCTGGAACACCTTAATCGTCCGGCACGACCTGAATAATCCGCAGGAACTCTTGCGCGGCAACCGCGCGCTTTTGCTGCAACAGCTCGAGCCGCGCCGCCTGCTCCTCGGCTCGCGGATCCTTCGTGCGGGCGTAGAGCGCCGCCAGATTGAACGTCGCAGCGTAATTGTCCGGATCAGTCTCGAGTGCCTTCGCGAGCGACTCCTCTGCTGCGGCGTACTCGGCGCTTCGCGTCTGAAGGAGGCCCAGCTCCGCGAGCGCGTCCGCGTGTTGCGGGTTTAGCCGCAGCGCTACCCGGATCTCCTCGCGTGCGACATCGAGCTGGTTCAGTTGGCGTGCGATTCTGCCGAGGAAATAGTGCGCTCCGGCGGCCGTTTCCGGAAAACGCACGGCCTGCTGAAGATCGGTTCGCGCGGCCTCGAATTCGTTCGTGTAAAAGTGCGCGGCGCCCAAGGCGAATCTGCCACGCGGATCGTCCGGTTTGAGACGTACGTACTTTTCGAAGTAGGGCAGCGCTTCGGAGGGCTCACGGCGATGCATCGCTACGGCGCCAAGCGCGTAGTTCACGTAGGGATTCTCAGGCGTCAGCTTTACCGCCTGCTTCAACGAGTCGTATGCTTCTGCGCCGAGGTTCAGCTCGACGCACGTAATTCCAAAAAAGAAGTGGATCTGGGCGTTGCGAGCGTCCAGGTCACGTGCTTGCGCCAGATAGCCGAGCGTGCCCTGAAAGTCCTTCTGCTTGTACGCGACGCGCGCAAGATCGACCAGGGTGACGGCCGCGGGCGCTCCCGCTGACCGCATCGCACGTTCCAGCACGTCGCGGGCCGCGTCCAGCCGCCCTGCACGAAATTTGATCAGCCCAAGCTGACGTAGAGTTTCCGTCGAAGCCAGGCCGCGGTCGGCAAGTCCAGTCAACAGCCGTTCGGCGAGACTGTCGTCGTGCGCGCGCTCGAGCGCGGGCAACACTGCTGTGATGTCCTCTTCCGTCAAATCGGGATGGGTCAGCAACTCGGTAGTTACGTATGCTGCGCGCGTCTGGTCTGCGACGCCGGCGAGATCCACCGCAAGCACCGCGAGCGCCTGGGGCCGCGAGCGACTGACATCGGCCAGCCGATCGATCAAGGCGCGCGACGCCGCCCATTCACCAGCACTGGCGGACAGGTATGCCGCCTGGAAAAGCGCTTCGTCATTTGCGGGATCCACTCGCAACAGCTCACGGTACACGGTGCGCGCGTTCTGCGGTGCGGCGGGGTCTTCCTTTGCATGTTCCTGGTACAGCCGTCCGAGATTCAGGTACGCCGGTGCGCTGCGCGGTGCGGCCCGGATCGCGGCGCGAAAGTGCCGCTCTGCCAGGCGATACGCCCCCTGCTGCGCTTCGATCGCGCCCGCAATGTTGTGCAACGCAGCGTCGGATGGATATCGATTGAGCGCGTCCTGGACGCGTGCTTTGGCAGAACCCAGCTCGCCGCTGTCGAGGAGGGCTGCAAGCTCCTGGACGATCTGCGGCGGCGCGTTTATCGCGGACGCGCGTGATGCTGTCCGGTTCTTTCGGGTGCTCGTCTGCCCGCCATGCGCCTCGGGAACCCAGAGGAGTAGGCCGATCACGACCAGCGCGCAGCCATGGGGCATCAAGACATCACCTGTGAGTGTTGTCGCGCGCCGCGCGCAGCCGCAAAAAGATCGCAAGGGCTTCGTCGGCGCGCGCCGTCTGACCCTGGCGGCGATAGATCCGGGCCAGCACGTAATGGGTGTCGGCGTTCATCGGATCGATTGCTGCTGCCCGTCCCAGTTCGGTGACTGCATCGTACATCCGTCCCTGCTGGTCGAACAGGATCCCCAACTGGTAATGCGCGTTGGCGAATGCATCGTCGTACTGCAGCGCCTCGCGAAAGAGCGAAGCCGCCTCGTTCCACTCTCCCCGCTCCCGAAGCAGAATGCCGAGATTCGTGGGCGGCCACGGCGATTTCGCCGGCGCCTGGCGGTTCAGGCGAATGGCTTCTCGATAGTGTCCTATCGCCTCATCCGGGTCATCGAGCGCTTCATAGCACAGGCCGAGATTGTCGTGCGCTCGCATGAACTGCGGATCACGCGCGAGCGCTTCTTTGAACCGCGAAATGGCCTCTGCGTATTTGCCCGCATCGTAATCGAGACGCCCCAACCAATATCGGTACTCGGGGTTGTCGGGATGGACGCGAGCAAGCCGTTCGAGCTCGGGGCGCGCCCAGTCGTTGCGGCCAAGCCGGACGTACGCGAGCGCGAGCGTGAAACGGAGTTCAGGATCGAGGGGCGCAATCGCGTCGGCCTTCTTCAGCGCAATTGCCGCGTTCAGCGGTTTGGCATCCACGAAGAAAATGCGGGCAATCAGCGCCAGCAGTTCGCCCGATTTCGGCTGCCGATCGATTTCCTCCGCGAGCAGCCGCTCGGCGCGCTCCCAGTCCGCGGCACGAATCGCGGCCTGAATGGCGTCTCGCCGATCCGCTGAAAGCGCCAGGAGCGAGGAAGACATATCGATCGGCCGCTGAAACGGCTGCTGTGCGCGAGCCGCCGGCGAGAGGAGGCTCAGCGCCAGCGTTACTGTTCCGAGCACGACGATAGCGTCGGACGGAACAAATTTCGACACGACGCAATCAAGACGTCGCCTCGACAACGCGGCCGGATGGATTCTGATCATGGGACGAAGGGAACCCGCCGCGCACCCTCGATCCGCGCTTTCAGCTCGAGTGCGTCCCTG
>Ga0114129_10004283_pt1 | contig 20160 bp, 18 predicted proteins | sample RhiMetdeltSRZDD1_FD_80071 | JGI IMG/M metagenome (GOLD analysis project Ga0114129, IMG submission 80071) | Populus rhizosphere microbial communities from Tennessee, USA - Rhizosphere MetaG P. deltoides SRZDD1 (version 2) (version 2) | ecosystem: Host-associated > Plants > Roots > Rhizosphere >... | reverse complement strand
TGACTACGAAGAGGACTCGACGCGACGGTGAGCGCTAGCGCGACCGTGAACCCGAGAGCCGAAGGACGCATGGGCTCATCCTACACCGTCCCCGGGGAGGACGAGGGGTTGGCGGCGCGCATGTGCGCGCGCGTGAGCCAGTCGCTCAGCAGCCGCGCCGCTTCCGCCGGCGTGGGTCCGTAGAACGGCATCAGCGCGGTCGGCATGCCGGGCACGCGCACGATGTACGCGCGCCAGCGATCTTGCGCCACCGCTTTGACTTCGATGAGGTAGTCGCGTCCCGCAATGGATTCAGCGAAGCGATGAACGGCGGCAGCCACGGTTTGCGAGAAGCTGTTCGAAGTGGGAGAAGTCGGACGCATTTTACGCAGCTGTTACCCGCGATCAAGCGAAGCGACGGACGAAAGCGCGCGCACAATACGGCGCTGCGTGAATTGCGGAACGCGATCGGTGAAAAAAAATTTCGTTGTCCATCCGTCCACAGGAAATGCACGAATCGTCCACAGGATTTCCACACGGGTGCCAGGCGCCGCATCGCTTGACGCCGTTGTGATGCAAGCGTACGCTGGGCACTTCATGCACAAGCGGTGGGTGACGGCAGCGTTCGCGACGCTCGCTGTGGTGGTGTTCGCCGGTCTGGCGCGCGCCGCAGACGAAGCGACGCTGCTGCGGGTGTTCTTGAAGGACGGATCGTCGCTCGTCAGTTACGGCGAACCGGCACGCGTCGGCGATCGGGTCATCTTCTCGATGCCGACGGCATCGATGCCGAATCCGCCGCTGCACCTCGTCAATCTTTCCGTCGATCGAGTCGACTGGGAACGCACCGACCGCTATGCGTCGAACGCGCGGGCGACGCATTACCTCGAAACGCGCGCCGAAATCGACTACCTCGCGCTGTCGAACGCCATGGCCGAGGCGTTGAACGAGGTGACGCTCACCAGCGATCCCGCGCGCCGGCTGGCGATCGTCGAACAGGCGCGGCGGACGCTCGCCGCGTGGCCGGAGAATCACTACAACTACCGGCTGTCGGAAGTCCGCCAGATGCTCTCGATGCTCGACGAGGCGATCGCCGACCTGCGCGCCTCGACCGGCGCGCGACGTTTCGATTTGACGCTCTCCGCCTCGGTCGATCCGTTGACGATTCCCGAACCGCTCCTGCCGCCGCCGTCGCCAAAGGAAGCGATCGAAGCGGTCCTCGGCGCGGCGCGCGTCGTGGACAACCCGGTCGAACGCGCCTCGCTGCTGACCACGGCGCTCGTGAGCCTCGAGCGCGACAAGGCGGTGTTGCCGGCGGACTGGGTCGTGGCGACGCTCGCAGAAACGAGCGCGGCGATTGCCGAGGAGGCGCGCCTCGATCGTTCGTACAACGGGTTCGGGACGCTGACCTTGACGCTCGCCGGCCGGCGAGCGCGGCAGGGCGATGTTCGCGGCCTCGAGCGCCTGATCGCGCGGATCTATCAACGCGACGCGGCGCTCGGGCACAGGCGTCCCGAAACGGTGACGGCGCTGCTGGTGGCGGTCGACGAGAAGCTCGACGCCGCCCGACGGTTGCAGCTCGCGCGCGACCGCTGGGCGCTGCGCGCGCCGGTCTACCGCGAATATGACGTGGCGATGCAGCGGCCGATCGATCTGTTCGCGCGGCTGAAGCCGTCGCTGGAAAACATCAAATCGTTGTCGGGATCGTCGCCGGGTAGCCTCGCGATGATCGAGCGCGTCGTCGCGCAGGTTCTCAGGTTGGCATCGGCGATTACGCCGCCGGAGGAATTTGCGGCGGCGCACGCACTGCTCGTCAGCGCCGTGCACCTCGCCGGTCAGGCGGCGCAGGTTCGTCGCGATGCGACGCTCGCCGGCGACATGGCGCGGGCGTGGGATGCCTCGTCGGCGGCCGCCGGCGCGCTGATGCTCGGCTCCCGCGCACGTACCGATATTCAAACGTTGCTGCGTCCTCCACAACTCAGGTGATCACGCTTCGCCGGACCCGGCTCCTTCGCGTACCCGACCTGCGTACTTTTCGCGGCGCGATTCGCGAACTATGCGGGGCGGACACGCAGGTCCGCCCCTACGTCGTTGCGCCAACGCGTGGTGCGTCGCGGCAGTTGGAATGCACCCTCGGCGTAGCGACCGACCGGCGTGTCGGCCCTGAGATCGTCACGCGGGATGAGCTCTACGTCCACCTGCAAAAACGTCTCGCGAATCCTCCGCGTCTGCTGACCGCGCTCGAGCGTGAGGTGATCGCACAGCGCGTCGCACGCGAGGCGGCCGCGATGTGTGAGCCGCTCGCTTTTCGACTCCGGCCCGGTCTCGTCGCCGAGATGCTGCGGTTCTACGATCAACTGCGTCGTCAGTCGCAGCAGGTGCAGCGGTTCGAGGAGCTCATCGTGCAATCGCTCGGTCCTGGCGACGATGTCGGCGATCTCGATCGCGGCGCCGAACGGATGCGGCAGCAGACGCGGTTTCTCGCGCGCGCGTTCGCCGAGTACGAGCGGCGCGTGCGCGAATCGGGCGCCTGCGATGAGCATCTGCTCCGCGAGCGGCTGATCGCCGAGGGCGCCGTCGATCCGGTTCGGCACATCATCGTCACCGTCGCCGACTGGATAGCGGACGCCGACGGTCTCTACGTCGCGGACTTCGATCTGCTCGCGCGGATTCCCGGTCTCGACTCGCTCGACATCGTCGCCACGGAGACGATTCTCGCGTCTGGATTCCATGAGCGGCTCGAGAATTGGTTGCCCGGAATCGAAGAGGCGTCTGCCGAACGATCGTCCAATCGCCCGGCGCTCGTCACGCCGCCGAATTCCGAAGAGCCGTGGTGGACGGTACGCGATCGCGAAGAGGAGCTCGTTTCGATCGCGCGCCAGATCAAGGCGGATCGTCGGAGAACCGAGTCGGCGCCGCTCGACCGCACGGCCATTGTCTTCAAGCATCCGCTGCCGTATCTGTACCTCGCCGCCGAAACGCTGCCCGCCGCCGGCATCGCGTATCAAACCGTCGACGCGCTGCCGCTCGCCGCGGAGCCGGTCGCCGCCTCGCTCGACCTCGTGCTCGAAGCGGTGACCGCGGATTTCAGTCGCGAGCCGCTGATCGCACTGCTGCGCTCGCCGCATTTCGTGTTCCGTCGCGAAGACGGCGAGGTGACGCGCGAATCGATCAGCGCGCTCGATCGTGTCTTGAGCGACCGTCGCTACCTTGGTGATCCGGAGCGGCTGCAGGAGATCGCGAGCGCCGCGCCCGCCGCGCACGTCGTGCATGCGGCGCTCGAGGTCGTCCGCGAGCTTGCGCCGCTCGCTGAGCCGGCGCCGGCGTCGCGACAGGTGACTCGACTGCTGGCGTTCTGGGATCTTCGCCTTCGGCCTGTCGACCGTGCCGATCCGCTGTCCGCTCGCGAAGAGCGCGGGCGCGCGGCTCTCCGCGAAGTGCTGTCGGCGATGGCGTCCACTCATGCGACGCACGACGACCCTGGCTGGACGATCGACGACCTCGCACTCGCGGTGCGGCGCGCCATCGAGGATCAAACGTTCGGAGTCGACGCAGCTGCGGCCTGCCCTGAGCGAAGTCGAAGGGGCGTGCACCTCCTCGACGATCGGGCGGCGCGATATGGCGATTTCGACGATATTACGATCGTGGGGCTCGTCGAGAGCGACTGGCCGGAGCGCCCGCACCGCAACATCTTTTATCCACCGGCGCTCTTGAAATCGCTCGGGTGGCCGCCCGAAAGAGAGCGGCGTGCGGCGGCCGATGCGCACTTTCTCGATCTCGCGGCGTCCGCGTCGCGACGCACGCGTCTCTCGACCTTTGCGCTCGACGATGATGTGCTCGTGTCGCGATCGAGTCAGCTCGACGAGATTCCTCGCGCACGGCTGACGACAATCCCGCGAACTTCGCCAGACGAAGCGCGCGTGTTTCTCGATGAAGCGTTGTCGCTCGAACCGGCGGTGACGACACCGCTGAGCGCCGACGCGCGGACATGGGCCGAGATGCGTCTCAGTCGATCGCCGGCGGCGGACGCGCGATTTCACGGGCGCGTCGGATCGCAGCCGCCTCGCGCGTGGTCGGTGAGCGCGTTGGAAACGTATCTCGATTGTCCGTTCAAGTTCCTGGCGCAGCACGTGTTGAAACTGGAGGAAGAACCGGACGACGAAGAGGTGATGGACCCGCGCCGTCAAGGTCAGTTCGTGCACGACGTGTTCGAGCGGTTCTTCACTGCGTGGCAGGACGCCGGGCACCGCGCCATCACGCCGGAGAATCTCGATGCGGCGCGCGAGATGTTCGCCGACGTGGTCGAACGCGCGCTCGACGCGCTGCCGGATGCGGAAGCCGGCCTCGAGCGGACTCGATTGCTCGGGTCGCCTGCCGCCGCCGGCCTCGGCGAAGCGGTGTTGCGAATGGAAGCCGAGCGGCCGGTCGCCGTCATCGAACGTCTGCTCGAACATCGCCTGCAGGGCGAGTTCACGATCGCGACCGCAAACGGCCCGCGCACGATCGCATTGAACGGCAAAGCGGACCGGCTGGATCTTCTCGAGGACGGCACTTTCCGCCTCATCGACTACAAGCTCGGTTGGCCGCCGGACAAGGGACGCGCGCTGCAGCTGCCGATCTACGGCATCTGCGCCGAGCAATGGCTCACCCGCACGCGCGGGCGTCGATGGACGGTCGGTGAAGCCGTTTATCTCGCGTTCAAAGGTCCGCGGCGTGTGGTCCCGCTCTTTTCGAAGTCGGACCAACGGGACAAGACACTCGCGGATGCGCAGCAGCGGCTCGCGGATACGGTCGACGCGATCGCGCGTGGAGAATTTCCACCCACACCTGACGACGTATGGCGATGCGAAAGCTGCACGTTCGCGTCGGTGTGCCGGAAGGACTATGTCGGCGACATTTGAACCGCGCCTCCCGTTCGACGATGTCGTAGGGGCGGACCTGCGTGTCCGCCCGGGGCCGACACATCGGTCGGCCCCTACGACCGAACTGGCAGATGCCGCTGCGCGTGGCGCAGCGGTTGATCCGTCGCAGAACATCGTTCTCGAAGCGTCGGCCGGTACTGGCAAGACACGCGTGCTCGTCGAGCGGTACGTCAACCTCCTGCGCGCCGGCGTCGAGCCGGATCACATCCTCGCGATCACGTTCACGCGCAAGGCGGCCGCCGAGATGCGGCAGCGGATCATCGATCGGTTGAAGGAAGCGAGCCGCGAGTCGGCGTTCGACGCCGGACGCTGGCGCGAGCTGCGCGAACGGCTGGGTGACATCGCGATCTCGACGATCGATGCCTTCTGCCTGTCGCTGCTCCGCGAGTTTCCGCTCGAAGCCGACGTCGATCCGGGGTTCGATCTCGCCGCCGACACCGACATCCCGCGGCTGATTGAGGAGGCGCTCGACCAGGCGCTGCGCATCTGCCGTGCGGTCGCGCGCGACGACGAGGACGTGGCGCTCGTGTTCGCGCAGCTCGGCGAGCGGCGCCTCCGCGCCGGCATTGCCGCGCTGCTGGATCGCCGGCTCGTCGCGCCGGACGCGCTGCGCCGCTTTCTGCACAACGGTCCGCGCGACCTCACCGGCGCCAAAGCGTGCGAGCTCGCGGCGGCGCGGCTCCGCGACGCGTTCACCGGCGTCCGCGACGGCGTCGACGCGTTTCTCGACGACGGACCGATCCGGCATCCACAGTTCGCGATGCTCGCCGCGGACATCCGCCAGATCTGCAATCAATCCTCAATCCGCAGTCAATCCTCAATCGACAATGAATCCGCAATCCGCAATCAATCCTCAATCCGCAATCAATCGCCAATCGACAATAAATCCGCAATCCGCAATCCGCAATCCGCAATCGACACCGCGGCGTTCCGAAGCTTCATCGATCGCCTGCGCGCGTACTTCCTCACGCAGGACGGCGCGCCGCGCGGCGAGAAGTTCACCGGCACGCCGTTCAAGGCGTCCGACTGCGACACCGAGGACGCCTGGCGCCGTCATCGCGCCAGCGCCGGGAGGCTCGCGCCGCTGGTGGCCGGCGCCATTCGCGGATTCCGCCGCGACCTCAACGTCGTCATGTCGCGCGGCGTCTGGCGGATCTTCGCGGTGGCGATCAGCCAGTATCAGCGCACGCTGGATGCCCATGCGCTCGTCGACTTCTCCGGCGTCCTCGAACGCGCGGTGAAGCTGCTCAAGGATCTCGACGAGTTCGCCGAGAGTCGTTTGCGCCTCGAGGCGCGGTACCGCCACGTCCTTGTCGATGAATTCCAGGACACGAGCCGCGCGCAATGGGAGCTGGTCCGGCAGCTCGTGAAGAGCTGGGGTGAAGGGTTTGGCGCCGCCGAGGATGCCATTCCGCCGTCGATTTTCATCGTGGGCGATCGCAAGCAGTCGATTTACGGCTTTCGCGACGCCGATGTCGCGCTCGTCGACGAAGCGGCGCAGTTCATCGAAGGACTCCGCCCCGAGGGCCGGCCACGACAGGCGATCTCGGTCAGCTTCCGATCCGCGCCGGAGATTCTCGCGTTCGTCAACGAGGTGTTCGACGAGATCGCTCTCGACCAGGCCGCAGGCGCGCGCAAGGATGCCTTCCGGTATGCCGAGCGGGATCGGTTTCCTGTCGACGATGGCGGCCGTGGTGATGCGTTGGGCATCATCGCGGCCGATACCGTCCAGGTGACGGCGGATCGCGTCGCCGATGAAATCGTGCGGCTGCTGTCGGGTGCGATCGTCCGCGATCGCGCAACCGGCATCGCGCGCGAGGCGCGGCCCGCGGACGTCGCCATTCTCTTCCGATCGCGCGACAGCCATCGTGACTTCGAAGCGGCGCTCGATCGTCGCGGCGTGCCAACCTACGTCTACAAAGGCCTCGGCTTCTTCGATGCCGACGAAGTCCAGGACGCGGTCGCCCTGCTGCGCTATCTCGCCGATCCGTTGTCGAACCTGCGCGCCGCGACCTTGTTGCGTTCGCGCCTCGTGCGGCTCTCCGACGAGGCGGTCGCGAAGCTGTCGCCGGACTTGTCGGGCGCAATCCTGGCCGCCGAGGCGCCGCCGCCGATCGCGACGCTCTGTCCCGAAGATCGCGAGGTCCTGGATCTTCTCCGCGCCGCGGCGCCGCGTTGGCTGTCGTGGGTCGATCGGCTGCCGCCGTCGGAGCTGCTCGATGCGGTGCTGCGCGAGACGGCGTATGCGTACGAGCTGCGCGGATCGCGCCGTCCGCAGGCGCGGGAGAACCTGAAAAAGCTGCGCGCGATGATCCGCCGCGCGCAGAACCGCGGCTACGCGACGCTCGCGCGGATTGCCGACCACCTCGAGCGGCTCGCCGTCGGCGACGAGTCGAACGCCGCCATCGACGCGATCGACGCGGTTAGTCTGATGACCGTTCACGCCGCCAAAGGTCTGGAATTTCCGATCGTGTTCGTCGTGAACATGGGCCGCGGCACGGCGACCACCCGCGCACCGATTCGCGTCGCGAGCGATGCGGCAGGCGAACCCTCGGTCGCGATCGCGGACTATCAGTCAGAAGCCGACGAGGATGCGCAGGCGCGTGATCGCGAAGAATCGAAACGGCTGCTCTACGTCGCGCTGACGCGCGCGCGCGATCGCCTGTATCTGTCGGCGACGGTTCAAAACGGACAGTGCCGCATGACGCGCGGCAGCCTGGGCGAAGTCCTGCCGGCGCCGGTCAAAGCGTTGTTTGTTCGTGCGGCGGTGGTATCTCCTGCGGACAACCGCGAAGTCGTGACGTGGTTGGCTCAGACACCGAGAACAGATGAGGTCGGCGACGATTTCGCGCCACTAGGATGAAGACTTCTCGGCCCACTGGCGCGCACGTTCTTCGGCTTCTTCACGCGTCGCCGCGATGAGCACGATCGAGCGATCCGGCTTTCCCGAGCCGTCGCGGCTGATCCACGCAATCCAGTGCGGACCGCGGGCTTCGCTGTGGATTTCATAGGATTCTGACGCCATCGGCGCCGAAATCTATCAGATTTCGGCCATATTTGCATTGCGTCCCCCCCGACCATCCCATAGAATCGAAAACCGAAGGAGTCATTACGTGACGTTGACTTGTCCCAACTGCGGCAACGACCGCAACTTTCAGGTGAAAACATTGCAGATGCACGTGGTCAACCTGGAAAACGGCCGTGTCGAGGTGTCCGAAGAGGATCGGCCGACCGTGCTCGAAGTGCTGTGCGACGAGTGCGAAACGGCGCTGAAGTTCGAAGAGTTCGAAGATACGCTCCGCAAGGAAGTCCTGCTGACGATCGGCGCGCGCTAGGCGCGGGCGCCGTCGCCTTCCATCGGATTCCTACCTATCTTCGTCGGCTTCCTCGAAATAATCGCAGTCGGGACAGACCCACTCGCGCGCGATGCTGTTCGTGGCATTCGGATTGCCGGGCACATGGACGACGGTTTGCTGTTCGCGCAGGCGCATCGTGCCACCGCAGAGTGGGCATTCTTTGGCAGGCATGATTCTTGGTTCGTCTGACAGACGCTAGCATGCGTCCGCTGTCTTGACAACCCGAGGATCGACTCCTATCGTTAGCGACACTTTCATGCCCCACGAATGTTTTGCGGACGAGATCGCGATCGACTTTCCTTCCGTCGGCGGCGTCGTCGACCGGATGCGCGACGCGTTCCTCGGCGAAGTCGTTGAAGGCGACGTCCATTGCACTGACGTCCTGTTGTCGAAGCGCGAGGCGTCCGATGGCCTCGTGGTGCCGGTCGAGGTTCCCATTCGGACCACATGTCCGGAGTGCGGCGGTCGCGGCGAAACCTGGACCGAACCGTGTGAGGACTGCTGCGGCACCGGCGCGTCGGTGTTCCGTCATGCCGTTCGCGTGAGCGTGCCGGCGGGCGTCGCGGACGGCGCGCGCTTCCGCTTCCGCGTCACGTCACCCGATGCGGCCGCGGTGCGTGTCGAAGTCCGCGTGGCGATTCGTTCTTCCGTTTGACGTCTCACGTCGATCTTCTCGGCATCCTGTTCATCATCTGGGGTCTGCTGACGATGCTCGTCGGCGTGTCGACGCTCGCGCTCGGCGTGGCGGCGGCGGCGCTCGTCACGTCGCGCGCGGGCGGCAGCGTCGCGGCGGGCGTGACCGCCGCGGCGTTCAGCGCGCTCGCGATCATGGCCATGGTGTGGGGCGTCGTGCACGTCGCCGTCGGCATTCCGCTGCGGCGCCGGCAACCGTGGGCGCGCCTGATTGCGCTGATGCTCGGATCGGTCGACCTGTTGCTGCTGCCGTACGGGACGGCGCTCGGCGCCTATGCGCTGTGGGTTCTCCTCAACGAGAAAGGCAAGGCTCTCTTCGCTGTCAATGGCTGATGGCTAATGGCTGATGGTTATGGTCGATGGTGGATGGAGAGTCGGTCCATCAACCATCCGCCATGACCATTAGCCATCAGCCATTAGCCATCTCAGGGTTCATCGAGAGTGCCCGCGGGAGTCCAAGGCCCGCAGCGAGCGAGACGTTTCAGCGCGAGCCATCCTCCGTGCACGACACCATCGCGGGCGATCACCACTTCGGCGTAACGGCTGCACGACGGCGTGAAGCGGCAGCGGATGCCGGCGCGCGACGCAAGCGGCGCGATCGCGCGCTGATATCCGTGAATGCCCCCAAGCGCGATCGGCTGCGCGTAGAGCGCGAGCGCAGCCACGATCGACAACCCCACGACGCTAGAGACGATTCGCGTACTCGGTGAGGCCCGGAATGATGAGACGTCCACCGCTGACGCCTTTCAGAATCGCGACGACGTGCAGCGCGAGGATGCCGACCCAGGCGAAGACGAGCAGCAGCCCGAGCACGCAGCCGAAGCCGAACGTGGCGAGGCTGACCATGCTCGTCACGGTGACGTAAACGAACACCGCGATCAGCTCCGCGATCATCAGCACGAGGCCGTGCTTCGCGTGCCATTGCACGTCGGCGTCCTGTTTTTCGAGGAGCAGCGGGATGAGTGCGAGCGGCCACAAGTAGGCGAGCACGATCATCACGCCGCGATTGGGCGAAGGTTCGGACACCGCGCGGGAGTGTACGATATTCTTGTGGATATGCAAGTCGATCAAGCGACCGTGCTGCAGGCATTGAAGGTCGTTCGCGATCCCGATCTCAACCGCGACATCGTCAGCCTCGGCTTCATCAAGGACCTGACGATCGACGCGGGCCGCGTCGCGTTCACGATCGAGCTCACGACACCGGCGTGTCCCGTGAAGGATCAGATGCGCGATCAGGCGCGCGCCGCGGTGATGCAGCTGCCGGGCGTGGCGTCGGTCGACGTGACGATGAGCGCGCGCGTGCGCGAAGCGGTCAGCGCCGACGGGACGCGGCAGTCGGTGCAGGGCGTGAAGAACATCATCGCCGTCGGCGCGGGGAAAGGCGGCGTCGGCAAGACGACGGTCGCGGTGAACCTCGCGCTCGCGCTCGCGAAGTGCGGCAGCAAAGTGGGTCTCATCGACGCCGACATCTACGGACCCAACGTGCCGATCATGCTCGGGATGAAGGCGCAGCTCACGACCGACGGCCAGAAGATCGTGCCGGCGGAGAAGTACGGGCTGCAGGTCATCTCGATGGGATTTCTCACGGCCGACGATGCGCCGATCATCTGGCGCGGGCCGATGCTCCACGGCGCGCTGCAGCAGTTCTTCCGTGAAGTGCGCTGGGTCGCGCTCGACTATCTCGTGGTCGATTTGCCGCCGGGCACCGGCGACGTGACGCTCACGCTCAGCCAGACCGTGCCGGTCGCCGGCGCGATCGTCGTCACCACGCCGCAGCAGGTGTCGCTCGCCGACAGCCGGCGCGCGGTGGCGATGTACAAGAAGCTCAACATCCCGCCGATCGGGATCATCGAGAACATGAGCTACTTCGCGTGCACCAACTGCGGCCACGAGGCCGACATCTTCGGGCACGGCGGCGGCGAGCGTCTGGCGTCGGAGCTCGGCGTGCCGTTCGCCGGACGCATTCCGATTTACCAGCCGATTCGCGAAGGGAGCGACGCGGGCGTGCCGTTGATGATCAGCGAACCGGAGTCGCCGGCCGGGCGCGCGTTCATGGCGGCCGCGGAGCGCACCGCGGCGCAGGTGTCAATTGCCAGCTACAACCGGCCGACCATTCCGTTGACGGTGGTGCGATGAGAACAGACTTCCTGCAGCGAACATCTCCACCACGGTGGACACTGAGGACGCGAAGGCCCAAGCCTGTACAAGAAGATCTCCGTGTCCCCCGTGTCCTCCGTGGTGGTGAGGTTTTTGTCGCGATCTTGGCGGCAATCGCGTGCGCCTGCACTCCGGCGCCACAAACGTCGAACACGCCGCCATCGGGATCGAAGATGCCGTCGTCGGTCGTCGATCCCTATCTGAAGATTCAGATTGCGCTGGCGCAGGACCGCATCGACGACGTGCGCGCGAACGCGGGCGACGTGGCCAAAGCGGCGTCGTCGCTCGGCGCGCCGGCGGTGAAGATCGACACGGCGGCGGTGCAGCTCGCGTCGGCCACCGCGCTGGAGGACGCGCGCGACAAGTTCGGCGTGCTGAGCGACGCCATCGTCACGTACATGGACGGCCTGCATCTCACGCCGCCGGATGGCGTTCGCAAGGCGTACTGTCCGATGGTCAACAAGCCGTGGCTGCAGAAGGGCGATACGCTCGAAAATCCGTACTACGGCAGCTCGATGCTCACCTGCGGCGAGTTCCGGTGAGGTTGTCTTTCGCGAAGCACACGCTGGCCAACGGGCTCGACGTCCTCCTCCACGAGGATCGTACGTGTCCGATCGTCGCGGTGAACCTCTGGTATCACGTCGGCTCGAAGAACGAGAGTCCGGGGCACACCGGCTTCGCGCATCTCTTCGAGCATCTGATGTTCGAAGGATCGGAGCACCACGATCGGGGGTACTTCAAACCGCTGCAGGGCGCGGGCGCGACGCTCAACGGATCGACCAACGCCGATCGCACCAACTATTGGGAAGTCATCCCGTCGAACGCGCTCGAGCTCGCGCTCTGGATGGAATCCGACCGCATGGGCTATCTGCTGCCGGCGCTCACCCAGGCGAAGTTCTCGAACCAGCGCGACGTCGTGTTGAACGAGCGCCGCCAGAATTACGAGAACCGTCCGTACGGGCTCGCACCGATGGCGCTCCTGTCGGCGCTGTTTCCGCCGGACCATCCGTATCACTGGACGACGATCGGCGAAGTGGCGGACCTGCACGCCGTGCAGCTCGACGAGGTGCAGGCGTTCTTCCGCCGCTATTACCATCCCGCGAATGCCTCGCTCGCGATTGCCGGCGACGTCGACGCCGGCGAGGCGTTGTCGCTCGCGCGCGCGTACTTCGAAGAGATCGAGCCGGGTGATCCGGTCGATGCGGTCGAGGCGTCGGCGGCGCTGACGACCGACGTCCGGATCTTCTTCGAAGATCGCGTCGAAGTGCCGCGTCTGTATCTCGCGTGGCTGACGCCCGCGATGTTCGCCGACGGCGACGCCGATCTCGATCTCGGCACCGATTTGCTCGCCAACGGCAAGACGTCGCGGCTGTATCGGCGGCTCGTGTTCGACGAGCGCATCGCCACCGACGTGTCGGCGGCGCAGAACTCGCGCGAGATTGCCGGCTACACGCAAATCACCGCGACGGCGGCGCCCGGCCATGATCTCGGCGAGCTCGAGCGCGCGATCCTCGAAGAAGTCGCGCGGCTCGCCGATGAGGGTCCGACCGACGACGAAATCGAGCGGGGGCGTGTGCAGGCCGAATCGCAGTTCGTCTTCCGGCTGCAGACGGTCGGCGGCTTCGGCGGGAAGTCCGATCAGTTGAACGCCTACAACGTCTTTCTCGGCGACCCGGCGTACTTCGAGCGCGATCTCGCGCGCTACCACGACGTCACGAAATCGTCCCTGCAACAGGCGATCGCGCGCTACCTCACGACGCCGCACGTCACGCTCAGCATCGTTCCGCGCGGCCGCGTCGCGCTCGCCGCGCCCGATTCTCAGCGGGCGGTCGTCTCGTGAGCGCGCGCGTCGACCAATCACCGAGCGGGGCCGGCGCCTCGCGAGCTCCCAAAATAGACCGCTCGCGATTGCCCGAGCCCGGGCCCGCCACGCCGTTTTCGTTTCCCGCCATCCAGAAAACGACGCTACCCAACGGCCTGCGCGTGTGGAGCGTGTGTCATCCGCAGGTGCCGGTGATCGCCTTCGACCTGCTCGTGCGCCGCGGCGCGTCGGCCGATCCGCCCGGCAAGGAGGGGCTTGCTGCGCTGACGGCCGACATGCTGGACGAAGGCAGCGGCGACCGATCGGCGATCGAGATGCACGAGGCGCTCGCGCGCCTCGGCGCGCAGTTCGACACCGACATCGGGTCCGACTTCGCGTCGGTCAGCGTCACCGTGCTCACGCGCTTCGCGGGTCGCGCGCTGGCGCTCATCGCCGACGTGGTCGCGCGGCCGGCGCTGCGAGACGACGACTTCGCCCGCGTGCGTCAGTTGCGGCTGCACCGGTTGACCCAGCTGCGCGATATGCCGGCCGTCGTCGCCGATCGCGTCTTTCTCAAGCTGCTCTACGGCGCGCATCCGTACGGCCACTCGCCGATCGGCACCGAGACGGCGCTGGCCTCGATGACCGTCGACGACGTGCGCGCGTTTCACGGCGTCGCGATTCGACCGTCGGTCGCGACGTTGATTGCGGTCGGCGACTGCGATCACGCCGCGGTGGTCCGGCTCGCGGCCGAGGCCTTCGGCGACTGGCGCGACGCGAGCGCCGATGCGGTGACGACGGACGGCCATCTGCCGGCGGCCGCGGCGCTGAACGTCATCCCGCGGCCCAAGGCGCCGCAGTCGGAGCTGCGCATCGGCCACGTCGCGGTGCCGCGCGACACGCCCGACTACCACGCGCTCGTCGTCGCGAACACGATTCTCGGCGGCCAGTTCGTCAGCCGAATCAATCTGAATCTTCGCGAGGACAAGGGCTTCACCTACGGCGCGCGCACGGCGTTCGAGTTCCGGCGGCTGCCGGGACCGTTCGTGCTGCAGGTCAGCGTGCAGACGACGGCGACGGCGCGCGCGATCGAAGAATCGATCGCGGAGATCGCCGGCATCCGCGGCCCGCGTCCGGTCACCGCCGAGGAGCTCGCGCTCGGCATCGCGGCGCTGACGCGCGGCTACGCGCGCAGCTTCGAGACCGCGGAGCAGATCGCGCGCGCGGTGATGCAGCTCGCGCTCTTCGATCTGCCCGACGACTACTTCGCGCAGTTCGTCCCGGCCGTGTCGCGCGTGACCGCCGAAGACGTCTCGCGCGTGATGACGCGCCACGTCGATCCCGCGCGTCTGACGACGCTCGTCGTCGGCGATCTCGACGAGGTTGCCCCTGGTCTCGGGGCACTCGGACTGGGTGAACCCGTCATCCTGTCTGCAGACCCCTTCTGATAGCATTTGGTGAATTGGTGAGTTGGTGAGTTGGTGAATTAATTTCAAATTAATTCACCAACTCACTAATTCACCAACTCACCAACTGCTGTTATGCGATCCGTCCGTTTCCACCAACATGGCGGCCCTGAGGTCCTTCGCTGCGAGGAGATTCCAGATCCTGAGCCGGCGCCGGGCGAGGTGCTGGTACGCGTGCACGCGTGCGCGTTGAATCATCTCGATCTGTGGGAGCGGCGCGGTCTGCCGCGCGTCACGATCCCGATGCCGCACATCTCGGGCAGCGACGTCGCCGGAGAAGTCGTGGCGGCGAACGCGGCGGGCGTGACGATCGGCCGGCGCGTCATGCTGCAGCCCGGCGTGAGCTGCGGCCGATGCGAAGCGTGCCTGTCGGGGCGGGACAACGAGTGCCGCGCGTACGAAGTGCTCGGCTATCTGAATCATCCCGGCGGCTACGCCGAATACGTCGCGGTGCCGGTGGAGAATCTCGTCCCGATTCCCGACGAGATCGATTTCGTGCATGCCGCCGCGTTCCCGCTGACGTTTCTCACCGCGTGGCACATGCTGATCACGCGCGCGAAGTTGAAGCGCGGCGAAGACGTGCTGGTGCTCGCGGCGGGGAGCGGGGTCGGGCAGGCGGCGATCCAGATCGCGGCTCTTCACGGTGCGCGCGTGTTCGCGACGGCGGGCTCGAGCGAAAAGCTCGAGCGCGCGCGATCGCTCGGCGCCTACGATGTGATCAATCATCATGAGCAGGACATCGCGGCCGAGATCCGGCGGATGACGAACAACCGCGGCGTCGACGTCGTCATAGAGCATGTCGGTGAGGCGACCTGGACCAGAAGCGTGCGATCGCTGGCGCGGGGCGGCCGGCTCGTCACCTGCGGCGCGACGACGGGGGCGAACGGGACGCTCGATCTGCAGGCGCTGTTCGCCAAGCAGCTCACGATTCACGGGTCGTACATGGGGAGCAAGGGTGAGCTGATGCGCGCCGCGCCGTTCTTCTTCGCGGGTCAGCTGACGCCGGTCGTCGATCGGACGTTTCCGCTCGCACAGGCGCCGGCGGCGCAGCGCTGTTTGGAACAATCGGAGCAGTTCGGCAAGATCGTCCTCGAAGTCTGATGCGCTATCAACGAATCGGCATCAGCCTCTTCGCCCTCATCGCGCTCGTCAGCATCGTGCTGGCCGCGGCGACGATCTGGCTGTTCGTCACCAATCCGGTCACCGTCGCCAACGCCGTCAACGAAGGCGAGGTCTCGCCGTTCGTCCGCAACCTCGCGGAAGTCATCTACAACGCGCTCAGAGGCATCCTCAAGTACCTCTGAACGTTCTGGAGACTATCGCTCTTCGTTCTGGAGACTATCGCTCTTCGTTCTGGACACTGTCGCTCTTCGTTCTGGAGGCTATCGCTGATCGCTCGAACGTCGAACGAGGTGCGACAGCCGACAGAACGAGGTGCGAGAGTCTCCAGAACGAAGTGCGGAGCCTGCAGAACGAAGGGTGCGAAGCCTGCAGAACGAATGATGCGAAGCGTGTCAGAACGAGAGCGCTTTTTTGAGAAACCGCGTGAGGACGAACCCATCGACGAACTTGAAAGGTGTTTTGCCGGTGCTGTAGTGACCGCAGCGCAGGACGGCGACCTCGTGCGGCACGTCGAGATCGCGAAACGCTTGCACGAGATCCTCCGACAGATCGACCGGGAAGCTGAGATCGTACCGCGCGTAGACGAGGAGCGTTCTCCGATCGCGGAGGCGTTCGAGATACCAGCGTGGACTGATCGGTCTCCAGAGCGCGCGCAGGAGATCCAGCTCCACGTGACCGTCGAGCCCTTCGCGCACGTGGCGCGTCGACAGGCCGCGCCACACGACGTCGGCGAAATGCGGCGAGATGTGATTGAGCGCCTCCGCGCGAATCAGCGGCTCGTGCGCGGCGGTGAGAAGCGCGAGGCAGGAGCCGAGGCTCGTGCCGAGAATGCCGATGCGATCGTAGCCCTGCGCGGCGAGCCACGCGATGGCGCGCCGCGCGTCGAGTACCGCCTGCCGGCACACCTGCAGCGTGCGCACCACGTTGGCGCTGACGATGTAGTCGGCGCGATGCAGCTCGGGCGGCATGCGCCGGTCGTGATACGGCAGCGTCAGACGCAGCGCGCTCATGCCGCTCCACGCGAGCAGCTTGCAAAGCCCGACGTGACCGTTCGGATCCGAATTCCATTGTGGAAGAACGAGAACCGCCGCTCGGCTAAAGCCTCGCGCTCCATCTGAAACGCCTCGCGCTCCAGTCGAGGGAAAATATCGACCGTAAACAGTGTTGTTCTCGGGATGCGGTGTGGTGAACGCGCTCGGGAACGTGAGGAGATCGCCGCGCAGCGTGTACTCGTTCGTCGGCGGCGGCGTGAAGAACGCATCGGTGTCGGCCGTCACCTCGTCGACCCACCGGCCGACGATCTCGGCCGCGGCGGCGTCGGAGCGATGACCGTTCTGCGGAATCCAGTCGAGCCCCCAGTCGAACGGACGCACGACGCGATCGCTCGTCGCCGATGCGAGCCGGCGCTCCCACGCGTGGAAGAACGCTTGCAGCATGTCTGTCATGCTATACTGCCTGACTCATGCAGTCCTCCAACACGCGAAAGCGCCTGACTCGAAAGCGGGCCAACCGTGTCGGAGGATGTGTGCTCGAACGCCGCTAGTCAGTACAATCGGGCGATCATCCAGCCGACACGGTTCATGACCGTGTCGGCTTTTTTGTTTTTGGGAGATGTGCATGGCTGCGATTGAAGTGGGAATTCTCGGCGCCACCGGCATGGTCGGTCAGCAGTTCATCGCGCTGCTCGCCACTCATCCGTGGTTCAAGCTCACGTGGCTCGGCGCGAGTCAGCGGTCGGAAGGGAAACCATATCGCGACGCCACGTCATGGCGCCTTGCCGCCGAACTGCCCGGCGACGTCGCGAAGCTGATGGTGGAAACGGCGACGCCCGGTCGAGCGCCGCAGCTCGTCTTCTCCGGTCTCGATTCGTCGGTGGCGGGAGAGATCGAGGCGGCGTTCGCGCAGGCGGGTCACACCATCGTGAGCAACTCGCGCAACTACCGGATGGACGACGACGTGCCGCTCCTGATTCCCGAGATCAACGCCGATCACCTCGCGCTGCTGAAGGAGCAGAGCGCCGCCCGCGGGTGGAGAGGGCGCATCGTCACCAACCCGAACTGCGCGGTCGTCGTGCACGCGATGGCGCTGGCGCCGCTGCGCCAGTTCGGACTGAAGACGACGACCATCACGACGCTGCAGGCGATCTCGGGCGCGGGCTATCCCGGCGTCGCCTCGTGGGACATCCTCGGCAACATCATTCCCTACATTGGCGGCGGGGAAGAGGAGAAGGTCGAGACCGAGACGAAGAAGATTCTCGGATGCTTCTCCGGTCATCGCGTCGATCCGCATCCGATCGTCATCAGCGCGCAGACGACGAGAGTTGGCGTACAGAACGGGCACACGGGATCGATCTCGGTCGGCTTCGAGCATCGACCGGAGCTCGAGGCGATTCTCGACGCCTGGCGCACGTTCAAGGGACGGCCTCAGGAGCTCGGTCTGCCGTCGGCGCCGCCGAACCCGATCGTGTATCTCACCGAGCAGAACCGACCGCAGCCCTCGCTGGACGCGAATCGCGACGGCGGGATGACCGTCACCATCGGACGGCTGCGTCCGTGTCCCGTCCTCGACTACAAGTTCATCGCGCTCGGCCACAACACGATTCGCGGGGCCGCGGGCGCGGCAATCCTCAACGCCGAGCTGATGCACCGGGAGGGCTTGCTGTGATCACCGCGCAAGTAGGCCCACGCGCGAAGCGTGCCGACGGAGATCGACCGTGAGCGTCGTGATGAAGTTTGGCGGCACGTCGGTGGCGGATCCCGATGCGATCGATCGCTTGATTGGGATCGTACGGCGCCAGATGGCCCTCCACGGACGTCCGCCTGTCGTCGTCGTGTCGGCGCTGTCGGGCATCACCGATTCGCTGATCGAAGCGGCGCGCCTCGCCGAAGACGGCCAGGCGGATCGCGCGGCGGCCGTGCTGCACGCGCTGCGCGATCGACATGTGAGCGTCGCCTCTGCGGTGACGGGCGAGAGCCGAAGCCCGCTCATCGCTGCGGTCCGCGCGGAGTTCGAGGAGCTGATCGGTCTCGTGCACGCGCTCGCGGTGCTTCGCGAGGTCTCGCCGCGATCGCTCGATACCGTCGTCGCGTCCGGCGAGATCCTCAGCAGCCGCATCGTGGCGGCGGCGATGGCTGATCGCGGCGTCCCGAGCGCGTGGATCGATGCCCGCACGGTGCTCGTCACCGACGCGGAACACGCCGCCGCGGCGCCGGAGATGATCGAGACGTGCGAACGCGTGCGCGCGCATGTAGCGCCCGTCACCAACGGCGGACGCGTGGCGGTGCTCGGCGGATTCATCGGCGCCACCGCCACCGGCGTGACGACGACGCTCGGCCGCGGCGGGTCCGATTACTCGGCCGCGATTTTCGGCGCGTGCCTCGGCGCCGGCGAGATTCAGATCTGGACCGACGTCGACGGCATGCTCACCGCGGATCCGCGCGTCGTGCCGGAGCCGCGCCTGGTGCCGCAGCTGTCGTTCGCCGAAGCGTCGGAGCTCGCGTACTTCGGTGCGAAGGTCTTGCACCCGAGCACGATCCTGCCGGCGGTCGGCAAGAGCATTCCGGTGCGGATCCTGAATTCACGGCGGCCCGACAACCGCGGCACCGTGATCACCGCCGACGGTCATCCGGCGAACGGCGAGCTGACGGCGATTGCGTGCAAACGGAACGTCACCGTCATCGACATCACCTCGACACGCATGCTGATGGCGCACGGGTTCCTTCGGCGGCTCTTCGAAGTGTTCGAACGCTTCAAGACGGCGGTCGACGTGGTGACGACCTCCGAAGTGAGCGTGTCGGTGACCGTGGACGACACACGCCGCCTCGACGCCATCGTCGACAACCTTCGAAATTTCGCGCAGGTGAGCTGCGAACCCGAGATGGCAATCATTTCCGCGGTGGGAGAGAATCTGCGATCGGACCCGATGTTGTTCGCGCGGGCGGTGACGTCGCTCGAACGGATTCCGCTGCGGCTCGTGTCGCAGGCCGCCGGACGCCGCAACATCACCTTCGTCCTGCGCGACGCGGATGTGCCGAACGCGATGCGGAAGCTGCACGAGACATTCTTCGAACGGCAACCCGTGGCGTGATGCGGATACTGCTCGTCGGCCACGGCAAGATGGGACGCATGGTGGAGTCGCTCGCGCGTGAGTACGACTGCGACGTGGCCGGCGTCGTCGATCCGCTGTCGCCGTCGCATGGCGGCGGTCCCGACGCGGCGAAGTGGAACGGCGTCGACGTCGCGGTCGACTTCACGGCGCCCGACGCGGTGATGACGAATGCGCCGGTGCTCGCGCGGCGCGGCATCAACCTGATCGTCGGGACGACCGGCTGGACCGCGCACGAGAAGGCGTTGCGACAGGTCGTCGACGACGCCGGCATCGGCATCGTCGTCGCGCCGAATTTTTCGATTGGCGTCGTGCTGTTCGAGGCGATTGCCGCGCAGGCGGCGAGCCTGTTCGCGCCGCACGCCGATTTCGGCGCGTTCGTGCACGAAGCGCATCACGCGACGAAGAAAGATGCGCCGTCAGGGACCGCCATCTTGCTGAAGCGCACGATGGAACAGGCGGGGTTCGCGCGGCCGATCGACGTCTCGTCCACGCGCGCCGGCTTCATTCCCGGCACGCACCTGGTCGGCTTCGACGGTCCGGCCGAAACGATTACGCTGTC
>Ga0114129_10004282_pt1 | contig 20161 bp, 13 predicted proteins | sample RhiMetdeltSRZDD1_FD_80071 | JGI IMG/M metagenome (GOLD analysis project Ga0114129, IMG submission 80071) | Populus rhizosphere microbial communities from Tennessee, USA - Rhizosphere MetaG P. deltoides SRZDD1 (version 2) (version 2) | ecosystem: Host-associated > Plants > Roots > Rhizosphere >... | reverse complement strand
GCGGGGCTTGTGCTTTGGCAGACGAAGGAACCGTTTTCGCTCGGCGCCAACCTCGCCGCGATCGAGCCGGCCATCAAGGCCGGACAGTGGGACGTGATCGAGGCGGTGGTCGCCAAGTTCCAGCAGACCTCGCAGAGGTTCCGCTACAGCCTCGTGCCGACGGTCGCCGCGGTGCGCGGCATGGCGCTCGGTGGCTCGTGCGAGTTCATCATGCATTGCGACCGCACCGTTGCGGCGCTCGAGTCCTATATCGGCCTCGTGGAAGCAGGCGTCGGCCTCCTTCCCGGCGGCGGTGGCTGCAAGGAGATCGCCATGCGCGCCGCGCAAGATGTCGCGCGTGGTGTGGTCGGCAGCCAGCTCGACCAGCTGCCGTTTCTGCGCACGTATTTCCAGACGGTGGCGATGGCGAAGGTGTCGCGCAGCGCAAACGAGGCGAAGGAAATGGGCTTCTTGCGTCCCGCGGATCCCGTCGTGCTCAATGCGTTCGAAGTGCTGCATGTTGCGCGTGCGACGGCACGGGCGCTTGCGGAAACCGGGTACCGCCCGCCGCTGCCGCCGCGCAACGTTCCGGTCGCCGGCCGCACGGGTATCGCGACGCTCGAGATGATGCTCGTCAACATGCGCGACGGCGGCTTCATCTCGCCCTACGATTTCGAGATCGGCTTGCGGATCGCCCGCGTGATCTGCGGTGGCGAGGTCGAGCCGGGAAGCCTGGTCGATTGTCCGATCACCGCATTGGGCGGCGCTGACGACACCTCGCATTCCGCCTCCCCGGGATCCTGGAGACGCTTCACCAGCGGCCAATGTCGCACCCGCACCTTTCCCGGGGGGCATTTCTACCTTTCGACCGCGGCGGAGCTTCTGGCCAGGGAAATCGTCGAGGATGTGCGCGCATCCCTGGGCCTGCACGCGTCGGCCGCGGGCTCGCGGGCATGACCGTTCCGGGCGCCGATCCGACAGGCCTATCGGTCGGCGAAATCCACGTGTGGACTGCCCGCCTCGTCGAGGGCGATCGTGCCACGACCGGCCAGCTGGGCATTCTGTGCCGGGAGGAGCGGGCCCGGGCGGCGCAGTTCGCGTTCGAGCGTGATCGTAATCGCTTCATTCAAGCGCATGGCATCGTGCGGCGGATACTCGCTGGCTATTGCGATACGGACCCCGCGGCACTGAGCTTTGCCCGCAACCGTCACGGGAAGCCAGCTCTCGCCCGGCGGGGCACCGGCCCCAACCTCCAGTTCAGCGTCTCGCACACCGGCGATTGTTGCATGCTCGCGCTCCGCCTCGACCACGCGATCGGCATCGACATCGAGAAGTTGCGCGAACTGCCGCAGGCCGCGGCGATAGCGCAAAGCTATTTCACCGCGGCGGAAAGCGCAGTGCTCGCGGCCTTGCAGGGAACGGCGCAGCGGGATGCTTTCTTTCTCCTGTGGACCCACAAGGAGGCCGCGGTCAAAGCGCTCGGGATCGATTTGGCGGCTCACCTCGGCCGGCTCGAGTTTGAGCGCGATCCGGCCGGACAATTGCGGCTTGCCGCTTGGGACGGCGATACATCCGTCACACAAAGGTGGTCTGTTCTTCGTCTCGACGCTGAACCAGGCTATGTCGCCGCCTTAGCCAGCGAGCATCCCATCCAATCGCTGTCGTTGCGAAACTGGAACGGCGCTGGCGCCGATTGATGCAGGTGCCCACGTCGTGATCAAGCTACTCATACGATTGCAAACCGTGGACATCTAGCAGGAATTGTGCGATGTTTTGCGCATGCTTGATGACGTGAAATCGTCGGGACGATAACGTCGCTGAGGTTGCGTTGTAGAGGGAGTGTCCGATGTTTTTCGACAGCGCGCGTCCGCATCCGTCAAGCTCCGACACACACGAATCCCGCCTGCGCTTCGGCATGATGCTCGCCGAGATCTGGCACGAGTGGTTCGATACGATGTCGCAGGTCGCCTACCAGACCCACCGAGCGTGCGAGTTTTTTGCCGAGAATGGAGGACCTTCGAACGGACAATATGGGCCGTTCGACTTTCGTGGCTCGCGCCAATCGTCCGAAGGGTGGGACGGCTCGATCGACATGGATCAGCTGAGACAGTGCTTGCAAGCGATGGACCCGGCGCAGGCAGCACGCGTCATTCATGCCGTGCAGACCATGCACGCCATGGAGGCCATGCTGAAGGCGCGAAGAGCGCGCGCGAACGAAGCAGAGGGGGCTCCCTGGTAGGGATGTGAATGGCAACACAGGGGCGGCAAGGGCGGGTGGGCATGGACCGTCATTGGTTGACCCAGCGATTCCAGTCCTGGGGCGATAGACCGGCGCTTGTTTGGCGCAACGAAAGCTGGTCGTTCACCCAACTCTGCGAGGGTTGCGAGGACTGGCTCGGCGAATTGGAGCAACATGGGGTCAAGCCGGGAGATACGCTGGCGATCTGCGGCGACTATTCACCCAAACTGTGCGCACTGCTGCTGGCCGCTCTGCTGAACCGCAACATCATCATTCCGCTGACGTCCGCGACCGCCTCTCGCTGGAATCAATTATTGGAGCTGGCGCAGGCCCGGTTCGCCGTTCGCTTCGACGGCGACGATGCGTGGCACGTCACCCGCTTCGACCGCAGCGTGTGCCATCCCCTGCTGCGCGAGCTCCAGCGCCGCGACGCACCTGGTCTGGTTCTGTTCAGCTCGGGCTCGACCGGCGAGAGCAAGGCCTCCGTGCTCGATTTCAGCCGGCTATTGGCCAAGTTCGAGGTCCCGCGGCCGGCCCATCGCACGCTCGCGTTCCTGCTGCTCGACCATATCGGCGGCATCAACACGCTGCTGCATGCGCTCTGTCATGGCGGGACCATCGTCACCACCCGGGACCGCAGCCCCGACGCCATATGTGCGGCGATCGAGGCGCATCGGATCCAGTTGCTGCCCACGACGCCGACGTTCCTGCGGATTCTGCTGATCGCCGACGTGATCGCGCGGCATGACCTGTCCTCGCTCGAGATCGTCACCTACGGCACGGAGCCCATGCCCCCGAGCACGCTCGCGGCGATCCGGGACGCCCTGCCGCACGTGCGGTTCAAACAGACTTACGGACTGTCGGAGCTCGGCATCCTGCCGACCCGATCGCGCGATTCCGGCTCGGTGTGGCTCAAACTCGCCAATACCGGCTATGAGCACAAGATCGTCGACGACGTGCTCTGGATCAAATCGCCGAGCGCGATGCTCGGCTACCTGAACGCGCCGTCACCGTTCGATGCGGACGGCTGGTTCAACACGCAGGATCTCGTCGAACAAGACGGCGAGTACATTCACATTCTCGGCCGCAAGTCGGAGTTGATCAACGTGGGCGGCGAGAAGGTGCATCCGACCGAGATCGAAAATGTTCTGCTGCAGCTCGACAACGTCAAGGACGTGACGGTACGCGGACATCCCAACCCGATCACCGGCGAGGTCGTCGCGGCCAAGATCACCACGCTCGCGCCGGAGGACCCAGACGCGCTCAAGCTGCGAGTCCGCCGGTTCTGTCATACGCGGCTCGAGCGCTACAAAATGCCCGCCGTCATCGAGGTGGTCATGGAGGATCATTACGGTGCGCGTTTCAAGAAATCGCGCAACCAAGCATCGATATGGCGTCGTACCGGCACCGATGCCGGGCCGTAAGTTGGTGAGGCGTGAGGACAAGACGACCATGCCCCAGAGCAGAAAGGTCGCCCTGGTCAGCGGGGGAAGTCGCGGCTTGGGGGCCGAACTCGTATCGGGGTTTCTCGACCGGCGCTATGGAGTAGCCACGCTGAGCCGGACCAAGACGCCTTTCATCACCGACATGTTGCGGGCGCGCAGGCACGGGCATTTCCATTGGAGCGCGGTGGACGGACGCGATCACGAGGCATTGCGCGCGTTCGTGAAGGAGGTCGGCGAGCGCTTGGGCCGTATCGACGTGCTGGTGAACAATGCCGGCATCGCCATGGAGGGTATTCTTTCGACGATGCGCACCAGCGAGATCGTCGAGGCCGTCCAGGTGAACCTCACGGCGGCTCTGGTGCTGACGCAGGCCTGCTCGCGGTTGATGCTGCGGCAGGGCTCAGGCTGCATCGTCAACATATCCTCGGTGAATGCCATCCGCGGCCATTCCGGCGTCGCCGTCTACAGCGCCACCAAAGCCGCGCTCGACGGCATGACGCGCAGCCTCGCCCGCGAGCTCGGCCCGCGCAAGATCCGGGTCAATTCGGTCGCTCCCGGATACTTCGACAGCGACATGGTCAGCCACATGGCTGAGGAACAGAAGCAGCGCATCGCCCGGCGCACGCCGCTCGGCCGATTAGCGCGCATAGACGAAGTCGCGAGCGCCGTTCACTTCCTGACCTCCGACCAGGCGTCCTTCATCACCGGGCAGACGCTGGTGGTGGATGGGGGCATCACATGCTGACCGCGCCGACACTCCCGCAAATCGAATCCATCGTGCATGCCAGAATCCGCGCAGTTCTGGCGGAGCGCGCCAGCGAGGTCGGCCGCCTGTCGGGGGCCGACAAGCTCAGCGCAACGCTCGGACTCAGCTCGCTCGACCTGGCCTTTCTCGTGGCCGATTTGGAAGCGGAGCTTGGTGTCGATCCATTCGCCAAGCTCGTCTCGATCACCAGCGTGCGATCGGTGGATGACCTCGTGCGGGCCTATCAGCAGGCGTTCTTTCCGGAGCTCCAGCTCCGCGGCGAGGACGACGCGGTGGCGGCAGCGGTGAAGCGAGCGCACACCAGACGCGCGCGGAGAGAGAGGAGCTGATGGGCGGCAACAGTTCCGCAGGCGTTGCGATCATCGGCATCGCCTGCCGTTTTCCCGGCGCTGCTGATCCCTCTGCCTTCTGGCGAAACCTCTGCGAAGGCGTGGAATCGATCACTGCCCTGAGCGACGAGGAGCTCCTGTCGGCCGGCGTGCCATCCGAACTGTTGCGCAGTCCGTCTTACGTGAAGGCCGCGTCGCTGCTGCCGGACATCGACCAGTTCGATGCCGCCTTCTTCGAATATTCGCCGGAGGAAGCGCGGCTCATGGATCCGCAGCAGCGCCTGCTGCTGGAGGTGGCGTGGGAGGCGTTCGAGGATGCCGGGCAACCGCCGGGCGGCGCGGCCAAACCGGTCGGCGTGTTCACCGGATTGGGCGGGGTGGTCAGCAGCTATCTTGTCGATCGATTGCCACTCAGCCCGGACCTGCCGGGCTACACCGGAACCCTCACCCATCTCGGCAACGACAAGGATTTCGCCAGCACTCGAATTTCCTACAAGCTCAACCTCACCGGGCCGAGCATCAACGTACAGACCGCCTGTTCGACCTCATTGGTGGCCGTGCACCTCGCTTGCCAGGCGATTCTCGCGGGCGAATGCGACATGGCGCTGGCGGGCGCCGCCAGCGTGCGCGTGCCCCAGCGGGTCGGCTACACCAGCGTCAAAGGCGGCATCCTCTCGCCCGACGGACATTGCCGCGCCTTCGATGCCGGCGCGCAGGGCACGATTTTCGGCAGCGGCGTCGGCGCCATCCTGCTCAAGGACTTGGCCGCTGCCGTCGCCGACGGCAACCAGATCTACGCCGTCATCCGAGGATCGGCGATCAACAACGACGGCGCCGACAAGGTGAGTTACACGGCCTCGAGCGCCGCCGGCCAGGCGCGCGCCATGGTCGAAGCCTTGCTCATGGCCGACGCGTCGCCGGACGACATTGCCTATGTCGAGTGCCATGGAACGGGCACCGCGGTCGGCGATCCGCTGGAAATTGACGCATTGACCCGCGCCTTCCGCACCGGAACCGAGCGCAGCGGCTTCTGCGCGATCGGCTCGGTCAAGACCAATATCGGGCACCTGGAGCAGACGGCGGGACTTGCCGCGCTGATCAAGACCGCGCTGGCGTTGAAGCACGGAAAAATTCCGCCCAGCCTCAACTTCCGCAACCCCAACCCGAAGATCGACTTCGCCGCCAGTCCCTTCGTCGTCAATACCGCGTGCCGCGATTGGCCAGCGGGCGAGCGCTCCCGGTTCGCCGCGGTCAATTCGCTCGGTCTCGGTGGGACGAACGCGTTCATCGTGCTCGAAGAAGCGCCGGCGGCAACCGGGACGGCGGTCGCGCCGGAACTGGATCTGTTCACGCTCTCGGCAAAGACCGATCCCGCATTGCATGCTTCGATCGGACGCCACCTCGCGTGGCTTACGGACGACCAAACGCCGTTGCACGACCTCTGCTTGACCAGCACAAGCGGCCGAGCGCATTTTCCCGCGCGGTTTGCGGCCGTCGTGGGTTCGAAAGAACAATTGCGAGACGCGCTCGCGGCAGCCGGCGGCGGTGCCGCGCCGCGACCGACCGGAGGACGCCGGCTCGCCTTTCTGTTCTCCGGGCAGGCGTCGCAATACGCGGGAATGGGCGCGGAGCTCTATCGCCATCAGCCCGCCTTCCGCGAGGAAGTCGACCGCTGCGCCGAGATCGCGGGCAAGCGTTTGGCGCAGCCGCTCAGGGACGTGCTCCTGTGCCGGCACGCGGATACGAGCCTGATCGATGAGACCGCCTACACTCAACCGGCGCTGTTCGCGGTGCAGGCCGGCCTCATCGCGCTGTGGCGCTCCTGGGGGATCGTTCCCGACGTCGTTCTTGGGCACAGCATCGGCGAGTTCGCGGCCGCTTATTGCGCCGGCGTGTATACGCTCGAGCAAGCGCTCGGGCTGGTCGTGGAACGCGCGCGTCTCATGCAAGCGCTGCCGCGGAACGGCGTCATGGCCGCCATTTTCTCGGATGAAGCCACGGTGGCGACCGAGATCGAGCAGTGCGGTCGGGCGGACGTTGCGATCGCGGCGCTGAATGGGCCGGCGAACACGGTCATTTCCGGAGCGCTCGACGCGGTGACGGCGCTCATCGCTCGCTTCGAAGGTCGTGGCGTCCAGTGCCGATTGCTGACCGTGTCGCATGCCTTCCACTCTCCTTTGATGCGACCGGCGGTGGACGCGTTCGCTCCTGTCGCTGCTGGCGTGCAGGGCCAGCCGCCGAAGGTCACCTGGATCTCGACCGTCTCGGCGACGCCGATGCATACGCCGCCTGACGCCGGATACTGGTGTGATCACGCGCTCAAGGCCGTGCGTTTCGCCGATGGAATGCGGGTGCTGGGCCAGACCGGAGTGTCTGACCTGGTCGAAATCGGACCCGGCAGCAGCTTGCTGTCGCTCGGGCGCCAAAGCGTGAACGCGGATGCCACGGCGTGGCTCGGCTCGCTCAGCAAACGCGGCGAGTTGAAAGAGGTCCTGACGAGCCTCGGCGAGCTCTATCGCCGCGGGTTCGACGTCGATTGGGACGGATTCAATCGGCCATATCCCGGTCGGCGCGTTTCACTACCGACCTATCCGTTCGAGCACCGCCGCTTCTGGATCGAGGCCGATGCCGCGCCGCGACGGACCGCCTCGCTCTCCAATGGATTGACCGGCGCGCGCTTGCGCTCGGCGATGCCGGATGCGCAATTCGAGAGCAGCTACAGCCTGCAGCGTTTCGGATATCTCGATGATCATCGCATCTATGGCATGCCGGTGCTGCCGACAACCGTCGGGTTGACGGCGCTGCGGGATGCCGCGGGCGAGTATTTCGGCTCCGACACGGTCGAGATCGCCAATCTGCAATATCGCGAGGCGATGATCTTGCCGGACAGCGGCGAGCGGATCGTGCAATCGATCCTCACGCCCGTGGATGATTCGACCGCCGAGTTTCGGTTCGCCAGCACCGGGATGAATAGCGGGGATGACTGGCGGACCCATATGGTCGGCGTGGCGCGCAAGCAGAACGCGGCGCAGAACGGTCAAGCCGCGCCGCTCGAGCTCGATCACGTCAGACAACGGTGCGCCGTTTCGATCCCGGTCGAGCGCTACTATGAATCCCTGCGCGCCCTTGGATTGGAATACGGCGGATCGTTTCGCGGGATCGAGATGCTGCAGCGGGGCAGCGGCGAGGTTCTGACACGGGTTCGGTTGCCTGCCCATCTCTCCGTCGACGGCCAGTCCGGGCTGCACCCGGCACTGCTCGATGCCTGCCTCCACCTCTATCCGGCATTGGTCGACGCCTATGGCGACTTCACGCAAGCGGCCAACGAGCTGCGGCGCACCTACCTGCCGATCAGCGTCGAGCGTTTCCGCTGCGCCGCCGGACTCCGTGCCCGGGAGGTTTGGGTGCATGGCGCGCGACGGCAATCGGAGAACGGCAATTCGGAGATCTTCACCACCGATATCGCCATCTATCAGGACGACGGTCGGTTCGCCGCCGCAATCGAAGGACTATCGCTGAAACCATTGGCGCCCGAGGCATTGCGGCCGCCTGTCGCGAAGGGGGCGTCTTCCGTCGACCAGACGGCCAGTCCGACGATGCGCGGCGAGAGACGCGGCCCGGATGCAGCAGCCATAAGGTCGCAGTTGACAGAAGCGAGCGGAACGGAACGCCGCGAATTGCTCGTCTCCTTTGTCCGCCAGGAGGCGATGAAGACCTTGGGCATCAGCGAAACGATCGATGCGGCCCGGCCGCTGGGCGAGCTGGGGCTCGATTCGCTGATGTCGGTCACGCTTCTGAACCGGCTCGAAGCAGCGCTTGGGATCAAGGTCTCGGCCGTCAAGCTCATTCAGGGCCCCAGCGTCGAGCAAATCGCGGATGACATCCTTACGGAATTGCCCGCCAATGATGCAAGCCGGCCGCCGCCGATCATGGCCGAGCCCGAGGATTCTCCCGGCAGTTCGATCGCCGCAGGCGTTGTCGCCGAGGACGACGAAGCCGGGCGGCAACCGATCGTGATCCCGGCCAAACCTTCGGCCGGCAGTTGGCTTGTGATCGTGGGCCCGAAGACGGCGCCCCGCCTTCGGCTGTTTTGCTTTCCTTTCGCCGGCGGGGGCTCGGCGATTTATCGCAACTGGGCGCAGTTCATCGATCAAACGATCGAGGTGATCGCCATCGAACCGCCCGGCCGTCTCGGCCGGATCACGGAGACACCGGTCACCGACCTGAAGGAGTTCGTCGAACAAGTCGCCACCGAGATGGGCGACCTGCTGGACCGGCCGTTTGCATTCTTCGGCCACTGCTTGGGCGGTTTGACGATGTACGAGACGGCGCGCCGGATCATCCATACGACCGGGCTACGGCCGCAGCATTTGTTCGCCTCGGGTGCGCGGCCGCCAGACCGGATCAGCGACCAGGGCCGCTTCGAAGAACGCGTGATGCAAGATCTGTTGAAGCTGGCGCAATTCCGTATCGGCCTGCCGGCCTACGCCCAATCCGACGATGTATTCGCCGAACTCATCCGCCATTTCAACGTGCATGCGACCCACCGGCTTCTCAGCGAGCCGGAATTGCGGGAACTGATGTTGCCGGTCGTGCGCGCGGAATTTCAAATGGCGAGCAGCTACCATTTCGTGGCCGAGCCGCCTTGGGAAATTCCGATCACCTGCTTCGCGGCAAAAGGCGACCCGTACGTGTCGCGCAAACACGCTTTGGGCTGGGGACGCTTCACCAATTCGCGTCTGCAGGTCCATATCAGGGAGGGCGCCCATTTCGCGGTCGTCGACGACATGGCGTTCATTCACGATGTCATCAATCGGGAACTGCAGAACCTGGCCTGCACCGCCGAGCCGAGCGGGCCGGCCTGGTAGCGTCGTCATGGTTCGGCGGCATGAGACCCAGACAAGCAGATCACTCAATTAGTCGTTGACCCGGCCGCGTACCTATATACCATATAAGTTGCAGAATGAGAGACGGCAACCAAAAGCTGAGGACTTGGAAGGCCTCGACAGTCCGCCAAAACAGCATGTGGATATGGGGCTCGGAAGCAAACCTGGTCCGCAAGGGCCCACAGATGGGGGTGTCACATGAATGCCGACGAAAGTGAAAAGGGCGATAAAGGCGAGTCCAGCGGGCAAGGAAACCCCGGCACGGTCAGGGCGGCAACTCAGCCGGCCAAGCGACGCTCAGCAACGAAGCGAGCGCGAGCCGCCGCGAAGGGCGGCAACGGCGGACAGAAGGGGTCAAGCGAGCGTGCGGCTCCTGAGATTGTTGCCGCCCTCAAGGCGATCCAAGACGTGGTGACAACGCCAGGCGCGGCAGACGCGGCCATCAAGGCCATCAAGGCGATCATCTCGGCATCGCCCGCTGCTCTCGGGGCCGTGAAGGACATCGCAGCCGGCGCGGTAAGGGCGGGCCGCACACGCGGCGTGCCAAAGAGAGCGATTTGTCTCGCCGGCGGCGGGCCGGCGGCCGGATTGCATATCGGGGTGTTGCAGGGCCTGAAGGAGCACGGCATAGAATTCGACAACGAAGACTCGGTGTGGGCGCTCTCGTGCATCGGTGCGTGGGTGGGCATCGTCTATAACCAAGCCAAGGAAGGCAGAGGCCTCGAAGAAACCTACAATTTCTTCCGCGATGTGTTTCGCGATGATGAGTCTTTCAGAAGCTTCCCGACCAACACCATATTTTCACCTGACTGGTTCGGCTACGCCGATGCCCTGCAGGATTTTCTGTTGGAGCCGCAGAATTACAGAAACGCATTCGTGCCGCGAAAGATCATGGAGTCGTTGGTATACACCCTGTCCTGGCTGGGTGATCGCGAGAATTGGAGGAACTTCAGCGAGGGGGATTTCAATCGCTGGACGCTCAATCACGTCCTGGCAGTGCATCCGGCAGCGCGCTTTTTGACGGCCCTGATCTTTAAATCCAAGATCAACGGCCGGACTAAGCTCCATTATCCGGACAGCAGGTTCCTGAAAGACATCAAGTTCGAAAAACTCAATGAGCCTGGCAAGCCCTACATATTTCACAACGCGTGGAACCTGTCGAAACAAGAACTCCAGCTCTTCTCCAATCGAAATCCGGCCACGCACGACTACAAGCGGATTACCCCCGCAAGCCTGTGCGCCTGCTCGGCCCTGCCTTTGATCGAACAAACCGTGCAGATCGATGGAGATATCTATTGCGAGGGCGCCCTGATCGACACGGTCAATTTTGAGGAATTGCTGGAAGACCATCCCGATCTGGACGAGATCTGGATCAGCCGAATCGTCGACGCCAGCCAAATTCTCCCGCCAAAGAACATGCTGGATTCGACGGCAAATCTCTGCGAGCTGTTCGCGGCCACGGTGGGCGAAGATGATGTCAAGCTGTTCAAATATCACGTCAAGGAAGCCGTCCTCAATAGTACCAAACGCAAGTGGACCGGTACCATCATCGAGATTCAGGTCGAAAGAAGCATCAATTTCGAGTGGTCGCACACCAACCTCGAGAACGGGTGCGCCAGAGGTCGTGAGGCAGCGCATCAAGCCTACGGACGATACGAAACCCGCATCAAAGACAAAAAACCAAATCAACTACTAATAATCGCGCCGACAGACGAAGAGAAACAGAAGAGAGAAAAAACAAAGAGGGAGCGGTTTAATGCAATTGAGCAATTACTGCCTTTGCTTCGCGGAGATCACGGGTATCGAAGCCTTCGCTAAAACGGCCGTAGATAGATGAAAGCACGTCATGCGCCGCGGCGTGCTTGCCTTGCTTCATCCAAAGCCTGGCCAAGTCCGTCGCCGCGCGAAGCTCGAGCGACCGCGCCTGTTGGCTGCGGGCCGTTCGCAATGCCTGGTCGAGCAGGGCCTCCGCCTCGGCATCCGGTGCGCCGCGCATGAGCAGCGCGCGGGCCTTCAGCCGATACAGTTCGGCCTCGAAGAACCGCTCGCTGTTATGGCTGACGACCGAGAGACCCTGATCGATCGTCTCCAGCGCTGCCTCGGGCTCGTTTTGCAGCAGCAGGGCCGGACACAGCAGCACGAACTGCGCCGTGATCCCGAGCTGATAGCCGGCTTGCTGATATTCACCCAGCTCGGCCACCACGTCGTCGAGCCGGCTGCCTGAAATATCCAGCACGGCCATGCAGATGCCGCGGATCGCGCGCGACAGTCCGAGCCATTGGCGAAATCCATGTTGCTCGGATATGGCGAGACAACGCTCGGCGTAACCCTGGGCGATGACCGGCTCGCCGCGCAGAGCATGGAGAACCGCGGCATAATACCAAGCATAAGCGTGCGTATGCGCATGCTGGACCGTATCCGCACGTTCAAGAGCGGCATCCATTCGCAACACCGCCTCGTCGACTTGGCCGAGAATCCAAAGCACCCAGGCCATGAGCACTAGCATGGACACACCAGCGTCCTGGCCGGCCGCCCGGGCCGCCATCCGATCGGACTCCTCACTCGCGCTGAACGCCTCGACAGCACGTTCGAGCGCGTCGCGGGCTTCGACGATGCGTCCCATGAACATGAGAATCATCGCCTGCCCTCGTATCCCGTTGAGCAAGGCCGGCTGATTGCCGCGTGCCTGGGCGGCACTCGGCAATCCGGCGATGGCTTCGAGGGCCTGGGGCAGCTCTCCGCGCACGACGCTGGCAGTCGCCAGCCAGAACATCACCTGAAGGTATTCCGGAGGCTCGCCGAGCCGCTCGCACAGCTCGCGAGCGCGGGCGAAGGTTGTCAACGCCTTGCTCGCCGCCGGCCCGTGCGTGGCGATGAGGCATGGGCCCAAGACCAACTGGAAGTCGAGTTCGGATCGGTCTTTGTCTTCGCCGGCCGGCAAGCGGCCGATCACCTCGATGCCGCGCTGCAAATGTGCCATGGCCTCGACGTTGGCGGAGCGCAGGGCGGCATTCTTGCCGGCCACGAGCCAGTATTCGATCGCCCTTTCAATTAACCCCGCTTCCGTGAGGTGGTGCGCCAGAGTCTCGGGCTGCGTCTGCACCACTTCCGGGAACCGCTGCTCGAGCGCGCTCGCAATGGCGGCGTGCAGCTGGCCGCGCCGGCTTTTCAACAGGCCGGCATAGGCGGCGTCCCGTACGAGCGCGTGCTTGAAGGCGTAAACCGCGTGCGGAATCTCGCCCCGGCGGAAAATCAATTCCGACTCCACCAACTGGTCGAGCGCCTCTTCCAACCGATCAGTCGGCAACCCGGCGACCGCCTTGAGCAATTCGTAGTGGAAGTCGCGACCCGCGACGGCGCCGATCTGGGCCACCTCCCGCACCGGTGCCAAGCGATCAAGACGCGCCATCAGGGACGCGTGCAAGGTCGTCGGGATCGCAAGCGATGGCAGCGGACGATCGAGCACATAATGGCCGTCCCGTTGCTGCAACATCTGGCTTTCGAGCAACGTCTTGGTCAGCTCCTCGATGAACAGCGGCACGCCATCGGTGCGCGCGAGAATCTCATCCATCACCTCCTGCGGCAGTGACTTGCCGCCCGCCACCTGCTCGACCAAGGCGGCGCCGTCGCGTCGGCCGAGGCGCGTCAGCGGGATTGTCGTCACGTGCGGGTAGCTGGGCCAGGGCGGCGTGAATTCGGGCCTGGCAGTCACGAGCAGCAGGGCTCGAAGCTGCGGCATATGCTCCACCACGGCGGCCAACAGCTCAAGCGAAGTTGGATCGATCCAGTGGACATCTTCGAAAGTAATGAAAACCGGCCGCTTCGCCGCCGCCCCCTCGAGCAGCGCCAACAGCGCCGCCAGCGTCTTCTCTTTGCGTTTCTGCGGACTCAGCTCCTGCAACCGGTAGCGATCATCGGTAGGCAACGCGAAAAGATTGGCGAGTACCGCCACGTTTTCCGGGTCTGACGTGGATTGGGCCACCAGAGCGTCGAGTTTGGACAGCTTCTCGGCGGGAGTGTCGCTGCGCTCAAACTTGGCAGCGCGTTCAAGCTGGCCGATGAATGGAAACAGCGCGCTGTTGATGTGGTGCGCCGAACAGAAATAGCGCAACACGGTGTGCGGCTCGTCTTGAAGCCGCTCTTGCAGCGCGAGCGCAATGTGCGATTTGCCGATCCCCGGCTCGCCCGTCAGCACCACAACGCAACCTTCGCCATGCACGGCCGTCCGCCAGCGACGTAGCAGCAGATCCATCTGCTCCTCGCGGCCGATGAGCGGCGTCAGCCTGGTCTTGTGCTGCGCTTCGAAGCGGCTTTCCACCCCGCTCGTCCGGAGCACGTGCCACGCTTGTGCCGGTTCCGCCCAGCCCTTGAGCGTGACGGGACCGAGGTCGCGGTATTCGAAATGTCCGCCGGTGAGTCGGCGCGTGCTTTTGCAGATCAGTACCGTACCCGGCTCGGCCACGGTTTGCAGGCGCCCTGCCAGGTTCGGCGTCTCGCCGATCACCGCCTGCTCCTGAGCAGCACCTTCGCCGATCAAGTCGCCCACGATGACCGTGCCGGTGGCGATGCCAACCCGGACATGCAGTTCGGTACCAATATCTGTTTGGAGGCCGGCGACGGCCTCGACCAGCGCCAGCCCCGCGCGCGTCGCCTGCTCGGCATCGTCCTCGTGCGCCTGGGGGTAGCCGAAATAGGCGAGCACGCCATCCCCCATGTAGCGGGCGATGATGCCTTGGTAGCGCGCGATGATCTCCTTGATGCAGTTGTGATAGGCCCCTATCACGCGGCGCAGGTCCTCCGGATCGAGCCGAACTGCAAGTTCAGACGAGCCGACCAGATCGCAAAACATGATCGTCAGCTGCCGCCGCTCGGCATCCGCTCGCGGCACCGGCTTAGGCCCAGGCAGCGGCGTCGGGAGAACGGATCCCTTCATGTCGGCGATCGCGCGCAACATTTTGCGACGATGCCCGAGCAAGACGCCGAGGTCCTTGAGGTCCTGCTCCGTCAGATCAGGGACGACCGAGAGGTCAATGGCATTTTCGGCAAAGCACTGGGAGTACTCGCCCAGTCCGATCGACGCCAGCCACTCTGCAATACCGGTCATGGCAAACCTATGGCCTGCAAACGCAACAATAGCACGGACATAAGAGGCGAAGGCATATCACCGGCTGCAACCGACGGTGGCAACCCCGTGCAAGCCTGCAAAACCTCGGTCTGCAAGAATGCATTCATCCGGCTCTAGCAAATGACATGAGATAATAGAATGCAGGGTTTGCGCCATTCGAGCACGCGGGGGCTTTAGACCCCCGCGTTGCCCGCAGGCGGAATTGCTTTACCTTGAATCACGATTTCGCTCCGGCATCCATGCCCGGCACCATGACCTTGCCGAAGTCCGCAACTTTTCGGGGTTATTAGTTACTGCACCGATCATTCGAGAACAAAGTCGGTACGCCCGCGCCATCGGCCACGTGGCAGGAAGGCCGTAAACCGGGTACCTTTAGTCCGGTCTTGTAAGCGTTGGAGTTGGTCATGGCGCCCCGTGCCTATTGGAAGGGCTACCTGAAGCTATCGCTCGTGTCGTGTCCGATCGCCTTGTATCCGGCGACCTCCGAGCGCGAGAAGATCAGCTTCCATCAGCTCAACAAGAACACCGGCCACCGCATCAAATACCGCAAGGTCGACGCCGAGAGCGGCGAGGAGGTGGAGGCCGCCGACATCATCAAGGGCTACGAGGTGGGCAAGGGCGAATACCTCGAACTGGCTCCCGAGGAGCTGGAAGCGATCGCCATCGAAAGCAAGCGGGTCATCGAGATCGACGAATTCGTCCCGCGGAAAGAGATCGACGAGCTCTATCTCAACAGCCCGTACTATGTGGTGCCGGACGGCGAAATCGGCCAGCAAGCCTTCGCAGTGATCCGCGAGGCGATCCGCAAGGAGGGAATGGTCGCGCTCGGCAAGGTGGCCTTCACCTCGCGCGAGCACATCATCGCACTCGAACCCCGCAGCAAAGGCCTGCTCGGCGTGACGTTGCGCTATCCCTACGAAGTGCGCAAGCAAGCGGATTACTTCGACGACATCGAGGACGAACAGGTCCCAAAGGATATGCTCGAACTCGCCACCCACATCGTCAAGACCAAGGCCGGACACTTCGATCCCGCCAAGTTCACCGATCACTACGAGGATGCGCTGAAAGAGCTGCTACAGCGCAAGCAGTCCGGAGCCAAGATCGAGCAGGTCAAAGAGCGCGAGCCGGCAAACGTGATCAATCTCATGGACGCGTTGCGCCGCAGCGTGCAGGGCGAACGCGCGGCGACGGCAGCAACGCGGCCGAAACAGCCAGCAGCTCAGCCGAAGAAAGGGCGCAAGCGGATCGAAGGACAGCGGGAGATGCTGTTGCCGATCGAGGGCAAGCAGGCTGCGCGCGAGCCTGCCAAGAAGGCCAAGGCCAGCCGCGCGGCCAGCGCGGTGGAAACGCGCCCCGCCGCTCGCAAGCGATCGAGCCGATAGCGAGAGCCTTGACCAGCCGCCAGTGCTGATCGAGTCAGCGCATCGATCCCGTACTCACGTCTTCAGGGCAGGTGTCCGGACGCGGGGTCGTGCCGCGGCGGTCGGGCGGCACCTTGCAATTGTCGACGCGCTGCTCGTCGCTGGCCTTGCCGCCGAGCCGCTCCTTGCCCGTGCGGGCGGGTCCGGACATGATGAACGTTGCCCCGCCATCGTCGCGCGCGGCTTCACCCGCAGCGGCGAGCCCCGCCTGCAACATGAGCATGAGCGCCGCCGCCCGAAACAGCGTTTGCCCCGTCATCGATGGCAACATGAGCGTCCTCCGTTCGTAGGCGACGGTCGCGGAGACATTACGATCGCCCGCGGCAGTCTGGCAGCGTCGAGGGTGGCAAGCACTCCGCTCCTTGCTTTCAAATCGAGAGCAGCGGCGCCATCCGCACCACCGAGAATTCGGCGACCGCGTCGCCGGCGGATCAGGAAAGGCCGGCCGTGAACCGCCTTCCTCCATCGCACGCGGTCGCGCTCAGAGCACCGGGCTCCAGGCCGCCGGCACCAGGCGATAGCCGGTACCGGCCTTCTCGATGTAGCCGAGCCCGGGGAACGGGAAATGATAGCCGCAGACGAGGATCTTCTCGGCCGAAGCCATGTCATAGACGCGCCGGCGGGTTTGCACGGCCTTCTCCGGTTCATGGTCGAACATGACCTGCCAATCCGGATTGCGCAGGAACAGCTCCGGCACATTGGTGACATCGCCCTGAAAGAACAGCTTGCCCGCCCCCGACGCGATGACGAACGAGGTGTGGCCCGGCGTGTGCCCGCTCGTTTCGACCGCGGTGATGCCGGGGGCGACCTCCTGTCCCCACTCGTAGCGTGTCACCTTGTCCGTGAGATTGGAGAAGATCTTGCGATTGAACCCGAACGACGTCTTGGTGAATCCCTCCGGGGCCTTGCTCATGTTGTCGTCGCTCATCCAGAACGCCCAGTCGACCGCGGGCACCTTGATCTCTGCATTCGGGAAGGCCAGCGCCCCATCGGGCGTCTTCAGCCCCAGGATATGGTCGCCGTGCATATGCGAGATCAAGACGATGTCGATCGTCTTCGGGTCGACGCCGGCTGCGGCCAGGGTCGAGGGCAGCAAGCCGACCGTGGGACCGAGACCGGGACCATAACCGGTATCGATCAGCACGAGCTTGGCGCCGGTATTGACCACGATCGGATTGAACGGCGCGATGATGCTGCCCTTTGGCATATAGGCGGCCTCGGCGGCGGCGAGCACCTGCTCGTTGCTGATATTGCGGACGAAGGTGGCGGGGAGCGGAATGGCGCGGGCACCGTCACTCACGACGGTAACCTCGAAATCGCCGAGCTTGGAGCGGTAGAAGCTTGGCGCCTGCTTGCCGCTGAGCGGGGCCGCGGCGTGACCGGATGTGGCGGCGAACGGCGCGAGCGCAGTGGCCGCGACCGTGCCGGTGAGGATCTGGCGGCGAGACAACTCTGTCATGGCGTTCCTCCTGGCTTGTGAGCTGGACAGTTGTTCGCGAAACACGTGTCAGTGGAGCATTTGCGCGACCTGAGGAGGGGGACTATGGCGCTCGATACTCCAGCGCCTGCTTGGCCTGTTCGACCACGGTCGCAGGCGTGGCGAAGATTTTCTCGGCGAGCGCCTGCAAGTCCTCGCCCGAGATCGGATCGATGACGAGCCCGATCTTCTGCGCCTCGGCCAGCAGCTCCGGATCGCGCATGGTCGCCATGAACGCCTTTCGCAGCGCCACCACCCGCTCCGCAGGCACGCCGGGCGACATCATATACGGACGGCCAAACGTCTCCGAGCTGTAGATCAATTCCATCACGCGGCGAGCCTCCGGCGTCTTGGCGAAATCGACGGCGAGCGGCACACCCATCCTGTTGATGTCGGGATGACCCTTGTCGTGTTCCTGCACCAGCACGCGGATAAAACCGGACTTGATCCAATCCGGCCGTTGCGCCTGCAGGCTCGACCAGCTGAAGCCGCACAGCCCCTTGACCTCGTTCTTCTCAATGGCGAGCGTGATCTCGCGCGTTCCCGGATAGCCGCTGACCAGGCGAAACTTGGCGCCGGCCATGTTGTTGAGCATCGCCGGAAAGTCCCGCGTCGAGGTACCCGGTTGGCTGGCGCCGATGATGAGCTCCTGGGTGAGCAGGTCCTTGAAGGATTTCACGGCCGCGTCGCTGCGGGCAATGCACACGTAGTGGTCGATGGTGGCGGAACCGACATGCACGAACTTGGTGGCGTCATGGCGCAGCCGCTTGGTGTCTCCGAGCAGCGCGTCGAGCAACGATTCCAGCACGGCGCTGTTCTGCAGCGCCCCGATCACGGTTCCGTCCTTCGGAGCCACATTGTAGACATGCGCGGCCGCCGCGTTGCTGCCGGCCCCCGCCATGTTGCTCACCACCATGGCGGGGCTGCCGGGAATGTGTCTGGGCATATGTCGCGCGAGCAGGCGGGCATAGATGTCGTAACCCCCGCCGGCGGAGGAGCCGACGATGACGGTGACCTGCCTGCCTTTGTAGAACTCAGCAACGGCATCCTGAGCGCGTGGGGAATCAATCGACACGGCAGCGATGGCAACGACGCATGCAAGGCGGCCCCACATCGCTTCCTCCGTCGGATGCGCTCGGCTTGGCAGGCAGGCCGGATCGCGCGCCGGTACGAAGGCGATGATACCCCACGCAAGGCCGGATGTGGCGACGGGAAATAGTGGCCGGTGACGACGGTCGCGCGGCGCGGAACGCTGCCGGCGTTTCCCGCTCAACGTGGGCGCAGCGGGCAGATTAGAAGCCGCAGGCGGTCGTCATTTTGAGCGTGAAGGCGTCGAGCTCGAACTCGGAGGAGAGGTCGCGGCCGAACAGATTGAGCCATTTGTCCTGCGCAGCGTACGCCATCAGTTCGCGCGCGCCCGGGCACTCATATTTCATCTGCGCGCTGTTCTGCAGGTGATGCACCATTTCATGCACGAGAACCGACAGGTCCGCGGGCGTCTTGCCCGTCCACGTGTCCGGCAGGAAAATCGTCTTGGTCCGATCGTCATAGACAGCAACGACCTCGCGGCGATGAGAACCTTCCGTGTTTGCCGGGAGTGAATTCAGCACCTCCCGCCGCTGCGCGGGCGTGAAGGCCTGGTAGCGCAGAAACGTGATCTCCATCGCCGGCACCAGTTGCACCTGCGGATGGTCGTAATCGCGCGGAAGATCGAAGTTAGCGGTGATCCAGGTCACCAGCGCCGTCAACAACGCCGCGTACATCTCAGCCTCCCACGGTCGCGGCGTCAGAAGACCACGAATCGCGGAACCGAGATGTGAACTGGATCACGTCGCACCCACTGCGGCGACCAAGGCGCCGGCAGCGGCCTGCGCAACGTCGCGCTAAAGCCGCAGGCGGCGCAGGCGCAAGGAATTGCCGACCACGCTCACCGAGGACAGCGCCATGGCGGCGGCAGCAATGACCGGCGACAGCAGGATGCCGAACATCGGATAGAGCGCGCCGGCGGCGATCGGCACGCCCGCCGCGTTGTAGACGAACGCAAAGAACAGATTTTGCCTGATGTTGCGCATGGTCGCCGCCGACAGCCGGCGGGCGCGGACGATGCCCATCAGATCGCCTTTGAGCAAGGTGATGCCGGCGCTCTCGATCGCGACGTCCGTGCCGGTGCCCATGGCGATGCCGACGTCGGCCGCTGCGAGCGCCGGAGCGTCGTTGACCCCATCGCCCGCCATGGCGACGACACGGCCTTGCCGGCGCAGCTTCTCGACCACCGCGCTTTTCTGATCGGGCAGCACTTCCGCCTCCACGTTCTCGATACCGAGGTGCCGGGCAACGGCCTGGGCGGTGGTGCGGTTGTCGCCGGTGAGCATCACGACGCGCACGCCGTCCTGGCGCAGCGCGGCGAGCGCGGCCGGCGTCGTCTCCTTCACCGGATCGGCGATGGCGATGACCCCGGCCAGCTTGCCGTCGAGCGCGACATAGATCGCGGTCG
>Ga0114129_10004281_pt1 | contig 20161 bp, 16 predicted proteins | sample RhiMetdeltSRZDD1_FD_80071 | JGI IMG/M metagenome (GOLD analysis project Ga0114129, IMG submission 80071) | Populus rhizosphere microbial communities from Tennessee, USA - Rhizosphere MetaG P. deltoides SRZDD1 (version 2) (version 2) | ecosystem: Host-associated > Plants > Roots > Rhizosphere >... | reverse complement strand
CGGCCGCTCGGCGTGGTCGGAGTGATCGCGCCCTGGAACTACCCGCTCACGACCGGGTTGGGCGATGCGGTGCCGGCGCTGATGGCGGGGAACTCGGTGGTCGTCAAGCCATCGGACGTGACGCCCCTGACCACGCGGATGGCGGTAGAGGGCTTCACGCGCGAGGCGGGCCTGCCCGAGGACGTGCTGCTGGTGGCCACCGGCCGCGGCGACACCGGCGCCGCGCTCGTGGACCACGTGGACATGGTCATGTTCACGGGCTCCACCCGCACGGGCCGCAAGGTCGCCGCCCGCGCCGCCGAGCGCCTGATCCCCGTCTCGCTCGAGATGGGCGGCAAGGACCCGATGATCGTCTGCGCCGACGCGAACCTCGACCGCGCCGCCAACGCGGCCGCGACGATGGGCCTGCTGAACAGCGGGCAGCTCTGCCTGTCGGTCGAGCGCATCTACGTCGAGGACGAGGTGCACGACAAGTTCGTCGAGAAGCTCGTGAGCGCGGTCGGAAAGCTGCGCCAGCGCGGGATCACCTCGGCGGGCGAGGCGGACGTCGGGGCGATGACCTTCCCGCCGCAGATGGACACGGTCGAGCGGCATGTGGCGGATGCGCTCGACAAGGGTGCGACCGCCCTCACCGGCGGGCAGCGCGGCGACGGGCCCGGCCTCTACTACGAACCCACCGTACTCGTGAACGTGAACCACGACATGGCGTGCATGCGCGAAGAGACGTTCGGGCCGACGTTGCCCGTGATGAGGGTTCGCGACGTCGACGAGGCGGTGCGACTTGCGAACGACTCGGTGTACGGGCTCGGCTCGTCCGTCTTCACCAAGGACCTCGCAAAGGGCCAGGCGATCGCGCGCCGCATCCGTGCGGGCGGCACGGCGGTCAACGATGCGGTTCTCCAGTGCCTCGGCTACGAGGCGCCGTTCGGCGGCTCGGCGGAGTCCGGCGTGGGCTCGCGCAACGGCCGCGAGGGGATCCTCAAGTACACGGAGCCGCACACGATCATGGTCACGCGCCTTGGGCTGAAGCGTGACGTGAACTGGTTCCCGAACTCCAAACGCACGACGAAGCTGCTCGAGGGCGCCCTCGCCCGCTTCTACGGGCGGTAGAGACGCGCCGCCGTCCGGTAACGTCGCCGGTCGATGGCCCAGACCAAGCGCAAGCGCACACGCAAGCACCGCGGCACGCCGGCCGGGACGATCGAGCGCGCGGGCCGGACCGGGCGGCCTCAGACGCGCGAGGATGCCAAGCAGATCGCCCGCCAGCGGCGCCAGGAGCGGCTCGACAGCCCTCCCACCTGGAGGAGCGCCGTCAACAGGGCGGCGATCGCGGCAGCCGTGTTCGGAGTGCTCGTGGTCCTGGCGTTCAGTCGCAGCATCGCGCAGGGCGTGATCCTCGCCGGCTTCATGTTCCTCCTCTACATCCCGCTCGGCTACGTGACGGACATGGCGGTCTTCCGCTTCCGCAAGCGTCGCAGGGCGGCAGGCGGCCGCTAGCCATGGACGTGCGGATGTTCACCGTCGGGCCGGTGCAGGAGAACAGCTACCTCTTCCGGCACGAGGGATCTGACCGCGCCGTGATCGTGGACCCCGGCGACGAGCCCGACAAGCTGCTCGGCGCCATCGACGCGCTCGGCGTGCAGCTCGACGCCATCCTGCTCACGCACACGCACTTCGATCACGTGGGAGCGGTCGCTCCCGTGGCGCGGGCGACCGGCGCGGAGGTCTGGGTGCCGAAGATCGAGGCGTTCGTGCTCGCCGACATCATGAGCTTCGTGCCCTGGCCGGGCTTCGGCCCGTTCGAGTCTTACGAGGCGGAGCACACACTCGAGGGGGGAGAGCGGCTCGAGCTCGCGGGCTTCGAGATCGACGTGCTGTTCACCCCCGGCCACAGCCCCGGCCACGTGACGTTCTCGATCCCGGACGAGCAGGCGATCTTCTCCGGCGACGTGCTGTTCCAGCAGTCGATCGGCCGCACCGACCTACCGGGCGGCGACCACGGGACCCTGCTCGAGTCGATCCGCGGGCTGGTCGAGTCGCTTCCGGGGGAGACCGCCGTCTATCCGGGCCACATGGGCACCACCACCCTGGCCGCCGAGCGGGCCACCAACCCGTTCCTGGCCGAGCTGGCGAGGTGAAGAAGTTCCAGGCCCCGCGGGGCACGTTGGACGTGCTGCCTCCGGACGCGCGCAGGCGGCTGCGCCTCGTTGAGATCGCCGGCGACGTACTCGGCCGCGCCGGCTACGAGCCGATGGAGACCCCGGTGTTCGAGGACACCGAGCTGTTCGCGCGCGGCGTGGGGGAGTCCACGGACATCGTGCAAAAGGAGATGTTCACGTTCGAGGACAAGGCCGGGCGCTCCCTGACGCTGCGCCCCGAGGCCACCGCGGGCATCTGCCGCGCGTACATCGAGCACGGCATGCACAAGCTGCCGCAGCCCGTGAAGGTCTGGTCGGCCGGTCCGTTCTTCCGCCACGAGGCGCCGCAGGCGGGCCGCTTCCGCCAGTTCACGCAGATCGACGCCGAGGCGATCGGCTCGGACGACCCCACGCTCGACGCCGAGCTGATCCTGCTGCTCGCCGAGATCTTCGAGCGGGCGGGCACCGGGCCGTCGCGGCTGCGGCTGTCGAGCCTGGGTACGCCGGCCACGCGCGCGGACTATCTCGACGAGCTGCGCGGTTACCTGCGCGCGCGCGAGGGCGAGCTCTCCGGGGAGGTGCGCGAGCGGCTCGATCAGAACCCGCTGCGTGCCTTCGACGCCGACCATGCCGGCACGCAGGCGGTGATGGCCGATGCGCCGCGGCTGATCGACCGGCTCAGCTCCGACGACGCGGAGCACTTCGCCGAGGTGCGCGCGCTGCTCGACGCCGCCGGGATGCCGTACGAGCTCGACGCGACGCTCGTGCGCGGGCTGGACTACTACACGCGCACGGTATTCGAGTTCGAGTCGGAGCGACTGGGGGCGCAGGCGGCGCTCGGCGGCGGCGGCCGCTACGACGGCCTGGTCGAGGAGCTGGGCGGTCCGCCGACCCCGGGTGTGGGCTGGGCCGCGGGGGTGGAGCGGATGCTGCTCGCGGCCGGCGACGAGGACCTTGAGCGCTCACCACGGGTTTTCATCTCCCACACCGCCGATTCACCTCTCCGGCTCCAGCTGGCACAGCTGCTTCGCAGCCTCGGCCTCCGAGTGGAGATGGAGCAGGCTGGGCGCTCCATGAAGGGACAGATGAAGCAGGCCGATCGGATCGGTGCGGTGGTGACGGTGATCCTCGGAGAGGGCATTGAGGTCAAGGACATGGCGACTGGCGAACAGCGTCCGGCCGAGACGCTCGACGACGTGGTCGAACTGGTGCGCGAGGTAACGGACCGTGAAGCCTCCGCGACCTAACCGCTACCGCACCCACTGGGCCGGGGAGCTGCGCGCCGACGGCGTCGGGGAGCAGGTGCGCGTGGCCGGCTGGGTGCACCGCAGGCGCGACCACGGCGGGCTGATCTTCATCGACGTGCGCGACCGGACCGGCCTGCTCCAGCTCGTGTTCCGCCCGGAGGAGGCACCCGAGGCCCACGCCGCCGCCGGCAACCTGCGCGCCGAGGACGTGATCGCCGTGAGCGGCGAGCTCGTGCGCCGCGACGAGAGCGCCGTGAACCCGGACCTGCCCACCGGCGAGGTCGAGCTGGTGGCAGCGGAGCTCGAGCAGCTCGCCGATGCGGAGACGCCGCCGTTCCAGATCGACGAGGACGATCCGATCGGAGAGGAGCTGCGGCTGCGCTACCGCTACCTCGACCTGCGCAAGGCCCGGATGCGCGACCAGATGATCCTTCGCCACGCCGTGGTGAAGGAGATCCGCGACTTCCTGGCGGACGAGGGCTACCTCGAGATCGAGACGCCGATCATGACCCGCTCCACCCCGGAGGGCGCGCGCGACTTCCTGGTGCCGAGCCGGCTCGTGCGCGGGTCCTGGTACGCCCTGCCGCAGTCGCCGCAGCTCTTCAAGCAGCTGCTGATGATCGGCGGCTACGAGCGCTACTTCCAGATCGCCCGCTGCTTCCGCGACGAGGACTTCCGAGCCGACCGCCAGCCGGAGTTCACGCAGCTCGACATGGAGCTGTCGTTCGTCGAGGAGGAGGACGTGTTCGACGTGGTGGACCGCCTGCTCCAGCGCGTCCTGGCGCTCGGCGGAGTGGAGGTCTCGCTGCCGATCGAGCGCGTGACCTACGACGAGGCGATGCTCCGCTACGGCTCCGACCGTCCCGACCGGCGGCTCGGCGTGGAGATCGTGGACGTGACCGAAATCTTCCGCGAGTCCGAGCTGAACATCTTTCGCGAGGCGCCGGTAGTCCGTGCACTGAAGGCAACGGGAGAGTTCCCGCGCAGTCGCTTCGACGCACTCACCGAAAAGGCACAGCAGCTCGGTGCCAAGGGTCTCGCCTGGGCGGTCGTCGAGGGCGATGGGTGGCGCTCTCCGATCGCGAAACGCCTCAGCCCGGAAGAAATCTCACGGGCCAACGACGCACTAAATGCGCACGAGGGTGACGCGATTCTGATCGTCGCCGATACGGCCGACGTGGCCGCGCGGGTGCTCGGGGCGCTGCGGCCGGAGGTCGCGGAGGGTGAGCCCGAGGGCCACGACGTGTTCTGGGTCGTGGACTTTCCGCTGTTCGAGTGGAACGAGGGGGAGCGGCGCTGGGACTCGCTCCATCACCCGTTCACCAGCCCGACCGGCGACCTCGACGGCGACCCGGGTACCTGGCGCAGCCGCGCATACGACGTCGTCTTCGACGGCTGGGAGCTGGGCGGCGGCTCGATCCGTATCAGCGACCCCGAGGTGCAGCAGAAGGTCTTCTCCACGCTCGGCATCGGGCCCGAGGAGGCGAAGGAGCGCTTCGGCTTCCTGCTCGAGGCGCTGACCTACGGCGCGCCACCACACGGCGGCGTGGCGTTCGGCATCGACCGCATGGTGGCGCTGCTCGCGGGTGCCTCGTCGATCCGCGACGTGATCGCCTTCCCCAAGGCCGCCAGCGGAATCGACCCGCTCACGGGCGCACCGGCACCGGTCGACCAGCGCCAGCTGGACGAGCTCGGCATCAAGGTGGTCGCGCCGCCGGCGGAGCGCCGCTAGCCCGCCGCGTGCGCCCCTAGCGCCCCCGCGTGCGCCCCTAGCCGCCGCCCGAGCGCGGTGCTAGCCTCGATCAAGGCCCGAGCCTGTACGCCAGTCGGCCGCACATGTTGAGCCGAATAACACCGGTAAGGGAGTCCCACTCGAGGTAGGGCCGTGGCCCGCCGCGGAGGACACCCGGACTTGCTACGACAGCAGGCCCAACTACCGGACTCGACAGCGGCAGGCTGGGGCCACCCTCGCTCACTTTTGCATGACATGTATGCAAAACGTGGAGAGAGTCGCGCGCCCGCCGGGCCCCGGCCGCGAATCGGGCCCCGGTCGCGAACCGGGCTTGCCGCCCGATAGCGTTCGCCCTCAATGCGGTCGTTCGCCGATCATCTCCACGCGCCCTCGGGGAAGGGCGCCCTCGCCGGTGCTCCCTACACGGGCGCGGCCGGCGGCGCCGCGTGTGGCGACGTTGTGCGCATCGCGTTGCGCATTGAGGGTGAGCGGATCGTCGAGGCGGGCTTCGACGCCGAAGGCTGCGGCGCCCTGACCGCGGCGGCAAGCGCAACAGTGGAGCTGGCCGAGGGCGGGACCTTCCTCAGTGCATGCCGTTTGGCCGCAGGAGATGTGGCGGACGCGCTGGGCGGACTCACGCCCCCCAAGCGCCACGCGGCGGAGCTCACCGCCGATGCGCTGCACCGAGCGCTCGGTGCCGCGGCGAAGCACGGGGCCGTGAGGGTTCAGAGGAGCACGAGGCGCACGCTCGTTGCCATGAGCGGCGGCGTGGACAGCGCCGCGGCTGCCCAGCTCGCGCTCGACGCGGGCGACGAGGTGGTCGCCGTGACGCTCGAGCTCTGGGCAGATCCCGCCACGGACGGCGACAAGAGCTGCTGCTCCCCGCAGGCCGTGATCGGCGCCCGCCACCTCGCGCACCGGATGGGCATCCCGCATCTCACACTCGACCTGCGCGAGCGCTTCCGCGCCGAGGTGGTCGATCGCTTCCTCGACGGCTACGCGGCCGGGCGAACGCCGAACCCGTGCGTGCGCTGCAACGGCGAGGTGCGCTTCGACGCGATGCTGGAGCTGGCCGATGCCCTCGGCGCCGCTCGGCTCGCCACCGGCCACTACGCGCGCATCGCGCGCGACGAGCACGGCCCGCTCGTGCGCGCCGCCGCCGACCCCGCCAAGGACCAGAGCTACATGCTCGCGAAGCTCGACCCGGCGCTGCTCGACCGGCTCAGCTTCCCGCTCGGCGGCCTCACGAAGGACGCCGTGCGCCAGCTCGCGCGCGACGCCGGGCTGCCGGTGGCCGACAAGCGCGAGAGCCAGGACCTCTGCTTCGTGGCGGGCCTCGGCGGGCGCGCCTTCCTTCAGCGCCACGGCGGGCCGCGCCTACGCAAGCCGGGCGAGATCGTGGACCGCCAGGGCCGCGTGCTCGGCCGCCACGAGGGCCACCACAACTACACGGTCGGCCAGCGCCGCGGGCTCGGCATCGCGACTCCCGAGCCCGTGTACGTGCTCGAGAAGGACGCGGCCACGAACCGCGTCGTGGTCGGCCCGAGGCAGGAGCTCGCCACCCGCACCGTGATCCTCGAGGACGCCACCCTTCACCGCCCTGCGGCCGAGGTCGAACGGGTGCGCCTGCGCTACCACGCGAAGCCCATCGCCTGCCGAGCGTTCGAGCGCCGCGGCGAGGTGCTCCTGGAGCTCGAGCGCGACGCCCAAGCGGTGGCCCCAGGGCAGCTCGCGTGCCTGATGCGTCAGGATCGTGTCGTGGGCGAGGGAACCATCGGAGAGCCGCGGTGACGGAGCTGCCCGAGCGCATCGACCTCGAGGCGCCGCTGTCGGGCGACTTCCAGGCCGTCGTGCGGCTGATCATCGGCGGGATCGCGGAGCGTGTGGACTTCGCCTTCGAGGAGATCGACGACCTCCAGCTCGCCGTCGAGCGGCTGCTGGCGGAGGCCGGCCAGGTGGGCAGCGTGCACATGTCGTTCGAGGTCGGCGAGGCCAGCATCCGCACCCGGGTGGGCCCGCTGTCCGAGACCGCGGTGGCGGACGCGTTGCGCGACGGCGACGCGCCTCCCGGCCAGCTGACGCTGCGCCGTATCCTGCAGACCGTTGTGGACTCGTTCGGAGTGGAGGACGCCGGAGGCGGCGCCATCGTCGTGCGACTAGAGAAGCTCAAGGGCATGCCGTGAGCGCTTCGCAGCGCCGGTCGGCGGTGTCGTCGGAGAAGGCGCGTGAAGAGGACCGGGCCCTGCTGCGCCGCTACCACGAGGGCGGGGACACGACCGCGCGCGAAGAGCTGATCGAGCGCCACCTGCCCCTGGTGCGCTCGCTCGCGCGGCGCTACGCGGGTCGTGGCGAGTCGCTCGAGGACATCGAGCAGGTGGGCGCCATCGGCCTCATCAAGGCGATCGACCGCTTCGAGCTCGAGCGCGAGGTGTCGCTCGCCACCTACGCCACTCCGAACGTGGTCGGCGAGATCAAGCGCCACTTCCGCGACAAGGGTTGGGCCATCCGGGTGCCGCGCGCGCTCCAGGAGCTGAACGCGTCCATGTCCGGGGCCATCGAGCGCCTCACCGGTCGCCTCGGCCGCTCGCCGAGCATCGCGGAGATCGCCGAGGAGCTGAAGACCACGCCGGAGGAGGTGCTCGAGGCCATGGAGGTGGGCTCGGCATACTCGACGGTCTCGCTCTCGACCGGCCCCGGCGGCGACGAGGAACTGGATCCGCTCGAGACGATCGGTGGCGAGGACGAGGAATTCGAGCGCTCCGAGGACCGCGCCGCCCTCGAGCCCGCGCTCGACCGCCTGCCGCCGCGAGAGCGCGAAATCCTGCGGATGCGATTCGAGGAGGGGCTGCCCCAGACGCAGATCGCACAGCGCGTCGGCCTCTCCCAGATGCACGTCTCGCGCCTGATCCGCAAGTCGCTCTCGATCATGCGCGAGGAGCTCCTGCGGCTCCCGCCCGGCGCCGCCTAACCGCTGCGTTAAGCGCACATTTTGGTTCCCGGGAACGGGACTCAAACGGTCGAATCAGGGGGTATCTTGCCGCGCGGGAGGCACTTCTGCCTGCCGAAACGACAGCTGGAGGGATTAATGGGAACGCTCGGTAGACGTGCGCTGGTGCTGCTCGTCGCCTGCCTGTCCCTGATCGTCATCAGCGCCTGTGGCGACGATGACGATGATGGCGGCGGCGGAGGCGGCGGGGCCAAGGAGGGAGGATCCATCACGATGGCGGAGACCTCTCAGCCTGACTACATGGATCCGGCGCTGAGCTACACGGTGAACGGCTGGGAGCCGCTCTCTACCGTCTACACGGGGCTGGTCGCTTACAAGCGCGCCGAGGGCGAGGAGGGGTCGCAGCTGATCCCAGGCCTGGCACAGGAGCTGCCGAAGGTGTCAGAGGACGGCCTGACCTACGAGATGACCCTTCGCGACGGGCTGAAGTACTCGGACGGCTCGCCGGTGAAGGCATCGGACTTCGAGCGCACGATTCAGCGCGTGCTCAACCTCGAGTCGGGCGGATCGGCCTTCTACCTCGGCATCGAGGGCGCCGAGGCGTACGTCAAGAACGGCAAGGCCGAGGCTGACATCCCCGGTATCGAGACCGACGACAAGACCGGCAAGGTCACGGTGACCCTGACCGAGCCGGACGGCACGTTCTCGAACGTGCTGGCGATGCCCTTCGCCGCGCTGGTGCCGGGCGACACGCCGTTCAAGAACCTGACCGAGAACCCGCCTCCGGGCGTCGGTCAGTTCAAGATCACCGAGTCGGTGCCGAACCGGCAGTTCGTGCTCGAGAAGAACAAGCTGTTCCCGGACCTCGGACCGGACAACCCGCCGGCCAAGGTCGACAAGATCACGGCGCTGATCGTCAAGAACGCCCAGCGCCAGGCGCAGGACGTGATCTCGGGCAAGCTCGACTACATGCAGGACCCGCCGCCGGCCGACATCAAGCCGGAGGTCAAGGCGAAGTACGGCGACCGTTATGAGGAGATCACGACGGCCTCGACGTACTACTTCTTCATGAACACGCGGGTCGCGCCGTTCGACGACCCCAAGGTTCGTGAAGCCGTGAACTACGGCATCGACAAGCCGGGCCTCGCGCGCATCTTCGCGGGCGAGACCACGCCTGGCTGCTCGTTCCTGCCGCCCGGCATGCCGGGCTACGACGAGGCGCTCGACGTCGAGGACTGCCCGTTCGGCGACCCGAACAAGCCGCCCGACCTCGAGAAGGCGCGGCAGATGATCAAGGACGCCGGCGTGGACGGCATGGACGTGACCGTGTACAGCAACAACGACGACCCGAGCGACAAGGTCGGCGAGGCGTACGCGGACATGCTCACGAAGATGGGCTTCAACGCCAAGCCGAAGATCCTCGACGGCGGTGTGTATTTCCAGACCATCGGCAACCAGAAGACGAAGGCCCAGACCGGCTTCGCCAACTGGTTCCAGGACTTCCCGCACCCGAAGAACTTCATGTTCCTCGTGGACGGGGCGTCGATTCAGCCGACGAACAACCAGAACTACGGCAACGTGGACGACCCGGAGATCACCAAGGGGATCGCCGAGCTGAACAAGGAGCCGGAGCTGACGGATGAGGTCGGCGAGAAGTGGAAGGACCTCAACAACAAGCTGGTCGAGCGGGCGTGGATCGCCCCCTACGGCCACCGCAAGCTCGCGACGTTCGTCTCCGAGCGGATGGACTTCGAGAACTGCACGAGGTTCCACCCGGTCTGGAACAACGACTACACGAGCTTCTGCCTCAAGTAGTTCGTTGAACGTTTCCTGTGGGGAGGGCGCTTCGGCGCCCTCCCCGTGGGGTACTGTTTTCTCTCGAGGGAGCTGAGGGATTCACTTTGGCCACGGAGCCGGCAACCGAACAGGTACTCCAGGGGCCGGCCGCCTGGGAGGAGGAGGCTGGGCGCGAGCACGTACACGGGCTCGGACCGTGGCGGCTCGGACTCCGGCGCCTCCGTCGCAACAAGGTGGCGCTGCTGTTCGGCTTGCTCTTCATCCTGCTGGTCGCCGCCTGTGCCGCGGCCCCGGTCTGGGCCGACAAGGTCGCCCATACCACGCCGGACGCGAACCACCTGTCGGACACGATCACGGTGGACGGCGAGAGCAAGAACGTGGTCGGCCTCGACGGCGTGCCGATCGGGCCGCAGTGGTTCAAGGCGGACGGCAAGTTCTTCCTCGGCGCCGACCGAAACGGCCGCGACATCATGGTCCGTCTCCTCTACGGCGGGCGCAACTCACTTGTGATCGGCATCACCGCCGCGTTCATGACCACGCTGCTGTCCATCATCCTCGGCACGGTGGCGGGCTACTTCCGCGGCTCGTCGGACGCTGTGATTCGTGCGCTGCTCGACGTCATGTGGTCGTTCCCCGTGATCATCCTGGGCACGGCTCTCGGCGTGGCACTGGCGCTGGGAGGCCTCAAGATCGGACCGATCCACATCAGCGGCGACTCGCTGGTGATCACGATCCTGATCATCGGCCTCGTGTACGTGCCGTACATGGCACGGCCCGTGCGCGGCCAGGTGCTCTCTCTTCGCGAGAAGGAGTTCGTCGAGGCGGCCAAGGCGCAGGGTGCGGGGCCGATCCGGATCATGTTCACGGAGGTGCTGCCGAACCTGGCGTCGACGATCCTCGTGTTCTTCACGCTGCTGATCGCTAATGCCGTCCTGTTGGAGGCGGCCCTCTCGTTCCTCGGCGCCGGGGTGCGCCCTCCGACCCCGTCTTGGGGCACGATGATCGACGAGGGCGTCGATCGAATCGCCACCGCGCCGCACCTCGCGATCGTGCCGGGCGCGATGCTCGTGCTCACGGTGCTGTCGCTGAACGTCTTCGGCGACGGCGTGCGTGACGCGCTCGACCCGCGGGCGAAGGTCCGTCTGGAGCACTAGGCGATGGGCCGCTTCATCGTCCGGCGCCTGATCCAGATGACGTTCGTGTTGTTCGCGGTGTCGATCATGACGTTCCTGATCTTCAACGTCATCCCGAACGGCGACCCGGCCGAGCGGATGGCGGGCAGACAGCCCCGCGAGGCGCAGATCGAGGCGATTCGCAAGGAGTGGGGCTTCGACGACAACATCTTCGTCCAGTACTTCACGACGATGAAGAAGGTCTTCACCGGCGACCTCGTCTCCTACTTCACACAGCTGCCCGTCGGTGAGGAGATCGTCAAGGGGCTGCCGCGGACGCTGTCGCTCGCAATCGGCGCGGCGATCCTCTGGATGTTCGTGGCGATCTGCTTCGGGCTCTACAGCGCGGTCAAGGCGGGCAAGTTCGCGGACCGCTTCCTCACGATCATCGCGCTGATCGGGATCTCGATGCCCGTGTTCTGGATCGGCGCGCTGATGAACCACTACCTGGGTTACAAGCTCGGCTGGTTCCCGAACGGCGGGTACGTGGAGTTCACCGAGGACCCGATCGACTGGGCGTACCACCTGATCCTGCCCTGGACGGCGCTGGCGATCCTCTTCATAGGGTTCTACTCGCGCGTGCTGCGCTCGAACGTGCTCGACACGATCAACGAGGACTTCGTGCGCACGGCGAGGGCCAAGGGGCTCGGGGAGCGGCAGATCATGATCCGCCACGTCCTGCGCAACTCGATGATCCCGATCGTCACGCTTTGGGGGCTCGACTTCGGAGCCGTGGTGGGGGGTGGTGCGATCCTCACCGAGACGGTGTTCGACCTCCAGGGGGTGGGCCAGTACGCGGCCGAGGCTGTCGGCCAGCTGGACGTGCCGCCGGTGCTCGCGACGACCATGTTCGCCGCATTCTTCATCGTGCTGCTGAACGCGATCGTCGACATCCTGTACGCGTACCTCGACCCGCGGATTCGCCTGCAGTGAGCGTGGGACCCGCGCCCAGCGGCGATCCGATCCTCACGGTGGAGGAGCTGCACGTGTCCTTCGCCACAGAGGAGGGCGTGGTCCAGGCCGTGGACGGCGTGTCGCTCGAGCTTCAGCCCGGCGAGGTGCTCGCGGTGGTCGGCGAGTCCGGCTCCGGCAAGTCCGTGACCGCGATGACGGTGATGGGGCTCACGCGATCGCCGAACGCGCGCTTCGAGGGCACGGCGCACTACAAGGGCACCGAGCTGATCGACGCTCCGGAGGACCAGCTGCGGCAGATCCGCGGAGCGGAGATTGCGATGATCTTCCAGGACCCGATGACCTCGCTGAACCCGGTGATGAAGATCGGGGACCAGATCGTCGAGCAGATCCAGGAGCACGAGGCGCTCCCCGACCAGCAGGCGCGCGAGCGGGCGATCGAGCTGCTCGAGAAGGTGGGGATCCCGCGCGCGCGCGAGCGCATCGACAACTACCCGTTCGAGTTCTCGGGCGGCATGCGCCAGCGCGTGATGATCGCCCTGGCGCTCTCGTGCAATCCGAGCGTCCTGATCGCGGACGAGCCCACCACGGCGCTCGACGTGACCATCCAGGCGCAGATCCTGCTGCGCATGCGCGAGCTCCGCGACGAGACGGGCGCGGGGATCATCCTGGTGACGCACGACCTCGGCGTGGTGGCCGACATCGCCGATCGCATCGCGGTCATGTACGCCGGGCGCATCGTGGAGCATGGGACGCTCGACGAGATCTTCTACGACCCGCAGCACCCCTACACCTGGGGCCTGCTCGGCTCGATCGCCCGGGTCGACCGTCCGCGCCCCGAACGGCTGCCGGCGATCGCGGGGCTGCCGCCCTCGCTGTCCGACCGGCCGTCGGGCTGCCACTTCCGCCCGCGCTGCCCGCACGAGTTCGCCAAGTGCGTCGAGGTGCCGCCGCTCGAGGCGCGCCTGGAGGGCAACCCTGAGCATCGCGACCGCTGCTGGCTCACTCCCGAGCAGAAGAAGCAGCTGCGTGAGGTCCGGCCCGGCGAGATCGGCCTGGCGGCGAAGTCCACCGGGGCGGACGCTGCGTGAGCGTCGAGCCGCAGGCGACCGAGGCGGCGCCGTCGGAGAACGGCGGGCCGCTCGTCGACATCGAGCACCTGAAGGTCTTCTTCCCGATCAAGCAGGGTTTCATCGTGGACCGCGAGGTGGCACGGGTCCACGCCGTGAACGACGTGACGCTGTCCATCTCCGAGGGCGAGACCGTCGGCCTGGTGGGGGAGTCGGGCTGCGGCAAGACGACGATGTCGCGGGCGATCATGCGCCTGATCGATGCCACCGACGGCCACCTGCGCTTCCATGGCGAGGACATCACCTCTGCCGGCCGCAAGCAGCTCGAGCCGCTGCGGCGCGAGATGCAGATGGTGTTCCAGGACCCATTCGCGTCGCTCAACCCGCGCAAGCGCGTGGTGCAGATCATCGGCCAGCCCCTGCGCCTGCACGGCACGCCGCGCGACAAGGTGGAGGACCGCGTGCGGGAGCTGCTGACGCTGGTGGGCCTCGCTCCCGAGCACCTGAACCGCTACCCGCATGAGTTCTCGGGCGGCCAGCGCCAGCGGATCGGCGTGGCGCGCGCGCTCGCACTCGAGCCGCGGCTGATCGTGCTGGACGAGCCGGTGTCCGCGCTGGACGTCTCGGTTCAGGCCCAGATCATCAACCTGCTGGACGACCTCCAGGACGAGTTCCGGCTCACGTACATGTTCGTGGCGCACGACCTGTCCGTGGTACGGCACGTGTCCGACCGGATCGCCGTCATGTACCTGGGCAAGCTGATGGAGCTCTCGCCGTCGGAGGAGCTCTACACCAAGCCGATCCACCCGTACACGTTCGCGCTGCTCTCGGCGATCCCGATCCCGGATCCCGAGGAGAACCGCAGCCGCGAGCGCATCGTCGTGAGCGGCGAGCCGCCCAACCCGATCGATCCGCCGAGCGGCTGCGTCTTCCACCCGCGCTGTCCCCGCGCCACGGGCATCTGCCGCGAGGTCGAGCCACCCCTGGCGCGCTACCCCAACGGCCACCTGGCGGCCTGCCACCACCCGCTGAACGTCTCCGCCGAGGAGATCAAGGGCGCCGTGAAGGACCCGGCCAGCCCGCTGTCGGCGGGCGACGAGCTGCCCTCGGCCTCAGAGGCCGACAGCTCAGCGTCCAGCGCCTGAGCTGATCGCGGCCTCCGCCAGGCCGCCGCTCTAGGCCCAAGACCCCGCAAAAATGGCCTCAACGCTGCGTTGAGACCAAACTTTGCACAGTTTCTTTCACAAAAAGCTGGCATTCCGCCGGTAGATGTGCCAGGCTGCCCGCATCTGCACCGGTTTGGACCAAGAGTTTGTGCAGGGACTGACGCCCATCGATCGGGAGGGAAGCCCCGGATGATCTGCCGCCGTTAACTCTTCATAGGATTGCCGAGGCCGCGCCAAGGGCGCGGTCTCGTTCGTTGAGCCGCATCCCGCTATAGGCTCGAAGCAGGGGCGCAACGGATGCGGTCGGTAATCGAACTCCTCAGGCATGAGCGGCGGGCAAGGGTCTTCTTCGCCGCGCTTGCCCAGTCGGCGCTCGGCACCGGGGCCGCCTACGTCGCGCTGCTTCTCGTTGCGCTGGACCGCTTCGACTCGCCGTGGGCCATCGGGCTCGTGCTGCTGGCCGACGTCGTGCCGGCGATGTTGCTCGGTCCGCTGTTCGGCGCCTTCGCCGACCGCTGGTCTCGCCGCGGCTGCACCGTGCTCGCGGACATCCTGCGAGCCGTGGCGTTCCTCGGGCTCGTCGTCGTCGACGGCTTTGTGGGGACGTTCCTGCTCGCGCTTCTCGCGGGCGTGGGCACCGGCCTGTTCACCCCGGCCGCCCTGGCGGCATTGCCGAGCCTCGTGGAGGAGCGGCGGCTGCCCGCCGCCACATCGCTGTTCGGCGCGATCGCCGACTTCGGGTTCATCGCGGGGCCCGCCATTGCCGCGGCCGTACTGCTGGTGGGCGACCCCGAGACGATCCTCGGCGCAAACGCGGTCACCTTCGCGCTGTCCGCGCTTGCGCTGACCATGCTGCGCTTCGGCGAGGCTCCTCCGGCCGGCGAGCGCGAGGGCCCGCGCCCGTCGCTGCTGCGCGAGACCCGAGACGGGCTCGTGGCGACCGCCGGCATGGCTGGCCTGCGGGTGATCCTGGTCGCATCGGGCGCGGCGCTTCTGTTCGGTGCGATCTTCAACGTCGGCCAGCCGCTCCTGGCTCGAGACGAGCTCGGCAGCAGCGACGCCGGCTTCGCCGTGCTCGTCACGGCTTACGGGTTCGGGTTCATCGCCGGGACGCTGCGCGGGTCACAGGGGGGAGACGTGAGCGCGCTGCGCAGGCGCTACCTGACGGGCGCGTTCCTGATGGCGCTCGGCTTCACGGCGAGCGGGCTCGCTCCCTCGGTCGCGGCCGCGGTCGTGACCTTCCTCGCAGCCGGCTACGGAAACGGCATGCTGCTGATCTACGAGCGGCTGCTGATCCAGGCGCTGGTCCCCGACGAGCTGAGCGGGCGGATCTTCGGCATCCGCGACGCCATCACTGCCTGGGCGTTCGCGCTCGGGTTCCTGGCCGGCCCGCTGCTGCTCGACGTGGTCGGCACGCGGGCAATGGTGACCATCGCCGGGGCGTGCGGCCTGCTCGTCTGGGTCATAACCGCCGTCGCGCTGAGGCGATCCGGACTGGCGGCTCACCCGTCGCTGACGCTAGCTCGCGGTGCTGGCGCTGATCTCGCGTGGCAGCGGCGCCCCGGCGAGCACGGCGCGGACGCCCTCTGACGTAGATACGACCACCCGGCGCTCGCTCACGACCTTCTTGACCGCGGCGACCATCTTCGGATCGAACTGCGTCCCCGAGTTGAGCTCGAGCTCGGCGAGCGCCTCCTCGGAGGGCATCGCCTCGCGGTAGACGCGGTCGCTCGTCATCGCGTTGTAGGCGTCACAGCAGAAGACGATGCGCGCGGCGTAGGGGATCTCCTCGCCCTTGAGGCCGTCGGGATAGCCGGTGCCGTCCCAGCGCTCGTGGCACGACCGCACGATCTCACCGACGCGTCCGAGCAGCCCGCCGACCCGGTCGAGCATGAACTGACCCTCGATCGTGTGGGTCTTCATCACCTCGAACTCCGTGGCCGTGAGCGCGGCCGGCTTGTTCAGGATCTCCTTCGGGATCGCGATCTTGCCGACGTCGTGCAGCATCGCGGCGAACTCGAGCTCCTGCCGGTCGTCGGGGGCCACGCCCAGCTCGTCGGCCACCTCGTTCACGAGGTCCACGACCGAGCGCGAATGCTGAGCCGTGTAGGTGTCCTCCGACTCGATCACGTCGGATAGGAGCATCACGGTGCCGCGGTAGGCCCGGTGCAGCTCGAGCGTCTTCGAGTACCGCTCGCGGCGGTCGTGCGAGAACAGGTGAAGCAGCCAGACGACGGGGGCGATCGCGAGCAGGTACAGCGGCTGCTCGACGGCGGCCAGCGAAACCACGAAGGCGAGCGGCGTGAGGATCGCGTCGACCCTGGCCGTGCCCGCGAACCCGCGCAGCACCTCGGTCAGGGGCAGGCGGTCGAGCATGCGGTTCCGGAGCAGCGTCCAGGTCACGTCGGTCAGAAAATGGGCCGCGAAGGCAGCGAGGTAGATGGCGAAGTGGGCGCTGTTCAGGTCACCCGGTGCCAGAGCCGCGAGGACGATGACGCCGCCAAGCGCCGCCCACGAGTCCGAGAACGTGTCGAGCCAGCGATGGCGGTGCCAGCTGTTGCGAGCGATGTCCGGAACGGCGGCCAGGACTCCGGCCGCGGCGAACAGCAGCGGCACGTACGGCAGCGGCGCGAGCAGGAGCAGCGGGATGAACGCCAGCTGCTCCGGCGAGGCGTAGTAGCCGCCGAACTCGAACCGGACCTGAAGGATGAGGGCGTACCCGAGGAGCAGGCCGAGCACGACTATCGGCGCGACGTCTCGCTCGTCCGGAACGAAGGCGGCGATGGCGACGGCCACCGCCAGATAGGCGCAGGCCGAAACGCCGGTCACGACGCGCTCGCGCTGGTCCATCTTGCGAGCACGCCTCTGCCGTGCCTCGCCGACGAGTCTCTCGGCTAGAAGCATCCCTCGGCATCGTCGGCGTTTATGCGCGCGAGTCGCATGCGTGCACCCGCAATGCATACCTTTGGCCCGGAAAGCTCCAGAGGGTGCGCAGCTTCTGCGCTGAAGTGGACGGAAATTGCAGGGGAGAGGGGCCGTGCACGCCCACTTGTAGCGGAGACCGGGTGCAAAGGCGAACGCGAACTGGTCGCCCTTGTCGCAGAGGCGTAGGGTCCGGCATAACCTTCCAAACCGCCAGGAGGCTTGCATGCACTCCCGCAGTCACGGCCTTCACTGTGTGCTGCCGCCGATGGTCCTCGAGAACATCGCGCGCAAGGGCGACGAGGCGCAGCGCGAATGGGCCACGCGCGCGCTGAGCCAGGACCACTCGATCCGTCTGGCGCGAGTGCAGAACTCGCTCGCCGGCGTGGCCACGTCGAGCCAGCGCGGCGACGCGCTGGTCGGTGTGGCGACCCCTCGTCCGGCGCGCGTGATCAGCGACGCCCACGGCACCGAGGACGTTCGGGGGCCGATCGTGCGCCGGGAGGGCGATGCGCCGACGGGCGACACGGCCACCGACGAGGCCTACGACGGCCTCGGCGACACCTTCGAGTTCTGGCTCAGCGCCTACAGCCGCAACTCGATCGACGACGCCGGCATGCCGCTCCGCGGCGTGGTCCACTTCGGGGAGCAATACCCGAACGCATTCTGGGACGGCCAGCGCATGGTGTTCGGAGATGGCGACGGCGATGTGCTCGGGTTGATGACCGGCTCGCTCGACGTGATCGGCCACGAGCTCGGGCACGGGGTGACCGAGAAGGAGGCCGGCCTCGAGTACTTCGGCCAGTCGGGCGCGATGAACGAGTCGCTCTCCGACGTATGGGGGTCGATGGTCAAGCAGTACAAGAACCACCAGGACGCCGCGTCGGCGGACTGGCTGATCGGGTCAGAGGTGTGGACGCCGAACATCGCCGGCGACGCGCTGCGTTCGATGAAGGCGCCCGGCACCGCCTACGACGACCCGCTCGTCGGCAAGGATCCACAGCCCGACCACATGGACAACTACGTCGAGACCATCCAGGACAACGGCGGCGTGCACATCAACTCCGGCATCCCGAACCGCGCCTTCTACCTGGCCGCCACCGAGATCGGCGGCTTCGCGTGGGAGGTCAGCGGCCGCATCTGGTACGAGGCGCTGCGCGACCCGGCGCTGCGCCCCGACTCGGGGTTCGGGGCATTCGCACGCCTGACCGTGGTGGCGGCCGAGCGCTTCCAGGGCCAGGGCAGCCCGGCGGCGACCGCCGTGAAGGACGCCTGGGAGACTGTGGGCGTCCCGACCGAGCAGCCCGCGCTGCAATCCCTCACTGCGCATTGAGCTGACAAGAAGCGGCGGCTATGCCGGCCTGAGCTCCAAGCTCGGGGAGCTCGACACGTCCGAGCTCCCCGACGAGGACGCGCGCGAGCTGGAGGCTTTGGTGGAGAAGGCGAACCTGCCGGAGCTGCTCGCCGACTCCCCCATCAGGGGCCAGGGGGCCGACCGCTTCCAGTACCACCTGGCGATCGAGGACGAGGGCGGTCGCCGGGAGCTGACCGTGAGCGAGGATCAGATGCCGGAGGCGCTGCGATCGCTCGTCGACCGGGTGAAGGCTGCGGGCCGCGGCGCCTAGACTGGGGCGCCCATGAAGGCTGCCGAAATCCGGGAGCGGTTCTTGTCGTTCTTCGAGCGGAACGGCCATCTCCGCGTGCCGTCCGCGTCGCTCGTCCCGAGCTCGTATGACCCGAGCGTCCTGCTCACCACGGCGGGCATGCAGCCGTTCAAGCCGTACTTCCGCGGGGAGGAGGAGCCGCCCTCGCGCAGGCTGACCTCGTGCCAGAAGTCGTTCCGCACGACGGACATCGAGAACGTCGGCATGACGCTGCGGCACCTGACGTTCTTCGAGATGCTCGGCAACTTCTCCGTCGGCGACTACTTCAAGAAGGAGGCGATCGCGTACGCGCTCGATCTGTCCACCTCGACGGAGTACGGGTTCGGCTTCGACGTCGAGGACGTCTGGATCACCGTCTTCGGCGGCGACGAGGAGCTCGGGCTGGGCCCGGACGAGGAGGCGATCGAGCACTGGCGCGCCGCCGGCTTCCCGGACGAGCGGATCGTCCTGCTCGGGCGCGACGACAACTTCTGGCAGTCGGGTCCGACCGGCCCCTGCGGGCCGTGCTCGGAGCTCTACCTCGACCGCGGCCCGGAGTTCGGCCCGGACACGGATCGCCCCGGCGACGACACCGAGCGCTTCCTGGAGTTCTGGAACCTCGTGTTCATGCAGTACGAGCTCCAGGCGGACGGGTCGCTGCCCGAGCTGCCGACGAAGAACATCGACACCGGCATGGGACTGGAGCGGATGGCGAGCCTCCTCCAGCGCGTGCCCTCGGTGTACGAGACGGACCTGTTCCGCCCGCTGATCGAGCTGGGCGAGGAACTGTCCGGCAAGCGCTACGGCGACGACTTCGCGACCACCCGGGCGCTGCGGATCATCGCCGACCACGGGCGCGGCGCCACGGTCCTGCTCGCGGATGGCGTCGTGCCGTCGAACGAGGACCGCGGCTACATCCTGCGCCGCATCATGCGCCGCGCTATCCAGCAGGGGCACGTGCTCGGCATCGATCAGCCCTTCCTCGTGCACGTGTGCGAGCGCGTGCGCGAGACGATGAAGGACGCCTATCCGGACCTTGAGCGCGAGTGGGCAACGATCGAGCGCTGGGCGCGCGCAGAGGAGGAGGGCTTCAGCCGGACGCTCGACCAGGGCCAGCGACTGCTGGCGGAGCTGATCGAGCGCGCCAACGCCGACAACACCTCCTGGGTTTCCGCCGAGGACGCCTTCAAGCTTCACGACACGTACGGCTTTCCCTACGAGATGACGAAGGAGTTGCTGGCGGAAGAGGGCCTTTCGGTCGACGACCAGGGCTTCGAGGAGCTGATGGAGCGCGCACGCGAGGTGTCGCGTGCCGGGAGCTCTCGCACGCGCGCCCGCGCGGAGGCGGGCGGCGACGTGCACGTGGAGCACGAGGACGTGCTGCGCTTCGCGCGCGACGCGGGCTTCCAGACGCG
>Ga0114129_10004280_pt1 | contig 20164 bp, 16 predicted proteins | sample RhiMetdeltSRZDD1_FD_80071 | JGI IMG/M metagenome (GOLD analysis project Ga0114129, IMG submission 80071) | Populus rhizosphere microbial communities from Tennessee, USA - Rhizosphere MetaG P. deltoides SRZDD1 (version 2) (version 2) | ecosystem: Host-associated > Plants > Roots > Rhizosphere >... | reverse complement strand
TGCTCGGCGTTGGCCCGCTCTACGTCGTCCTCGAACGCGAAGATCGAATCCCTAATCCCTGATCGTGAATCCCTGATCGTGAATCCCTGATCGTGAATCCCTGATCGTGAATCCCTGATCCTCGAATCGCTGAATCGACGATTCGTTGAATCCATCGTCTGACCGGCGATTGAGTGAGTGATTAGAAGTGGATTCAAAATCTCTAGTGTCCGCCTTCAGGCGGACTCCTGCGCCGGCTGAAGCCGGCGCCTACGAGGTTTTGAAACCAGCTACGGTCCACTGGCATCAGGGCGTGGAGCTGTACAACATTGCTCGACGCGCGAAGAAGGATGTCGTGCTCCTTGTCTATGCGGGCGAGGATGATGGCCTTCGGAAGAAGGCGAACCAGCTCGATTACCACCGCCGGATCGTTCAGTGGTTCAGACATTATCTGAAGAACGAGCCGGCGCCCACGTGGATGACGAAGGGGGTCAGCTACCTCGACATAGTGACGATCGCTGCCGCTTTGAGATGCAGGGCGGCGCGGTCTAAAGACCGCGCCCCACAGCAGTCCCTTTGGTTCGAAGCAACAGCATCATGCCAACGACGATCGCTGCGAACGCGGCGAGGTGCGCGACCGAGAAAGGTCCCAGCACGCGCGTATTGATCCTGAGGAACTCGATGCAGAAGCGAATCGTGCCCGCGAGCAGCAGATACGCGCCGAGCACGAACCGATCGTCGCGGCGTTGACGACGACATCGAATCAGCAGCCAGGCGACCGGAGCGAGCAGCGCGGCTTCGTAGAGCTGCGTCGGGTGGACAGGGACATCGGTCGGGGGCAGCCCCTGTGGGAACGCCACGGCCCAGGGCAGGTTGCTTGGAACACCGTAGTCGTCGCCGACGAGAAAGCAGCCGATTCTACCGATCGCATGACCGACGGCCAGCGCCGGCGTCGCCGCTGAGAGCACGGGAACGACGGGCAGCCGTCGCCGGCGCATGACGATGATGCCTGCGAGCAGCCCACCTGCAAACCCGCCGAACCAGCTCAACCCGCCACGGCTGAACAGCAGCGCTGCAAAAGGCTCCTCTCGAAAGTGTTCACTCACCCACAGCAGCTTCGCGCCAATCATGCCGCCGATGAGCCCCGCCATGGCCGTGTCGACGGCCGATTCCGGCAAGCCGGCGAACACCAGCTCGCGCTTGAAGATCGCGAGACCGACGAGCGCGCCGACAGCAACGAGGACGCCAAAACTGGTCAGCTCGAAGCTGCCGATGCGAAAGAGGACTGGGTACATGTCGTAAGATGTTGACTCACGTGAAGAGTCGCCTGCGTGCGAGTTGAATCGAGTCGAACATGACGCGCTGGACGATTCCCGCAATCACCGCGGTCGCGCTCGGCGCCGCAACGAGCGCCGCCAACGTCCGCATCGACCGTCCACGCTCGATCCAGGTGACGGCCGTCCGCATCCCCACCGGCGGTCTTCAGCCCGAAGTCGTCCAGGACGATCGCGCCGTCCTGCACATGCTGTACTTTGCGGGCGAACCGGCGGGCGGCAACCTCTATTACATCCGATCGACGGACTTCGGAGCGACGTTTTCGAAACCGGTTCGGGTGAACACTCAGGCCGGGAGCGCAATCGCGACGGGGACGATTCGTGGCGGTCAGCTCGCGATAGGCCGCAGCAATCGCGTCTACGTAGCGTGGAACGGTTCCAACATGGCGATTCCGAAAGGCCCCGCACACCCGGCACCCGGGCGGCCAACGGCTGCGATGCTCTACTCGCGTTCGAATGAAACGGGCACCGCTTTCGAACCACAGCGGAATCTGATGCAACGCAGTTACGGTCTCGACGGCGGCGGCTCGATTGCGTCGGACAGATCCGGAAACGTCTACGTCGCGTGGCACGCGTCTCCCCTGGTCGGAGCGGAACAGGGCGAAGCCGCGCGGCGGCCCTGGGTGGCGATATCGAACGACGACGGACGGACGTTCGCGGCGGAAGAGCCGGCGTGGGCACGTGAGACCGGGGCGTGCGGATGCTGCGGGCTACGGCTCTTCGTTGCGCCTGCGAGTGAGTTGTATCTGCTGTATCGTTCCGCGACAGACCTCGTTCACCGCGACATCTACCTGCTCTCGTCGACCGACCACGGTCGGACGTTTCGGGGATCGCGAGTCCACGAGTGGAATCTCGAGGCGTGCCCGATGACGAGCGCGTCGTTCGCGACCGTTGGCTCGCGTGTCGTTGCCGCCTGGGAAACGGCGGGACAGGTCTTTCTCGGCGCCGTCGATCCGGACGCTCCGGCCGTCCCCACTGCGGTGCCGGCCCCCTCGTCGAGTGGAATGAGAAAGCATCCGCGCCTCGTGGCCAACCCGCGTGATGCGGATGTGCTCCTCGTGTGGGCGGAAGGGACGGCGTGGGCGCGCGGCGGCTCGGTTCGATGGCAGGCATTCGATCGCGACCTGCGCCCAACCGGCCGCTCGGGAGAATTCGCCGGGCTTCCTGCGTGGAGCTTTGCCACTGGTGCGTGGCGCCAGGACGGCGGCTTCATCGTCTTTTACTGAAGTCCACGCCAATCGGCGCGGGCACTTTCCTTTCGGGATGCGACTGCCGTAGCATCGTGCGAATGAGTACATCGACACCGCTCTCGCCTGTCACGTCACCGCTCCTGCCGACGCCGTTGGGCCCGTACTCGCCGGGCGTCAGCGTCGGGAATCTGGTGTTCGTCTCTGGCCAGGCTGGTCGCGATCCCGCGACGGGCAACATTCCCGACGACGTCGAGAGGCAGACCGAGCAGGCGCTTCGAAATATCGAGGCCATTCTGGTGGCGGCCGGCTCGAGCCTGGCCCACGTCGTTCGATGCGGCGTCTTCCTCAAGGACATCCAGGAGTTCCCGAAGATGAACGAGGTCTACGCGCGCGTGTTCGATGGCCACCGTCCGGCGCGAACGACCGTCGAAGTCTCCGATCTTCCGGGACAGGGATTGCGCGTCGAAATCGACGCCATTGCAGTCATTCCGTAGTCGCGGATTCACGAGACGCGGATTCGCACGGATTGACGCGGATGCACGGTAGTGGACGAGACACGCGAGTACTTTGATCAGGTCGCCGATCGCTGGGACGAGATGCGACGCCGCTTCTTTGGCGAAGGCGTGCGTCGCGCCGCGATAGCCGCGGCTGGCGTTGGTCCCGGCGCGCTCGTCGCGGACGTAGGGACGGGGACGGGGTTTCTCGCGGAAGCGGCGCTCGATGCCGGGGCGAACGTGATCGGCATCGACAACTCGGACGGGATGCTCGCGCAGGTCTCTACCAGGTTTGCGGGCAGACCGTTCGAGGCGCGTCAAGGGGATGTCGGTGCGCTGCCGCTCGCAACCGGCGAGGCAGACGTCGTGCTGGCGAACATGGTCCTCCATCACGCGCCCGATCCGCCCGCCGCCATCCGCGAGATGGCGCGCGCGCTGAAGCCAGGCGGCGCGCTCGTGATCACCGACGCCGATTCACATACGCATGAATGGCTTCGGACCGAACAGCACGATCGCTGGCTCGGCTTCCCGCGCAGCGACATCGACCGCTGGTTCCGCGACGCAGGATTCGAAGATGTGTCCGTCGGGGATACCCACGAGATCTGCTCGCCCACATCGTCCTGCGGCACTCAGGCAGCGATCACGATCTTCATCGCAAAAGGACGAAAGAGCATTGCGGATTGCTGATTGAAGATTGCTGATGGCAAGGATCGTTGAGTGGTTTCCATCGTCGAAGAGTCAACGCTTCGGGCGGTTGTGACGCCGGAGCGAGCCGTCGCAGCGATCCGCGCGGCATTCGAGGCGGACGGCGTTGGGCGGACGCGCGTTCCGGCCGTGATCAATCTAGAGGTGCCCTCCGCGCACGGCGAGTTTCACATCAAGACCGCCTACATCGAAGGCGTGCCGCATATTGCGGTTAAAGTCGCGTCCGGCTTTTACGACAATCCATCACGCGGCCTGCCCAGCGGATCCGGACTGCTGGCTGTCTTCGATGCCACGACCGGCCTTCCCGCCGCACTGCTCCTCGATAACGGCTTCCTGACCGACATCCGCACAGCCGCAGCGGGCGCCGTGGCCGCCGATCTGCTTGCGCCGGCGACGATACGCGTTGTCGGAGTCCTAGGGTCTGGCGTACAGGCGCGGTGGCAACTGCGATGTCTCCGCGTGGTGCGCTCGTTCGCAGCGGTCCTCGCGTGGAGCCCAACACGCGCGCACCTCGACGTGTTTTGCGAGGACATGCGCGCCGAGGGAATCCCCGTGCAGACAGCTGATTGTCACGAGGTCTGCGCGGCTTCCGATTTGCTGGTCACGGCGACACCCGCGCGTGCGCCGCTCGTCCATGCCGATTGGCTGCACGAAGGCATGCACATCACCGCGCTCGGGTCGGATTCGCCGGGAAAACAGGAGCTCGACGCCGCCTGTCTCGACCGCGCGGATCTCGTCATCGTCGATCGGTTCACGCAATGCGCAGCATTTGGCGAGCTGAAACATGCGCTCGATGCCGCGCTGCTCACGCGCAACGATGTTCATGAGCTCGGCGCGCTGGTCGCCGGTCGCCACCAGGGCCGCACGTCGAATCGCGAGATCACAATCGCCGACCTCACTGGCGTCGGCTTTCAGGATACCGCCATCGCGAGCGCGAGCCTGAGCTGGCTGGATAGCAAGGTGCCAGGCAGTGGCGCACCGAGCACCTAGTGGCTCGTATCAGCTGAATCGGTAGCATATTTCGGAGCGCGGCGCCCGGATGGCAAGGCGCGACGACCGAGAATCCCGGCAGTATTTGAGGGCAGGAGCAACGCCGCCAGCCGGGGTGCCCCGCCCGAAAGGTGCTACCGATTCCGCTGATACGAGCCACTAGCACGCAGCGCGTTAGCCTGTACGGTTAGGGGCGCGTCGCGACAAAAGTCGTGTCATGACTGGTACCGAGCGGCGGCGGGTCCAATGGTGCCGGTGACTGTGGGTGGCCAGGGATGATGCACCTGCCAGCCGCCCTCAGCTCTGTCGCTCTGCCTTCATCGACGGCCGTGATGGCTCCATTGTGAGGACATCCAAGCCCGGCAACGCTGCCGAAAAGAAAGTGGACACCCCTGCCGGTGATCAGTCCTTCGGCGATGGGCAGAGTAGTCATCCACGTCGTGGGGGGAGGTACAAATACGATCCCCGCCCCGGTTTCACAACTGCCAGCGGTGCGGGTCGCCAATCCGCTGAACGTTGTTCCCGATTGCACCAGTTCCATGGTGAACGATCCCGCGCAGCGCAGATGAGTTATGGGACCTTCGGGCTCGACCCCGAAAAGCCGCTGCACCACGGAATCAGGAACGGTGAATCGTCCCGCAAAAGCCACGTTCCACCGGCCGTTCACATCAGGTACGGAGCTGTCCGCGATCGCTGCTGCTGAACGGGCCGCTACCATCGACGCGGCCGTTGGAGCAGTCGGATAGGCGGAGTTTTCGACGCTTGCGCGATCCGAACCCGAACACCCGACCACCAGCAAAGTTGCGGTGGTCGACGAGAACAGAAATGTGTGTCGCATGTCTGATCCCCTATGTAGTGAATCTCGTGTTTCCCTACCGAACCCCGGCGTCTTTTGGGGCGCTGAGACGGTCGGCAGAGGCGGCCCTTCGACGACGCCCCAGCCTGCAGCAACGGCCTGACGCTCGGGTGCATTCGGGGCGGTGAGCTGCTACCCTGACTCACACCGTTTCGCGCAAAACTGGCTCACGATTCGGGGCCGGCTCCCGGCGTACGGTCATGGTGGAATCGACCCAGACGACTGTCACGAACCTTTTGCGTGAGCTGCAGACTGGAAACCGCGGCGCACTCGGCGAGCTGTTTCCCCTGGTGTACGCGGAGCTGCGAATGCTGGCGCACCGGCAGCGACAACGCTGGCGTGGTGATTTCACGCTGAACACCACGGCCCTCGTGCACGAGGCCTATTTGAAGCTCGTCGATCAGAAGGAGCTGTTCGCGGCAAGCCGCACCCACTTCCTCGGCGTTGCTGCCAAGGCGATGCGACATATCCTCTGCAATTACGCCCGCGATCGTCTGAGAAAAAAACGAGGCGGCGATCTTCATCGGCTGTCTCTTACTGACCTCGAGACGATCCCAGCGCATGTAACCTTTTCGGCTGAACACGCGGAGGTGCTGGTGGCGCTCGACGAGGCGTTGCGGCAACTCGAAACAGTGCACAGAGGACTGAACGACATCGTCGAATGCCGTTTCTTCGGCGCCATGTCAATCGAAGACACCGCGACTGCGTTGGGGTTGTCTCCGGCAACGGTGAAGCGGCGGTGGACACTCGCGCGTGCGTGGCTCTATCGAGCGATGCAGGTCCATTCAGGGCACGAAAGGTGATCGGAGGTATGGCTCCACAGGACGCCGACGCACTAGGCGCGCTTCTCGACCAGGCTGCCTCGCTGCCGCCCGAGGCACGCGCGGCGTTTCTCGATCGAGCGTGTGGTAACGACCGCGAATTACGGGCGGAACTGACGTCTCTCGTTGCCGCACACGATGCAGCATCGGGATACTTCGATGGCATCACGGAGCAGATCATTCGTCCTGCAGTCGTGGCGCTCGGCGACGATGTCGGTGACGAGTTTTCGCTCGGTCAGACCATCGCTCAGTATCGGATCGTTGAAAGGCTGGGCGGCGGGGGCATGGGCGTGGTGTTCAAAGTGCTGGACCTGCGACTGGACCGCTTCGTTGCTCTCAAGTTCCTCGCCGCGCACTTGAGCGCCGATCCGGTGGCCAAAGCGCGCCTGGTGGCCGAAGCCAAAGCCGCGTCAGCACTCGATCATCCCAACATCGGGATCGTCCATGACATCGGCGAGACGAGCGACCGACGTCTTTTCATCGTGATGGGGTATTACGAGGGGGAAACGCTCGAGCGCATGAACGCACGCGGCGCAGTGTCAGTTCGCCAAGCCATCCACCTGGTGAAACAGGTCGCGAATGCGCTGAGCGCAGCGCACCAGAAAGGGATCATCCACCGAGACGTCAAACCCTCGAACATCCTCGTCACGAAAGGGGGCACGGCCAAGCTGCTCGATTTCGGAATCGCGAAACTCGTGGACTCGACGCCCACCAAAGAAGGCGCCACGCCGGGGACAGTCGCCTACATGAGCCCCGAGCAGACTCACGGAGGCGCAATCGATCATCGGACGGACCTGTGGAGTCTCGGCGTCGTGCTCTACCAGTTGGTAGCCGGCGTGCGACCCTTCCAAGGGGAAAATGAGGAAGCGCTCGTTTCTGCAATCCGCCACGGTGAATGGCAGCGTGCCCTCCTTCCGACCGGCGAACTCGGTGAGGGAGTGCGCCGGATTCTCGAATGCTGTCTAGCAAAGGACCCGTGCAGCCGCTACGCAGGCGCGGAGGAGCTACTGGCCGATCTCCGCGCCCTTGACGCGACGGAATATGTGGAGTTGACGCACATCTCCGATCGTCGCGACCGATCGCGTCTAGCACGCTACAGCGGTGTAGCAGCTCTTATGGTTGTCTTTGGCATCTTGGGAATCTACGTCGGGCGATGGGCAGACGACAATGCACGCCCTCAGCACTCTGCGGCTGCGCAGTCTCATCGGAGCCGGTTGGCGGTCTTGCCGCTCGTCGGCGTGAGTTCTGACGAGGAAGAGACGTATCTGGCAGATGGCATGACCGAGGAGCTCATCGCGCAGCTCTCAAAGATCGACGGGCTGAGCGTGATCGCACGGTCTTCCATCATGCCGTTCAAGGGCAGCGGCAAGAGAGCCCATGACATCGCGGGGGAACTGGCGGTCGGCAGTGTTCTCGAGGGCAGCCTGCGCAAAACCGACGGCCAACTGAAGATCACGTTGCAGCTTGTCGACGCGAGCAGTCAGGAACAGGTGTGGACCAGGAACTACACGGCGGCTGTCGGCGATTTCCAAGGCGTCCAGCGTGACATCGTGCTGCAGGTGGCGGAGGCTCTCCGAATGCAGGTGCAGAGTCCGGAACACCGGTTGTCCCAGATGGGGACGACCAGTGCGGATGCCTACGTGCTCTACCTGAAAGGACGCCATTTTCTCGAGAAGCGCAACGTGGACGCCGCCAAAGAAGCAAAGGACTATTTCGAGCAGGCGCTGGATCTGGACCCGGCGTTCGCGAAAGCCTGGGTAGGGTTGGGCGATACCTTCTCGGTGCTCGCGGCGCTGGAGGCAGTGCGCACTGCCGATGGCTACTCCCGGTCGAAGGCGGCAGCAGAACGTGCGCTGCAAATCGACCCCGACCTCGCCGAAGCGCACGTGTGTCTCGCGACAGCTCTCGCTTCCTACTATTGGGATTTCGAGACAGCCGGCCACCACTATCGGCGCGCTATCGAATTGAACCCGAGCTACGCAGCCGCCCACCGGTTGTACGCTGAGCACCTGCGGTTCGAAGCGCGCTTCGATGAAGCGCTTCGAGAGGCGCGACAGGCCGAAGAGCTCGACCCTCTTTCATCGGCTCCCCAGATCGTTGCCGGCACGATCCTGTACTGGGCACGTCGGTACGACGAGGCGATCGCTGAATTCCGTCGCATTCTCGACGTGAACCCACGATTCGCCTATGCGTACTTCTTTCTCGCCCTGGCGGAGATTCAGAAGCACGACTACGACAAGGCCGCCTAAGCCTTGAGTGTGCCGGGCGCCGGAAGCACATTGCAGCAGGAAGTGCTGAGGGGCTACATCGATGCGGTCAGCGGCCGTCATGCCGCGGCGCGTGACACCCTGGAGCGGCTCTCGCGAGAACAGAACCTCTCCCCGTGGCATTTCGCGATCATCCACATCGCACTTGGTGAGCACGATCGCGCCATCGACTTGCTGGAGCAGGCGTATCAGGCGCGCGATTGGCAGGTGCGGATGCTACCGGTCGAACCGCTTCTCGATCCGCTGCGTTCGCACCCGCGATTCCGAGTGCTGGCCGACAAGGTGCGAGGCAATTCGCGCGGATGAGGCGACCTATCTTCGTCGACGCGCGCGCCAACTGCTCGAGCCAGCTACGCTAGCGGGCACCACCTCCGACAGATGTCTCGCTTCAAGCTGACCATCGAGTATGCCGGAACGCGGTACAGCGGCTGGCAGATCCAGAAGAACGCGCGAACGGTGCAGGGAGAGTTGACTCGGGCGGTCCGGACGGCGACCGGCCGGCACGAGTTCGAGCTGTACGGATCCGGGCGCACGGATGCCGGAGTTCACGCCCTGGCGCAGGTCGCACACCTCGATGTCTACACCAATCTGCCGTCGGAATCACTTCGGCGCAGGATCAACGACGAGCTGCCAGCAGACATCCACGTGCTCGAGATCCAGAAGGTGCCCCACCGGTTCCACGCACGTCATGATGCACGTGCACGCAGCTACCTGTATCAGATTTCCCGTCGTCGTACCGCTTTTGCCAAGGCGTTTGTGTGGTGGATCCGTGAACCGCTCGATCTCGCAGCGATGCGTGAGGCTGCATCCGCGTTTCGCGGGATGCAGGACTTCGCCGCCTTCACGGACGATGATCCGGAAGAGAAGTCGACGCGCGTGCTCGTCGACCGTCTGGAGATCACCGAAACGGGGGCACTGGTTCTGATCAGGATTCAGGGCTCACATTTCTTGTGGAAGATGGTGCGCCGCATCGTCGGCGTCCTTGCGGCGGTCGGCCGGCGCGAGATGCGCGTCGACGAGGCCGCTGGCTGGCTGAGTGGCGACAGAGCACCCGATGGTCGCGTGACGCCGGCGGCCCTCACCGCCCCAGCCGCGGGGCTCTTCCTCGAACGAGTGATGTACACCGACCGGGACGATCCTGGTCCGATGGCGCCTGTCGTGAATATCGGCTGAGATCCCAGGCTCTGGGCTCATGGCTTGGGCTTTGGGCCCCGAGCAATTGCACGATCGCTCTAACTTCTAGCTTCTAACGCGTTTACAGCAACAGCGCTTCCCCCTCGCTGGCGGTGTCGGTCGCTTTGAAAATGCGGCACGCGTCCGCGCGGATGCGCACGAGCTGTTCGTCGGTGCGTCCGGGCTTGTGGTGGAACAGCCAGAGCCCACCAACGTCGCTCGCAGCCGCGAACTCGGCCGCTTGCCGCCAGTCGCTGTGGCCCCACCCGCGATGCTGCGTCAGTTCCTCCGGCGTGAAGTGCGCGTCCATCACGAGCGCCGCCGCTCCACGTACGAACTCTGCCAGCGGTTCGTCGAACTCGGGGGCGCCGAACTCGTGATCGGTGGCGTACACGAGATCGCCCGTCATCCCGCGGACGCGGTACGCAAACGCGCCGCCCGGATGATTCAGCCGGATCGCCGCGATCTCGAGGCCGCCGGCGCGCAGCTCGCCTTTTTCGATCAGCTGAATCGTCGGGCGGTTCGGCAGCCGCTCGTACGGAACCGGAAAGAATGGCGATCGAAAGATCGTGTTCACCCATTCGGGGTCGTGCGATTCGAACGCCGGCGCGAAGACGCGCAGCTTCCACCCGGGCGCGTAGAGCGGATTGAAAAAGGGCAGCCCCTGCAGATGATCCCAATGGTAGTGGGTCAGGATTATTGTGATCTCCTTCGGCTCGCCGCCAAGCGCCGCACCGAGGCCGACGATGCCCGAGCCCGCGTCGAAAACGACCGTTTCGCCGCCGATCTCATTGGAGGCTTCGAGGCAGGGCGTGTTGCACCCGTGCCCGATGGCCGCGGGTATCGCCCACGGTACGGATCCACGAACACCCCAGAAACGCACTCGCATTCCGTCTGTCGCTCCGGTCATCGCTGTTGGGTTTTGCGATCGTTCACGTGCATTCGCTCACAGAGAATCCTGAATTATAAGCGCGCAGTGGAAAGCGGAGGCCCTTTCTTAGCCACTCGCGGTATTTCAACGCTGAGAGACGCCGAGGGGCCGAGGGACGCGCTGATCCCTCCCATCGGATCCGGTCGGGGAAAATTTCAATGGGATGGATCGTCCGCGGCCTCAGAACGCTGCGTCGTCGACCGTTTCCGTCGTCGTGAATCGAAGGAATTCCTGCCGAATCCTCATCCGCTTCCTGCTGCCACGACAGTTGCGAATGAGCGGGCGATGAAGTGGAGCGATCGGGCCGGCCGATTGCACACACCGCGCTGTGGTGAGGAGTTACAAATCTGGTTCGCAGCGCCTCGACTCCGCGTAGTGCGGCCAGAAACGCACTGACCAACGTCTGAAGTAATACGGAGGCAACGATGAAAGCGTTGGTGATCTCGATCTGCGCGACGGCGATGTGCGTACAGACAGCGCGAGCACAGGACCCGCGAACGGATGGCTGGGTCGTGCTGCCTGTGGAGGAATATCGCGCGCTGCGCAGCCGCGCCTATCCGCCGCTGCCGGACCCTGCGCCACCCCCTGTCGACGCCACGATCAGCCGCGTCGACTACGACCTTCGCGTCGCGGGAGACGTGCTGACCGGGCAAGCACGGCTCGCGATCGATGTCCTCAAGGAGGGCTGGGTGAGCGTCCAGACACCGTTCGGGGTGCTCGTGCGCGACGCGCGTCTCGATGGACGTCCCACGAGGCTCGTTGCGGCAGCAGCGGCGCGCACCGACGGGCGCGAGACCCCGGCCGGCAGCGGAACGCGACTTCTCATCTCCCGCGCCGGTCGCGCCGCGCTGACGCTCGATGTCGTCGTCCCGCTGACGACCTCGGCCGGCACCGAATCGATGACGCTCCCGCCGTGCTCCTCAGCACTGTCCGCGGTCACGCTCGTCATTCCGCGCACGGGCGTCGAGCTTTCGGTCGCCAACGGCTTCGTGGCGGAACACACCGAGGCCGCCGGCGAGAGCCGCTGGATCGTCTACGGAAATCCATCACGCCCGATGGTCTTCACGTGGAAGCGCAGGGTCGACGATCGACGCGCCGGGCTTCCGCTCCGCGTGCGCGGCCGCGTCACCGAGCTCGTCGCGCTCGGCGAGGACGGCACGCTGGTCACCGCGAGCGTGCTTCTCGATGTCGTTCAGGGACTCGCGAGTCAGATCGAGCTCGCCGTGCCCGACGGCATCATCGTCAACCAGGTCTCGGGCGCGACGGTCGCGGACTGGACGCAGCAGGCGGGCGTGCTCACGGTCAGCTTCCTCGAGCCAGTCGCAGCGGACGCCTCGATCGTCGTCCATGCCGAAGCACGCGCCCCGCGGGACGGCGCCATCGCGGTTCCGCTGATCCGAGTTCCGGCGGCAGAGCGCGAGAGCGGCGGTGTGGCGGTCGATGTGGTCGGTCCTGCGGAAATCGCGGAGCGGCAGCCGCGCGGACTCGAGCCTGCGGATCCAACGGATCTTGGCGATGTCGTCGCCGGCCGTGAGTCGCCGTCGATGGTGGCGTTTCAGTACCGGCCGCTCGCCGGATCCGCGCCGCGGGCGTTGACGGTCACAGTGACCCGATATTCGCCACAGGCGGTGCTCGTCGCGAACGTCGAGGAAGCACGCTACGACGCGCTCCTCGGCGAAGATGGCAAGACGCTCGTTCGCGCGCGGTATGTCGTTCGCAACAACCAGCGAACGTTTCTCGCACTCGCCCTGCCGCCGCAGTCGGTGCTGTGGAGTGCGTCGCTCGCCGGACGGCCGGTCAGACCGGGACTATCGCCCGCAGGCGGCTACCTGCTCCCGCTGCAGAAGGGACGTTCGGGAGAAGACGCTCCAACGTTCGTCGTCGAGGTAGTGTACCTCCAACGGGCGACCGCGTGGAACGACACGGGCGACGTACGGCTCGATCTTCCGGCCGTCGATCTGCCGGTGTCGCGAACCGGCCTGAGTCTCCATCATTCGCCGCGGTTCAGCATCGAGCCGCGACCGGGCGCGTTTCGGGTCGAAAACGATCCGGGGGCCTGGAGTGCCGTTTTGCGAACAACGCCGATCGCCAGTGAGGCCGCCGTTCCTGCACCGTCTCCTTCACCCCCGTCGGAACCCACCAAGGATTTCAAAGCGCTCGTGGACAAGTTCCAGAGAGAGGCGGGACGAATTCGTCAGGGATCCGTACCGATTGAAGTGAGCTTTCCCGATTTCGGTCCGGCAATCTTTCTCGCCGCGGAATTGACAGCGGAAGCCCGCGGACCGTCAGTCGATATCACCTACAGGAAGGGAGGTGCCCGATGATCCGCTGGAACCTCGCTGCGGCGTGGACAGCCTTCTTGATGTTCACACTGGTCTGCACGCTCGGGTCACTGTCGCTGTCCGCGCAAGAGCCGTCGACTGCTCCTCGTGGAGTGGCGGGCACCGTGACGCTCGCGCGCATCGAGTACGACCAGCTGCTCGATCTCGCGAGCCGTCGTCGTGGCGCACCCGAGCAGCCGCCACTCCCGGTCGCGGTGACGCGAACGGACGTGCGAGTCCGCGTGAGCGGTGCGATCGCGCGCGCCACGGTTCAGGTCGAAGGCGAAGTCCTCCGAAGCGGCCCAGTGAAGGTGCCCTTAATCAAAGGCGCAACACTCCTGGACGCGCGACTGGGAGAACGGCCGCTGCCGCTCGTAGTCGAAGGCGATACGCTGTTCGCCCTTCTGGCCGGACCGTCTCCGTTCTCGGCAACACTGGAGACCGGCGCGCCGCTCGTCATTGCACCTGGCCGCGGATCGTTCACGCTCCCGGTGCCGCCAGCGGGGAGCGCGATGGCCACGATCGACATTCCAGGCGATCAGATGGACGTCCGTGTCTCCCCGGGCCTCGTCTTGCGACGGTCGTCGATCAACAGCCGCACCATCGTTGAGGCGACGCTCGAACCAGGTACGCCCACGCAAGTCTCGTGGACGACGCGGGACAGTGCTCCAATGACGGCGCAGCGAGACGTGCGGATGCTGTCGAACCTCTCGACGCTCGTCACGATTGGCGACGCTGATGTCCGGCTGATGACGCTCGTCGATCTGACCGTCGTTCAGGGAGAGCCGTCGCAGATCACGATTCAGCTTCCCGCGGATTATGAGCTCACGAGCGTGACTGGAACGTCACTGGATCACACGGAAGAGCGCCCAGGACAGCTCGTCCTGTTCGTGGCGTCGCCTTCGCAGCGAAGCCACCAGTTCCTCGTCACGCTCGAACGTTCGACGACGGGCGGCTCGTTCACGCTCGCGACCTCCTTCCCCAAGCTTCTCGGGGTCCAACGCGAGACGGGCGAAGTCGCGATTGAAGGACTCGGCACGGTGGAGATTGCCTCGGGCGAGATGCCTGGCCTCAGGCGCATGGACGTCCGCGAGGTCACGCCCGCCCTCGCGTCGACAGCCCGTCAGTCGTTGCTGGCCGCCTTCCGCTACCAGCGGACGATGGAAACGCCGCCGACGCTCACGGTGGAGGTCAGGCGATTTGCGGATGCTGCGGTACTCGCCGCCGCCGCAGACCGTGCCGTCGCGACGACGCTCGTCACGAGCGAAGGACGGGCGCTGACGGAAGTCACACTGTGGGTGCGCAATCGCGCGCAGCCGTTCCTCAAAGTCGCGCTGCCGCCCGGTGCATCTATGTTGTCGGTCGAGGTCGCCGGTGGTTCGGCGAAACCGGTTGATGGAAAGGACGGCACGCGCGTTCCTTTGCTCCGGCCGGGCGTCCGACCTGACGGTCCCTACGTCGTATCGTTCGTGTATCTGCACGCGGGCACTCCCTTCGTGAAGAAGGGAGACATGCGGATGATGTTGCCCAGGATGGATCTGCCGATCAGCGTCATCGAATGGGAGCTCTTCGTCCCGGACCGATACCGCGCGGATCGATTCGCCGGCGACGTGATTCCGGCGGCGCTGGTCGAGCGTCACACGTCAACGTTCGGCGCGCTGAGCATTGCTGTTGGCGGAACGGACGAAGCGTATTCGGCCGCGATGCCCGGTCAGATCATCGGACGCGTCGTCGATTCATCGGGCGCAGCCCTTGCGGGTGTAACCGTAGTCGTCGAAAACTCGGGCGGGAAGCAATCCGCCGTGACGGACGGACGCGGCCTCTACGTGTTCTCGAACGTCCCATCCGGTCCGCTTCGCATCACGACGCAGCTCCAGGGATTCAAGGCAACCCAGCGCACGGTAATCTTCGACCAGCGTCCGCGACAAGTCGATTTCACCATGCAGGTCGGTTCCCTGTCGGAGACGGTTACGGTGACGTCCGAGGCGCCGGTCATCAATGAACGGTCGTCAGAAACCGCACGGACGTTCAGACAGGGCGGTTTTCTGACTGCGCGCAAGGAAGCAAGCCAGGATGCCGCCGCGAACGCACCGTCAGCCAACGTTCAGAGCCTCCAGCGGCGCGCCGCAGGCGTGCTGCCGGTGCACATCGAGGTTCCCAGGGCGGGAACGTCTCATCGCTTCGTCAAGCCGCTCGTGATCGACGAGGAAGTAGCCGTGAAATTCCGGTATCGACAGCGGTGATTCGTTTTCTCTAGGGCGGCGCGGTCTGAAGACCGCGCCCTACAGACGTGCTCGAGAGCATCACCTGTAGCTCTACAGACGCGCTCGAGACGGTGAGCTGCATCTCTGTAGCGCGGGGTCTTCAGACCCCGCCGCCTTTCATTTGTCCGTCTTCTCGGGCAGCAACGTCACGACGGTGTAGCGATCCATCGGGAAGTACTTCTTGAACGTCTCCTGGAGGATCGCTGGGGTCATCGCGTCGATCCGTTCGATGCGCTGAAGGATCAGCAAGGGGTCACGGTTCAGCAGCTTCGCGGATTGCAGGCGTCCGAGCCAGAACGAATTCTGCTTCACCGCTGTCTCATGCGCGCGACGGGCGCTCTCTTTCGCGCGCGTCGTCAGGTCCGCCGACGGTCCCTCCTGCTGCAGGCGCCTGACCTCCTGCAGCACGCGTTCGACCATCTTGTCGACGTTCTCGGGCGCCGCGCCGAAGCTGACGACCATGCTGTTCCCGCCGCGGAGCGGCAATCGCTGCGACAGCGCCGCCGACACGCTGTACGTTTCGCCAAGCTCTTCGCGAAGGATGTCGCGCAACGCGATCTCCAGCACTTCCGCTGCCGCCTCGGCCCTCCCCTGTTCGTTCTCCTCGATCGGTGGATCTGCCGAGAAGCTGATCACGGTCGTGCCCTTGGGCTCCCGCCCCTTCTGCACGACGGCCTTTTCGATCGAGGACGGGAACTTGATCCCCACGTCCTTGTACGTGCTGGCCGCCTTACCGGTCGAGGGCAGCGAGCCAACATAGCGAGCCAGAAGCGGGATTGCGTCATCGAGTTTGAACGCACCAACCATGAAAAACGTGAAGTCGGCGGCGTTTGAAAAGCGATCGTGATAGAACGCAACCATCGCGTCACGATCGAGCGCGGCAATCCTGGCGAGTGTCAGCGGCCGCGAGGTGTAGTGATTCATCGTGTTCACCTCGGCGATCTTGTCGCCGAACGCCGCGTTTGGATTGCGATCGCGGTTCGCGTACGCCGCCTCGAGCTGTCGCTTGAGCAAGGTGAAGGCTTCGGCGTCGTTGCCAGGTGTCGTGAAGTTCAGATTCAGGAGCTGCAGAGCGGTTTCGAGGTCGGCAGGTGTGCTCGAGCCCGAGATGCCTTGCGACGTGAGTCCGATGAAGGGCGACGCGGACACGATCTTGCCGGCGGTGAGCTTCGTCAGCTCGATGGCGCTGTGGCCGCCAGCTCCCGAGAGGCCAATCTGCGCGGTCGCGAGCTGCGCCTCCGGGAACTTCTCCGGCGGCGCGAGTGACGTGCCGCCCGGAGACGTCAACGAAAACAGGACTTGATCGTTCTTGAAGTCGGTCGGCTTCAGCCACGCCTCAACCCCGTTCGCAAAGCGCACGATGGTTACGCCGAGCTCGGACATCTCGCGGCGCGCCGTGACCGCTGCGGGCTCGGGGATCCGCTCCATCAGCTCGCGACCGCTCCCGACATCGTTCCACGCGGTCACCGCCACGGAATCCGCCGCAGCGACGGCCGCTTTCAGCTGTGTCTCGGTCGGAACGGCGAGATCCGCCTTCTGAGGAGACACCGCGAGGATGACGCGATTCGCGTCCGCGAACAATGTCTTCACCGCCGTGGCGAGCTCCGGCGTGGTGATTGCAGGAATCACCTCTTTCGCCAGACGGTACTCGTACGCAATCCCGGGGCTGGGCTCGTCTTCCAGAAAGTGACTGACGTATTCCCGCGCGTACGATCCGCTCTCGGTTTTGTCGCGTTCGTTGTACGCGCGCTCGTACGATGCGAGGGTCCATCGCTTCGCGCGATCGAATTCCGCGGCGCCAAAGCCGTGCTCCTTCACCCGTTTCGACTCGATCGCGATGGCCGCGAGGCCCGGCTCGAGTTTCCCGTCCTGGACGCTGGCGCTGAGCGAGAACGTCGATACGGAGGGCGCGAGGCGGCTGCCGGACCCACCGGCGCTGAGGAACGGCGCATCCGGCTTGCGCGAGATTTCATCGAACCGGTCGTTGAGCATCTGGTAGACGAGCTGATACACGAGCGTTCGCCGATAATCTGCGACGCGGTCCTGCGGCTCGCTCGCGCGCTTTCGCAGGATCGACACGGACGACCGCGTCGCCTCGGGATCGGACGCGACCTTGACCATCAGCTCCGGCGGGAGCGGCACCGGGTAGCTCCGCTCCGGCGGCGCGGTTGCCGGTTTCGCCAGCGGTCCGAAGTCCGTCCGCACGAGGCCTTCGAGCTTCGCCGCATCGATGTCCCCGACCACGACGACGGCCATCCGATCGGGTCGATACCACTTGGTGTAAAACGCGCGCAGTCGATCCGGCGTGAACGATTTGAGGATCTCCGGTTTGCCAATCGGCAGCCGCTCGGCGTACTTGGACTTGTAAAAGAGAACCGGGATCTGCTGATCGCGGATCCGCGACCCCGCGCCAAGGCCTCCCCGCCATTCTTCGATCACGACACCGCGTTCTTTGTCGATTTCTTTGGGATCGAGGGACATGCCGCCGGCGAAATCGGCCAGCGCCTGCATGCCTTTTTCGACGATCCCCTCGCGATCCGTTGGCAGCTCGAACATGTAGACGGTCTCGTCGAACGACGTGTAAGCATTGAGGTGTGGCCCCAGGCGCGCGCCACTCGACTCGAGCGAGGCGATGAGCTCACCCGGCTTGAAGTGGGTCGTCCCGTTGAACGCCATGTGCTCGAGGAAGTGCGCGAGCCCCCGCTGGTCGTCCGCTTCGTCAACCGATCCGGCCTTGACCGCCAGCTGCAGCATGACGCGCTTCTCGGGTCGGCCGTTGCGCCGGATGTAGTAACGCAGCCCGTTCGGGAGCGCCCCGGTCGACACGGCCGAGTCGAACGGCAGGCGATCGGACGGAGCGAGCGCTGGCGCCTGAGCCGCCGTCTGCGACGCCCCCTGAGCGATCCGTTCGGGTGCGGTCTGTGGAACGAACGCCCACAGTATGAGAAGCGCGAACGGCAGTCGCGGAGAGCTCTTGACCATGGGTTCAACTGTATCGCACAGTGGCCCTTTATCAGGATGCTGAAAAAGGCATCCTGACTGGGACGGAATATGGGAAATGGGAAAACCCTGCCCCCGGGTGATTGCTTCGATGCCGCCCGGCGGATTACCCTTTGTTCGCACGCCTGTCCCTGATGGAGAGACTCACGGCATGAATCCAATATCCGCGTTGTTGACGGTCCTCGGTGCGCTCACCGCGGTCTTCGTCGGAGCATGGGCAAAGACGGTTGTCACCGCGCGCAACACACCCGGGCGACCCGACGATGACGCCGGCGACGCAAGGTTTCCGTCGCCGCTCCAGATCGGTATCGGTGCGGTGACGAACTTCTTCGATACGCTCGGGATCGGCTCGTTCGCCACGACAACGGCGATGTTTCGATTCTGGAAGCTGCTTTCGGATCGAGTCATCCCCGGGACCCTCAACGTCGGTCACACGCTCCCCACGATCGTGCAGGCGTTCATCTACACGACCGTGATTCCGGTCGATGTGCTCACCTTGATCTCGATGATTGCTGCTGCCGTGCTCGGCGCGTGGCTCGGTGCGGGCATCGTGTGCCGCTGGTCGAAACGGAAGGTGCAAATCGGCATGGGTGCGGCGCTGCTCGCCGCGGCGCTGTTCATGCTGATGAAGCAGCTCAGTCTCAACCCGCCGGGCAGCGAGCAGATTGGCGTCCAGGGACTCAAGCTGGTGGTTGCCGTCGGCGGCAACTTCATCCTCGGCGCATTGATGACGCTTGGCATCGGCCTGTATGCGCCCTGCATGATCCTCGTCAGCCTGCTCGGTATGAGCGAGCGCACCGCGTTCCCGATCATGATGGGATCGTGCGCATTTCTCATGCCGGTGGGGAGCCTGCGATTCATCCGCGAGCGGTCGTACAGCCTGCGGAACGCACTCGGTCTCGCCCTCGGCGGCATCCCCGGCGTCCTCATCGCGGCCTACATCGTGCGGTCGCTCGAGCTCAAGACCGTCCGCTGGCTCGTCATCGTGGTCGTCCTCTACACGGCGGTCACGATGTTGCTCTCCGCAGCAAATGAGCGGGCGACGGCGACAGCAGCGGCTGTCAAGGCGTAGGCGCGCTTCGCGCGCCGTGCCGGGATTCGGGGTTCGGGGTTCGCCGTTCGGGTTTCTTCGAGGCGTGGATTCAACAGGAGGACAGAAGATCAGGAGAACCATAACGGGAAACTCCTGATTTCCTGACCTCCTGTTTACACCGTCGTTCGTACCAATCCCCAGCCGCATTCGAAGATCGCCTCGGACTCCGAGCCGCGGGGCCAACCCTCGGAGCGCGAACCCCGCAAGGCCAGTTATCAGCTCATAACCGCTTCCAATGTCTATCGCAGTCCCAACGCCTGTAGAATCCCCCCACTCGGTTTCATCGAGGAGCATTGAATGCGACGAATTGCAGTCATCTCAACGATAGCCCTCTCGACGGCGTTGCTCGTGACAGCAGAATTGGTCGCGCAGGGGACGGTCGCCGATTATCAGCGCGCGATCGGATTGCGCGAGCGCTACGAGAGCCTGACGGTGAACGTGCCGCAGCCCGCGACGTGGATCGAGAAGACATCGCGGTTCTGGTACCGCAAGAGCGTCCCGGGCGGAACCGAGTTCGTGCTTGTCGACGCGATGACGCAGCAGAAGAAGCCTCCGTTCGATCATCAACGTCTCGCGGATGCGCTCTCAGCGGCAATCAAGCCGGAGAAGAAATACACGCCGGTCACGCTGCCCTTCACCGCATTCACGTTTGCCGAAGGCGATCAGGCAATCGAAGTGACCGTGCAGAACGAGCCCTGGCGATGCCGGCTCACCGATTACACGTGCGAGCGAAACGATCGTGATCG
>Ga0114129_10004274_pt1 | contig 20178 bp, 18 predicted proteins | sample RhiMetdeltSRZDD1_FD_80071 | JGI IMG/M metagenome (GOLD analysis project Ga0114129, IMG submission 80071) | Populus rhizosphere microbial communities from Tennessee, USA - Rhizosphere MetaG P. deltoides SRZDD1 (version 2) (version 2) | ecosystem: Host-associated > Plants > Roots > Rhizosphere >... | reverse complement strand
TGACCGTCAGATTGTGAATGCGTGCGAGCGGCGTGAGACCATACTGCTTTACCGCCTTTTCACTGGCCACCAGCGCTGCCGATGCGCCATCGCAAATCTGACTGGCGTTGGCGGCCGAGATGACCCCACCTTCCCTCAACAGCTTTACCGATCCTATGGCCTCGAGCGAAGCGTCATAGCGAATGCCCTCATCGCGCACGTGTTGCTCGGATCCTTCCGCAGTTTCGATTGCAATCGGCACGATCTCGGCTGCGAATGCGCCAGCTTCGGTTGCCGCCGCAGCGCGCTGATGGCTCAGCAGGGCAAATCGGTCCAGGTCCTCGCGGCTCAACCGGTACTTGTCCGCCAGCATGTGCGCGCCAATGAACTGGCTGAAATTGTCGACGCCATACCGCTGCTTGATGTGCTGGCTGAATGGGCCGATGCCAATCCCTTCCTTGTGATGCAAAGCGATGTTTGAGAACATCGGCACGCGCGTCATGCTTTCGACGCCGCCGGCGATGACGACGTCCTGGGTTCCCGACATGACCGCTTGCGCGGCGAAATGCAGGGCCTGCTGCGATGATCCGCATTGTCGATCAATCGTGACTGCCGGAACGGTGTCAGGCAACCTGGATGCGAGCACGCAGTTGCGGCCAAGGGCGAAGGCCTGCTCGCCCGCTTGGGTAACGCAGCCAATAATGACATCCTCGATCGCCGCCGGGTCGATGCCGGACCGATCGACGATGGCGTTCAGAACCTGCGCGCCAAGATCGGCAGGATGCCAACCGGCAAGTTTACCGCCGCGGCGTCCGCCAGCCGTGCGAACCGCCTCCACAATGTATGCCTCCGCCATCGAACCGCTCCTTGTTGAGGCCTTGCCATGCAGAACATGCAACATGCGCGGTCATTGGCACCGCCGAGCGCGTGCGCAGCGCAGCTTCAAGTCAGCCACCGCTTGCGCCGACGGTAGTGCTTGACGGCCAGATAATCGACCTTGCCGTGACCACCCAGATAGGACTCTACGACATCGGGATTGGACCGAACGAGCTGCGCCGTGCCGCTCATGACGACGCGACCGTTTTCGATCAAGTAGGCCATGTCGGCAACATCCAGCGCCGCTGCCGCGTTCTGCTCGACCAGCAGCACAGACACACCTCCCTCCTTGTTGATCTTCTTGATGATGTCGAAGATCTCGTCGACCAGGAACGGCGCCAGGCCGAGGCTTGGCTCGTCGAGCAGGAGCAACTCAGGTTCCGTCATCAGCGCTCGGCCGATGGCCAGCATCTGCTGTTCGCCACCCGACAGGTAGCCGGCTTTCGCCTTGGCGCGTTCGGCCAAGCGAGGAAACCACGCAAAGGTACGCTCAATCAGCGTCTTGGTGTGCGATCTGGCCCGGCTTCTCGATACTGCCGCCAGCAGGTTCTCCATGGGCGTTAGGTGGCCGAATACGCGTCGGCCCTCCAACACCTGAACGATGCCGCGGCGCACCCGCGTCGGCGGGTCGAGTGCAAGTATGCTCTCGCCCGCGAACGTGATGGTACCGCGGGTGACCTCGCCGCGTTCGGGCGCCAGCAGGCCGCTGATCGCCTTGAGCGCGGTGCTCTTGCCCGCACCGTTGGCGCCCAGAAGGGTGACAAGGCCACCCTTCGGGACGTCGATCGAGACACCTTTGACCGCTAGAAAGACGCGGTCGTAGATGACCTCGATATTGTTGAGGGCAAGCAGAGGCGTCACGGGGCTCATTTGCCGCTCTTCTTGAACTCCTCGGAATATTTGCGGATCTCGGCCCAAACGACGTCCTCGTAGGCCGAGCCCCAATCCGACTGCGCCACGAATTTGCTGCCATCCCAGCGCGCGATCCGGCCGCGGCCGCCGCCCTGGTGGTCCTGCTTGGTCGTGGTGATCGGGGCAACAGGCCGTCGGCGGTGAAGTTGGTAATTGAGCGCAGACCCTCGTTGAGCCAGGGGCCGGTGTAGGGACCATCGGGAGCCTTCTCGAATGCCTTGCGCAGGCCCTCGATCTGGATGGCACCCATCATCACGCCGATATTGTAGTAGCTGGTGCCGACCTTGCCTTCAGGGCCTGCACCTTTGCCTTTCGCCACCACCTCCTTGAGAATGTCCTGGATGACCTTGGGCTCGCGGCCGCCGGCCGCCGCCTCGAACTTGAGAACGCCCTTGGTTGCATCCTTGCCGACCACCTCCATGTCCGACTCAGACAGCCACACGCTCGACGACATGCGGTCCAGCGGCAGTCCGTTGCGGATGGCCTCGTTCAGTGCCACCGTCTGGCCAACGCCGGCGCCCCAGAAGATCACCCAGTCCGGGCGTGCCCGACGCACCTGCGGCCAGATCGCCGACTGGTCGTTGCCGGGCGGCGTATAGGGGAACGCCTGGAACTCGTAGCCAAGTTTCTGCGCCAGCGCCTGATAGATCGGGATCGGCTCGCGACCGAACGGCGTATCAATATGCACGAGCACGATCTTCTTGCCCTTCAGATCCTTGTCCTGCTTTTGGAAGAAATCGATGATAAGCGCTGCCTGGCTCCAATAGTTGGGAGACAATGGCATCACATAAGGGAAGGCGGTGCCGTCGGCGGCGTCGCTGCGTCCCGAAAGCGTCGTGACCATGTTGATCTTGTCTTCGAGCGCTCGGGTGACGAGACCACGCGCCATCGGCGTCGATAGCGGGTCGACGAGCACGTAGCCTTCGCGCTTGTAGCGCTCGAACGCCTCGATTGCGCGCGGCAGGTCGTTGCCGTGGTCGATCACATCGAGATGAACCTTGAAGCCCTTGATGCCGCCGCGCTCATTGAAAAGCGTGATGTAGTCGCGTTGACCCTGGCTGTATTCGGCCGTCACGAACGTGTAGACCTTCGTGAAATCCTGCGGAGCGCCGAATTTTATCAGCTTGTCCTGGGCGCGGGCTGGCAATGGCACCTGTCCAATAAGCAAGGCCGAGCCACCTGCCAGGAACGTGCGCCGATCGATGTGCATTGAGCATTCCTCCTTGTTGCGCCCGGCTCGGTCCTGCTCAGCCGGATCGGTTCGAGTTACTTTCGGACGTGGCGGAACGGCCAGACCAGAAAATACTTCCTCACGTTGTCGTACATCTTGGCGAGCCCAAGCGGCTCGACCAGCAGGAACAGGATGATCAGACCGCCGTACAGCATCAGCGGAATGTGCGAGCGCAGGTCTGTGGAGATGCTCAGTCCAAGCCCCGCGGCGAGCATGCCAATGGCATGGTTGAAGAAGATGGGCGCGAACAGGATCAGCGCTGCGCCAAAAAAAGAGCCGAGCACGCTGCCCAGGCCACCGACAATCACCATGGCCACCAGCTGGATCGACAGATCAAGATGGAATTGATCCGGCGTGACGATGCGCAGATAGCAAACCGCCAGTACAGCACCGACGGCGCCACCGATGAACGAGCTGGTCCAGAATGCCAGCAGCTTGTATTTGAACGTGCTGACGCCGATGATTTCTGCGGCATAGTCCTTCTCCCGGATCGCCGCCAGCGCCCGCCCGAAGCTGGTCCGCCCCACGTTCAGCATGAACAGGGTAACGATGGCGCACAGCGCCAGAGCCACGTAGTAGGGCGCAACCTCACCCGTGACCGGAATACCGAGCACGCTGACGCGCGGCACTTGCAGGGAGGCTTGCGTGCCGCCGCTGATGCCCGGTGCGTGACTTATCGTGAAGTCGACGATGTATTGCATGGCAAGCGTCGACATGGCGAGGTAGAGGCCCTTTACGCGCAGCGCAGCAGCGCCAAAGATGATGCCGATCGCTGCACTCATGCTGCCGGACAGAATGAGGGCCAGTTCGAACGGCACACCGTTGCGGACCAGGTGCACCGAGCTATAGGCGCCGATGGCCATGACGGCGCCGTATCCGAGATGGATTTGGCCAGCGCCGCCCATCAGCAGATTGAGGCCCAAGGCTGCACTCGACCATAACAGCCAAGGTAGCAGATAGCCGCTGACATAAAGGCGATCGAGGGTGAAGGGCGCCGCCAGAAGAAACAAAGCGACGGCGCCAACCAGCATACGGTCGAACGTAAGGGGCCAGAGCTGGCGCTCGGCGGCGTAGCGACGATGCCGGATGCCGGCCTGACGGTACAGCATCTCACACTCGCTCGATGTGTTCGCGGCCGAACAGGCCGTAGGGGCGCACGAGAAGGGTCATCACAATAATGACGGAGGCCACGATATCGCGCGTGCCTCCGCCGACCAGCGGATCGAGGATGCCGGTCGCCAGGCTTTCGGCTACGCCCACGATGACAGCGGCCAGCAACACACCGGCAATGCTATCGAGGCCGCCGAGAATGGAGATGGCGAGAGCCTTCATCAGCAACAAGGACAGCGACCAGTCCACACCCTGCACGCTGCCCCACAGAATGCCGGCCGCGGTCGCCAGGGCAGCGGCAAGACCCCAGGCAATGGCAATGGTCCGCTCCACCCGAATACCCACCGACCAGGATGCGGTCTGGTCGTCAGAGACTGCGCGCATGCGCACGCCAAGACGCGAGTTGAACAGGGCGATGGTGGCCATGATGAGCAGCGCCGAGATGGCGCCGCCGATCAGATACGCGCGGTTGATGAGGATGTCGCCGACGATGATCGGCGCTTGCCGAATGCCGAGGTCCAGCGGCTTGACCGCCGAGCCGAAAATTCCAGGCCCAACCCCGCGCAGGAAGATTTCGAGACCTAGGGTCAGCATGATGATCATGATGACCGGCTGGCCGATCATGCGCCGCAGCATGACGCGCTCGATCAGCATGCCGCACACAAACATCACGGCCAGGGCCGCAACAACGGCTGCCCACATCGGCAGTCCCGCCAGCGTCGCCAGCGCCACCGTCACGTAGCCGCCTGCCATGGCCAGTGCGCCCTGCGCCAGATTGGCCAGGCCGGATGTCTTGTAGACCAGCACGATGCCGAGCGCGATCAGGCCGTACATCAGGCCCACCAGGACACCATTGATGGCAAGCTCGCCGAGCAGAATGAGGTCCATGCCGCTACTCCACCTCTCGCAGCGCAAGCGTGCGGCGAATGAGCCCGACTTCGCCGTTCTCGTAGGTAATCTTGGCTTCGTGATCGACGTGCGTGAGGCCGCCGTAGAGCGCGTCGATCAACGAGGCATAGCGCTCCTCAACGACATTGCGGCGGATCTTGCGGGTGCGCGTGATCTCGCCGTCATCGGCATCGAAATCCTTGTGCAGGTTGACGAAGCGGCGGATCTTCAGGGGTTCCTGCAGAGAGCCGTTCACGTGCCGAATGGCGCCGGCGATGAGATCGTAGATCTCCGGCCGCTGCGACAGCTCGGCGTAGGACGTATAGGAAATGCCGCGTGCCTCAGCCCAATGGCCAACCGCCTCGTAGTCGATGCACACGATGGCCGCCAGCGTTGCGCGGCCAGCGCCGATCACGGCCACGTTGCGCACATGCGGCGAGAATTTGAGACGGTTCTCGATATAGTTCGGGATATAGCGCTCGCCCGCGGCGGTGCGCACCACCTCCGAGACACGGCCGAGCACGACCAGGTGTCCGTCCGGTTCGAGGTAGCCAGCGTCACCGGTGTGCAACCAGCCGTCGGCGAGCGCCTTCCGGGAGGCGTCGGGGTCATTGTAGTAGCCCTTGATGACCGAGCGTGACCGCACGAGTATTTCACCTGTTTCGTCGATGCGAACCTGCACGTTGGGCAGGGGCTTGCCGACCGTGTGCAGCTTGACGTCGTCGCCAAGCTGGGCGGCGGTCAATGCCGAGGTCTCGGTCTGGCCGTAGAACTGGCGCAGGTTTACCCCAAGCGCCCGGAAAAACAGGAAGGTGTCCTCGCCGATCGACTCGCCACCCGTATAGGCCCGCGCCGCCCGGCTGAGCCCGAGAAAATCCTTCAACGGCCCGAAAACTGCGACCTCGCCCGTCGCGCGCAGCAGTCGATCGCCCAGCCGTGCACGCTCTCCGGCAATGCGGCGCCGCTCGATCTCGATGGCGCGCGGCATGAAGTAGTTGAACAGGCGCCGCTTGAGAGGTGTGGAGTCGGCGATCGCGACCTGAACGCGCGTCAGCATGTTGTCCCACGCGCGGGGCGCCGCCAGGTACATGGTGGGTGTTACCTCGCGCAGGTCGTGCAGCACGGTTTCCTGGCGCTCTGGAATGTTGATCACAAACCGCAGCGCCAGCGCCCCAGTCAGGGTGAAGATGAAGTCGCCGACCCACGCCATGGGCAGATAGGCGTAGCAGTTCTCATGCGGCTCGAAGTATCCGGCTTCGGCAGCATTGCGCACACCCTGCAGCACGTTCTCATGTGTCAGCGGCACGCCCTTGGGAGTGCCCGTGGTGCCGGAAGAATGCAGCAGGACGGCAATATCATCCGGCCCGCTGCGCTGCACGAGATCGCCAACCAGCTGCTGCTCGGTTGCAAGGCGGCGCCGGCCGTCGGCGAGCAGCGTATCGAACGCGATCAGGCCTTCGACCTTGTAGGCGGCAAGCCCGCGCGGGTCGTCGTATACGATGCGCTGCGGGCGCCCCAGTCGCTCACGCAGCTCGAGCAGCTTGTCGACCTGCTCCTGATCCTCGGCGATGGCTACCGTCGGTGTACCGTATCGCGTGTAGTGGATGAGCTCCTCAGGCGGCACGTCGGGGAATACTGGAGCTGGAAAGGCCCCCAAGGCCGTGGCGGCGACCGAGGCCACGTACAGTCGATAGCGATTGTCGCCGATGGTGGTCATGGCCTGTCCGGCGACCAGGCCGAGCTGATCAAGGGCCGCCGCCGCGGCCAGCACGTCCTCGTAGAACCGCTGCCAGGTGATTTCCTGCCAGATGCCGAAGTCGCGCTCGCGCACGGCCACCTGGCGGCTGTTGTGCATGGCGTTGCGTGCCAGTGCGGCCATCAGCGTCGCGGGCTGACCGTCCTCAAAGCACGGCCATTTGCCGACTTTCCCAAGTTGTCGCACGGGCAGGTTCATGCGGCGGCTCCTGCTTCGGCCTGACGCTTGGCGGCGCGCTGACCGAGATAGGCGGAGACGACCCGCGGGTCGGCGATCACCTCACGCGGCTCGCCCTCGGCAATGGTCTCGCCATAGCTCAGGACCTGCATGCGGTCGCAGATTGCGGTAACGACATCCATGTGGTGCTCGATGAGGAGGATCGAAACATCGCGCTCGTCACGTGCATCCAGGATGAAGCGCGTGATGTATTCTTTTTCCTCCTGGTTCATCCCGGCCATGGGCTCATCGAGTACCAACAGCTTCGGCTCGGCGGCGAGCGCGCGCGCCAGCTCGACGCGTTTCTGCAGGCCGAGCGGCACAACTTCGACCGGCTCGTTGCGGATATCCTGCAGTTGCATGAAATCGATGATTTCCTCCACCACACGCCGGTGCCGGGTCTCTTCGCGCACGGCCCACAGCCAATAGAACAGCGTGGCCACCGCACTTGGCCGCATGTGGACGTGGCGGCCGAGCAGGATGTTGTCGAGCACACTCAGGCCACGGAACAGAGCCAGGTTTTGGAACGTGCGCGCAAGCCGCCTGGCGGCAATGGCGTGGGGCTTCTTGTGGGTGATGTTCTCACCAAACAAAGTAACGGTGCCCGCCTGCGGTGGATAGAACCCGGTAATGACGTTGACCATCGTCGTCTTGCCGCTGCCGTTCGGGCCAACCAACCCCAGGATCTCGCCCTGGCGAATCTCAAGGTTCACCGACTTGAGGGCCTTGAGGCCGCCAAAGGCGCGCTCGATTTGACGGCAGCTCAGCACCATGTTGCCGGGACCAGGACTATCGGTGCGCTGCATTGGCCGGCTCTCCCGTTACATCCTGAACACGCCATAGTGCGGCTGGCCGATGGGCGCATTGAGGGTTGCGCTGATCGCCACGCCCAGCGCGTTGCGCGTGTCAACGGGGTCCAGGATGCCATCGTCCCAGATCTGCGAGGTCGAGTAGTAGGCGCTCGACAGGCGCTTGTATTCCTCCTGAATCGGTTCACGAATGCTGGCGATCTGCGCCTGCGAAAGACGCTGCCCGGCGCGCGCCAGTTGGCGAACCTTGATGTCGGCCAGAACGTTGGCGGCCTGCTCCCCGCCCATCACCGAGATCTGGCTCTGCGGCCACATGAACAGGAAGCGCGGATCGAAGGCTCTGCCCGACATGCCGTAATTGCCGGCGCCGAACGAGCCATTGCAGATGACCGTGATCTTCGGCACCTCGGCACCGGAAACGGCCATGATCATTTTTGCGCCGTCCTTTGTGATGCCCCTCTGCTCGTACTCGCGGCCGACCATGTAGCCGGTGATGTTCTGCAGGAAGAGCATCGGCACGCGCGTCTGGTCGCACAATTGCATGAAGTGCGCGCCCTTGAGGGCGCTGTCGTTGAAGATCACGCCGTTGTTGGCCAAAATGCCGACCTTGTAGCCCCACAGACGGGCGAACCCGCACACGAGCGTGGTGCCATAGGCCGGCTGGTATTCGTGGAAGCGGCTGCCGTCGACGGTGCGGGCGATGACTTCGCGCATGTCGAACTGTTGTTTTATGTCGGTCGGGATGACACCGTAGATCTCGCTTGGATCATAGTACGGCGCTTCCGGCCTAGCCCAGTCGAGTGGCCATTTCTCCTGTTTCTTGAGCTGGCCTACGATCTCGCGGGCGATGGCGATCGCATGGTCCTCATTGTCAGCGGCATAGTCGGCCGTGCCGGAGATGCTGGTGTGCATGCGCGCGCCGCCCAGCTCATCAACCGATACATCCTCGCCGGTCGCAGCCTTTACGAGCGGCGGTCCGCCAAGGAAAATCGCGCCTGTGCCCTTGACGATGACGCTGTATTCGCTGAGTGCGGGCACGTAGGCGCCGCCGGCGGTGCAGTGTCCAAGCACGATCGCAACCTGCGGCACGCCGAGCTTGGAGAGAATGGCCTGGTTGCGAAAAATGCGGCCGGCAAGATGCCGGTCGGCAAACAAATCGGCCTGCGCGGGCAGGAAGCCGCCGGCGCTGTCGCACAGGTGCACGACCGGCAGGCGGTTCTCGATGGCGATGTCGAGCGTGCGCACGATCTTCTTGACGGACAGGGGATACCAGGCGCCACCCTTAACGCTGGCGTCGTCGGCGTGGATGATCACCTCGCGTCCCGACACGATGCCGATACCGCTGACGATGCCGGCGCCGGGCACCTCGCCGTCGTAGGCCTGGTTGGCGGCCAGTGTCGACAGCTCGAGGAATGGCGTGCCGGGATCGAGCAGCGCCTCGATGCGCTCGCGCACCAGCTTTTTGTTCTGCCGACGCAACCGGTCGACGTCGCGCTCAGGCCGGTCATGACGCGCCCGGCGTTGTCGCTCCTTTAGGTCTGTGGCCAACAGACGATTGTGCCGCTCGCGCGTGCGGAACTCCTCCGAGCCTACGTTGAGCTGGCTTTCGATGCGCCGCATGGTCAGCGCTCTCCCGCTGCAACAGGAGCCAGCGTGACCAACGGAGCCGAGCGCTCGAAGGTATCGCCTTTGCCGACATGCAATGTTGCGATGCGTCCCTTGCGCCAGGCCTTGATTGCGGTCTCAAGCTTCATGCTCTCGATGATGAGCAGCGTCTGCCCAGCTTCCACGTGCTCGCCGCAGCGCACGTTGGCGGCAACGACCACGCCGGGCATGGGTGCCAGGGCGACATCATCGGATGCTGCCGAGGCGCTGTCCGCGTACCTGTGCGTGGGGTCGGTGTAGCGGACAGCGAATGTTGCACCGTCGAGGTGGATGTGTACGACATCACCGTCCACAGCCACCACCGCATCATGCCGGCAGCCGTCGACGTGCAGTACGCAAGCGCCGTCGCCACCACACTGCAGCGAGACTGGTACAGGCCGGTTGTCGACATGCAGGCAATAGCCGTCACCGGCGCGCGACAGCCATGCCGTGAACTGTCTATCGGCGATGGTAAAGCTGTGCTGCATCAAACACCCACCGCCGCGCTCTTGGGCACAGTGCAGGCATTGTGATATTCCTTCGCCAGACGGTCAGCGAGAGCCTCGACCGTGGGCAAGTCGTGAATGGTGGCAATGCCGTGGCCCGCGCTCCAGATATCCCGCCAAATTCGCGCTGTTGCATCGACGAGCCCGGCCATGTCGGGCTGCTTGGGCGGCAGTGCGTGCGGGTCGATGCCATGCTTGGTGATGGACGGCAGCAGGAAGTTGGCGAACACACCGGAAAAGCGGTCGGAATAGATCAGATCCTTGACGGACGACTCGACGATCATCTGCTTGTAGGCTGCCTGTGCGTTTGATTCCTGACTGGCGATGAAGCGCGTACCCATGTAGGCCAGGTCAGCACCCAGCACCTCCGCTGCGCGAATCTGCCAACCGTCGGTGATGCTGCCGCCGAGGACGAGGCAGCCATCCCAGAACTCGCGAATCTCGCGCACCAGTGAAAACGCACTTTGATTGGAAGCATGGCCGCCCGCGCCGCCGCCCACGCAGATCAGGCCATCGGCACCAGCATCGACGGATTTGCGAGCATGCTCGGCGTTGACGACGTCGCACAGCACGGTGCCGCCGTAGCCATGCACGGCCTCGATGACCTTGCCGGGGTGCCCCAGGCAGGTGATCACCAGCGGCACCTGGTGACTGACAACGATCTCCAAATCCGGTTCGTAGCGCGGATTGGTCCGGTGCACGATCAGGTTGACGCAATGCGGTGCCACGATCGCGCCTGGCTGAGAGGCTTTGCAGGCGCGCAGGTCGGTTTCGATCTCGGTCAGCCAAGCATCCAGCTGTTTGGAGGGGCGCGCATTGACGTGTGGAAAGGCCCCTACGATGCCGGCCTTGCACAGCGCCTTGACCAGCGGCGGGAAGGACACAAGGAACATCGGCGCGCCAATGGCGGGTACCTTCAAGGAGCCGCGCAGGACAGCTGGAAGCGGCATTGGCTAAGCACCTCCAGTCACGAGCAGCATCAATTTCTCCACGCTCCCATGGCTGCATGCAGTGCCGGGACGGCATCTGCAGCATCGCGCACGGCACGCGTCGAAAGCGACGCGATAGCTAGCAGCTTGTCGGTGAGATGGCGCGCCATCGGCGGCTCGACCGCGATCTCGGGATGAGCATCCAGAAAGCCGGTGTGGATCTGGCCGGCGGCGAAAGCCTCGTGGTTGATGACACGGCGCAGGAAGGTCGTATTGGTCTCGCAACCGAGAAGGGCAAGCTCACGCAGAGCCGCATGCGCGCGCATGCGGGCGTCCTCGCGATCTTTGCCGCGCACGATCAGTTTGGCGAGTAGGGGGTCGAAAGCGGCAGTGACCTGCTGGCCTTCGCCGACGCCGGTGTCGAAACGCGCGTCAGCGCCGTGCGGGATGCGCAGTTTCAGCACCCGCCCCGTCGTCGGAGTGAAGCCCCGGGATGGGCTCTCCGCATAGATGCGCATCTCGATGGCATGACCCGTCACCTTGAGATCGGCCTGCTGGAATGACAGCCTGGCGCCGGCAGCAACGCGCAACTGCTCGGCAACCAGGTCGACGTTGGTCACCATCTCCGTGACAGGATGCTCGACCTGCAGACGCGTGTTCATTTCCAGGAAATAGAAGCTGCCGGCGCCGTAGATGAATTCAACCGTGCCGGCATTGGTGTAGCCGGCGGCCTTGGCGATGTTGCGCGCAGTTTCGGCTATCTCGGCCCGCTCGGCCGGCCTCAGCGCCGGTGATGGCGCCTCCTCAATGATCTTTTGGAACCGTCGCTGCACCGAGCATTCGCGCTCGAACAGGTGCACAACATTGCCGTGTGCATCTCCCAGCACCTGCACCTCGATGTGGCGTGGGTTCTCGATGAAGCGCTCCACGTACAGCCGGCCGTCGCCGAAGTAGCGCTGGCCCTCGCTACGCGCCCTCGCCACCTCCTCTTCGAGCGCGCCGGCATCGCGCACAATGCGCATGCCCTTGCCGCCACCGCCGGCTGCCGGCTTGATCAGCAAGGGGAAGCCGACTGCCTTGGCGCGCCTGAGAAAGGTCTTCGGCTCGTCATCCTCCACCGCCGAGGCAGCGACGGGAAAACCATGCTGGGCGACGAAGCGGCGGGCTCGCACCTTGTCGCCCATCAGCTCGATAGCTTCTGCAGACGGTCCAACGAACGTCAGGCCGGCTTCTCTGACGTGGCGCGCGAAGCCGGCATTCTCCGAGAGGAAGCCGTAGCCAGGATGGATCGTCTTGGCCCCCAGCGTGCGAGCGGCGGCAATGATCTGGGCGCCATCGAGATAGGCCGCGACCGGCGTCGCGCCAGTGATCTCGAGCGCCTTGTCAGCCGCCCGCACGGCTGGGGCGTCGCGATCGACCGCATGGTAGATGATCGCACTCTCCAGACCGAGGGATTTGACCGTTCGCACGATGCGCGCGGCGATCTCGCCGCGATTGGCGACCAGCACGATGCCAAGCGCCTGCAAGGACGTTGTCATGATGCGGTCCTGCGCCTGGCAACCGGCTTTGGCACTGCAATTCCAGCAACGATGATGCCGGCGATCTGCTCGCCGAGCCGCTCGCAATCGAGCGGCCTTCTGGTCGTGACGTGGCGCCAGGCCATGTGCTCCACGGCGCCGAACAGCAGATCGCGTACCACGCGCGCATCGGTGTCGGGCTGCACCTCGCCATTCTCGATGCCATCACGCACGATGCGCGTGAGGACGGCGGTGTAACGCTTGTTGAGGATTTGAATGGCGGAGCCTGGATAGTCGGTCGCGACGCGGACCTCGGAGATGAACAGGCGGCACAGTCCGGTGTCGCGGACAAACACGCCAAGGTGGGTTTGCACAAGCAGCCGCAGTCGATGCGCAAAGGTCTCGCCCAGTTCAACTTGCTGCTCAAGATCGTGCATGACGCGCTCGTAGAACGCCGTCAGCGTTGAAATCAGCAGATCGCGCTTGTTCTCGAAATATTTGTAGACGAGACCATCGGAAACGCCGGCCGCTTGCGCGATCTCGGTGATCGATGCCGCCTGAAAGCCCTTCTGCGAGAAGACCCGGCCGGCTGCGGCGAGGATGCTGTCGCGCCTATCGCGCATGCGCTCGGTGCTGATGACGGGCATGAGCGTCAGAGTACCCGCGCCAGGTCAGCGGTGTGCGTACGACGATGCCTCTGCATAGCCCAAAGCGATTGGCGCATCGCATCCCACCTCAGCGTTCCCATGCATTCTTTGTGCAGCGCTTTCGGGGTCGAGCCCGATGCGCGGTGTCTTGATTATTGTTAGTGAATGCGCTTCACTTTGGCAAGTCAAGAGGCCGTAGACCTCGCAATGCTCGGGAGAACGCTGCATGACCGCGCCAGCTACGCACGCCTCGAACAGGCCGGCCGGCAACGGTTTCCGGCTGTCGAGCGATCAGCAGGAGGTCCTCGATCAGGCTGATCGCTTTGCGCGCGAGGAGCTGGCACCGCTGCAGGCGCGCATGGACGACGAGGAGTGGTGGCCGCCGCAGGTGATGCCAGCGCTGGCCCGCATGGGCTTTCTCGGCGTCACCGTGGACCCGGAGCTCGGCGGCGCCGGCAGCGACTTCTTCACCTCAGGCCTCATAACGCAGGGCCTTGCGCGCTGGAACCCGGCCATCGCGCTCAGCTATGCGGCGCACGAGAACCTGTGTGTGAACAACATTGCGCGCAACGCCAATGCAGACATCAAGCGCCGCTATCTGCCCAAGCTGTGCGACGGCACGGCCATCGGTGCGCTCGGCCTGACCGAGCCGGGTGCGGGCTCGGACGCGTTGGGCGCCATGGCAACCGAAGCTCGGCGGGATGGCGATCACTACGTTGTCAATGGCCGCAAGCTCTACATCACCAACGGTCCGGTCGCCGACGTCCTGCTGGTCTACGCCAAGACGGACAAGGGCAAGGGCGCCAAGGGCATTTCGGCGTTCGTAATCGAAAAGGACTTTCCAGGCTTCAGCGTGGCCCAGAAGCTCGACAAGATGGGCTTTCGCGGCTCGACAACGGCCGAGCTGCTGTTCGACGACTGTCGCGTGCCCGCAGCCAATCTTGTTGGCACGCGCGATGCCGGTGTGGCGGTCGTGATGAGCGGGCTCGATTTGGAGCGTGCCATCGTCGCCATGATCAACATCGGTATGGCGGAGCGAGCCTTCGAGCTGGCTCTCGACTACGCGAAGACGCGCAAGCAATTCGGTAAACGCATCGGCGACTTCCAGCTCGTGCAGGCCAAGCTCGCGGATATGTACACGACCATCGAGACGATGCGCACGTTCAGCTATCGCACGCTGGCGGAGGCCAACGACCTGGAGGTGGGCGGCGGAGGACGCGGCGACATCCACAAGCTGACAGCCGCGAGTATCCTCTATGCTGCCGAAGGGTGCACGAAGGTTATTACCGAGGCGGTGCAGATCTTCGGCGGTGCTGGGTACATGCGCGAGACGGAGATCAATCGGCTGTATCGCGCGACCAAGCTGCTCGAGATCGGGGCGGGGACAACCGAGGTTCGCAAGCTCATCATTGGCGGCGAATTAATGCGCGATTAGGTCACGTGTCGAACCAGTCGGGCCGGACGATGGTCCACTGATCGCCCCAGATCTGGTTGCCGCCATCCACGGCCAGAACCTCGCCCGTGATGAAGTCGCCCGAAGGGCCGGCCAGGTAGCACACGGCATTGGCCACGTCGACGACGCCACCAAACCGCTGCATGAGGTTTGAGCGCGGCAGCTCGCGCAACGCCTCCTGCGGGTAGACCTGCATGCCCTCGGTGGCGATGATGCCCGGCGCCAAGCAGTTGACGCGGATGCCGAGCGGCGCCCACTCGATGGCCACTGTCTTGGAAACAAACACGACGCCAGCTCGGGCCGCGCAGGTGTGCGCCACTCCGGGCATGCCGCGCCAGTACGGTGCCACGATATTGACGATGGAGCCCTTCTGGCCGCTGTCGCGCCAGCGTCGGGCGGCAGCCTGCATCATGTACCAGGTGCCGTTCAGGTTGGTGTCGATGACCGCGTTCCAGCCTTTGACGGAGAAGTCGATGGCCGCCTGCGCAAATTGGCCGCCGGCGTTGTTGATGAGGTGATCGAGGCGGCCAAAGCGAGCAAACACAGCCTCGAACAGCTCGCCGACCTGATCAGGGTCACGGATGGTGGCCGGCATGGCCAGCACGTCGGCGCCGAGCTTGCGCAAGGCGGTGGCGGTGGCTTCGAGCGGCTCCGGCTTGCGGCCGCAAATGGCAAGCCTCGCCCCAAGGCGGGCGAACTGGAAGGCGATGGCCTTGCCGAGGCCGCGCCCGGCGCCGGATACCAGAACCACCTGATCTTGGAAGAGCCCGTCGCGGTAGATCAGCGGCAAGGCCGCCAACTCTGCGTCGGTGAGACTGTTCGTCATGTCCGTGCTTCCTGGCTGCTGATCGGGTGCACCACGCCGCACGCCAGAGGCTTGGCGTGACCGGGCTGGCGCCAATCGTTCGATGGACCGGATTTCGCCATCCCTAGCGTGACGCCGCCGCCATCGTCGCTGTTGGCCATTCCGGCAGCCTTTAGGTCAGGTTGCGCTTTTTGCGCGCACGCAGGTCCTGGACATCAGGCAGGGATCGAGGGTCCACGTCACTGGCATAGATGGTGTGCTTCTGGATCTTCTGCGTGCCCGTGGTCGGCAGACTATCGAGGATGTGCACCCAACCTGGTGCCTTGTAGTAGGCGAGCCGCTCATAGCAGAAGCGAAACAGCTCGTCGCCAGCCTGCTCCGGTGGCTGCGGCTGCTTGAGCACGACGCAGGCCATCACCTCTTCCTCGCGCATCTCGTCCTTCACGGCAAGCACGGCGGCTTGCTTGACGTTGGGATGGGTGACGAGCAGGGCCTCGATTTCGGCGGCGGCAATGTTCTCGCCGGAGCGGCGGATGATGTTCTTCTTGCGATCAGCAAAGTGAAGGAACCCATCTTCGCCGCGCCAGACGACGTCGCCGGTGTGCAACCAGCCGCCGCGCCAGGCCGCTTCAGTGGCCGCCTCGTCCTTGAGATAGCCTGAGTAGGCGCCGCGTCGGGGTGTTTGCGCTGAGTGGCGCACGAGCATCTCACCAGGTACCCCGTCTGCAACATCGCGCTCCTGCTCGTCGACCACGCGAACCTCGATGCCGGGGACGGCCGTGCCGAAGGCGCGTGTTCCGACCTGGCGCGGCGCGCGGCAGTCGGCAAGGACGCGCACCATTTCGGTCATGCCCCAGATTTCAATAAGCGGAAAGCCGAAGCGCTCCTCGAATACGGCGTGCAGTTGCGGCTCGACACCGGCGCCGATGCCGAAACGAACCTGATGCTTGCGATCGTGCTGGCCCGCAGCCTGAGCTAACAGCATCGGCACAACCACCCCCAGATAGTGAACGATGGTCGCGCCGGTCTGCGCGACCTCCGGCCACCACCGCTCCGGCGAAAAGCGGTCCGACTGGATCTGGCAGCAGCCGGAGACGATGGCTCCGAATAGCGACACGACCGCCGAATTGACGTGATACAGCGGCAGAGGATTGTAAATGCGTTCCTGGCCGGCGCGGATGTTCGCTAACCCGCCGCGTGAGGCGTACCAGGCACCGGAGGCAACTTCGTAGCCGTGTGAAAGGACGCATCCCTTCGGCCGACCGGTGGTGCCCGAGGTGTAGAGGATGCTGGCCGGCCCCTGTGGCGTCGGTTCGTCGCGCACGTGTGTGCGCCGCGAGGACGGCAGGCTCTCGGCAAACATCTCGGCGATCACGACGGGTGGCTTGTGCGCGCTCAAGGCCAGGCTGTGCATGATCTGCGGTTCGCGCGCTGCGAGCGCCAGGATCAGCTCGGGTTCACTGTGATCGAGCTGATAGGCAATTTCTGCCGGTCGAGCGTCTGCGTTGATGGGTACGCAGCACATGCCGATCGTGTTCAGCGCCAGCTTGTGCAGGATATGCTCTGGCCGATTCTCTAGCAGCATGGCGACCCGGCTGCCCGCGCTGTATCTCTTCGCGCGATAGATCGCGACCAACTCCTCTACCAGGACGGCAGCCTCGCCGTAGGACAGCTCGAGCCCGCCCTGTGCATAGGCGCGCGTCGCATTGGCCGGCACGGCCAGGAAAGGTCGACCTGCGTGCTCGGCGGCAGCGGCCGCAAACACCGAACCAATGGTCTGGGTGTCCATAAGCTCAGCCATTTTTCCCTCCCGGCTGACGAAGCATCGTGTCTGCGATCAGGTTGCTCTTGAAGTAAGGGAGCCTGTCAAGCCGACTGGCACCGCAACATCGATATCCATGAGCATCTGCGCAAAGGCCTTACCTTGCGGATCAATGCGCAACGAGGCCATGCCGCCACCGCCCAGCGCATCGTGTAGCAGAAAGTTGATGGCATGCATGCCGGGCAGATCAAACCTCTCGACCTTCGTCACGCCGGTATGCGCAAACCAGGTCTTCAGGCGGTGTTCGGTGAGTGCGGCCTTGATCCAGGGCAGATACTCGGGGCGCCGCGCCATGATGCCGATGTTGGCACAGTTACCCTTGTCGCCGCTGCGGCCGACGGCCAGCGCAATCAGCGGCACATTGGCGGTGGGCGCAAGGGGGGCGCTGGCGGGCACGGGGCTAACCGTGGACTGCGGCGCAGCTTGCGCAGGGGCCGCGTCGAATGCAATGGCAATGTCATTGCCGGCTAGGGTCACGACTGGCAGCACATCGGCCTTTGGCCACAGAAACGAGAATAGGCGGACGACCGGTTGCACGCTGGGGCGTCCGGCGAAGAAGCCGGTCAGGCCCTGGGCCATCGATGAAGCAGCCGGTATGATCTCGCGGGCGAAAACCTCCAGCGCCCTCTCTTCTGCATGCGTCGCGCCGATCTTAAGGACCACCTCGCGGGCCTGGCTTGCCTGAGCGCGCGCGGGCGCTCCGTAGGTCGCCTGCGTGCCTAGAACCTCCATTGAAGTTTCGGCGAAATCACCAAGCTGTCGGTTCGCCAGCATGCGTCTGGCCCGTGCGAAGATGGCCTCGCCGGCGCGCTCAGCCTTGGCGGCCGCATCGCGCCCCGCCAGTGTGACTGTGCCAATGGCGCGAAAACCATCGGCGTAGGTGGCGCTGACTTTCAAATGCGGCGTCGGCGGGCGGCCCTTGGCACCGAGAACCTGCACGCGATTGTCGCCCGCCTGTAGCAAACGCACGTGGCGCAGGTCGCATTGCACGTCCGGCAGCACATAGGCCGACGGATCGCCGATCTCGTACAGCAACTGTTCTCCGACCGTCAGCGGCGTAATCAATCCGCCGGTATCCTCGGGCTTGCTGATGACGAACGTGCCATCGGCGTGGCAGTCGGCAATGGGTAATCCCATATCGTCCCAGCCCGGCACCTCGGCCCAATCCGTGCAGATGCCGCCCGTGACCTGGGTGCTGCATTCGAGCAAGTGCCCGGCAACGCTACCTTGGGCGAGCCTGTCCCAATCGCTCCAGCTCCAGCCGAAGTGATGGACCAGGGCGCCCAGCGTGACGGCGGAATCGACGCAGCGGCCGGTAATGACGATGTCGGCGCCGCCATCGAGCGCTGCCGCAATCGGTTTGGCGCCAAGATAGGCGTTGGCGCTCAGCAGGCTCGCAGGTAGCTCAGCGCCCGTGAACATCTCTTTGACCTGCCGATGCCGCAGGTCCTTGACGCGCGGCATCAGATCATCGCCGGTGACCACCGCGATTTTGAAGGCCAGTCCCAGCGCTTGGGCGCGGTCCTGCAGGGCGGCGGCGGCAGCGGCAGGATTGACGCCTCCGGCATTGGAGATGACGCGTATGCCGCGCTCTCTGATGTCGCGCAGAAGCGGCGTGATCGCGTCGATGAAATCCGGCACATAGCCTGCGTCCGGCCGGCGCTTGCGCGCCCGTGCCAGCAGCGACATCGTCACTTCGGCCAGATAGTCAGACACCAGAAAATCGACGCCGCCGCGCACAACGAGCTGGCGCGCACCGTCGAGGCTGTCGCCCCAGAAGCCCGCCGCGCCGCCGATCCTGACGGAGTTTGTGGTCATGACTAGCGTCCGGTCCACACCGGGGCGCGCCGCTCGTTGAATGCCTTGAAGCCCTCACGCGCGTCCTGCGTGCGTGCCATCAGCGGCAGCATCCGCTGAGCGTATTCGAGCGCCTCGATGAGAGACAAGTCCTCGATGGTCGCCAGCGCGCGGCGGCCCATGCGCAGTGCGCTGGGAGAACACTGCGCGATGGAGGACACCAGCGCCTCGACTTTGCCGTCGAGCTCGGCCTGCGGCACCACGTGATTGACGATGCCGTGCGCGAGGGCTTCGGCAGCCGTCATCGGCTCGCCGGTCAGGCACAGCTCCAGCAACTTGCGGCGCGGGATCGTACGCAGCATGTACGGCAGGATCATCATCGGGAAGATACCGATGCGCGCCTCTGGCACGCCCAAACGGGCATGATCGGCCACGACGGCAAAATCGGTGGCGCAGGCCAAACCGAAGCCGCCGGCCAGAGCGTGACCATTGACGCGGGCGATCACCGGCACCGGGCAATCAATGATGCTCCGAAACAGCTTGACCACCGGATTGTCGAGCTGCGCAGGGTCGACGCGAAACGGGTCTCCTTCCGCGGTCGGCTTCAAATCACCGCCGGCACAAAAAGCCTTGTCACCCGCGCCGGTGATGACGACGGCGCGAATTTCACGCTCATCATCCAGTGACAGAAGACCCTCGCGCAGACCGTCGAGTACGGCCTCGTTGAGCGCGTTGCGGCTGCTCTCACGAGCAATGGTCAGCCACCGGGCGGCGCCCCGCCGCTCACAGCGGACCTCGGACATCGTTCCTCCAAAATGAGTTGAATTCATTTTTCCCGCCACGTTAGTCTAGTCGGTAAACGAGGGCAACCGGGAGCAGACGGCGGCTGCAATAGCGGCACCGGACTTGGAGGAGAGCCATGGCCGATACGGACTTTGTGCTTTTGCAGATCGAAGGGCCGGTGGCCCGCATTACGCTCAATCGTCCACGCAGCCTCAATGTGTTCGACGAGCGCATGGGCCGGGAGCTGGCGCAGGCTCTGCACCAGGTGGAGCGCGCGCCCCTGGTCAAAGTGCTGGTGCTAGCCGGTGCAGGCCGCTCGTTCATGGGCGGCGGGGACCTCAACGTCTTCAATGCCGATCTCGAGCAGGCGGCGGAGGCGGCGAGCCGCCTCATCGAGTTGTTCCATCAGTCGATCCGTTGCATCAAGCGCTTGCCGATGCCCGTCATCGCTTGCATCCAGGGCCCTGTGGCAGGTGGTGGCGTCGGGCTGGCGCTGGC
>Ga0114129_10004272_pt1 | contig 20182 bp, 14 predicted proteins | sample RhiMetdeltSRZDD1_FD_80071 | JGI IMG/M metagenome (GOLD analysis project Ga0114129, IMG submission 80071) | Populus rhizosphere microbial communities from Tennessee, USA - Rhizosphere MetaG P. deltoides SRZDD1 (version 2) (version 2) | ecosystem: Host-associated > Plants > Roots > Rhizosphere >... | reverse complement strand
TTCTGGGAATAGGTATGCAGCGGTCGGCTTACCGAGACGCCCGCGTACTTGAAGCCGGCAAGATGAACAACGCCGGAGATCGTGTGCTCGGTGAAGATGCGGTCGAGGAGCTCGCCCTCAAGGACGCTGCCTTCGTAAAACGGAACCTCCGGGCGGACAAAGCTTCGGTGCCCACTGGACAGGTCGTCGACGACCACGGCAGGCATGTCGTCAGCAACGAACGCGCGTACCACGTGGGAGCCGATGTACCCCGCGCCGCCCGTCACCAACCACGTCATTGTCCGTGCTCCTCTCCTCCGGCGCGTTGCGAGCGTCGGCATCGCGTGAGCAACGCCCCAAGAACTCGACCTCAGGGTATCGAGGCCCGGATCCGCAGGTCGGTGACCGTGATGTCGAGCACTTGCTCGGTCGCAGCGATCGGCTCAGCGAACAGGTCGTCGGAGAGCGCCGGATGTGGGTCGAGCATGGTGACCTCAATGTCGGTACGTCGGCCCTTGGTGATCGTTTTCCAACTGGCGACCAGCCGCCCGTCGTGGAGCACCACCGGGGAGAACAGCCCGTTCACCTTGGCCCAGACCCGCGGCAGCTGCTGCTCAGTCAGGAAGCGCGTGCGATTACGACCGTGATAGCCGACCAGCAGCCCGTCGAATTCAGGGAGTAGTCGCAGTCCGGGATCGGCGGTGTCACCAAGGGGAGCGTCGGCAAGGTCGAGATAGTCCTCATCGTTCGGTCCCCGCAGGTGCACGATCTCATCGCCGAGGCGGCGTAATGCGTCATCGACAGCGCCAAAGCCGGCGCCCGTGAAGAACGCGAGATCTTCGCGGAGTGCCGGGCCATATGAGCCGAGGTGGACGCGAGCCAGCTCGGTCAGAGCGGAGGCAAACTCAGACTCAGGCAGATCAGGCAACAGGCTTCGAGCGCGCTGGTGATAAATATCGGTGCGCTTCTCCCAACGCGTATCTCGCGGGCGTCGAAGCAGGCCACTGTGACCCCAGATGAGGCTGTCCGAGAGCAGATCCGGACCACCGTTAGCCCAGTTCTCTTCGCGTTCTGAAAGCCAAGCACGTGCATGCGAAACGATCTCCGCACGTGGCCTCCAGTTTGTGGAAGCAAACGCTTCGATCTCCGCACCCAACTGCTCCGGGGTGATCTGCTGCAGCTTCAGAACATTACGCAGCTGAGCCGCCCGGGTGCCGCGGGCCACGGCATCCAGATACCCGAATTGTTCAGCCACACTGCTGTGAACGGTGCCGCGGATATTGCTGGTCTTCACCAGTTGATGTGACTCGAACAACCCGCAAACGGTCTCGTAGCCGACACCGGGCAGCCTCGAGGAGATCGTCAAGAAGGGCGCGCGCGGCACCTGGGATTGGATTGGTCCCAGTCGCCGGAATAGCTCCAACACGGCCTCAGGGCCACGCTCTGAGATGGTGGGAAACTGCCGGCGCAGCGTACGCCGCCGGAGCTGATCATGACTGAGCCGCTGCACGGATCCGACGCTAACCGCCGTGTCGGACAAAAGCCCTGAAAACGCATCACGCAACGACCAAAATCGGCTCGATCTGGGCGTGATCATGTCCCTGGTGATGCATAACCAGGGGAGCAGGAAGAATCCGTGCGCTACCCTGAACCCTATGCAACGCGTTGCCCTCCTTACCTAGCCGCGTAGGAAACCTGCGCGGCAGCCCCTCATGCCCAGCGGCGAGGGGTTTTTTCATGTCCAGATCAGCGGACGCGCGCTGCACAACCAAGGAGACGACGACATCATGACCGAGCAGATCGAGCAGGTTGAGGCTTCGGAGCAGCCGGATCCCCCGACTCGGCAGCGGACCGGCTATGACGCCCGTGCTGCCCAGGAGCGCTGGCAGGCGTTCTGGGAGGCCGACCAGACCTTTGTGCCCAAGGACGACGGTTCGCGGGAGCGCCGGTACGTGCTGGACATGTTTCCTTACCCGTCGGGCGACCTGCACATGGGGCATGCTGAGGCCTTCGTGATGGGTGATGTGGTCGCCCGCTACCTGAGACTGAAGGGTTACGACGTACTCCACCCGATCGGATGGGACTCGTTCGGCCTGCCAGCCGAGAACGCCGCGATCGAGCGCGACGCGCATCCGGCCGAGTGGACGTACGCGAATATCGAGACTCAGGCGACCTCGTTTCGGCGTTATGGGCTGAGCTTCGACTGGTCGCGTCGGCTGCACACGTCGGATCCGGAGTATTACCGCTGGACCCAGTGGCTGTTCCTGCGATTCCGGGAGCGCGGCCTGGCGTATCGCAAGGCGAGCTATGTCAACTGGTGCCCCAAGGACCAGACCGTGCTGGCCAACGAACAGGTGATCGCCGGATTGTGCGAACGCTGCGGTTCGGTGGTAACGAAGCGACAGCTGACCCAGTGGTATTTCAAGATCACCGAATACGCGCAGCGGCTGCTGGACGATATGGATGATCTTGTTGACGGCTGGCCGGAACGGGTGCTGACGATGCAGCGCAACTGGATCGGCCGCTCCGAGGGCGCCTATGTCGATTTCATGATCGAGAATCGGGCCGAGCCGGTACGGGTGTTCACGACACGGCCGGACACCTTGTACGGCGCGACATTCTTCGTGATCGCGCCCGATGCACCGCTGGCCCCTGAGGTGGTCAGCGACGAGCAGCGTGCGGCCTTTGAGGAGTATCTGGAACAGACCAAGCACGAGACCGAGATCGAGCGTCAGGCCACCGAGCGCCCGAAGACGGGAGTGTTCTTGGGGGTGCACGCCACCAACCCGGTGAACGGTGAGAAGATCCCGGTCTACGCCGCCGACTACGTGCTGGCCGAATACGGCACCGGAGCGATCATGGCGGTACCGGCTCATGATCAACGCGATTTGGACTTCGCCTTGGCGTTCGAGCTGCCGGTGCGCGAGGTCGTTGCCACCGGCGGCCCCGATCCGGTCACGGCAGGCATCGCAACCCCTGGCGACGGCACCTACATCAACTCCGACATCCTGAACGGCCTGACCGACAAGGAGATGGGAGTTCGAGCGATCATCGCGAAGCTGGAGGCTGACGGCGTTGGCGAGGGCGCGGTGACGTACCGGCTGCGTGACTGGTTGCTGAGTCGGCAACGCTATTGGGGTTGCCCGATACCGATCATCCACTGCGAGCAATGCGGGGAGGTGCCGGTGCCTGATGATCAGCTACCCGTTGAGCTGCCATATTTGACGGGCACCGATCTCGTCCCCAAGGGAACTTCACCGCTGGCGGCGGACAGCGACTGGGTCAATGTCGAGTGCCCGCAGTGCGGCGGACCCGCCAAGCGGGACTCCGACACCATGGACACCTTCGTCGACTCGTCGTGGTACTTCTTCCGGTACTGCTCACCGGGCGATGAGGACGGGCCGTTCAACCCAGAGGACGTACGCCGCTGGATGCCGGTCACGCAATATGTCGGCGGTGTCGAGCATGCCATCTTGCACCTGCTGTACATGAGGTTCTTCACCAAGGTCCTGTGCGACATGGGCATGGTCGACTTCGAGGAGCCAATGCGCCGGTTGCTGAATCAGGGCCAGGTGATCAACCAGGGCAAGGCGATGAGCAAGTCACTGGGTAACGGAGTTGACCTGGGCGTGCAGATCGACGCCTTTGGGGTCGATGCCGTACGCCTCACAGTCGTTTTTGCCGGGCCGCCAGAGGAGGACATCGACTGGGCCGATGTATCGCCCTCTGGGTCGTTGAAGTTCCTGCAACGGGCGTACCGGCTGGCCGATCAGGTGACCAGCGAGCCAGGGGTGTCGCCCGGCGACGGTGACGTTGGCCTGCGTCGGGAAACTCATCGGCTGCTGGCTGACATCGAGCAGTCCATGGCGCGGCAGCGGTTCAATGTGGCCGTTGCGCGGATCATGGAGCTGGTCAACGCCACCCGTAAGGCGATGGACGGCGGTCCCGGTCCAGCCGACCCTGCCGTCCGCGAGGCCGCCGAGGTCGTTGCCATCGCTCTGAGCCTGGTGGCGCCCTACGTCGCCGAGGAGATGTGGGGACGGCTGGGTCATGTGCCGTCAGTTGCGAACGCGACCTGGCCGACAGTTGACTCCAGCCTGCTGGTGACTCAGTCGGTGACTTGTGTGGTGCAGGTCCAGGGGAAGGTACGCGGCCGGCTGCAAGTGCCGCCGGGGATCGGCGAGGACGAGCTGCGCTCTCGAGCTCTGGCGGAGGAGTCGGTGGTACGTGCCCTGGCAGGCCGCGAGGTCGCCAAGGTGATCATCCGAGCGCCCAAGTTGGTCAGCATCGTGGCGCGGTAACTGGTGAGGCGGGTGTCTGGGGCGGCCTCGTCTTAACCTCCGACTCCTTTGTCGGAAATTCACGTGCACGTCGGTTCCTGTCGCTCTGCACACGTTCCAACAAGTGCAGACCGCCAGCAATGTGTGCAGAGCTCACCGGATTGCATAGTGGCTCGGCGATGCCGAATGTGGCCATTCAGGTGAGCGCCCAGGAGTGGATCACTGGGTGCCAGCGAGTGTCGCGACAAGGCCGCGATGGTCAGTGCCGTTGATTGCGAAGCTGGTCACCGAGGTTGCGGTCAGGCTCCCATTGATCATGACGTGATCGATAGGCAGCAATGGGGGGAACGGACCGTCGGCCGGATACGTCGGGAGCCAGCCGGCTCCTGCGACGTCGGTTGCGCTTTTCAGCCCGAGGCGCCGCAACGCTTGCATCGGCCCATGATCATCGACCGCGTTGAAGTCGCCTGCGACGACCAGCGGCTGGTCCAGGTTGTCGATCACTGTCTTGCGTAGCATCCGATGCTCGGCCCTCCAGCGATCACCGCCGCAGTAGGGATTGCATGGATGCACCGCCATCAGCCTGATCCTTCCGACCTTCGGAACGCGTGCTGTGGTTACCCACTGCTGGAACGACGTATCGTCGATCAGCCTGGTATGGCTGAGCGGGAAGCGCGAGTAGACGGCGGTGTTGGCAAAGCCGTCCTTGGGATCTCCCAACGAGTAAGGAAAACGCTTGTCCCACCCGAATGGTTTCAGGTCGGTGAGAGCGGCGGGTGTGGCCTCCACCAAGATCACGATGTCGGCATGCGCGGCGCGGTCGGCGACTTCCCGAGAGTCTGCCTCGCCGTTGTACATATTGAGACTCACCAGCTCGAACGCCGGAGTAGTGGCCGCTCGATGATCTTCGACGAATAATGGTGCCAGCCACACCACGTGACAGGCAGTCAGGACCGCGACGCCGATAGTGATCACTGTGAGCAGCAGCCGGCGTCGGGCCCGCACCAACACGACAAGCAAGCAGCCCAGTGCTACCAGGTAGCCGAGCAGCCCGTACGGGATGAAAGCAGCCAGCCGCGCCGTCGGGTCGTCGCTTGGTGGGATCACTCGCATCAGCGTGGCGGCCGTCGCGGGTAGTAACGCCAGCCCAGCGATGCTGAGGAGGAGGCCTTGGAACCGAGGACGCGATCGTTGGCTGTCCCAGGTGGCCGTTGTGGGCCATGTCTCGGAGCGGCGCGAGGCGCTGATGGTCACCGCGCCAGAATGCCTGGCCGAAGCAAGCTAGACGTGCTTCGACACCCCGTGCTGTGGTAGCTAGAGACTTCGCCGCGGCGCGTGCGGATTCTTCTGCATCATTTGCAGCGCGAGCGGGTGTGGCGGAAACTCCGATTTGCGCCGTTCGCCGGTCTCAATCCAGCCCAAAGTTCGGTAGAACGCCCGCGCGACGTGATTGTCGACTAGCACCCAGCAGAAGGCTTCCCGGGCGCCGCCGGCGTAGATCTCCAGGCAAGCGAACTCCAACAGTGCGGAGCCGTACCCCCGTCGCGTGTGATCCGGCACGACGCCGAGGTGGTGGACAGTATCTGCGTCGAAAGCGACGTATCCCGCTGCGTTGTGATGCACCTCGAGAAGATAAGCGTGCATGAGCCGGTTGCCGAGCAAGTGCCGCCAGCGCTTGGCGACCGCGGTAACCGGATAGGGATGCTGCTCGGGTGGGAAGACGTGAGCCAGCGCACGCTCGCTCGCCGCGCGTTCCAGCCTGGTGAGCAGTCGGCTTTCGTCAGGGCGCGCGCGCCGGATACATACTCCCGTCTCCTCATCCTCGAACGGCGGATCATGGAGCTCAACGACATCGAGGAGCTCGTTGGCGATCCGATCGGCCCTAGTAAGTCGGCCGCGCCGGCTGGCGAAGTTGGACTTCTGGACGCACCAGGCCTCAGCGGCATCGTCCTCAGAGCCGATGAGCAGTCCGTTCTCGCCAGGCGCCACGACGGTGATGTCATCCCACTCGAAGCGGTACTGGCGGAAAGGGTTGATGATCTCGACGTTTTGATCAGTGACACGCAGCCGTGGATGAAAACCGAAACGCCACGCGTACAGCAGCGCCAACGCCGTGAGGACGAGGAGCAGCGCCGGAAGCCAGGCCGCGCTGCCGTTCTTGTAGATCAAGTACGCGAGGACGGGAATGACCACGCCGGCCACCAAAGCGAAGATCGATACCAGAATCAGGGTCGCCGGCCCAGCGCGCCATACCCGAAGGGTCTGATCACGCATTCGGTCTTCACTCTCTCTTCCCGACACTAGGCGGGGGAGATCCCCCAAAGCTTTGCAATCGGCTGTTGGCCACGTCCTACGCTGAGCAGATGGCTGGCGTCGCAGTGGTGACCGACTCCACGTCCTCCCTGGACCCAGCTGAAGCTGCCCGCGCGGACGTCACGATCATTCCATTGCAGGTCGTGATCGACGACCTCAGCCGTCCAGAATCGGAAGTCCCGCCACGAGAGGTGGCGGGCGCCTTGCGCGCCGGTCGGCAGGTGAGCACGTCACGGCCCACGCCCGAGGTGATCGGAAACGCCTACGCGGAACTGGCCGGAGCAGGCTATGAGGCCATCGTCTCGGTCCATCTCAGCAGCAAGATCTCGGGCACCTGTGGTGCGGCGCAGGTGGCCGCGGCTTCGGTGGACATTCCGATCATCGTTGTCGACAGTATGGCCCTAGCGATGGCGGTCGGCTTCGCTGTGTTGACCGGGGCCGACGTGGCACGCTCGGGTGGCTCTACCTCCGAAGTCGTCACGAGTGTGCGGCGACGTGCGGCGGCTGCGACTACTTACTTCTATGTCGACAGCCTGGAGTACCTGCGGCGCGGTGGCCGAATCGGTACCGCGGCGGCAATGTTGGGATCCGCACTGGCCGTGAAACCCTTGCTCACCGTTGTTGACGGCGAGATTCGTCCGTACGAGCGGGTCCGGACGGAGTCGAAGGCGCTGACCAGACTCGAGGAACTCAGCCTCGGTGCGCTCGCCCGGATGACGGCAAGGAATGGCGCTGTCGATGTCGCCGTGCATCATCTCGACAACTCTGATGGCGCACGACGATTGGCCGATCGGTTGGGTGCTGAAGTGAGGGTCGGCGACGTTGTCATTTCAGAAGTAAGTGCCGTGCTCGGGGTGCACGTCGGTCCCGGCACGGTCGGGATCGTGGTGTCGCCGCGCATCTGAGTCCGGTCACAGGCAGGCGGGATGGGGAGCTACCGGTTATCCCCAAGGTGAGCTCTGCTCAGAGCGCCGTCCACAGATTCCCGAGCGCTCGTACGATATCTGCCGGCATCCTTAGCTTCCCGACATGGGACATCGAACGAAGCCGGACCTGGAGCTGGCCCGGCTGATCAGCGATCGCCTGGCACTGGTCTTGGCCGAGCGACCGCCACGTCGGGCGCGCGGCCCGGGAACGGCATCGTACGAGGCGTCGCCCGACCCGGGTCCAGAGCCGATTCGGGGACGGGCTGGCGAGGAGAGTGAACGGGTTCCCGATGAGTTCGGGGACGAACTTCCGGGCGAACTCCCGAGGCAGCGGTTCAGCCGGATACACACCGGAGTGATCACCGTATTGCTGATGCTCGGCATGATCACGGCCGGATGGCTGCTTCTGCGTGCCCGGCCGGTCGCAGTGGCGAGCCCGGGCGAGGTTGTCACGCTCAGCACACCCACACAGACGGCTGTGTCGGGAACACCTTCGCCGAGTAAGCGCGCATCGAAGATCGTTGTCCATGTCCTCGGCGCTGTCCGGCGCCCGGGTCTCGTCCGATTGCCGGAGAGTTCGCGCGTGCAGGACGCGATCGACGCTGCGGGCGGGCTGACCCATCGAGCAGATCCGGGTGAGCTCAATCTGGCGCAGCTGCTGAACGACGGGCAGCAAGTGGTGATCGGTACGACGCGTGACCCGGCAGGTGAGGTTCGAGACCAGCCCGGGTCGGCGGGTACGGCCAGCGGCGGCTCCCCGACAGGGGCCGTTGATCTGAACCGCGCCGACCAATCGCAACTCGAGCAGCTGCCTGGCGTCGGGCCAGTCACAGCCCAGGCGATGCTCACCTGGCGGCAGCAGCACGGCAGGTTCAACCGAATCGAAGAGCTGCAGGAGGTGGACGGCATCGGACCCAAGACATACGCCCAAATTGCGCCTCACGTGCGGGTGTGACTGCGTGGCCAGGCAGGCTGCGGAGACTGGTCAGCAGCCGAGTCGACGGATTGGTCGCCACCCACTGGCGGTTCCGTCAGCCTGCGGAGCGGCAACCGGCGCCAGCTCGATCCGCGGATCTGCGAATGGTGCCACTCGCGGCCGCCGCGTGGGCAGCCGCCTGGATCGGAACTTGGGAGGTCCCCGCTGGTGTTGGTCCAGGTGGTGTTGGTCCAGCTGGCATCGCCGGTGCTGCGACAGTCTTGACAGTTGGTCTCGCCGTCGCGGCCCTGCGCCGCTCAGCACTTGCGCTGACGGTGGTCTTGGTGATCGCAGTGATGGCAGGCAGCGCTCTCATCGACATGCACCGGCTCCGTCATGGGCCTGCGGCTTTGTTGGCGACGCACCGAGCGGTGGTGTCGGCGGAGGTCGAGATTCGCGCGGACCCCCATCGCATCGCCGGCAAGGGAGGCGCGGCCGGTGCTGTCGTCATCCGAGCGAGAACGGTACGCATCGAGGGCCGAGGCGGCGCGTGGTTGGTGCGGGCTCCGGTCCTCGTGATTGCCAGTGGTCCGCAGGTGGAGCAATGGCTACCGATACCTGTCGGCACCAGGGTCGTCCTCGACGGCCGGATGCAGTCGCCCGATCGAGGCTCTGATGTGGCCGCTGTGCTGCGGGTGCGTGGTTCACCAGTGATTGTCGAACCGCCCGCGGCCGGCCTCGGCCTCGTCGAACGCGTCCGTGCCGGGCTCCGTCGGGCCGTTGCACACCGTCGCCCCGATCCGCGAGCGCTGGTGCCCGCCTTGGTTCTCGGCGACACGTCAGCGCTCGACACGGAGCTGACCGAGAGCTTCCAATCGACGAGCCTTACCCATCTCACAGCCGTGTCGGGGGCGAACCTCACGTTGTTGCTGGCCTTCTTGCTGACGGCCGCCCGATGGCTGGGCGTTCGAGGATGGTCGCTACGCGCCGTAGGTCTGGCCGGAGTGATCATCTTCGTCGCTCTGTGTCGCACCGAGCCGAGCGTGCTGCGCGCGGCGGCAATGGGTCTGGTGGCCCTAGCCGCACTCGGGTCAGGCAGCCGGGTGGCCGGCGTGCGGAACCTCGCAGTGGCCAGCGTGATCTTGTTGCTGGTGGATCCCTTTCTGAGCAGGTCGATCGGTTTCGCGTTGTCCGTCCTGGCCTGCGTGGGCATTGTCTGGTGGGCCAGAGGCTGGACAATGATCATCAATCGCTGGCTGCCGCCGATCGTCGCTGAGTCAATTGCTGTGCCGCTCGCGGCTCAATTGGCCACAACGCCGCTGCTGGCAGCGATTTCGGAGCGGGTGAGCGTTTCCGGCCTCGCCGCGAACGCGCTGGCTGGTCCATTCGTCGGTCCTGCGACCGTGCTCGGCTTTGCTGCCGCCGGCGCCTCACTGATCAGCGGAACGCTGGCCGCCATACTGGGCTTAGGCGCCGCCTGGTGTGCTCAGATGATCATTTGGATCGCCAAACTAGGTGCGCAGCTTCCGGGCTCTGAGTGGCACCTGCGGGCGACTCCCCTCACGCTGCTCTGGCTGGGCATCGGTTCTGTGTTGCTCGGCCTCTCGATGGCGTACCTGCTGGCGCGGCCATGGCTCTCGCTGCTGCTCGCCGGCATCATGATCATCTGTCTCAGCGGAACTCCAGGGCAGCCGGGTTGGCCGCCTCGCGACTGGGTGCTTGTTGTCTGCGATGTCGGTCAGGGCGACGGGATTGTGATCGGGACAGGCCGCGAGAGCGCGATCGTGGTGGATAGCGGCCCCGATCCTGTCGCCATGCGTGGCTGTCTTGACCGGCTGGAGATCACCCGGGTGCCATTGTTGATCATCACGCATTTTCATGCCGACCATGTGGACGGATTGGTCGGCGTGCTGCAGCACCGTCACGTTGGTCAGCTGTGGGTCAGCCCTCTAGCACCCCCGGGGCCATTGGCAGCTGTCGTCAGGCAGCAGGCCGCTGCACACGGAATTCCGGTGAACGCGCCGCTCTCGGGTACGCGGGCCAGTGTTGGCGAGGCGGAGGTCCAGGTGCTAGGACCTGTAGAACATGTGGCTGCCGATCAGGATGAGTCTTCCAGGCAGAATGACAGCAGCCTGGTGATCATGGTCACGGTCGCGGGCCTGCGGCTACTGCTCACCGGCGATGTCGAGCCGCCTGGTCAGCAGGCGATTGTGAACAGCGGGGCTGATCTTCACGCCGATGTCCTCAAGATTCCGCACCACGGTTCGGCACAGCAGGATCCCGCCTTCATCGCCGCGACGCACGCTCGTCTCGCCATCGCGAGTGCCGGCGTCGACAACGATTACGGCCACCCAGCGCCGCGTACGGTGCAGCTCGTCCAGTCGCTGGGGATGACGATGCTCAGCACCGACCAGGAGGGGTCGGTTGCGGTTCGGCTGGTCAGTGATCGACTGGCAGCGGTGACGCAGCGGTGATGACTACGAGACCGCCACCGGAAACCGGAGCGGACCTCGCAGCGTGGTACCAGGCCGCATGGTAATCGGGCCGGTCTGCCGGATTCGTGGGAATCGCTCAGCCAGTGTCCGGAACGCCTGAGTTAGCTCCAACCGGGCAAGCGGCGAGCCAAGGCAATAGTGAATACCGCCGGAAAAGGCCAAGTGCTCGACAGGAGACTCCCGCACGATGTCGAAGCGGTTGGGTTCCGGGTACGCGTCAGGGTCACGGTTGGCTGCCGCCAGCAAGGTGATCACCCACTGATTCCTCGCCACCACGACATCACCGACCTCGACAGGCTCATGTGCGACCCGTGCGGTCTGCTGCACCGGCGGATCGAAGCGCAGCACCTCCTCGACGACCGCCGGTGCGCGGCTGGTGTCCTCGATCAGCAACTCCCATTGCTGACGGTCTGCCAGCAACCAGCGCATGCCGTTGCCGATCGCATTCACAGTGGTCTCGAAGCCGGCAATGAGGAGTAGTCGCACCAGAGCGGCCAGCTCCGTCGGGCTGATCGCGCGACCCTGCTCGGCCACCAGCGCCGATACCAGATCATCGCCCGGGTCGGAGGCGCGGTGGTCTAGCAGTTCGGCAAATGTGGTCCGGAGCTCAGCGTCTGCGGCAGCGAGAGTGCGGGCCTGGCGAAGAGACCAGATGCCATCCAATGCTCGTGCGATCGTCGAGCCCAGGCGCCGGAACCGCGCCGGATCGTTGGGCAGCCCAAGCAGGTGGGTCATGACCGCAATAGGAAGTGGCGATGCGAAGGAGGCCATCAGATCGAACTCGCGATCGCGCTCGCACCGGTCGAGCTGCTCTTGTAACGCCTGGTCCACCAACGTTGCATAGCCCGTTATCCGCCTGGGTGTGAATGCCGGTGCGGCGAGTCTGCGGATCCGCGTGTGGTCGGGCGGATTGAGGTCGAGCAAGGAGAGGTCGAGTCCAGCCTGGTTCGCGAGGTCTTCGCTCCCGTCGTCGGGACGTGGACCGAATTTCCTACTCCGCAACACCTCATTGCACAATCGATGGCTGGTGGTGGTGTAGTTGCCAAGCCGAGTCGGCAGTATGGGCCCTCGCGCCCGCATCTCCTCATAAATCTGGTACGGGTCGGTCTGGCCGTCTGACAGGTTGAGGCGACTGAACAGATCACGTTGCACGTGCGCCGAGTAAAGGATCCGCGCCCGCTCCCAGTACATCCCGCCGAGGAACCGGGCAGCCCGCACCGCCTTAGTCGCAGTGCTCATCAGCACGCCACGCTCATGAGAACAACACGCTCATGAGGCCATTACACAGGCCCGATCAACGAGGACCTGTCATGGACCTGTCATCGGATTGATGTGCAGGACCTGACCCTCGCAGCCCACCACGACATCGGGACCCGCCTCGCCCTGAGTGATGTGCCCCTCGGCCGGATTGTCCCCACCCGGCACGTTCGCAAACCGCACACCCATGGGTGGACCGTGTTGGCAGGTATAGCGCCAGAGTTGGGCGCTGTCGGTGAGGCCGATGCCCAAGAGCTGGTTGGCGTAGACGTCGAAACGGTCAGTGCCGGCGACGACGAGGACATCGCCGTACTGCGCCGCGACGATCCGCCCCGAGATCCTGGACCCATCGGGTGTGCGTGCAATGACGGGGGACAGGGACACGGGAAGTGTATGAGTGGAGAGCTGCTGATAGCCGGAGAAGGCGGTCACCGTCCGGCAGGTGAAGCCGGTGATCACCAGAGTCTTCGCCGGTTCCCGTTGGTGGGTGACGGTGGTCGGCTGGTCGAGGATCCAGGAACCACAGGTGAAGCGTGCATCCTCAGCCGGGCTGGTGTAAGTCAATTGATCCACCCGCTTGCTGGCCTGGTTTGTCGCCGGCCAGCCGACAGCGGCGGTGATGATAAGAATGCCGATCACGATGAGGCTGCGGCCAATGAAGGCAAGCTCGCGGCGCGGCGGCCACGCCTGGTAGGCGACCCAGACAGCGACGCCGACAAGCAGGCCGCTGAGGTAAAGCAAGACCGTGCTGGATGTCCAGAGTGCAGCGCGGCTCAAGGTCACCGTATTGTCCTGCAGCGTTGCTGCAGCGTCTCGCAGTTCAGGGGCGAACAACCAACGTCCAACCGCGGTCGGAGCCGCGCCGATGATCGCGTACAAGGCGAGCAACGGCAGGCCACTGTGCCAGGTCTTAGGTGGAAGCGGGCCGAGGTTATCGAGGAATCCATGGAGTGCCGCATAGCCGGCGCTGAACACCCAGGTAACCAGCAGCAATACGCCGACCATTGACGATGACAAGGTCCCCCGGACTGCGAGTCCTATGACGATTGCCAGCGCAGCGACCAGGCCGAGTGCTGCCGGAGCGAGCATTGCCGTGCGCCCCAGCCAATGCCGGGTGCGGGACAACCAGAACAGCGCAAAAGCACAGACCAACAAGACCAGTGCCGGCAGGCCCCATTGACCGTTCTGCGCCTCGACCTGAGGCTGTCCTTCACTGGTCAGCGCAACGGAGGCCAGTGGCGCTAGCTGAGTGAGCCAGAACTTGTGGGCGGGAAACCGGGCGACCTCGGGAACCCAGTAGCTAATGAAGAAGATCGATTGGGCCCCCAATGAGATCACGAGGGGAATGGTGGCGGCCCGCCGGATCTTTCGAGAGACCTCCGCGCGCTCGGGCGAGGTCGGCCCGAGCGACCCGACTTCAGGTCGCCCCGCCTGTGGATTGGCGTAGGCGATCTTGCTCACGACGGGCCGCTCACGCTCATGGGATCACCCGGTCGTGTCCGCCGCCACGAACTCGACACGCTCATGGGGAATCAGCTGCCGCAAGGCCTCCCGATCCGCTTGACTGCCCACAGACAGACCTCTCGTGCGCTCCTCGGCCGACCGCAGCGCCTGATCGACGCCGACCCGAAGCACGGAGTCATCGTCGACCGACCGCACCGAGAGCAGGCGCCCGGGGCTACCGTCAACCTGCTTGAACCAGGCGCGAACCAGGTCCTCATAGGAATCTGCCACAGCGGCCACGAAATGCAGTGCGCGGTCCTCGAAGTGATCCCCAAAGGCCTCACGCAGCCTGCTGCCCTCGTAGGCGCCCGGCTCGCGGTCCACGACCGCGATGACGGTGGCTGAGTTAACGACCTTCGCGCCGGCAATGCCACGAAGCTCCGGTTCTGCGTAGCGCCGCCAAATCCGGCGCAGGCGTGCATCCATGGTCAGTTCCATGACACCACGTGAAGACGAGATGGACGAAATCGGCGTGGGCAGCGGCCTCACGGCTGAAGTTGCTGGTATCACCCGTGGGGACTTGGTCTGCGGTATCGGGACCGATATGGGCCCATCTTTCGGCCAGATGATCTCACGGACATCGAAATCTCGGCGGACGAGAGCGCCATTCGCAAAGGACTTGGGCAGCCACCGCTCAGCCAGTTCCTGCTGGACCGTCTGGCGGCGCAGGTCGGCAAGGCGATTCATCTTGACGGCAGCATGCATCCCGGTCGCCACGTCCGTCTCAACCCGCTGCAGCAGACTTGTCTCGAGCTCAGTCCCGTACTCCGCCGCGAGGCCAGCCACCGCGCCATACCTGTCACGATCGCTCAACTGGACAGTTATCCGTACGACGCAGCGCTCGATGTCGTGGCCGTCCATGGTGACGAGATGGTCGACGGTGACGTCAAGCTCGACCGGCGAGGTGTTGACTGCGAGCACCCGGACCGGACGGAGCGAGGGGAGCAGCCCAGGTGTCAGGTACTCACCGGGGAACTTGAGCCGGGGCGTGCTGTCCTGCTCGAACAACACCGCGACGGTGTTCGGCTGGACCGTCACCATGCGATCGAGCGGATGCGGCTCGCCGGTGAGCTTCATGCCGAGCGCAGGCTCAGCGGTGGCACTCGTCTGGGGCTCGCTGGGCGCAGTCGGCGACTGCCGATCAGTAACCACCCGACCGAACAGTGAGGTCCACAATTTGCCGACCACCGACGCCCCTTTCGCCTCGTACCCAGTGTCTCGCTCATGTATATCAACACCAATCACACAGAGGCCGCGAATCTGATTTGTGTTGCGGGCTGGAACATAGGCGCGGGCAGCGGGTAGATGACGCACTGACGCAGCGGCGTGTCGGTCAAGGCTGGCATGCTGTGCTGCGTGGCGGCATCCAAGTCTCCGTTTGGTCGGGTGATCCTGGTCAGCGGACCAGAGAGCTTGCTAGCCGATCGTGCTGTCGCTGCCTTGAGTCAACAGATGCGATCCGAATCACCTGACGTCGAGATCTCAGAGATCGAGGCTGCTCGGCTCGATCCGGGCAAGCTCGCCGAGATCACCAGTCCCTCTCTGTTCTCGAGCCGCCGTGCTGCGGTCATCCATGACCTGGAGAGCTTGCCTGCAGACCTGGATGTCGAGCTGGTGAATCTCGCCAAGGCGCGACTGGCCGATCTCGCGGTCATCACCGTTCACCGGGGTGGGCCGAAAGGCAAAGGTCTCGTCGAGAAGTTGAAGACCGCCGGCGTGGAGGTAGTCGAGTGCGGGACTATCAAGTCGTGGGAGCTGCCACAGTTCGTCTCGGCGGAGGCGAAGCACGCCGATAGCTCGATTGAGTCAGGTGTAGCGGCTGCGCTCGTGGACGCTGTTGGTCACGATCTCCGGGCGCTGGCGGCTGCTGTCGCGCAGCTGGTGTCGGACGGGGAGGGCGGTCCGATCACGGGTGAACTGGTACGCCGATACTTTGGTGGTCGGTCCGAGGTAACCAGTTTTGCGGTGGCGGATGCCGTGCTGGCTGGGCGCACGGGCGTCGCGATGGAACAGCTGCGTTGGGCGCTCGCGACGGGCGTGGCCCCTGTACTGATCACCAGCGCCCTGGCCTCGGGCATCCGCGGCTTGGGCAAGCTGATTTCAGCGGGCGGCGGGCAGCGGGACGCAGATCTGGCACGCGAGGTCGGAGTGCCGCCCTGGAAGCTCAAGTCGATGCGCTCGCAGGCACGTGGGTGGGATCAGGGGAGTCTCGCCACAGCGCTGAAGGCGGTAGCGGCGGCAGACGCCGACATCAAAGGTGCCGCCGATGACTCCGCGTTCGCGCTCGAGCGAGCAGTGTTGAGCGTCTCGCGCTTGCGGCGATGATTGTGACCGGCCTGGGGCGCGCCTGAAAGTTGTTGGGATCTGTGCGGGTCTGGCCGATAGCAGCGCTGCGGCCTACCTTCAGCTCTTCTTGCCGGAGGTTTCCAGACGTGCGGCCTTAGCCGCGATCGCGGACTTGCGATTGGCGGCCTGATTCTTGTGAATGATCCCCTTGGATGCAGCCTTGTCGAGGGCACGGGTAGCGGCGTGTGCCAACTCCGAAGCCTTGGCTGTGTCGCCAGTATCGGCTGCCTCGCGGAACCGACGAATTGAGGTCTTCAGCGCTGACTTCGTCGCCTTGTTACGCTGACGAGCCTTCTCGTTGGTCTTGATTCGTTTGAGCTGGGACTTGATGTTCGCCACGACAGGCCTCTGAAACTCCTCTGTGATGTGTGGGGCGCTGCTGTGCAGGCGCAACGGACCACGCTACCAGCGGTGTCATGAGCGGGCCAAATTCGCCATATCACGTGAGGATGGGTGTGTGAGTCCAGTGTTCGCGCCGCCGCCGGGCCGCACTGACCCATCAATCATCCGCAACTTCTGCATCATCGCCCACATCGATCACGGCAAGTCGACCTTGGCCGACCGGATGCTGCAGCTGACGGGTGTGGTTGACGAGCGGTCGATGCGTGCTCAGTACCTGGATCGGATGGACATCGAGCGGGAGCGTGGCATCACGATCAAGTCGCAAGCCGTCCGAATGCCGTGGCGGATACGAGATGCGGCGGAGAGTCCCGGTGCTGAAGAGACGTATGTCCTGAACATGATCGATACGCCGGGCCACGTCGATTTCACCTACGAGGTTTCGCGCTCGCTCGCCGCCTGCGAGGGTGCCGTGCTGCTCGTCGATGCCGCGCAGGGCATCGAGGCACAGACCCTGGCCAACTTGTATCTGGCCTTGGACGCCGACCTGCACGTCATTCCCGTCTTGAACAAGATCGACTTGCCCAGCGCGCAGCCGGAGAAGTACACCGCCGAGCTGGCCAAAGTCGTTGGTTGCGATCCGGGTGAGGTGCTGCTCGTATCTGCGAAGACCGGTGATGGCGTTGCGCGGCTGCTGGATGAGATCGTCGCCCAGATACCGGGGCCGGTGGGCGATCCAACTGCTCCTGCTCGGGCCTTGATATTCGACTCGGTTTACGACACCTATCGCGGGGTCGTCACTTATGTACGCGTCGTCGACGGTGGGCTATCCCATCGTGAGCGAGTGTTGATGATGTCGACCAAAGCTGCTCATGAGACGTTGGAAGTCGGCGTGATCTCCCCGGAGCCAATGAAGGCAGCATCTCTCGGAGTCGGTGAGGTCGGCTACCTGATCACCGGCGTCAAAGACGTGCGGCAGTCCCGTGTCGGCGACACTGTCACCTCGCTGAACCGGCCTGCCTCCCAAGCTCTGGGCGGCTACCGCCCTCCGAAGCCGATGGTGTTCGCGGGCCTCTACCCGATCGATGGAGCCGACTATCCCGAGCTGCGGGAGGCCTTGGACAAGCTGCAGCTCAACGACGCAGCTTTGAGTTACGAACCTGAAACCTCCAGCGCACTTGGCTTTGGGTTCCGAATGGGCTTCCTGGGCCTGCTCCATATGGAGATCGTGCGGGAGCGCCTGGAGCGCGAATTCGATCTTGACCTTATTTCCACTGCCCCCAATGTGGTGTATCGCGTGATCATGGAAGACGGCGCCGAATGGGAGGTCACAAATCCGTCGGAGTACCCCACTGGCGGCAAGATCGTCGAGGTCTACGAGCCGGTCGTCAGGGCGACCATTCTGGCTCCCGCAACTTATATCGGCACCATCTTGGAGCTGTGTCAGAGCCGTCGCGGCATCCAGCACGGTATGGACTATCTGTCTGAGGATCGAGTCGAGATCCGCTATACGTTGCCGCTGGCGGAAATCGTTTTCGACTTCTTCGATGCGCTTAAGTCGCGGACCAGAGGCTATGCAAGCTTGGACTACGAGCCGTCTGGGGAACAGCCTGCTGACCTGGTAAAGGTCGATATCTTGTTGCAGGGCGAGCCGGTCGACGCCTTTTCCGCGATCGTGCACAAAGACAAGGCCTACTCCTACGGCGTCATGATGACGGCGAAGTTGAAAGAGCTGATTCCTCGGCAGCAATTCGAAGTCCCGGTGCAGGCCGCTATTGGGTCCCGGGTGATTGCACGCGAGACCATACGGGCGGTACGCAAGGACGTGCTGGCCAAGTGCTATGGAGGGGACATCACCCGGAAACGCAAGCTGCTCGAAAAGCAGAAGGAGGGTAAGAAGCGGATGAAGATGGTGGGCAGGGTCGAGGTGCCGCCTGAGGCTTTCGTGGCTGCTCTTTCTGGTGTTACGGAGGCGGCGAAAGCAGACAGGAAATAGCCCTGTGCGAGGATCTCTGTCGCGCGAGATGCGCGAGTGTGGTGCCCAAGAAGAAGGGTGGTAGCAGGTGTTTGCGCTTCAGTTCACCGAGTACGGCGGGCCCGAGGTCCTTAGGCTAGGTGAGGCCCCCGAGCCGCACGCAGGGCCCGGACAGGTTCGCATCGTTGTCCGCGCGGCGAGCGTCAATCCGGCCGACTGCAAGTTCCTCTCGGGCATGTACGCGCAAGGCAAGCCGCTGGAGCAGACCGGCTATCCGGGTTATGACGCCGCTGGTGTTGTCGACGAGGTCGGCGAGGGCGTGACCGGTGTGGCGGTCGGCGATGACGTGTTTGGCCGCGGCAGTCACACCCAGGCCGAATATGCAGTTCTCAGTTCATGGGCACACAAGCCGGCATCAGTGGACTGGGCGGTTGCCGCAGCGACCGGTGTGGTGGCTGAGACGGCTGAGCGGGTCCTGCGGCTGCTGGGCGTGACCTCGGGTAGCACCCTTTTCATCGACGGTGGCGCTGGAGGGGTCGGCTCGGCAACAGCTCAAATCGCGAAGGCACGGGGTGCGACAGTGATCGCATCCGCTAGCGAGGCTCGCCAGGATTACCTCCGCGAAATCGGCGTCATTCCGGTGGTGTATGGCGAAGGCATGGTGGACCGAGTGCGGGCTTTGGATGCCGGCAAGATCGACGCCGTGCTCGATGCGGTCGGAAAGAGTCCGATAGAAGATCTGATCAGCCTGGCCCCGGAGCCGTCTCAGGTCGTCTCCATCGCAAATTACGCCGGAGCCGGTGCCGCAGGGGCTCGGTTCAGCGGCGGCTCCGGGGAGAGCCAACCCATGAAAGCTCTCGCCGAGGCTGCAGAGCTGTTGGAGCAGAGCAAGCTGGTGATCAAAATCCAGACCTTCCCCTTCGACCGAGCCGCCGAGGCATACCAGATCAGCGTCGACGGTCACCCACGCGCCAAGCTTGTCCTCATCCCCTAACGTCTTCCTCATCAACACGAGTTGTCAGCATCTCAGCCTGCTCTAGCCCGCTGGGACGCGGAGAAGTCGGAGAGGCCGCTAGCGAGATCGATCTGAGCGCGCCACCCTAGAACGCGTTCGGCCATGGAACAGTCGGCCGTGATATGTCGTACGTCGCCAAGGCGATAGGCCCCAGTCACGACCGGTGCTGGCCCGCCCACCATTCGGCTCAGCTGGGTCGCCATGTCACCGACCGTTGCTACCCATGGCGTCCCGATGTTGAGCGGCGTCACGGCTGCTGGCAAGGGTGCGCCCACCGCGGCGACCACGGCTGCTGCTACGTCGGAGACGTGGATAAAGTTGCGTCGCTGCCGGCCATCCTCGAAAACTCTCGGAGCTTCGCCGCGCAGCAGGCTGTCGGTGAAGATCGACGCGACGCCGGCGTAGGGCGTATCGCGCGGCATCCCCGGGCCGTAGACATTGTGGAATCGAAGCGCGACAACTTCTCCTCCAGTCTCGCGACTCCAGATGGCCGCAAGCTGTTCTCCGTGGACCTTCGTCGCGGCGTACGCGTTGCGCGGGTCAAGCGGCGCTGACTCAGGCACCAGTCCGGGGAGAAGATCATCACCGCAGGACGAGCAACGCACCTCGAAGCGTCGTGCGTCAAGATCACCCCGGTCGCGCGGTGTCGGCCTCACCGATCCGTGATGGCGACAGCGGTAGCTGCCCTCGCCATACACGACCATCGATGACGCGTACACGAACCGCGGGACTCCACGCTCCGCCGCGACCCGGAGCGCCATCGCAGTGCCGACGTCGTTCTGCAATGCGTACTCATCGATGTCGCAGATGTCGACCCCGAGTCCAACCTTGGCGGCCA
>Ga0114129_10004270_pt1 | contig 20184 bp, 20 predicted proteins | sample RhiMetdeltSRZDD1_FD_80071 | JGI IMG/M metagenome (GOLD analysis project Ga0114129, IMG submission 80071) | Populus rhizosphere microbial communities from Tennessee, USA - Rhizosphere MetaG P. deltoides SRZDD1 (version 2) (version 2) | ecosystem: Host-associated > Plants > Roots > Rhizosphere >... | reverse complement strand
GTCCTTGGCGGTCTTTGCCACCTGCGTGTAGTAGCTCTGGTTGACCAGCACCTTCGGCAGCGTGTCGGAGTTGAGCTCGACGGTGAAAACGCCGTCGGAGCGCTGCCGCACGAACACGTCCGGCACGATCGGCTGCACCAGCGTGGTGCCGAAGGCGAGCCCGGGCTTCGGATTGAGATGGCGAATCTCGCCGATCATGTCGTTCAAATCATCCTCGCCGACGCCGCAGAGCCGCCGCAGGCCCGCGAGGTCGCGCTTTGCCAGCAAATCGAGATGCGCGACCAGCGCCTGCATCGCAGGATCGAACCGGTCGCGTTCCCTGAGCTGGATGGCGAGGCATTCGGTCAGATTGCGCGCGCAGACGCCGGGCGGATCGAAGGTCTGCAGCACCGCGAGCACCGCCTCGATCTCGGCCGGCGGCGCGCCGAGCTTTTCGGCGACCTGCGCGAGGTCGCCGGCGAGGTAGCCCGCCTCGTCGACCATGTCGATCAGATACTGCCCGATCATGCGCCGGGCGGGATCCGCGATGGCGAGCGCGAGCTGCTCGGCGAGGTGGTCGGCGAGCGTGGTCTCGGCCGAGACGAAGGCTTCGAGATTGTAGTCGCCGTCTTCGCGGCGGGAGGCGCCGGCCCCGGTCCATTCCGAATAGCCGGGCGAGACATCCGCATCCGAACGCTGCGAAGCAGGCTCGCCCTCGTCGGCGGCGGCGTCGTCGGCGTCCGACGTCGCGCTTTCGGGAGTCCCGCTGGGGGCCGGATCAAGGCCGCTCTCGGACCAATCGCTCTGGCCCTGCTCCGGTGCGGGCGCTTCCTCGCGCTCGCCGGCACGCCGGTCGGCTTCCGCCTCGCCCTCCCCGCTGCGCTCAAGCAGCGGGTTGCGTTCGAGCTCGTTCTCGACATAGGCGACAAGATCGAGGTTGGAGAGCTGCAGCAGCTTGATGGCCTGCATCAGCTGCGGCGTCATCACGAGCGCGTGGCTCTGCCGGATTTCGAGCTTCTGAGTGAGCGCCATGTCGCCTGACGTCAAACTGGTCCGGTTCTTGCTTACCCGGTTCGCGGGCCGGTGTATACCAGTTCTGCAGGCCTGTCGTTAACGCCGCCGCGGGCCGAATCGGCCCTAGAGGCGGAAGCTTTCGCCGAGATAGAGCTCGCGCACCTGCGGATCGTTGACGATGTCCTCCGCCCGTCCCTCCATCAGGACCTGGCCCGAATAGATGATGTATGCCCGGTCGGTGAGGCCGAGCGTTTCGCGCACGTTGTGGTCGGTGATGAGCACGCCGATGCCGCGATTGGTGAGATGGCGGACCAGCGCCTGGATATCGCCCAGGGCAATGGGATCGATGCCGGCGAACGGCTCGTCGAGCAGCATGTAGTTCGGCCGCGACGCCAGCGCGCGCGCGATCTCGACGCGCCGGCGCTCGCCGCCCGAAAGCGCGATCGTCGGCGTCTTGCGCAGCCGCGCGATGTTGAACTCCTCCAGCAGCGCGTCGAGATCGGCTTCGCGCTGACGGCGATTCGGCTCGACCATCTCCAGCACCGCGCGGATGTTGTCCTCGACATTGAGGCCGCGGAAGATCGATGCCTCCTGCGGCAGATAGCCGATGCCGAGCCGGGCGCGCTGATACATCGGGAGCCGGGTGATGTCGTAGCCGTCGAGCTCGATGTGTCCGCGATCGGCCTTGATCAGGCCGGTGATCATGTAGAACACCGTGGTCTTGCCGGCGCCATTGGGTCCGAGGAGACCGACGGCCTCGCCGCGCTTCACGTAGAGGCTGGCGCCGGTGACGACCTTGCGTCCGGCGAAGCTCTTCTCGACTCCATGCGTAGCGAGGTAGGCATCGCGCACCGGCTGCCGCATGGCGGCGTCATCGCGGCGCGGCGGGCGCGGGCGGGGAAGACTCACCGCTTCCGCGCGCGCGGCTGCGATCGGCCCGCCCAGCGACTGCAAGTCCATATCCCAAAAGCCGGAGCCGGCAGACCGTCTCCGTCGAGGCGCGCGCCGAAATAATGTCATCAGGTTAACCACGCCTGCCCTCAAGCCAATGGTTCGATTGGATAATGGCTCCGACGAGCGCCTGCAACATTAGCCGATTCGGCGGCACCGGCTGGTCGCATCACCGCGCCGCTGCCGCCGGGAGCGCGATCGTTGCAATGGCTTTCCATGTCAACGATTGGGGCGTGCCCGGATGCGGCTTCAGCGCGCCGGCCGCGGCTGCAGGGGAATCAGCGGCTGCGGCTGACCGATGCCCTGCTTGGAATCCCCGCCGCCGCCCTGCGGCAGCAGGCCTTCGACGCCGCCTTCGACCCGCGATACGCCGGTGGTCAGGTTGACCACGAGGCGCTGGCCCCGCAGCACGTTCTTGCCTTGCGTCACCACCACGTTGCCGGTGAGCGTCACCACATTCGACCGCATGTCGTAATCGGCATTGTCTCCGGTCGCGGTCTGGTCCTTCTGGTTCACCACGACGTTACCCTTGGCCAGCATGCGGCGAATCTGCTGCTGGCCGGGGGGAGCGGACTGCGCGGGCTGTCCGCCGGTCTTGAGCGCATCACTCTCGTAATAGACGACGAGCACCTTGCAGCGAAGCTCGGTGTCGCCCTGGGTGACGTGCACGTCGCCGGTGAAGGTCGCGATCCTGTCCTTGTCGCGGACTTCCAGCGACGCCGATCTGATCTTCACCGGCTTGCCGTTGCTCTGCGAGAGGCTCTGCAGCGGATTGGGCGACCCCTTGCCCGCATTGGGCTGCGCGTCGACGGCAGCCGCGCCAAGCGCCAGCGAGGCGATTGCCACCGCGGCAATCATTTCGCCTCCCAAAATCGCCGCCCGCAGGTTCATCGCTGTCGCGCCCCGCTCCCGGAGAGCGCAATGCCGCCGTCCATGGACAGATCCATTTCGACTCCGGACTCGAAGCGAATGATCGCCCCCGAATCGAGCACTTCCGCGCGGTTGGCCCTGATCGTCCCCTGCATCATTTTCACTTCGACCGGCTTGTCCGAGACGATGTGGCCGGCGCGGACATTGATCACCGCTTCGTTGAAATAGACCTGGTACTCGGTGGTCGTCACCACGACGTCTTGGCGCAGCACCAGCTTCTCGGTTTTCGCGTCGTAGATGCCGGTGCGCGCCGACACTTCGACGACGCCCTTGTTCTCCATTTCCATGGTGGCCTGGAGATCGCGCAGCTCGAGGGTATCGGGCTTGGTGACGTCCTGGGCGGCTTCGCGGGCAACGATCGTGTAAGGCCGCCCGTCGCGCGTGAAGCCCGCGATGTGCGGTTGCTGCATGGCGATCTTGGTGCCGGAGACGACGAGGCCGCCGATGTTGACCGGCAGCTTGGCGAGCGCGCGCAGCGGATCGAGCCAGGTCGCGACCACGAGGCTCGCGAACGCGGCGAGCACGACGCCAAGCGGAATGGCCACCCGCAGCAGCCGCACGTGACGGCTGTGCCGCACGGCGGCGCGGAACACGCGCTCGCTGTCGGTGCGGCCGGTCGCCATGAAGGCGCGCGTTCCGCGTTCGTGGATGTGCGTGACGGTGGTCAAACGATCCATCCGGTTTGCAGGCCGCCGGCGAAGGAATCAGCCAGCCCCGCGTGCATGATAACGATTTGCCCCGCGCCCGTGCGAACGGTTTTGGCGGCGGTTTCGCGTCGCGCCCCGGCGCGTTAACGATTACCCCTGCTCAGGCCCCCAAGGCAAAACTGGCCCACAAATGTGGCCTGCCCGCGGCACCGCGGATGCCCTTCTAGGAGTGGGCGAAAATGTCTTCGGTGGCCCATCCGGCCATGTCGAGCCGGACCCGGTCGGGAAGGAACCGAAAACAGGCCGCCGCCAGCTCCTGGCGGCCTTCGCGCGCCAGCATGGCGTCGAGCTTGGCCTTCAGCGCATGCAGATGCAGCACGTCGGACGCCGCATAGGCGACCTGGGCGTCGCTGAGATCGGCGGCGCCCCAATCGGAGAGCTGCTGCTGCTTCGAGAGCTCGATGCCGAGCAGCTCCCGGACGAGATCCTTGAGCCCATGCTTGTCGGAATATGTGCGCGCCAGGCGGGACGCGATCTTGGTGCAGTACACCGGGCCGGGCATCACCCCCAGGGCGCCGTGCAGGACCCCGAGATCGAAACGGGCGAAATGAAAGATCTTGAGAATGTTTCCGTCGGCCAAGAGCTTCGTAAGGTTGGGCGCGCGCGGCGCGCCGGCCGGCACCTGCACCACATCGGCGGAGCCGTCGCCCGGCGACAATTGCACGACGCAAAGCCGGTCGCGCCGGAGGTCGAGCCCCATCGTCTCGGTGTCGATCGCGACCGCTCCGGTCTGATAGCGCGAGAGGTCCGGCAGATCGCCGCGGTGCAAGCGGGTGGTCATTGGCTCCTGCCGATATTGGACCTGGTGCCCAGGAGAGGACTCGAACCTCCACGCCTCTCGGCGCTAGTACCTGAAACTAGTGCGTCTACCAATTCCGCCACCTGGGCCCGCGGGGGATAGGTACGGAGCGCTCCTGGCCTTGTCAATTCGGGGCCAAAGGAGCGTATACAGGCCCTATACAGCATCCGATCGATCCGGTATTCGGCGCATGCACAGAGAGCGCGCATGGCGTTTATCGACGGCAGCACCCCGATTCCAACCGAAACGCTGGTCACCGTGTTCGGCGGCTCCGGCTTCCTCGGCCGCCATGTGGTGCGCGCGCTCGCCAAGCGCGGCTATCGCATCCGTGTCGCGGTGCGCCGGCCCGATCTTGCCGGTCACCTGCAGCCGCTCGGGCGCGTCGGGCAGATCCATGCGGTGCAGGCCAATCTGCGCTATCCGCGCTCGGTCGAAGCCGCGGCACGCGACGCCGACATCCTCGTCAACCTCGTCGGCATCCTGTTCGAGCGCGGGCGGCAGCGCTTCGACGCGGTGCAGTCGTTCGGGGCGGAGGCGGTGGCGCTCGCGGCGTCGGCTTACGGCGCCCGCCTCGTGCACATTTCGGCGATCGGCGCGGACGAGAAGTCGCCCTCGCATTACGCGCGCTCCAAGGCGATAGGCGAGCGGCTGGTGCTCGCCGCGATGCCCGCGGCCACCGTCCTGCGGCCCTCGATCGTATTCGGCCCGGAAGACGACTTCTTCAACCGTTTCGCGGCTATCGCCCGCGTGTCGCCCGCCCTGCCGCTGGTCGGCGGCGGGCATACCCGCTTCCAGCCGGTATTCGCCGGCGATGTCGCCGCCGCCGTGGTCGCGGCGATCGAGGGGCGCGCCAATCCGGGCTACGTTTACGAGCTTGGCGGGCCGGATGTGCGGACGTTCAGGGAGCTGATGCAATTCGTGCTCGCGACCATCGAGCGCCGGCGCTTCCTGGTGCCGATCCCGTTTGCGCTCGCCAAGTTCCAGGCGTTCTTTCTGCAGTTCATGCCCAAACCGCTGCTGACGCCCGACCAGGTCGAGCTGTTGCGGCGCGACACCATCGTGTCGGAAGACGCCGAGCGCGAGGGCCGCACGCTCGAAGGGCTCGGCATCGATCCGATCCCCGTGGGCACGATCGTTCCGTCCTATCTCTGGCGCTTCCGCAGGCGCGGCCAGTTCAGGGGGCGGATGGCGTGAGCGTCCGTGCCTGACCACGCGCAATGTCCGTCGTCGCCAATATCGAGGATTTGCGGCAGATCGCGCGGCGACGCATCCCGCGCGCGATGTTCGATTACGTCGACCGCGGTTCCTATGACGAGGTGACGCTGCGCGCCAATCGCAGCGATCTCGATGCGATCCGGTTGCGGCAACGCGTGCTGATCGACGTCGCGAACGTCTCGCTCGCCACCTCGCTGCTCGGCGAAGCGGTGGCGATGCCGCTCGCCATCGCGCCTGCCGGCATGACCGGCCTCATCCATGGCGACGGCGAAATCCACGCCGCCCGGGCCGCGGAAAGCGCGGGCGTGAAATTCTGCCTGTCCACGATGTCGATCTGCGCGATCGAGGACGTGCGCGAGGCGGTCAGGCAGCCGTTCTGGTTTCAGCTCTACGTCTTTCGCGATCGCGGCTTCAGCCGCGAGATGATCGAGCGGGCGCGGGCAGCGCAGTGCTCGGCGCTGTTCGTCACCGTCGACCTGCCGATGCGCGGCCAGCGCCACATGGATATCAAGCATGGGCTGACCGTGCCGCCGCGACTGACGTTGCGAAATGCCTGGGACCTCGCCACCAAGCCAGGCTGGGTGGCGCGCGTGCTGCGCGCGCGACGCAAAACCTTCGGCAACGTCGAGGCCTACCTCAAGACCCATACCGGCATTTACACCGCCGGAAACTGGGCGAACGAGAACTACGATCGCACCCTCAACTGGCGCGACATCGACTGGATCCGCGGGTTATGGCCCGGCAAGCTGGTGCTCAAAGGCGTTCTCGATCTCGAGGACGCGAAGATTGCGGCCACCGCCGGCGTCGATGGCATTGTCGTCTCCAACCACGGCGGCCGGCAGCTCGACGGCGCACGCTCCTCGATTGCCGCGCTGCCCGAGATCGCCGCCGCGGTCGGCGACCGCATCGAGGTGCTGTTCGACGGCGGCATCCGGTCGGGCCAGGACGTGCTCAAGGCGCTCGCCCGCGGCGCGCGCGGTTGCCTGATCGGGCGCGCGTTCCTCTACGGCCTCGCCGCCGACGGCGAGCGGGGCGTGCGCCGCGCGCTCGACATCATCCGCAAGGAGCTCGAAGTGAGCATGGCGCTCACCGGCATGCGCGACGTTCGCGCCATCACGAGCGACGTCATCGCGACATAGCGACAGGCTCAGTATCCCACCGCCAGCGCGATCAGGCCGAGCGAGCCGACCAGCACGCGCCACCAGGCGAACACCGCAAAGCCGTGGCGTTGCACGTAGCCGAGAAAGGTCTTGACCACGATCCAGGCGCAGATGAACGAGACCACGAAGCCGAACGCGACGATAATCACGTTGTCGGCGGTCATCTGCCCGCGGCTCTTGTAGAGATCGTAGACGAAAGCCCCGAACATCGTCGGCATCGCGAGCCAAAACGAAAACTCCGCCGAGGAGCGCCGGTCGGCACCGAGCAGCATCGCCGAAACAATCGTCGTTCCCGAGCGTGACACGCCCGGAATCATGGAAACGCACTGCGCCAGCCCGATGATGAAATACATCGGGAGCGTAAATCGGGTCGCGTCCTGGTATCGCGGCCGCAGATCGAGCTTGTCGATCCACAGCAGGATTGCGCCGCCGACGATGAGCGTGAAGCAGACGATCCAGACATTGAACAGCACCGACTTGATGAAGTCGTGCGCAATCGCCCCGACCACCGCCGCCGGCAGGAACGCGATCAGCACGCCGATCACGAACCGCCGGTCCGACGGATTGCTGAATATGCCCATCGCAATCCGCCACAGCCGGGAAAAATAGATCGACAACAGGGCGAGGATCGCCCCGAACTGGATCAGCACCGCGAAGGTCTTGCCGAAATCATCGTCATCGAAACCGAAGAAGCGCTGGACGAGCAGCAGGTGGCCGGTCGAGGACACCGGCAGGAATTCGGTGAGGCCCTCGACCACACCGAGGACGAAGGCCTTGAACAAGTCGAACGTCATGGAGGGCTCCGGACAAAGGCGGGCGGGACGATGTTCGTGGATTGCCGCACGGATGCCACGGAATCGGCCCAGGACGGCTTTTCCCGCACCGTCAACGCTCTGGCAACGAAAAAGCCCGCAAATTGCACAGGAGAGGACGTTCGAGCCCCGGCAGCCAGCCGCCCTCCTATCGCACCACCGGCTGCGGATGCCGATAGAACTCACCGGATGAATTCGATATCAACCTGCATGCCCACGCTGTTCCATCATCCGTCCTGCCCGCATTCGCGGTTCGTGCGGCTCGCCCTCAGCGAATACGGCGTCAGTCCCCGACTGATCGAGGAACGGACCTGGGAGCGCCGCCACGACTTCCTCGTGCTCAATCCGGCCGGCGCAACTCCGGTGCTGGTCGAAGAAGGGCACCCGCCGGTCCCGGGCGCTGCGATCATCGCCGAGTTCCTGGACGAGACCAGCGGCGCCGGGCTGGGCGAGCGGCGGCTGTTGCCGCGCGATCCCGTGCGGCGGATTGAAGTGCGCCGGCTGATGAGCTGGTTCAATGACAAGTTCTTCGCCGAGGTGAGCGGGCCGCTCACCACCGAGCGGTTCTACAAGCGCCACATGCCGGTCAATGACGGCGGCGGCGCCCCCGACACCGAGGTGATCCGCGCCGCCCGCCATAACATTCGCTATCATCTTTCCTATATTGGATGGCTGGTGCGGGCGCGCGACTGGCTCGCCGGCGACCAGCTGAGCTATGCCGACCTTGCCGCCGCGGCGCATTTATCGGCGGCCGACTATCTGGGCGATGTCCCTTGGAACGAAGACGAAACCGCGAAGAACTGGTACGCGCGGGTGAAGTCGCGACCCTCGTTCCGGCCGATTCTGGCCGAGACGCTGGCGGGAATTCCGCCGTCGAAGACCTACGCGGATCTCGACTTCTGAAAAACCCCGCCGCGCTGCGGACCGCCCTGATGCAGGCGGCGCGGACGCACGGCTTTGACGTCGTCGGCGTGACGCGCCCGGATTCCATCCCCCAGGCGCTCGAACGTCTCCAGACCTTTCTCGCCGAAGGCGCGCACGGCGACATGGACTGGATGGAAACGACCGCGCCGCGCCGCGGCGATCCACGCGCACTGTGGCCCGAGGTGCGCTCGGTGATCATGGTCGGATGCAATTACGGTCCCGACCATGACCCGCTCGCCATCCTCGGCTTGCGCGATCGCGGCGCGATTTCGGTCTATGCGCAAGGGCACGACTACCACGAGATCATCAAGCCGCGATTGAAGGCGCTGGCGCGATGGCTCGTCGCGCAGGCCGGCGGCGACGTGAAGGTGTTCGTCGACACCGCCGCGGTGATGGAGAAGCCGCTCGCGCAGGCCGCGGGCCTCGGCTGGCAAGGCAAGCATACGAACCTGGTCTCGCCGGACTATGGATCGTGGCTGTTCCTCGGAGCGATCTTCACCACGCTGGACCTGCCGCCGGATGCGCCCGGGACCGATCGGTGCGGAAGCTGCCACGCCTGTCTCGATATCTGCCCGACCGCGGCATTTCCCGCGCCCTATCGGCTCGATGCGCGCCGCTGCATCTCCTACCTCACCATCGAGCACAAGGGACCGATCCCGCGCGATCTGCGCGAGCGCATGGGCAACCGCATCTACGGCTGCGACGACTGTCTTGCGGTTTGTCCCTGGAACAAGTTCGCGCAGGCCGGCCGCGAGGCAAAGCTTGCGGCACGCGAGACCCTGCGGTCGCCGTCCCTCACCGATCTCGCTCGCCTCGACGACGCGGCGTTTCGCGCGCTATTCGCGAAGTCCCCGGTAAAGCGCACTGGCCGTGCCCGCTTCGTGCGCAACGTGCTCATTGCAATCGGCAACTCGGGCGACGGTGCGCTCGCTGCGGACGCCGAGCGTCTGCTGAGCGACGACTCGCCGTTGGTGCGAGGGGCCGCGGTCTGGGCACTCGCGCGCCTCGACCGCACGCGTCTCGCGGCGGCCGCAACGCGGCGATCGGCCGAGCCCGACCCTGCCGTTCAAGAGGAATGGACGGCGGCACTGGCTTGCACGGCGAGCAGCGCGCGATGCTGAGCATCTGCTCGGCCCGGTGACACCCAACCCGCCCTTTCCCTGCCGCTGATACTTCAGTCCTAGGACATTAGTACCGCTGTCCGCCGGCCCGCGTTCGGCCCCGAACCCTATGGCCGACAATGCTTTTTCGTTATTGCGCGGGGGCATGGCCAGCAATTTTGGTGGTACGTCCGGCTGATTTACCGGCGGCGGTCGCATCAACAAACTCCGCGCTACCAACAGCAAGGAGATCAGCCGTGCAGAACCTATCCCCCCAATCGAAGTTTGTTTGCCTCGTTGGCGCCGTGCTCCTCGCCGTCGCCGGAGGCATCTGGACAAATTCCGCCCTCTCGACGAAGGCCGCCAGCGCCGACGGCGTGGAGCTCGTCTCGCATCCGGTCTCGCCGATGCACATGATGATCGAGCGCAGGACCCTTCCGGCGTTCCCCGATTACGACGCTTTCTGAGGGGTACGCTATGAACCTGCGCCAGATCAGATATTTCCTCGCGCTCTCCGAGGAGCGTAACTTCACCCGGGCTGCGCGCCGTTGTGCGGTCTCGCAGCCCTCCCTGACCAAGGGCATCAAGACGCTCGAAAACGAGCTCGGCGGCCCGCTCTTCCACCGCAGGCCCTACATCCGGCTGTCCGAGCTTGGCGAGGCCTTGCTGCCTCACTTCCGGACCATCATCACGGCGCTCGACAACACGCCGAAGGTTGCCGCCGCGTTGGGCCGTCGCTTTCCCGAACTGGTCACCAGCCAGTCCAACGGCGCCGCCGCGGTCAGAACTCCGCCACTGCCGCTACCAGTCGATCAATATCCTCCGGTCGCGACAGCCGGTGGTCGCCGTCCTTGACGAGCGTGAGCACCACGTCATCGCGCGCGAAACGTGACGTGAGCTCGACTGCATGCTGCCACGGCACATCCGGATCCTGCACGCCCTGCAGGATCCGCACCGGGCAGCCGGTCTCGATCATGCTGCCGAGGAGGAGATGACGGCGACCCTCCTCGATCAGCCCCCGGGTGATCGGATAAGGCCCCTCGGAATACTGTGACGGCCGCATCCAGGCGCCGGTCTCTTCGATCTGACGTTTCACCTCGGGCGGGAAACGCTTCCACATCAGCTCCTCGGTGAAATCCACCGCCGGTGCGATCAGCACCAGTCCGGCGAGCTCCGCCGGCGCGCTTCGCCCGCGCCGCGCCAGCTCGCGCACCATGAGCAGCGCCAGCCAGCCGCCCATGGACGAGCCGATGACGACCTGCGGTCCGCGGCAAAACGTCTCGAAGACCGCGAGACTCTCCTCGAGCCAACGGCCGATGGTGCCGTCGGTGAACGCGCCCCCCGACTCCCCGTGCCCGGAATAGTCTAACCGCACCATGCCGCGCCGCCGCTCGGCAGCCCAGCGGTCGAGGGCTTCCGCCTTGGTGCCTTTCATGTCCGACTTGAAGCCGCCCAGCCAGAACAGGTTGGGCGCGGCTCCCTCGCGCACGCGCACGGCGATCGTCCGGGCCGCAGCCCCGGTTCCAACACTTAACGTTTTCAGGCAACAATCCTCCGTCGGCGGGCTCGATATCGACGGCGTCGATTGTACGGGTATCTTCGGCATGCCTGTGTTTCGCCGCATGCGGTCACGAAATGCAAGTACGCCGTGCAACAAAAATCGGCGGTTCTTCTCGCGAGCGGCAATTTCCCGGTCGCGGACTCGGCTGGAACGGCATGCGCCAAATTGAACGTCGTCATTGCAACGGGTCGCTCGCGTGAGCGAAAGTCCTGAACCGCGCGTTGCGCCACGGACGCTCGCCGGCGCGACCATCCTGCAGATCATACCGGCGCTGCGCGAGGAGCCGCTGGCCCGCACCGCCGTCGATGTCGCCCATGCCCTGCTGCAGTCCGGCGCGCGTGCGCTTATCGCCGCCGACGGAGGGCCGCTGGTCAACGAAGTCAGCGCCGCCGGGGCGGAGTGGATCCCGCTCGTCACCGCGACCGCCAACCCGTTCCGGCTCAGGCGCAATGCCCGGGCGATCGAGCAGCTGATCGCCTTCGAGCGCGTGGACATCGTCCATGCCCATGGCCCGGAGGCGGCATGGAGCGCGCGAGTGGCCGCGGCGCAGATCGCGGTCTGGCTCGTCACCACGCTGCCCGACGTGCCGGCGAAGCCCACGGGCTTCCGGGGCCTCTACGCCGGGGCGCTGGCGCAAGGCGACCGGATCATCGCCCCCTCGAACTATGCTGCCGTGCCGATCATCAAGCGCTATCGGGTCTCTCCCGAGCAGATCACGATCATACCGCGCAGCATCGACACCGCCGCCTACCATCCGCGTGCGGTCGCGGCCGAGCGTGTCAGCGCGCTGCGCGATGAGTGGCAGATCGCACCCGACGAGCAGATCGTGCTGGTCCCCGGCCGCGTGGCGCCATGGAACGGTCAAATGATCGTTCCTCAAACCGTGCGCATGCTCGTCGACTATGGATTGCGCGGTGTGAGCTTCGTCATCGTCGGCGAGAACCGGCGCCACGCCCGCTATGCGCGCGCGGTTCTGGCGCGCGCGAAGGAACAGGGCGTCGAAGCGCTGTTTCGATTCACCGGCCACTGCCCGGACATGCCGGCGGCATTCGCCGCCGCCAATATCGTTGCGGTGACCGCGCTCGAGCCGCCCGTGCTTGGCCGCGTGGTCGCGCAGGCACAGGCCATGGGGCGCCCGGTGGTCACCACCGACGCCGGAGTGCTGCCCGAGCACGTGGTGACCCCGCCCGACCTGCCGGAAGACCTGCGCACGGGATGGGTCACGGCGGCCGGCGATCCGACCGACTTCGCACGCGCATTGGCGCGCGGCCTCGCACTCGATGCGACCGCCTATCGGGCAATGTCCGCCCGCGCGCGCCAGTTCGCCGAATACATGTTCTCGCCCGAGAGCGTTGCCGCGGCCACGCGAGCGGTCTATACCTCGCTGCTGGCGCGCGATCTCTAGCGGGTGGTCACGAGGCGAGCGGGCTCATCGTCCGCCGAACAAGCATTGGGGCATGTGGTAGTGACTCTGCCGTCTTCCGCACGTCGCCTGCCGCTGGAGTCCGATGCCGCACCCTCTTCAGGGACGCTGACGCCCGCTCCACTCACCGCCCTCATCGTTGTCCCAAGCCTGCAAGCGGGCGCCGCCGACGCCGGAGCGGTCGATCTCGTGCGCGTTCTCGCCGCCGGCGGCCACCGTTTGGTGGTGGTCTCGAGCGGCGGCCGCCTGGTTCCCGAGATCACCGAGGCCGGCGCCGAATTCGTCGCGATGGACGTGGCAAGCCAAAATCCGATCATCATGACGCGCAACGCGTTGGCACTTGCGCGGCTGGCGCGCGAACGACGCTGCGACGTGATCCACGCGCACGGCCGTGCCCCCGGCTGGAGCGCCTATTACGCGGCGCGGCGCGCCCGCGTGCCGTTCCTGACCAGCTGGTACAAGGGATTCCGCGAGCAGAACGTCCTCAAGCATCTCTACAACGGCGTGATGGCGCGCGGCGACCGGGTGATCGCGAGCAGCGACCAGATCGCCGATCTCATCAACGATCGCTACGGCACGCCGTGGGAGCGCATCGCGGTGATTCCCGCCAGCATCGACACCGAGCAGTTCGATCCGGCGCGCGTGTCGCTCGCGCGAATCGATGCGGTGCGGCGTGCCTGGGGCATCCGGCCGGACGCCAAGGTCATCCTGGTCGCCGGCCGCATGCTGCGGCGCAAAGGGCATCACATCGTCGTGCAGGGCGTGCGCCGGCTCAAGGACCTGGGCGTGAAAGATTTCATCTGCGTTTTCCTGGGCGAGGACCAGGGCCGCACCCGCTACACCGGCGAGCTCTGGGACCTGATTCTCGCCAGCAACACCGCCGACGTCGTGCGCATGGTCGGGCCGACCGACGACATGCCCGCAGCCTATGCCGCGGCGACGGTGGTGGTGTCGGCGGCGATCCAGCCGGAAGGTCTGCAGCGGGCGATCCTCGAAGCCCAGGCGATGGGCAAGCCGGTCGTGGTCTCCGATCTGGGTGCCGGCGCCGACGTGGTGCTGGCGCCGCCGGCCGTGCCCGAAGATCGCATGACAGGCCTGCGTTTCCCTTCGGGCGATGCGCCTGCCCTCGCCGCCAGCCTGGTCCGCCTGTTTTCTATGCCGGAAGCGATGCGCTCTACGATCGGGGCGCGCGGACGGGCCTGGGTCGCAGCGCATTTCAATGCCGAGGCGGCGGCCGAGCCGACGCTACGCCTCTATGCCGAAGTGGCCCGCCACCGCCGCGGCACCAGCCGGTGATCGCCTGCCGTCCCGACCTGGTCGCCGCCGCTGCCGGTTTGCCGCAGGCATCCGCCATACCAATCGGTTACCGACAGCGCGCATTGCCGTTGACTTAGTCTCCGTTTGTCCCGATCTTTCCCGATGCCCGTAAGGCCGGGCCCCCTGAAACAACAGAGGAGAGCAAAGCCATTCGTCGCCCGATAAGAACCCCGCAGCCCGTTCAAAAGGACGGCCCGCGCGTCAACGAGGAGATCCGCTCTCGCGAAGTACAATTGATCGATCAGACCGGCGCCAACCACGGCGTCGTCGAGGTCCGGATCGCTTTGGACAAGGCCCAAGAGGCCGGGCTTGATCTCGTCGAGATCGCCCCGAATTCCACTCCGCCCGTCTGCAAAATTCTCGATTACGGCAAGTATAAGTATCAGGCGCAGAAGAAGGCGGCCGAAGCCCGCAAGAAGCAGAAGGTGGTCGAGGTCAAGGAGATCAAGCTCCGGCCGATGATCGACGACCACGACTACGACGTGAAGATGCGTTCGATGAAGCGCTTCTTCGAGGAAGGCGACAAGGTGAAGGTGACGCTGCGTTTCCGCGGCCGCGAAATGGCGCACCAGGAGCTCGGAACCAAGCTGCTCGAACGGGTCAAGGGCGATACCTCCAAGTTCGCCAAGGTCGAGCAGGAACCGCGGTTCGAAGGCCGGCAGGTGGTGATGGTGCTGGCGCCGCGCTGAGCCGCTGAGTCCATTCCGATCGAGCGAGACGCCCGCGGCGTGCGCGGGCGTCAGGTTTTTGGGGGTCTAGCCGCGCCGCTCGGCCTCCCACCGACCAGAACACTGCTGGGTCGACGATTGGCCGGTCCACTGGCCGCTGCCGGAATCGCCGGAGAGCCGGCCGGACCCGTTCGCCACCCGGTCGCCGCTGCGGAGCGAAACGGCGACGCGTCCATTCGGGTCGACGGTTCCCGAAATCTGCACCGGTCCGCCCTCGGCACCGCCATCGTAGAGTACCCGGCCATTCGAAATCCGCACGCCGTAGCGGTAGGCACGGTCGCAGGTTCCGGCTTCGGTGATGACGAGCACGCTCCAGGCCCCGTCGTAATTCATGCGCGCGGTGTGGCCGGGCGCGGCCCACAGCGCCGCCGCCACGATCGTCGCGGCCAAGATCGGCGCATGACCGGTGAGCCTTGCCATCGTTGACCTCCTGAATTTCAGCGCCGCCGGGATGGGCCAGCCCTGCCGCGTCCGGCAACCCCGCTCCCAGAACCCGTTTCGAGCGCGGGAAGTTCCGCTGTTCCGGGCGGCCCTGAAAAGGTTGAGTTTCCGGGGTTCCTCTGCCATAACGCCGCCCTCGCCCCGCCCGGCTCATATAGGGCTGCCGTGGCGGCCGCGAAGTGCTCAGCACGCTCAATTCGAGCAAAATTACCGGCGAACCGGGCCAGTCGGCCATGGGTCCGCGCCGGCAAAGGAGAGCCAAATGCCCAAGATCAAGACCAAGTCCGGCGCCAAAAAGCGCTTTAAGATCACCGGCACGGGCAAGGTGCTTTACCAGCACGCCGGCAAACGCCACGGAATGATCAAGCGGAGCAAGAAGCAGATCCGCCAGCTGCGCGGCACCAATGTCCTGTTCAAGACCGACGGCGACAACATCAAGAAATACTTCCTGCCCAACGGCTGAAGCCGCAGGCAAACTCATCGAACCGCCAGGAGATCAGCCATGGCCCGCGTCAAGCGTGGCGTCACGTCACACGCCCGACACAAGAAAGTTCTCAAGGCCGCCAAGGGCTATTACGGCCGCCGCAAGAACACGATCCGCATCGCCAAGCAGGCGGTCGAGAAGGCCAACCAGTACGCCTATCGCGACCGCAAGCGGCGCAAGCGTACCTTCCGCGCGCTCTGGATCCAGCGCCTCAATGCGGCGGTGCGCCCGTTCGGCCTGACCTACAGTCGATTTATCGACGGCCTCGGCAAGGCCGGGGTCCTGGTCGACCGCAAGGTGCTGTCCGATCTCGCCATTCGCGAGCCGGCGGCATTCCAGGCGATCGTGGAGAAGGCCAAGGCCGCGCTGCCGGCGCACGCCTGACCCCCCACCCCCCCTCCCCCTTCCCGAGGCCGACGCGGCCGGGGCGACCCGCCCCGGGAGCCCGGCCGGGCTTGATTTTGTTCCCGCCGGACGGTCCAAGAGCACTCGGCTGACGAGCACGCCATGTCCGACCTGCAAGCGCTGGAACAGCAAATCCTCAAGGACGTCGCCGCGGCCTCCGACGAGACGGCGCTCGAAGCCGTGCGCGTCGCCGCGCTCGGCAAGAGCGGCTCGGTCACGACGCTGCTCAAGACGCTCGGCGCGATGTCGCCCGACGAGCGCAAACAGGCCGGCGCGGCGATCAACAGCCTCAAGGACAAGGTCGCCGACGCGATTGCCGCCCGCAAGGACGCGCTCAAAAATGCCGCGCTCGATCAGCGCCTCAATACCGAGGCGGTCGACGTCACCCTGCCGGTGCGCGAGAGCCCGGCCGAGATCGGCCGCATCCACCCGATCAGCCAGGTCATCGACGAGCTCACCGCGATCTTCGCCGACATGGGCTTTGCGGTGGCGGAAGGCCCGGACATCGAGACCGACGACCTCAACTTCACCAAGCTCAATATTCCCGAAGGCCATCCGGCGCGGGAGATGCACGACACGTTCTTCTTCAACCCGAAGCCCGACGGCTCGCGGCTCTTGCTGCGCACGCACACCTCGCCGGTGCAGATTCGCACCATGATGGCGCAGAAGCCGCCGATCCGTGTGATCATTCCCGGCCGCACCTACCGCGTCGATTCCGACCAGACCCACACCCCGATGTTCCATCAGGTCGAGGGGCTGGTGATCGACAAGGGCTCGCACCTCGGCCACCTGAAATGGATCCTGCAGGAATTCTGCAAGGCCTTCTTCGAGGTCGATCAGGTGAAGATGCGCTTCCGGCCGTCGTTCTTCCCGTTCACCGAGCCCTCGCTCGAGGCCGACATCCAGTGCCGCTTCGACAAGAACGAGCTGCGCATCGGCGAGGGCGAGGAGTGGATGGAAATCCTCGGCTGCGGGATGGTGCATCCGAACGTGCTGCGCAACTGCGGGCTCGATCCCGACGAGTACCAGGGCTTCGCCTGGGGCCTCGGCATCGACCGCATCGCGATGCTCAAATACGGCATGCCGGACCTGCGCGCGTTCTTCGAGGCCGACGTGCGCTGGCTCTCGCACTACGGCTTCCGGCCGCTCGACCTTCCGACGCTGGCGGGAGGATTGAGTCCATGAAGTTCACCCTGTCATGGCTCAAGGAGCATCTCGACACCGACGAGCCGGTCGAGAAGATCGCCGACAAGCTCACGATGATCGGCCTCGAGGTCGAGAGCCTTGCCGACCGCGGCAAGCTGCTGGCGCCGTTCACCGTCGCGCGCGTGATCTCGGCCGAGCAGCACCCGAACGCCGACCGGCTGCGCGTCTGCATGGTCGATACCGGCACCGGCGATCCGGTGCAGGTCGTGTGCGGTGCGCCCAATGCGCGCGCCGGCATGAAAGGCGTGTTCGCGGCGACCGGCGCCTTCATCCCGGGCAAGAACATGACGCTTGGCGTCGGCAAGATCCGCGGCGTCGAAAGCCGCGGCATGCTCGTTTCCGAGGCCGAGCTGCAGCTCTCCGACGACCACGAGGGCATCATCGAGCTGCCGGCGGATGCGCCGGTCGGCAAGAGCTACGTCGAATGGGCGAAGCTCGACGACCCCGTGATCGAGATCAAGCTCACCCCGAACCGCCCGGACTGCACCGGCGTGCACGGCATCGCGCGCGACCTCGCCGCCGCCGACATGGGCACGTTCAAGGACCAGGCCATCAAACCGGTGAAGGGCACGTTCCCCTGCCCGGTCAAGGTCACGCTCGACTTCGGCTCGACGCCGTCGCTCTGCCGCGGCTTTGCGCTGCGGCTCATCCGCGGCGTCAGGAACGGGCCGTCGCCCGACTGGCTGCAGCGGCGCCTCACCGCCATCGGGCTGCGCCCGATCAACGCGCTCGTCGATATCACCAACCTCATCACCTACGACCGCGCCCGGCCACTGCACGTGTTCGACGCGGCCAAGGTCAAGGGCGACCTGGTCGTGCGCCGCGCGAAACCTGGCGAGCAACTGCTCGCGCTCGACGGCAAGACCTATGCGCTCGACGAGACCATGTGCGTGATCGCCGACGCGCAGGGGCCGGAGTCGCTCGCCGGCATCATGGGCGGCGAGGCGACCGCCTGCTCGGAAACGACCACCGACGTGCTGATCGAATCCGCGCTTTGGGAGCCGGTCAACATCGCGCAGACCGGCCGCAAGCTCGGCATCAATTCGGACGCGCGCTACCGGTTCGAGCGCGGTGTCGATCCGGCCTCGATGGTGCCCGGCCTCGAGCTTGCCACCCAGAAGGTGCTCGAATTTTGCGGCGGCACCCCCTCCGAGATCGTGGTCGCCGGCGACGCGGCCGTGCCGGAACTCGTCATCGACTTCCCGCTCAGCGATCTCAAGCGCATCGGCGGCCTCGATGCCCAACTGCCGGAGGTCCGCCGCGTGCTCGGCGCGCTCGGCTTCTTCGTCGCCGGACAGGGCAAGGACATCAAAGTCGCGGTGCCGTCCTGGCGGCCGGACGTGCACGGCAAGGCCGACGTCGTCGAGGAGGTCGTGCGTATCGTCGGGGTCGATCGCGTGCCGGCGGTGCCGTTCGACCGCGGCGAGGCGCCGCGCAAGCCCGTGCTCACGCCGATCCAGGTGCGCACGCGCAAGGCCAAGCGCGCGCTCGGCGCGCGCGGCCTGGTCGAGGCGGTGACTTGGTCGTTCGTCTCGAGGCCGCAGGCGGAGCTGTTCGGCGGCGGCGCGCCGTCGCTCGCGCTCGCCAATCCGATCGCATCCGATCTCTCCGACATGCGGCCGAGCCTCATTCCCGGCCTCGTGACCGCGGCGCAGAAGAATGCGGACCGCGGATTTCCCGATGTGGCCCTGTTCGAGGTCGGCCAGATCTTCAGGGGCGACCAGCCGCAGGATCAGCTCACCGCCGCGACCGGCATCCGCCGCGCGCTGGCGAAAGCCTCCGGCATCGGCCGGCACTGGTCGAACGGCGCGCGCGAGGTGGATGCCCTCGACGCCAAGGGCGATGCGCTCGCCGCGCTTGCCGCGGCCGGGGCGCCGATGCAGGCGCTGCAAGTCGTGCCCGGCGGACCGCCCTGGTTCCATCCGGGACGCTCGGGCACGATCCAGATCGGCCCGCAGAACGTGCTCGGCCATTTCGGCGAATTGCATCCCCGCGCGCTCGAAGCGCTCGACGCCGAAGGCCCGCTGGTCGCCTTCGAGGTCATCCTGGAGAAAATCCCGGAGCCGAAGGCCAAGCCCACGCGCGCCAAGCCGGTGCTCGAGCTCTCGCCGTTCCAGCCGGTCGAGCGCGATTTCGCGTTCGTGGTCGAACGCGCGGTCAAGGCCGGCGATATCGTGCGCGCCGCGCAGAACGTCGACAAGCGCCTGATCACCGGGGTGACCGTGTTCGACGTCTACGAGGGCAAAGGCATCGAGCCGGGCAAGAAGTCGATCGCGATCGCGGTCACCATCCAGCCGCGCGAGAAGACCATGACCGACGAGGAGATCGAGGCGCTCGCCGCCAGGATCGTCGCCGAGGTCGGCAAACGCACCGGCGGCGTGCTGCGGGCGTGAGCGTCAAGGCGCCGGCATCAGGTCGGCATAGGCAAAGCCATCCCGTTCGACCGTCTCGCCGACCGAAATGGAAATCCGCCGCTTCAACATCGGCCCGGCCGCCACGCAGGAATGGAATTCGCCCTTCTCGCCGCACGGATCGGCCGACGGCGGCAGGTCGGCGAGCAACGCGTGGTCGAAGCGCCGTCCGGCGAATGCTTTCGATAACTGCTTGAGATCGACGCAGACCAGATAGGTCTCCACGCCCGCATCGATCATGTCGCGCGCGAGCGCCGCGGTCGGCCGCCCCCATAGCGGAAACAACGGCGTGATGCCGGTGCCGGCAAGCTTCTGCTCGCGATAGGCGCGCACGTCTTCGAGGAAGAGGTCGCCGAAGATTACATGTGTGACGCCTTGCGCCTTGGCCTCGGCGAGCGCCGCCGCCATGCGCGCCTCGTAGATCCCGTTCGGACAGGGATAGGGGATATGCACCAGCATCGGCGGCAGCCCCGCGGCATCGAGCTGCGCCGTCAGCAGCTCCCGGCGCACGCCATGCATGCTGACGCGGTCGAACGCATCGGTGACCGTCGTCAGCGCGGCCACGACATCGTATTCGCCTGCCTGGCGTACCTCGTGCAGCGCCCAGGCGCTGTCCT